>OIYP01000029.1_pt1 | contig 112281 bp, 96 predicted proteins | sample 1588261 | NCBI WGS metagenome assembly OIYP01 (sample SAMN03283293) | human gut metagenome | biome: human-associated habitat; material: feces | host: Homo sapiens | place: Peru | collected 2012 | reverse complement strand
CGTGAGGGTGGACGTACAGTAGGATCTGGACGTGTTGCTACAGTTATCGAGTAATACAATCTTAATATGGATTTGTTATCGTAAGATAACGTTGTGTCTAAACGTAAGATACCCGTAGAACTTCGGTTCTACGGGTTTTTCTGTATCTTAAAGAGAGAATGATTTGAAAAATTATAAGTAGAGAAATAGCGAAATATTTATCAGCAAGATAAAATACAGATAAATTTAAAATTGAAAAATAAGACCAGTGGTGCCAAAACGGTGCCCAAAAAGAAACTCCTGCGAATGTTTGCCATTCACAGGAGTGATTTTTTACCAACCTTTAATCTGCTTGATCTGTTCAGCACGTTTCGGATCTCGATGATATTGCAGTTTCAGACGGATTGTTTCTACAACTTCCTGTCTGGCTTCATCATCAAGCTGATAGAATGATGTAAGTAGATTATCTACATCAGGCATACTATTTTTGCCAAAAAGATACATCAACGGATACATAGAATTTTTTAAGTAAGTCTTTACACGACTTGCGTCTAAGGCTCCGTTCAAACCGTCTGGAAGTGTAGGATAAATCTCTTCTTCCTTAATTGTGTCAGAAAATGGACTGGCAGAACATATCTCATTCACATCAATTTGCAATTCGTTTGCAAGTCTTAAAGTAAAATCAAATCGAATATTGGAATCTTTTTGAATGATTGAATATAAGGTTGTAGCACTGATTCCAGTTGCTTTTGCAATTTTACGGACATTTATAAGTGGTTAAGAGATCTGATGTATGCGTAGAAAATGGAAAATATGTTACAAATAAAACGAGAATTTGAACTCGAAATTTGGAAAAAATAATGAAAATAACTTGACATTTGAAAATAAGAGATGTATTTTTAAGATAAATTCAATAAACGGGAGGTGGATAAAAATGTTTAATCTTGAAGAATTGAGCTTGGAGTTTGTAGAGATTTCTGAATTAAAAACCTCTAAGAACTTATTTGGACCAGTTATGTACGGAACAGGTGTGAGAATGTAGTTTGTAGAAAAGACTTGCTCTATGTAAAAAGAAATATAGAGTAGGTCTTTTTTATTTAAAAAGGATTATAGGAGAGAATATATGAATAAATTAACTACAGCTGTATGGGAAATAACAATGGGTTGTAATATGCGTTGTAAACATTGCGGTTCAAGTTGTGCAGAAGCGCTACCCGATGAGTTGAATACATCAGAAGCTCTTGAGGTGTGTGACCAATTAAAAGATTTGGGATTAAAAGTTATTACATTATCTGGAGGGGAACCTACGACACGTAGTGACTGGCATATTATTGCGAAAAGATTAATAGATAATGGCATAATAACAAGTATTATTACAAATGGTTGGTTGATTGATGAAAACTTTATTCATAATGCGATAACATCAGGAATTAGAAGTGTCTGTTTAAGTATTGATGGTCTTGAAAAAACTCACGATTTTATACGGAGATCGGGATCATTCAATAAAAGTATTAAAGCATTGAAAGAATTAAGAAAAAATAATATTTCGACATCAGTAATAACTTCAATAAATAAAGAAAATATATGTGAATTGGAAGAACTATATCAATTATTAATTGTTTTGGCAGATTGCATAGGTTATTATAGCAATAAAGATATAAAAGTAAATGAGAATTTTCTTAATGATAATTGGTCTTGGACAGGTTGTGGAGCAGGAAAGCATGTAATTGGTATTCTGCATAATGGAGATATTGTTGCTTGTACTTCTATTAGAGATAAAACATTAGTAGCGGGAAATATTCGTGAAAAATCTTTAAAGTCGATTTGGGAAAGTCCGGACTCTTTTAAGTGGAATAGAAATTTTGATAGTAGTAAGTTAAAAGGATTTTGCAGAGAATGTCGTTATACAGAACGATGCTTAGGAGGATGTAGTAATAGTCGTTATTGCATTAACGGCTCATTTGAAAGTGAAAATAGATACTGTGCATATAATGTTGAAATGAAAAAATGGAAAAAATATTTGGAATCACTTAATGATATATCAGAAATTGATAATGTTATAGAAAAAGCAGCGGCTTTAAAACATCAGGATCTTTATAAGATAGCTTGCGAAATTAAACAATCTAAATTATGATTAGAGAGGTAACAAATATGAATAAACATGAGTTATATCATAACCACAATTATGTTTATCTGCTGACTTCTAATATTATTAACCGCTGTGGTGATTCATTAGATACAATACTTTTTACATGGTTGGTATATTTACTTACAAATAGTGCAGGGTGGTCTGCGATTATTTTTGGTATTAATCAAGCTACTTCTGTAATTATTCAACCATTTATAGGTCCATTAGTCGAGAATATGAATAAAAAGAAAGTGTTAGTACTTTCAGATATAGCTCGAGTTCTGTTAGTTTTGTATATATTATATGTATATACACAAAACATGCTTTCACCATTAATATTGGTTTTTATGACAATATCCATTTCATTAATAGAAGCATTTCATATGTCAGCAGGGGTAGCAGTTATTCAGCATGTACTTCCTAATGAACATTATGATAAAGGTGTAAGTGTCAATGTGTCTTGTACCAAAATAGCAGTATTAGTTGGAACTGGCTTGTCAGGCATAGTGATTAGTTCATTTGGAATAGGTATTTCTTTAGCGATAGATGCTTTGATATTTTTAATATCAGCGTTGCTTATAGTAAAAATAGAATTTTCTGTTCAAGAAGAAAAGAAGACAAACCGAATAATTGGCAGAGAATATTTAATTTCGCTTAGAGATGGATTTAGTTATGTATTTGACCATAAGAAGCTATTAAAACTATGTTTTTTATGTATTCTAATTAATTCAGCAGTGGTTCCATTTGATGCACTGCTCGCTCCGATTGCAAGAGAAATGTTTAGTGGAGATGCCAAAATTGTTTCATTACTAAGTGTAAGCGTAACTATTGGTACTATTTTGGGATCATTGACTTTTGCAAAAATGAAAGAGGAGAAAAAAAATAATACACTTGTTACATTTTGTGGAATTGTTTTAGGTGTATACTATGTTTTTATTGCATTTGTTTCAAAATATATTGCAAATCCTATAACTCAAAAATTACTGTTGCTAATCGGTTCGATAATAATTGGTGCAGCATTGGGATTAATGATTACTTATGTACAAGTGAAATTTGTAAAAGAAGTTACTAAAGAATATATAGGACGTGTTTCTGCAATTCGATTTTCACTTACATACGCATGCGCGCCAGTGGTATCTTTTGTGATTAGTATTATATACAAAGTTACTGTTGTTGATACAAGTTCACTTTTTGTGGGATTTGGTATTGTAATAATAATTCTTTTTCTTTTGGCAAATAAGATTACGTTTTCTCCTTTGAAGAAAGGCGATAAAAGTTATTAGAAATTATTTATATGAAAAACTGGCTGCTTTTTGGCTATAAATTAAAGCTGATAGAGAAGAGTATAAACAGCAGAAGAGAAGCTTTTTGACTGAGGCTTCTGGTGCCAAAACGGTGCCAAGAAATCAGGCAAATAAAAATAAATAGTACAAATCAGTCGTTTTTCACTGTATTTTGGAGAGAAAACCATAAAAAATATGAGGTAAAATGATATTAAAGTATCGTGAGGGTGGACGTACAGTAGGATCTGGACGTGTTGCTACAGTTATCGAGTAATCATAACTGATTATTTAAATATGCAATAAAATTAAGGCTTTCGAGATTTTTCTCGGAAGCCTTTTTTACTGATTTGTACTTTAATAAACTAAAGTCTGAGTACTATTGAATCTAAAATGGCCCAATTTTGAATTATAAAGACGCAAAGAAGCAAGCTAAATAATCAAGTTAAATAATCAAGTCAAATAGCGTAATCAAACATTTTTGGAACATTTTAATCAATCAAATATGAAGTGACATTTCATAATATTAATGCTATACTAATCTAAAAATGTAAATTACAATTTAATCTAATGTTAAATTTAAAATCGTAACTATTCAGAACCGCAGAGAACAAAAAAGCGGGTGAGACCTATAGTTACTATCAAATTTAAACTTGGATAAACTCAGGAGGCACACAATGGTTAAACACATTATTTTATGGACACTCAAGGATGAGTACACAGAGGCACAGAAGAAGGAAATACGTGCCGGCATAAAGGAAGGTTTAGAGGGGCTTAAGGGACAGATTCCGGGCATGCTTGATATTTCAGTACGCACAGATTATCTTCCGACATCTACCGTAGATGTGATGCTTGATACTACATTTGAAGATGCTGATGCACTTGCAGCGTATGCAAAGAATCCTAAGCATGTTGCAGTGGCAGATACCAGGGTGAGACCGTTTACTGCAAATAGGGCATGTATGGATTTCGAGGTGTAATAAGCGGGAAATTAGTGTATTTGACTATAAATCATTTCCGAAATTAGGCGATATGTCAAAAATGACGAATATTGTCAAATTATCATTGAAATAGTACTATGGTAATGATATAATAATCTTACTGTATAGAACGAAACCTAAATAAGAAAGGGAGAATTACATATGGGTGAGGAATCTAAAAGCAAAATAATGGAAATGCCACTTCAGCAGAGACTGAAATATGGCTATAAGAAAGTATTGGATATGCTGCTTGTATCAGGAGGTATATCAATTGTAGCAATTTTACTTGTTTATTTTGGTGCAAAGGCTAATATCTTTGGTGCCGAGTCAGGAACAGTTGCTATGTTTTTCCTGATTATAGGACTGGCTAATGTAATAATAGTTGGAATTGTAGCCACAATGATTGCCAAAAAAATCAGTAATCAGGTTATTGATTCTGTGCTTGAGCCATTACAGCAGATTGAGGTAGTGGCAGAGGAGCTTGTTAATGGAAATCTTCACAGCAATCTGGAGTATCATTCAGATGATGAGATTGGCAAGCTTGCACATGACCTTAGAAAGTCTATCAGGACACTTGGCTCATATATTGATGATATTGACCAGACAATGAGACAGTTTGCTGATGGCAATTTCAGCTTTAAGCCACAGGTTGAGTGGAAGGGTGATTTTGTAGGAATTAAGGAATCAATCGTTGCTTTCGAGGAGAGCATGTCAGATACAGTAAGTGGTATCCAGCGAGCGGCAAATGAGGTTTCAAATGGTGCTGAGCAGGTAGCTGCCAGCTCAAGTGATCTGGCACAGGGCGCAACAGACCAGGCCGCTGTTGTTGAGGAACTTACAGCCACACTTGCTTCTGTAGCGGATCAGGTAGCTGAAAATGCAGAGCATGCAAAGGAAATCAGCCAGAAGGTTGACGGACTCGGAACTGAGATTATGGATAGCAACGGACAGATGCACGAGATGGTTACATCCATGAATGAAATCAATGAGGCATCTCAGGAAATCGGTAAAATCATCGCAACAATCAATGAGATTGCATCACAGACAAACCTTCTTGCACTCAATGCTTCTATCGAGGCTGCCAGAGCAGGAGAGGCAGGAAAAGGCTTTGCAGTTGTTGCAGACCAGGTTACTGTACTTGCTGAGCAGAGTGCAAATGCGGCTAAGGAGTCAGCAGCTCTTATCGAGTCTTCAGTCAAGGCTGTTGAAAAAGGAATGGTTATTGCAGGCAAGACAGCATCGCAGCTTGAGGAGGTTGCCGGCAATTCCAAGACTATCACAGATGAGGTTAATGGAATCGCAGAGACACTTGAGACACAGACAGATGCTATCAAGCAGATTAATAATGGTGTAGAGCAGATCAACGATGTAGTTCAGACTAATTCAGCTTCTTCACAGGAGTGCGCAGCTGCAAGTCAGGAGATGAGCAGTGAGGCAGAGAGCTTAAATGAGCTTATCCGTCATCTGAGAGTTGCTGAGCAGTAAGCAGATATATTAATTGTATTAAATAGAATTAAGGGTATTAATATCCCCACGTTTATTTCCATGTATATGGCGAAAAACGTGGGGATATGTTATTATATGAGTATGACGTTAAAAGATAGAATACCAAAAGAATTTTATAGTTTATTTCGCACGAAAAATATGGATGCATACATGCAGATAGTTGTTGCGTTATATGAGGAGAATAACGAGGTCTATGCATCACTTGGGCTGACACGGGAAGAGTGTCAGATAATCATAGCGGATACCATATCAAAAACAGGCATTGTATGGCAGACTGATTATACTGAAGAAGAGAGTGATGAAGATAATGGCAGCATGGATAATCATGATGAAGATAATCTTGATTCCGAAATTGGCGATATATATGACCAGACCAGCTTCGCATACACCTTGACACCATCTGCCATACTGGGCAGGCTTATAAAGTGGGGCTGGATCAGGAGTGATTTTGATGAAAAGCTCAACACATATGTGATTGCATTTCCTCAGTACAGCCAGATGTATGCAGAGCTGTTTAAAAAGCTCCTGGTGGATGATGACAGCAGGGAACGTGAGAGTATTCTGGCTGTTTACAGCTCGCTTTTTACGTATTTTTCAGACCCGGAAAAAAACAATGATATTTTGAAAAATGCGCTGTATACGTCAAAAAATCTTGGCCAGCTTTTATCAAATATGCAGGATGGCATGAGGGCATATTTTGATGAGCTGTCACGCATGAAGGATTTTATCGGTATACAGAAGGTGCTGATTAAGGAAATCAACAACAGTGACAGCAGACGTTATGCAATCCTTACGACCACGGATAGCTTCTATCGATACAAGGAGGCTGTAAAGGAGCTTATCAGCAAAATCCTCAATCAGAATGATGACAGAAGGGCTGAGCTTGAGGGGATTCTTAAGCAGACTACACCCGGTACATTTGAGAGAAAACGCTATGAGTACAGCGTGGAGTACTGCGATAAGGCAAGTGAGCTTGTATATAAGGTGGAGCATGAGTTTGACCTGATTGAGAGAAAGTACAACAAGCTTATTGAGCAGAAGACGATTTTTGCAAAGAGGGCGCTTGCAAGGATACACTATATCCTGCAGGAGGGCGCAGATGACGAGGATAATATAGTCAAGCTCATTAACCTGATAGATAAGAGTGATAAAACAGATGAGATACTTGGGGAGCTTCGCGATAGAATGAAGTTCACCAGACAGTTTTACAATGTAACCGATGACAGTTTTCCGGGGAGACGGGAGCGTGGAAGAAGTGAGTTTGTTCCGTTTGTTATTGACGATGCTTCGGCAGGCGAAGATGATATGGCTGATTTTGTGCCAAAGCCATTGTATACAAAAAAGGAGCTTCAAAGCTTCAGAGATAAAAATATGCGTGATGGCATGTTTGTGACAGATGAACAGACTGTAGAATCCATGGAGGATCTGGAAAAGCTTCTGTTTTTATGGCAGGAGGAGACCAATGAGCGCATGGGTGAGGATACGGTGAGTCTGGATGGAGAGATAACAAAGAATGATGGTGTAAGCTACTCAAGGCTTGTAATATCCAAATCGGACTCTAAACGAGAAGCATAGAAAAGAGAGCAATGTATGTTTGAATATATGGAGAATGTTTCGCCAAATGAGGCAGAAAATATTAGAAAAACTATTCAGGATCTGTTGAGGCAGACCTGTATTTTGCAAATGAAGTGTGACCCCGTTACATTGATTCAAAGAGACAATCCAAGGTATCAGGTGTGTCTTAGAAACAGAGAGTTTATCTCTGATTATTTGGCTGTGCTTGACTGTGAGCTGGTTCATGACCAGCAGGAGCATCTTTTCAGGATAACGGGTGATGGTGTCATGCTCGAGAAGATGACTCTTCTGACTGCAAGGATTGTCATTATAATGAAGATTATATACAGGGATAAAATCATGGGCGAGGGGCTTAATGCGACAACAACGAATCTGGCAGAGATTCGTGAGTATGGCAGAAATACAAATCTGATTACCAGAAAGCTCAATAATCAGGAATGGTCAGACGCTCTTTTGCTTATGAAAACACATCAGATGATTGAACTGCCGGGGGCTATTGCAAACCTGGAGGACAACACACCAATCTATATTTATGGCACAGTAAATATATTCTGCTCAGCCGTGGATATAAATGAGCTTGTGCGCATGTACAGTGATGAGGTGGAGCTGATTAAGTATGATAACGAGTCGGCTGTAACACTTGAAGCTGACGGATTGAATACAGAAGGCAGTTCTGTAAACCATACCCATGAATTTGCCAAGAACAGTGAAATGGAGGAGTTACCAATTGAGTCAGTCTAAGAAGATATTTACCAGAATGTGTCTAAACAACTGGGGCGGAATAAATCACAAGGTTTTGCAATTTAATGAGTATGTCAATTTGTTCAGTGGTAAGAGTGGCTCGGGAAAATCAACCGTCATGGATGCGATTCAGGTAATCCTCTATGGCAGCTTCAGTCCCACATTCTTGAATAAGGCTGCTGATGATGCAAAAAACAGGAGAAGTGTTCTGAGCTATTTGAGGGGTGAGCAGAAGGATGGCTCCGCAAATCGTGGCGACTGTGATTTTTGTTCGGTCATAGCGCTTGAGATAGAGGATACAGGCAGTCATACGTTTACATGTATAGGAATAGCATTTGAGGTACGAAAAAACGATTCTGAGATTAAGAGATTTGTGTACTTCAGTCATTCGGGCAGGATGCCGGAGCCTTCATATGTGACATCGGACGGCTTTTGCTATTCAAATAATGATATTAAAAAGCTTGTAAATACTCGCTCACAGTCAGCTGACAGACGCGCCAGAGGGGATGTAAACCGTATTTACGCATCGAAGGAGGCATACCTTGGCACATTATATGATGTGATTTTAGGATATATTGACCCGAATCGTTTTATCACAATGGAAAAAAGTGCTATTGCACTCAGAATGACAAATGGAACAGGTCAGTTTATACGTGATTATATGTTTCCAAAGAGTGACTCGGGCACGATAGAGACTATCAGTGAGCAGCTCGATGCATACAGACAAATCAGGGAAAAAATAGAGGATACGCGCAAGCGTATTGAGCTTCTTAAGGAAATAAAGGAGTCGGGACAGGAGCTTTTGAATATCCAAAGCGATATTGTCATGGCAGAGACAATGATCAGGTGCATAGATATCGAGGATATGCGTGCAAAGATTCAGGCAGCTGAGGATGATAAAAAGCGTATTGAAGAAGAACAGGACAGGCTTTCAGAAAAGGCAGATGATATAGCCGGGCAGCAGGCAGATGTGCAGCAGGAGTATATCCAGGTATGTGCGGATTTGAAATCGAGCGACTTAGGAAGCAAAAAAGATCAGCTTAGGGAGCTTGAGAAGAGAAGTCTCATGCTTACCGACAACAGCCGTCAGTGGATTAAAATCACAAACGGACTAAAGGCCTGGGATGAGGATGAGGTCATCACAGATTATGTGAGCAATGCAGTTTTAAACCTCATTGAAGAGATTGTGGATGGCGATGTCACTAAGGCAAAATGTCAGGAGCTTCATCTAAAGCTTGAGTCTATAAAGAAGGATATCGAGGATGAGCTCGAGGACAATACTTCGCAGAAAAATGAGATAACAAAAGAGCTTAAAGAGAAAAAACGTCTGGTCGATGATATGAAGAACAACCGCAAGTCGTACAGTGAGAGCCTGCGTTCGGCAAGAGCTGCGCTGCAGAGAGACTTAAGTGATAGATTTGGCGAGCCTGTGAAGGTACAGGTATTTGCGGATATGTTTGACGTACAGGACGAGGAATGGAAGAATGCCATAGAAGGACGTATGGGCAGGCTCAAGTTCTCACTTATCACAGAGCCGCGTTATGCGCATACTGCTGCTGTTATTTTCAGGGACATGAAGCAGTTTGAGGATGTCGACCTCATAAATTCCAAGGCTATCATGGACAGCGAACCAAAGGCCATGGATGGTTCGCTTTATGAGGCAGTGGATACAAAGGAAAAGTATGTAGATGTCTGCCTGAAAAGATATCTGGGACATATTATAAAGTGCAGGAGTGTTGACGAGCTTGAGCAGGTACGAGATGGAGTTACACCGGACTGCTACTCATACAGCAACTTTATTTTCAGACATCTGAAGAAGCGCGATTATACTACAAATGCCTGCATCGGAGGCAGGGTATCCAAGGCAAGACTTGCCGAGTATGAGGCAGATGTGGAGAGGCTTGAGAAGAACCAGATACAGCTTATGGGTATTATTTCAAGTCTCAAGGCACAGAGAGATTTTGAGTGCTTAAAGGGGGAGCCGGGGTATTTTGTGGGCCTTTCTGAGGCGTCAGATGAGCTTAAAGCAGTTAATTCGCAGAAAAATGAGCTCGAAGAGATTATTAGGACGATGGAGAATGGGCAGTACAAGGAGCTAAAGGAGAAAAAGAGGCTTCTTGAGAAAAACATCGATGCACTTAAGAGTGCTTTTTCACTGAATCAGCAGCAGATAAATGAAAAGATAAGCCAGCATGAGAAAATCATAGGTGCAAACGAACAGCGAAGAGCACAGCTGGATGATATGTTGCAGGGCTATGTTGCCAGAGAGGAGCTTGAGAAGCAGGTGCAGGATATGCTGCAGCATAGCTCAGGAGCATCGGTCAAGAGCAAACAGCGTGAGAAGCTTATTGAGCTGCAAGGCGCAGACGGAAATGGTGGCAGGCAGCAGTCGTGTGTGGAGACGTTGCAGACTGCCCGCTACAGGTATATAAAGGAGTTTCCGTCAGGTCAGTTAAGCGGAGCCGAGAAGTCAAATAAGGCATATGAGGAGCTGCTGGAGAAGTACGAGAAGGATTATGAGTCGGAATATGAGAGTGAGTTTGAGGAGCAGTGCAAGGTGATCTACAAAAGTCTCAGAGAGAATGTCATCGGTAAAATCCACGGTGATATCAATGCTGCAAAGCGCCATGCCTATGAGATAAACAGGCTTCTTAGGGAGACTAATTTCTCAGACAGTACCTATCAGATTAAGATAGAGCCGGCAAAGAACGAAAACGGTCAGTTCTATGATATGCTTATGGCGGAAGAACTGGACAGTAAAAATCCGGATAATGGCGGAATAGCTGGACAGATAAGCTTTGGTGAGGATGATTTTTATAAGAAATATGAGCAGAAAATTAAATTTTTGACAGACAAGTTCATGCTGCCAAGGGATGAGGATGAGCATCTGCGAATGCAGAAGCGTAAGGAAATGGAGCAGTATGCGGATTACCGCAATTATCTGTCATTCAGCATGTATGAGCAGGTTACGGACGAAAATGGTCAGGTTATAAGGGAAAACTTTGTAGATGACATGGCAGGACGTGATTCGGGCGGAGAGGGACAAAACCCTAAGTATGTTGCGCTTCTTGCGGGCTTTGCGATGCTTTACATGCAGCAGAGCAATCGTGATTCAAAGATTAAGCTGGTGCTTTTGGATGAGGCTTTTTCCAAGATGGATCAGGAGCGAAGTGCGGTGTGCCTTAAGTATGCAAGAAAGATGGATTTGCAGCTGATTGTCTGTGTGCCGGATGAGCGTCTGCAGTCGCTTATCCGAAATGTGGACTGTGTCTATGGCTTCAGGCGGCACAATAATCAGATTTCGATGATGCATATAGACAAGGGCGATTATCTGAAATTGATGGAGGGATAGATATGGCATATTATATAGCAGAAGGCGCCGTTGTTAAGGGGCAGGTGACAATGGCTGACGGAGCAAGCGTATGGTATAATGCAACTGTAAGAGGCGATTCAGAACCGATAGAAATAGGCAGAAATTCGAATATACAGGACAATGCGGTGGTACATGTGGACTTAAGCCACAGTGTCAGAATCGGTGATAATGTGACAATAGGACATAGCGCGATTGTTCACGGGTGTACTATAGGTGATAATACACTCATCGGCATGGGAGCCATCGTGCTAAATGGCGCAAGGATTGGTAAAAACTGTATAATAGGTGCGGGAGCCCTTGTCACTCAGGGCACCGAGATTCCTGATGGAAGCCTTGCATTTGGCTCTCCGGCAAAGGTAGTCAGGTCACTGAGTGCTGAGGAGATAGAGGAGAATCATCGAAACGCCATGCATTATGTGGATATTGCGAAAGAGTCGCTGACTTAATATTGTTCGGATTGTTTACATAAACTTTACAAATGGACGGTAGCGGTTTTTACATATTTAAAATAAAATCATAGTCTGGGACATATAAACAGGGAAGGTATAATTTATGAAATCAAAAGAAGACAATACACAAAAGAAAAGCAAAAAGCTCTCGTCAAAGGAGCTCTCATGGGTATTATATGACGTGGGAAATTCCGCATACACACTGCTTGCGTGTGCACTCATACCGATATGGTACAAAAGCCTTGCCGTGGGAGATGGTGTAGGGCAGATTTCATCTGACAGGGCGACTGCGTATTATGCGGTGGCGATAGCTGTGATGACGGTTGTATCAGCACTTATCGGACCTGTATGTGGCGCGATAGCTGACCATATGCTTATCAAAAAGGCCATTTTTTCAACGACAGTAGTTGTAGGAGTGTCGGCATGTATACTTAACGGTTTTACACCTACGTGGGTACTGTTTCTTGTTATATATGTGCTTACAAAGATATTTTACAATGCATCGCTGGTGTTTTATGACTCGATGCTTGTCGATGTGACGACAAAGGATAGAATGGACGAGGTGTCCTCCTACGGCTATGCCTGGGGATATCTGGGCTCATGTGTGCCGTTTCTCGTTTCGCTTGCAGCGTATATCTGTGGACCTGATATGCTTGGATATATATCAAACCGCCTGTCGATGATAATAGGCTTTGCAGTTACCGGAATATGGTGGCTAGTTGTTACAGTTCCGCTGCTTAAGAGCTATAAACAGGTGAATTATGTATCGGAAGCTGCAGAAGCGAAAAGCAAAAATCCGGGAGTTCTCAGACTCATAGCCGGCGCATTTGCACAGATATTCGGAACAATCAAAAAAATTGCTACAAAAGATAAAAAAGTAGGTCTGTTTTTGATTGCTTTTTTCCTTTACATAGATGGTGTAGGTACTATAATAGATAATTGTATAAACATAGGAACTGATTTGAAGCTTGATTCAGTGGGACAGGTAGTGTTTTTACTTTTCACACAGGTAGTGGCTTGCATCGGTTCGCTTGTTTTTGGAAGACTGTCACAGAAATACAAAACTACAACACTTTTGTATGTCTGCATTGCGGGATATTTTGCGGTTTGTCTGTATGCACTCACGCTGCATGATCTGATTGGCTTCGGAATCATGGCATTTGGCGTGGGCTGCTTCCAGGGCTCATTGCAGGCGCTGTCACGCTCATATTTTTCAAAGATTATTCCACCGGAAAATTCGGGAGAATATTTTGGAATCTATGATATTTTTGCAAAGGGAGCTTCGTTTTTAGGCTCGCTTGTCATAGCGGCAGTAAAGCTTGCAGGCGGCACGATAAATGTGGCGGTTGCAACTATGGCGATATTCTTTGCAGTGGGATTTGTATTTTTAAGGCTTGCAGACAGTTATGATGCACCGGGGTATGAAAAGTAACTAAAATAAAAACAAAAAGAAACGAAAGAAGGCTTAAAGCATGATAAACACAGAGGGAACAAAGGTCTGGGCACACAGAGGAGCATCCGGATATGCACCGGAAAACACACTTGAGGCATTCAAGAAGGCAGAAAAGATGAAGGCTAACGGTGTGGAGCTTGATGTACAGCTTACAAAGGATGGAGAGCTCGTGGTCATACACGATGAGACTGTGGACAGAGTGAGTGGTGAGAAGGGCTTTGTAAAGGACTATACACTAAAGGAGTTAAAGCGCCTCAATGTGTCAAAGCACATGCCGTCCTATGACAAGAAGACACGTATTCCAACACTCGATGAGGTGTTTGATTTGCTCAAAAACACAGAGATGACCATAAATATCGAGCTCAAAAACGGTATCGTGCAGTATAAAAATCTGGAGAAAAAGGTGCTGGCACTTGTGGAAGAGTATGATATGCTTGACAGAATCTGGTGTTCATCGTTCAATCACGAGTCGATCGTGCGTATGAAAAAGCTTTGCCCTGATATGAGGTGCGGACTGCTTTTTTCTGATATTATAGTAAATGCGGCAGAGTATGCCAGTGAGCTTCATGTGGATGCACTTCATCCGGCAACCTACCATATGCAGGATGAAAACTACATCGACAAGGCTCATGGAAGAGGCCTTAGAGCTCATGTCTGGACTGTAAATGAAAAGCATGAGATGAAGGCACTTGTCAAGGCAGAAGCTGATGCAATTATCACAAATTATCCGGATATTGCCGTAGAAATAGTAAAAAATGCCTAGAAAACATATAAAAATGCATAGAAATTTAATTTATGTAAAGTTGAGTAAAGAATTGTAAAATTTTTACCTTAATTTTACATAACTGCGTTTTGGACTTTACATTAGCTTGATATTATTAACTTGTTGAATAGTTATTGATTAATTTTAATCATTTATCATGCTAATGGAGAGATCATGTTGAAAAAGAAATTACTAAAGAAAGCGGTCGTCATAGGAATGATGGCAACAATGATAACAGGCTGTTCACAAGAGGTACAAACTACCCATGTGGATGGCCTTAATTCGTTGGGTAAAATTGAGGTTGTTTCGCGAGAAGAGGAATCCGGAACGAGAAATGTCTTTGTAGATAAGACAGGGATTTTGGATGAGACAACTGGAAAGGATAAAACTACAGACCAAAGCATTGTAGCAGATAGCAATGAAACAGCATATGAAAAGACTGCAGAGGATAAAAATGCTATCGCATATGTGTCATCGGGTGTGGAGCTTGATGAGAACAAGGTAAAGACAGTCACCATATATGGCAACGATCTTACAAGGTCATTTTATCTGGCTTACAAGGGAGAACTAAGCAATGTTGAGGATGACTTCGTGCGTTACATATCAACGCAGGGACAGGAAGTGGTCAGTGAGAAGTATACTGCAGTTGCGAAGCCGGGCTCATTTCTGTCAGACAAGGCCGGTGGAGAGATTAAGATTGGCGGTTCTACATCAGCGGCACCGCTTGTAAAGGAGCTTGCCGACAAATATATGGAGATAAATCCAAATGCTAAAATTACAGTTACAGAGACTGATTCAGGCAACGGACTGACAGGGGCGATGGAGGGAACATATGACATCGGAATGTCATCGCGTGAGCTTAAATCATATGAGAATGAGCTTCTCACGAAGGTTGAGATTGCGAAGGATGAGGTACATGTGATTGTAAATAAGGAAAATCCGATTGAGAGGATTTCGATAGAGCAGCTTGGAGAGATTTACACAGGAAAGTTAACCGAATGGGCACAGCTAAACGGCAAAGCGGAGGATAAGTAGATGAATGAAACAGTAAAAATTATATTTGGCCTGTTGGGAGGCCTGGCAGTATTTATATACGGCATGAACATGATGAGCGAATGCCTGCAGAAGGCAGCAGGAGAGAAGATGAAGGCAATTCTTGCGATGCTTACCAAAAACCCGGTGCTTGGAGTGCTTGCAGGAGCGCTTACTACAGCAGTGCTTCAGAGCAGCAGTGCTACAACAGTCATGGTAATCGGCTTTGTCAGTGCAGGACTTATGAGCTTACCGCAGGCAATTTCAATCATCTTAGGTGCCAACATCGGTACGACGATGACAGCACAGATTATCGCATTTAAGATATCTGACTATATTTATCTGATAATATTTGCAGGCTTCATATTAAGCTTTGTATGTAAAAAGGAAAAAGTAAAAAATATCGGACAGACAATATTTGCATTTGGTCTTTTATTCCTGGGAATTGAGACTATGGGAAGTGTTATGAAGCCGCTTGCTTCAAGCCCGTTTTTTGTAGATATGATTGGAAAGGTAGCACATATTCCTATACTGGGTGTTGCAGTTGGAGCACTCATGACACTTGTGGTGCAGAGCTCAAGTGCAACAATCGCAGTATTGCAGAACTTTGCATCTCAGGCAGGACCTGACGGTGTGACAAGCATAATAGGACTGGCAGGAGCTATCCCGATTCTCCTCGGTGACAATATCGGAACTACAATTACGGCAGTGCTTGCGTCGATCGGACAGTCAAAGGATGCCAGAAGAACAGCCTTTGCACACTGTGTATTCAATATATCGGGAGCAATTTTATTCCTTTTTCTTGTGAAACCATATGCTGCACTGATACAGTTTATTTCACCAAAGGGAAATGAGGTGGATGTCATATCAAGACAGATTGCAAATGCACATACAGGCTTTAACCTGACAATGACGCTTGTCTGGATACCGCTTATCCCTGTAATGGTAAAGATAGTTATGAAGCTTGTGCCGGAAAAAAACGGTGTTACAGAGATTGCAATGGGGCAGCCAATGTATCTCGATACCAAGCTCATCGGTCAGCCGGTGGCTGCAATGCAGCTTGTTGCAAAGGAAACACTAAGATGTGCTGACATTGTTGAAGAAATGTTTGTAAATTTGCATGAATGTATTGACAAAAACGGCAAAAATATCGAAAATGAACTTGAAGAGAGTGCACAGACATTACAGAAGCTTTATGTGTCAATAAACGACTATCTGGCTTCCATGTACTCAGAGGGTGTACTGACAGAGGAGCAGGCCTCACAGAGTGCAGGAGTGCTTTATGTACTGTGCGATATAGAAAGAATTGGAATATTATTAAACGAAATAGTCAATACCATATCTGTGGAAAATAAGAGCAAGCACAAATATTCAAAGGATGCATTAAAAGAACTGAGAAAGGCGATGGCGCAGATTCATGAGATATATACTGCTTCAATAAGAGCAATTTCAGGTGATGGAAGCATGGATATTGAGGTTCTTCAGAAACAGAAGGATGAGGTTATGGCGCTTGATGAGAAGCTGCGTAAAAACCATATCAACCGTGTCGGAAAGGGCAAATGTGATTCAAAGCTTACAGCTCAGTACAACGAGGTGCTTCACAATATAGACCGAATCGGAAACAGCTGTGTGAATCTCGTGGAGGCCGCCAACGATAATGTGACTATGCAGTCATTTTTCATAGATGATGATGACAACGGAGAGGTAAGTATTGCATAGGGAAAGAGTTTTGAAGGCACTTGCCGGGCTGCTTGTCGGTGTGGAAAATAAGCTTAATCTGGCAGACAGAAGGCGGCGCCGGGAGGACAAGCTGATAGAGCGTGCGAGACAGCTTGAAATACAGCGGGCACAAAATAAAATGAACCCAAAGGACGCGAACGCGAATGAAAATATATCATATAGAATAGGAGCATATATGCAGATGAAAAAACTGGAAGAAGTTTACACAAACAGAGAGCTGTCATGGTTACAGTTTAATGAGCGAGTATTAAATGAGGCGGGCAATCCAAGAGTACCGCTTGCGGAGAGACTGACCTTTGCATCAATCTACCAGACAAATCTGGATGAGTTTTTCATGGTAAGAGTGGGATCACTCATGATGCAGATGAATTCAAAGGAAAAGATTTTCGAGAACAAGACAAAGATGTCGAGTGAGGAGCAGGTATCGGCAATCCTTGACAGAGTATGCGAGCTTGAGAAGAAAAAAGCAAGGATTTACGAGCAGCTTATGGGCGAGCTTGAGCCAAAGGGCGTGCGCATAATCAATTTCAACAAGCTGTCAAAGGATGAGGGCGATTTGCTGGAGGCATATTTTGATGCACACATTGCACCTTTCCTCTCTCCGATGATTATAGGAAAGCAGCAGCCGTTCCCATTCCTTGCAAATAAACAGCTCTATGCGGTAGTGCTTTTAACTACACAGAAGGGAAAGAAAAAGACCGGTATAGTGCCGTGCTCAAACAGCGTATTCAAGCGTCTGATCGAGATACCAACAAGACCGGGCACATTTATGCTGTCAGAGGAGCTTATTTTACACTTTGTATCCAAGCTCTATCCAAAGTATGTAATTCGTGAGAAATCTATCATGCGTGTGACACGTAATGCGGATATCGATGCGCAGAGCATGTATGATGAGGATATGGATTACCGTAACATGATGGAGGAGCTCATCAAGAAGAGAGTGCGCCTTGACCCTGTAAGAGTCGAGCTTTCAAGAAAAATCAACCGCAAGGCGATTGATGAGCTTTCAAGCTTCCTTGAGATTGGCAAGAAGCATTTTATCAGCGTAAAGACACCGCTTGATATGTCGTTTGTATTCCAGCTTCAGCACTATCTGCGCGACAAGCAGGAGCTTTTCTTTGAGAAGCGTGCTCCGCGTGATACACCGGAGCTTTCACTCAAGGAGAGTATACTCGGCCAGGTTGAGAAAAAGGACGTGCTTCTTTCATATCCGTTTGAGAGCATGAAGCCGTTTATCAAGATGCTTAACGATGCAGCAGAGGACCCTGATGTGGTTTCTATCAAGATGACACTTTACAGAGTGGCAGACAAGAGCCAGATTATCGATGCCCTTATAGAGGCCGCAGAAAACGGCAAGGAGGTTATAGTGCTTGTCGAGCTGCGTGCGAGGTTTGACGAGGCTAACAACATAGAGATGTCACACCGCCTTGAGGACGCAGGCTGTCAGATTCTTTACGGACTTGGTGATTACAAGGTTCACTCAAAGCTCTGCCTCATCACAAAGAAAAAGGGTGATGGCTTTGAGTACATCACTCAGATTGGTACAGGAAACTACAATGAGAAGACCTCGCGTCTTTACACAGATTTGTCCCTCATTACTGCAAATCAGGAGATTGGAGCAGATGCATCAAGGGTATTTATGGCACTTCAGAGAGGCGAGACTGTTTCGGACGGCGATGTAAAGCATCTGCTTGTTGCACCAAAATGCTTACAGAACAGGATTGTTGACATGATTGATGAGCAGATTGCCAAGAAGAATGCAGGAAAACCTGCATATATCGGAGTTAAGATTAACTCTCTCACTGACAAAGTGCTTATAGACAAGCTTATCGATGCATCACAGGCAGGCGTGAAGGTAGAGCTTATTGTCAGAGGAATCTGTTGTGTGAAGCCTCAGGTTGAGGGCGCCACAGAAAACATCACTGTAATAAGTGTTGTAGGAAGATATCTTGAGCATTCACGTATATACAGATTTGGTGTGGGCGATGATGAGAAGATTTACATTGCATCAGCAGATTTTATGACCAGAAATACCGTAAGACGTGTGGAGGTTGCGACACCTGTATACGATGCACATGCTAAGGACAAGATCCGCCATATCTTCGACACGATAATGACAGATGATGAGAAGGGCAAGGAGCTTCGCGCTGATGGTGAGTACGTGGATAGAAAGATAAACAGCACGCCGATAGATTCGCAGGAGCAGTTCTTTGAGGAAGCATACAAAAATGCCGATAAGAGTGCGGACAATCAGTAAAATGAGGCAATTGCATAAAGATATGACATATTAGTTTCTCTAATTGCAGGTGTTTGTGAATAGCTATAGTGGTTGAATAAAAAAGCTGCGACATACATTTCAGTGTGTCGTGGCTTTTTAGATACTTTATAAGGTATTTACGATATCAAATTTCCGTTGTATTATAATAACAAGGAACACATCTTTATACTAAATATTGAAAAAAATATAAGAAGCTTGGATATGGAATATATCTTAAGTTTATTGGAGGAAAGATAGTATAATGGGAAAAAAAGAAGCAAAGACAAACGCAATAAGAATACTGGAAACAATGAAGATTCCATACGAGGCACGCACATACGAGTGCGATGACTTTGTGGATGCAGCTCAGATAGCAGACAAGCTGGGGCTTGACCACGCAGGCATGTACAAGACTATCACGACAGTAGGCAAAAGCGGTGGATACTATGTGTTTGTAGTACCGATAGATGACGAAATTGATTTCAAAAAAGCCGCAAAGGCAGCAGGTGAGAAGTCCATAGAGATGCTGCATCTCAAGGATTTGACAAAGGTTACAGGCTATATAAGGGGCGGCTGTACATCAATCGGCATGAAAAAGCAGTATCCTACATTTATCCATGAGGCAGCTAAGGAGCAGGACAAAATCACGGTCAGCGGAGGCCGTCTTGGGCTTCAGATTACGCTGGCACCGGATGATTTGTGCAGGGCGGCAAAGGCAGAGTATGCAGATATCATAAAATAATTAAAATGAGAGTCTTTTTCCTAGGCTTTTACACGTCAGTGTGTTATAATAAAGAAAGCTGGCGATTGCTAAGACAGATTGTTTTGCGAATAAACCTACATTGCAATCGTAATAATAGAATTAAAGCAGAGGAATAATAGAGATGGAAAAAATTATTTTAACAGGAGACAGACCAACAGGCAGACTCCATATAGGCCATTACGTGGGCTCGCTTCGCAGAAGAGTGGAGCTTCAGAATTCAGGAGAGTATGACAAAATATTTATCATGATTGCCGATGCACAGGCACTCACAGACAATTTTGACAACCCTGAGAAAATCAGACAAAATATCATAGAGGTAGCACTTGATTATCTCTCAGCAGGACTCGACCCGGCCAAGTCTACACTGTTTGTGCAGTCACAGATACCGGAGCTCACAGAGCTTACATTTTTCTACTCAAATCTCGTTACAGTATCGAGACTTCAGAGAAACCCTACAGTAAAGAATGAGATAAAGCTCAGAAACTTTGAGGCAAGTATACCAGTTGGCTTTTTTAATTATCCAATCAGCCAGGCGGCAGACATCACAGCATTTAAGGCTACAACCGTTCCGGTGGGAGAGGATCAGCTTCCTATGATAGAGCAGACCAGAGAGATTGTCAGAAAGTTCAATTCTATCTACGACGAGGTGCTTGTTGAGCCGGATGTGCTTTTACCTGAGAATGAGGCATGCTGCAGGCTTCCGGGCACAGATGGCGGACAGAAGATGAGCAAATCATTGGGCAACTGTATCTATCTGGCTGATACAGAGGCAGATGTCAAGAAGAAAATCATGAGCATGTATACAGATCCGACACATATCCAGATTTCAGATCCGGGACATGTGGAGGGCAATACAGTATTCACATATCTTGATGCTTTTTCAAAGCCTGAGCATTTTGAGGAGTATCTGCCGGAGTATGCTAATCTTCAGGAGCTCAAGGATCACTATACAAGGGGCGGTCTTGGCGATGTGAAGATTAAGAAATTCCTCAACAATATCATGCAGGAGGAGCTTTCACCTATCCGTGCGAGAAGAGCAGAGTACGAGAAGGATATTCCTGCTGTATACGAGATACTTAAAAAGGGCAGCGAGACAGCAAGAGAGGCAGCAGCACAGACAATGGCAGAGGTTAAGCGCGCCATGAGGATAAATTACTTTGAGGATGCAGAGCTTATAAAGAGTCAGAGTCAGAAATATTCTGAGAAATAATATATTTTATTTCAAAGGCAATGCATTAGTAGTGTCAAAATATTTTGTGGCATTATGTATGTCATAAAAGCCGCGGGGAGGCACCATGGTCAAGTTTTACAGGACAGATGACAAGTTAATACATGAGCTGGACACACTGCAGGGAGGCACCTGGATACAGATGGTCAATCCTTCTGTAGCAGAGGGACAGATGGTAGCTGATGAGCTGAATGTCGATATTGAGGACGTGCTTGCAGCACTCGATGAGGAGGAGAGCTCCCGTATAGAGCTGCAGGACGGATATACACTGATTCTTGTGGATATACCTTCGATAGAGACAAGGCATGACAAGGAATCATATACCACAATCCCGCTTGGCATTATACTCACAGATGATGAGATAGTCACAGTCTGTACAGAGGATACACCGGTGCTGCAGGTATTTTTAAATAACCGCGTAAAGGAATTTTCCACTAAGAAAAAGATGCGCTTTGTATACCAGATACTTTACAGGATATCGGTGCTGTATCAGAATGACCTGCGCATCATTGACAAGATGCGTACAGAGATTGAGGAAAGAGTCGGAGAGGATACAGAGGAGGACGATTTGATCGCGCTTCATGAGCTGGAATCCACGCTCGTATACTTTGCCACATCGCTTCGTGCCAATGGAGTTGTGTTAGAGAGACTGACCAGATACAAGCGCCTTGAGCAGTATCCGGAGGACAAGGAGCTTCTCGGAGATGTGATTGTCGAGAATAAGCAGGCGATTGAGATGACGGGAATTTACAGGGATATCATAAATGGTACCAGAGAGCTTATGAGCACTGTCATTGACAACAGGCTTAACAATGTCATGAAGTCGCTCACTATCATCACGCTTATCATGGCTATCCCGACAGTTATATCAGGAATCTATGGTATGAATGTCAGCTCAAAGTGGGTACCGCTTGCGACAACAGCACATGGATTTATGATTATAATAGGTGTTATGGTCATCATATGTGTGCTGATACTGATTTTATTGAAGAAAAAGAGAATATTGTAATATTCATCGCATTCACTAAAAAGCCGCAGGATTTCATTATTTTGATGAAAATCTGCGGCTGATTTTATTTTAGAATTAATTAGCAGCTTCCTTCAAAGCGTCCGCTTGCACCACAAGGCAGCACAAGGCCGTTTGAAGAAACCGGGAGACCGATTTCACTTGCAGTTACTTTACCGTCAAACTTTTTAAGAGCGGTGCTTATCATATAGGTGAGCACTGCAGGCTGCAGGCCTGTTGTATAGGAATTGATCAGGAAGAAAAGAGGCTTGTCGGTAAGGAGCTTTGCACAAAGCTGTACAAGCGGATATACGCTTTCCTCAATTTTCCATATTTCGCCCTTAGGGCCTCTGCCGTATGACGGAGGATCCATTATGATGGCATCATAATGATTGCCACGGCGGATTTCGCGCTCGACAAACTTCACGCAGTCATCCACAAGCCATCTGATAGGTGCGTCACCAAGACCACTGCTTACAGCGTTTTCCCTAGCCCATGTGACCATGCCCTTTGAAGCATCCACATGTGTGACAGCGGCACCGGCAGCTGCGGCAGCGAGAGTGGCACCGCCTGTGTATGCAAAGAGATTTAATACCTTTACATCACGACCGCTTTTTTTAGCATCATAAATTTTCTTTGAAAACCAGTCCCAGTTGGCAGCCTGCTCAGGGAACAGACCGGTGTGCTTGAAGCTGAATGGCTTTAAGTGAAAAGTGAGCTCCTTATTAATAGGAAGAGAGTAGTTGATGGCCCACTCCTGCGGCAGATCGAAAAACTCCCACTCACCGCCACCCTTCTTACTTCTATGGTAGTGACCGTTCAGCTTTTTCCAGTTCTTATTAGTCTTTGGAGTATCCCATATTACCTGAGGATCGGGACGCAGCAAAATATATTTAGCCCAGCGCTCAAGCTTTTCTCCGCATGAGCAGTCAATTACCTCATAATCCTTCCATCTATCTGCTAACCACATATGTTTATATTCCTTTCTTACCTGCGTGCAGAAAATAAACTACACGTTGCTTGAATTAATCGAGTATCTTCTATATAATATACGTGCAAAAGCGTAATTTTTCAATGAAATATTATCTGAAATAAAAAAATAAATTTTTTTTGAAAAAGGTATTGCAATTATTGTAAACGTCATGTATAATATCACTTGCTGTGGCATGATAGCTATGAAGTTTGAAGTTACTGTCCATGAGACAGAGAATTCGGCGGAGCGAATGTCAAGTTAGGAAACTGACGGCAAGTCACTGTACAGAACAGATATGGTCTACAATATGTAGAAACAACGTGTGAAAGTCCACGGGACACACACGGAGATGTGTACAGTCACCGCTTGTCGTACTGAAGTTAAAAGTGCGAAAAGGAGGCGACTTTTTTTATGGCAAGTCAAGTAATGAGAATTACTCTCAAGGCGTATGATCACGAGTTAGTAGATTCAAGCGCAAAGAAAATCATCGAGACTGTAAAGAAGAATGGATCACAGGTGAGCGGACCGGTACCTCTTCCAACAAAGAAGGAAGTAGTTACAATTCTTAGAGCTACTCACAAGTATAAGGATTCTCGTGAACAGTTCGAGCAGAGAACTCATAAGAGACTTATCGATATCATCAATCCAACACAGAAGACAACAGAGTCTTTATCAAGGATTGAAATGCCAGCTGGTGTTTACATTGATATCAAAATGAAGCAGAAATAAGCTTCAACAATTAATTAGTATATCCCCGAATGGTTTATATAGAAGATACAGTGCGAAAGCATAACGATCTAATAGGCTGCTCTAGGATGAACGGTTCCGCTACTTGTTCCGGCTAATTCTTCGCGGGCTGGGTTGACAGGCAAGAGGCGTTCCGCTGTAGAAAACAGGAGGTAAAGAAATGAAGAAAGCGATTTTAGCAACAAAAATCGGTATGACACAGATCTTCAATGCAGATGGAGTATTAGTACCTGTAACTGTATTAGAGGCTGGTCCATGTGTTGTAACACAGATCAAAACTGTTGAGAATGACGGTTACAGCGCAGTTCAGGTTGGTTTCGGCGACAAGAAAGAGAAAGTCGTTGAGAAGGATGCCAACGGTAAAAAGAGCGTAGCACACAGACATGGTGTTAACAAGGCTCAGATGGGACACTTCAAAAAAGCAGGTGTTTCAGGAAAGAGATTCGTTCGCGAGTTCAAATTCGAAAACGCAGATGAGTACAATTTAGCAGATGAGATCAAGGCTGACATCTTCGCAGAGGGTGACAAGGTTGATGTAACTGCTATTTCAAAAGGTAAAGGTTTCCAGGGTGCTATCAAGAGATTAGGTCAGCACAGAGGACCAATGGCTCATGGTTCTAAATTCCATCGTCATCAGGGTTCTAACGGTGCTTGTTCTTCACCAAGTAAGGTATTCAAGGGAAAAGGAATGCCTGGACACATGGGTAGCGTAAAGGTTACAACTCAGAATCTTGAGGTTGTAAGAGTTGACGCAGACAAGAACTTACTGTTAATCAAGGGCGCAGTTCCAGGAGCTAAGAAAGCTCTCATTACAGTAAAAGAGACTACAAAATCTGGTAAATAGTGCAAAGTAAGAAAGGAGGAACTTTACGATGGCTAACGTAGCTGTATATAACATCGAAGGCAAAGAAGTCGACAAGATCGAGTTAAATGATTCCATTTTCGGCGTAGAAATTAATGAGCATTTAGTTCATATGGCTGTTCTTCAGCAGCTTGCAAATAAACGTCAGGGAACTCAGAAAGCTAAGACACGTTCTGAAGTTCGCGGTGGCGGAAGAAAACCATGGAGACAGAAGGGAACAGGACATGCACGTCAGGGTTCTACAAGATCTCCACAGTGGACAGGCGGTGGAGTTGTATTCGCTCCTACTCCTAGAGATTACTCATTCAAGCTCAACAAGAAAGAGAAGAGAGCAGCTCTTAAGTCTGCACTTACATCAAGAGTTGTTGAGAACAAGTTCGTTGTAGTAGATGAGCTTAAGCTTGATGAGATTAAGACAAAGAAATTCGTAGAAGTATTAAAGAACCTCAATGTTGAGAAGGCACTCGTTATATTAAACGATATGGACGAGAAGGTTATCGCTTCTGCAGCAAACATCCCAACAGTTAAGACAACTCAGACAAACGAGCTTAACGTATTCGATGTATTAAAATATGACACAGTAGTAGTTACAAAGGCTGCTGTAGCAACAATCGAGGAGGTATATGCATAATGGCAAACGTACAGTACTATGATGTAATCCTCAAACCAGTAGTAACTGAGAAGAGTATGAATGCAATGGCTGAGAAGAAATACACATTCCTTGTTCATCCGGATGCAAACAAGACTATGATCAAAGAAGCAGTAGAGAGAATGTTCGAGGGAACAAAGGTTGCCAAGGTTAACACAATGAACTGCGATGGCAAGAACAAGCGTCGCGGAATGGTAACAGGAAAGACTGCTAAGACAAAGAAGGCTATCGTACAGCTTACAGCAGACAGCAAAGATATCGAGATATTCGCAGGACTGTAGGCCGAGGCCGAAAGCAACTTAATGAAAGCAAGCGTTAGCGCAGCTTGAATTTAGTGCGAGGCCGTTCTGTGAGCTTAACGAACAGAACCACAGAATGATATGCGTCAGAAAAGACGCGATAATGAAAACATATCGAAAGGAGAAACAAAATGGGAATTAAGACATATAACCCATATACACCTTCCAGAAGAAATATGACTGGTTCAGATTTCTCAGAGATCACAAAGACAACTCCTGAGAAGTCACTTGTTACTTCTTTAAAGAAGAACGCTGGTCGTAACAATCAGGGTAAAATCACAGTTAGACACCAGGGTGGTGGAAACAGAAGAAAATACAGACTTATCGATTTCAAGAGAAATAAGAAAGACGGTATTCCAGCAACTGTAATTGGTATCGAGTACGATCCAAACAGAACAGCAAACATCGCACTTATCTGCTATGCAGATGGTGAGAAATCATATATTCTTGCTCCGGCAGGACTTACAGACGGAATGAAGGTTATGAGCGGTGCTCAGGCTGAGGTTAGAGTTGGAAACTGCTTACCACTTGAGAATATCCCAGTTGGTACACAGATCCACAACATCGAGCTCCTTCCTGGAAAGGGCGGACAGCTTGTTCGTTCAGCAGGACTTAGCGCACAGCTTATGGCTAAAGAAGGCAAATATGCTACACTTCGTCTTCCTTCAGGAGAGATGAGAATGGTTCCAATTCAGTGCCGTGCTACAATCGGTGTAATTGGAAACGGAGATCACAACCTCGTAAATATTGGTAAAGCCGGACGTAAGCGTCACATGGGTATTCGTCCAACAGTTCGTGGATCTGTTATGAACCCTAACGACCATCCACACGGTGGTGGAGAAGGTAAGGCACCTGTAGGACGTCCAGGACCATGTACTCCATGGGGCAAACCTGCACTTGGCTTAAAGACCAGAAAGAAGAACAAACAGTCTAACAAGATGATCGTTCGTAGAAGAGACGGTCGTGCAATCAAATAATTAGGAGGTTGAATAAATGGCACGTTCATTAAAAAAAGGACCATTTGCTGATGAAAGCTTACTTAAAAAAGTAGATGCTATGAACGCTTCTGGTGACAAGTCTGTAATCAAGACATGGTCACGTCGTTCAACAATCTTCCCTTCATTCGTTGGACACACAATCGCTGTTCATGATGGAAGAAAGCATGTTCCTGTATATGTTACAGAGGATATGGTTGGACATAAACTTGGTGAGTTCGTTGCAACAAGAACTTACAGAGGACATGGAAAAGACGAGAAGAAATCAGGCGTAAGATAAGATTTATTGAAAGGAGGTTTCATCCATGGCAAAGGGACATAGATCCAAAATCAAGAGAGAGAGAAATGAAGTTAGAGATACAAGACCTTCAGCAAAGTTATCTTATGCTAGAGTGTCTGTACAGAAAGCTTGTTTCGTTTTAGATGCTATTCGTGGAAAGAGTGTTAACGAAGCACTTGCAATCGTAACATACAATCCTAGATATGCTTCAAGCTTAGTAAAGAAATTATTAGAGTCAGCAATCGCTAACGCAGAAAATAATTATCCGGAAAAGAACTATAAGGCAGAGAACCTTTACGTTGCAGAGTGTTTTGCAAATAAAGGACCAACAATGAAGAGAATTCATCCTAGAGCACAGGGTAGAGCTTACAGAATCGAGAAGAGAATGAGCCACATTACAATCGTGCTTGATGAAAGATAGGAGGCAATCATGGGACAGAAGGTTAATCCTCATGGCTTAAGAGTTGGCGTTATCAAGGACTGGGATTCCAAATGGTATGCAGAGGGTGATTTCGCTGATTACTTAGTAGAAGATTATAATATCAGAACATTTTTAAAGAAAAAATTATACGCAGCTGGTGTTTCAAAGATTGAGATCGAGAGAGCTTCAGACCGCGTTAAGGTTATCATTTATACAGCTAAGCCGGGTGTTGTAATCGGTAAGGGCGGAGCTGAGATCGAGAAGATCAAGGCTGAGGTTCAGAAGCTTACAGACAAGAAATTAGTTGTTGATATCAAAGAAGTAAAGAGACCGGACAAGGATGCACAGCTTGTAGCTGAGAACATCGCTTTACAGCTTGAGAACCGTGTTTCATTCCGTAGAGCAATGAAGTCTTGCATGGGAAGAGCTATGAAGGCCGGCGTTAAAGGAATTAAGACAACATGTTCAGGTCGTCTTGGCGGAGCAGATATGGCTCGTACAGAGACATACAATGATGGAACTACTCCACTCCAGACAATCAGAGCAGATATCGATTATGGATTCGCTGAGGCAGATACAACTTACGGCAAGGTTGGCGTTAAGGTTTGGATCTACAAAGGCGAGGTACTTCCTACAAAAGCAAACAAGGAAGGAGGAGCTAAGTAATTATGTTAATGCCTAAGAGAGTAAAACATCGTAAACAGTTCCGTGGTTCCATGGCAGGAAAAGCTACAAGAGGAAACAAAATCACAAATGGTGAGTACGGTATTGTAGCACTTGAGCCATGCTGGATCAAAGCAAATCAGATTGAGGCTGCCCGTGTAGCTATGACTCGTTACATCAAGCGTGGTGGTAAAGTTTGGATAAAGATTTTCCCAGAGAAACCTGTAACACATAAGCCTATGGGTGTTCGAATGGGTAAAGGAAAGGGTGCCCTTGAGTATTGGGTAGCTGTAGTAAAACCAGGTAGAGTATTATTTGAAATCTCCGGAGTACCGGAAGACGTAGCTAAAGAAGCTTTACGTCTTGCTACACACAAATTACCTTGCAAGTGTAAAGTAGTTTCTCGTGCAGATTTAGAAGGCGGTGAGTCAAATGAAAACTAGTGCATACGTTAAAGAGTTACAGGCACAGAGCGTAGAGCAGTTACAGGCACAGCTCGTTGATGCTAAAAAAGAACTTTTCAATTTAAGATTCCAGAATGCAACTAACCAGTTAGATAACACAGCAAGAATCAAAGAGGTTCGCAAGAACATCGCTAGAATTCAGACTGTTATCACTGCAAAGGCTGCAGAATAGTTTATCCTATCAGAAAGGAGATTTTAGACCGTGGAAGAAAGAAATCTTAGAAAAACACGTGTTGGTGTTGTTGTAAGCGATAAGATGGATAAGACAATCGTTGTAGCTGTAAGAGATAACGTAAGACATCCTCTTTACAACAAGATCGTTAAGAAGACTTATAAATTAAAAGCTCATGACGAGAAAAACGATGCAAAGATCGGTGATACAGTCAGAGTTATGGAAACAAGACCTTTATCTAAAGATAAGAGATGGAGACTTGTAGAAATCATGGAAAGAGCAAAATAATAAAAGGAGGCTACAAGCATGGTACAGCAGGAAAGCAGACTCAAGGTTGCTGATAACACTGGCGCTAAAGAGTTACTTGTTATCCGCGTTATGGGTGGATCTACCAGAAGATATGCGAACATCGGTGATGTAATCGTTGCTACTGTTAAAGATGCAACACCAGGCGGTGTTGTTAAAAAAGGCGATGTAGTTAAAGCCGTAGTAGTTCGTTCAGTAAAAGGTGCTCGTCGTAAAGACGGATCTTATATAAAGTTTGATGAGAACGCAGCAGTAATCATCAAAGATGACAAAACTCCAAAAGGAACACGTATATTTGGACCAGTAGCTCGTGAGCTTCGTGAGAAACAGTTCATGAAGATTGTTTCTCTGGCTCCGGAAGTATTATAGGAGGAACGTCAATGGCAACTATGAAAATCAAAAAAGGCGACCTTGTTAAGGTTATCGCTGGAAAAGATATCAACAATGAGGGCAAGGTAATTGCCGTAAACGCAAAGAACAATACACTTCTTGTTGAGGGAATCAACATGGTTACTAAGCATACAAAACCAAGTATGTCAAATCAGCAGGGCGGTATCGTTCATCAGGAGGCTCCAATCGATGCTTCCAACGTAATGCTCATCCATGACGGAAAGCCTACTCGTGTAGGATTCAAGATGGATGGAGACAAGAAAGTTCGCTTTGCTAAATCAACAGGCAAGGTTATCGACTAATTGGAGAGAGGAGGATTAAGACATTGAGTAGACTTAGAGAACAGTACGAAAATGAGATCAAGGACGCAATGATCAAAAAGTTCGGATACAAAAACGCAATGGAAATTCCAAAGCTTGACAAGATCGTAGTTAACATGGGTGTTGGTGAAGCTAAGGAAAACGCTAAGGTTCTTGAGGCAGCCGTTAAGGATATGGAAGCCATCACAGGACAGAAGGCAGTTACAACTAAAGCAAAGAATGCTATAGCTAACTTTAAAATCAGAGAAGGAATGCCAATCGGATGTAAGGTTACATTACGTGGTGAGAAGATGTACGAGTTTGCAGATCGTCTCATCAACTTAGCATTACCTCGTGTACGTGACTTCAGAGGTGTTAACCCTAACGCATTTGATGGCCGTGGAAACTATGCCCTTGGAATTAAAGAGCAGATCATCTTCCCTGAGATCGAGTATGATAAGGTAGATAAGGTTCGTGGTATGGACATTATCTTCGTTACTACTGCTAAGACAGACGAAGAGGCACGTGAGTTACTGGCACAGTTCAATATGCCATTCGCTAAATAATCGGAGGAATTCTAATGGCTAAGACAAGTATGAAAATCAAACAGCAGCGTGCACCAAAGTTCTCTACAAGAGCTTATACACGTTGTAGAATTTGTGGACGTCCACATTCAGTTTTAAAGAAATACGGAATCTGCAGAGTATGCTTCCGTGAGTTAGCATACAAGGGACAGATCCCAGGCGTTAAAAAAGCTAGCTGGTAAGCTCTGAACACTTGATGAGTGCGCGCGTAAGCGTTGCACGAATCTAGTGAGAAGGCTGTTCTCTGAGCTTAGCGAAGAGAACTTCCTTTCAGCAACAGCTGTTTTTATAAATAACTATATTAACAAACATATTTAAGGAGGATATCGTTCATTATGATGATGACAAGTGATCCAATCGCAGATATGCTTACAAGAATTCGTAACGCAAATACTGCAAAACATGATACAGTAGACATCCCAGCTTCTAAGATTAAAGTAGCAATCGCTGGAATCCTTGTAGATGAGGGATTCATCGAGAAATACGACATCGTTGAGGATGGAAAAATCAAGACAATCCATGTTACATTAAAATATGGTGCTGACAAGAATGAGAAAGTTATCACAGGAATCAAGAGAATTTCTAAGCCGGGTCTTCGTGTATACGCAGGCAAGGATGAGATCCCTTCAGTTCTTGGTGGACTTGGAATCGCTATTCTTTCAACTAACCAGGGTATCGTAACTGATAAAGAGGCTAGAAAGCTTCAGGTTGGTGGCGAAGTTTTAGCATTCGTTTGGTAAACATTGAACACTTAATGAATGCAAGCGTAAGCGTAGCATGAATTTAGTGTGAAAGTTGTTCTTTGAGTGAAGCGAAAAGAACTTCCTTATGACACAAGATTGTAGGTAGTTCGAACTTAGCGAAGAGAACATACCCCTAAAGATCTTAATTTATATTAAGTATATTTCATCACGTATCCATATTCGATGCATCAATGATGTATAGTAGGGATACAGCAAGTAACATCTTAAAGTATAACCTGACCACAAGGTCAGAAATACTAAATAACTATTAACCTAATATCAAAATATAGGAGGTACGGGCATGTCACGTATAGGAAGAATGCCAATCGCAGTTCCTGCTGGAGTAACAGTTGAAATTGCAGAAAATAATCATGTGACTGTAAAAGGTCCAAAGGGTACTCTTGAGAGAACTCTTCCATCAGAGATGGATATCAAATTAGAGGGTGAAGAAGTAGTAGTTACAAGACCTAATGATTTGAAGAAAATGAAATCCTTACATGGATTAACAAGAACACTTATCCACAACATGGTTGTTGGTGTAACTGAGGGTTATACAAAGACTCTTGAGGTTAACGGTGTTGGTTACAGAGCTTCTAAGGCTGGAAAGAAACTTACTCTTAACTTAGGATATTCTCATCCGGTTGAGATGGAGGATCCTGAAGGACTTGAGTCAGAGGTTCAGGATAACAAGATTATCATTAAGGGTATCGATAAAGAAAAAGTTGGCCAGTACGCAGCTGAGATCAGAGATAAGAGAAGACCTGAGCCATATAAGGGCAAGGGAATCAAATATGCTGATGAGGTTATTAGACGTAAAGTTGGTAAGACTGGTAAAAAATAATTAAAGGAGTGGACAAGTAATGGTTAGTAAGAAATCAAGAACAGAAGTTCGTGTAAAGAAACATAACAGAATGCGTAATCATCTTGCTGGTACAGCACAGCGTCCTCGTTTAGCTGTATTCAGAAGTAATAACCATATGTATGCTCAGATTATTGATGATACAGTTGGAAATACACTCGTTTCTGCATCAACACTTGACAAGGATATCAAGGCAGAGCTCGAGAAGACTAATAACGTAGATGCAGCAGCAAAGCTTGGTACTGTAATCGCAAAGAAAGCATTAGATAAAGGTATTTCAACTGTTGTCTTCGATAGAGGCGGTTTTATTTACGCAGGAAAAGTTAAAGCATTAGCTGAAGCAGCAAGAGAAGCTGGCTTAGATTTTTAGGAGGAGACAAACATGAAACGTGAAATCATTGACGCTAGTCAATTAGAATTAGTTGACCAGGTAGTTGACATCAAGCGTGTAACAAAGGTTGTTAAGGGTGGACGTAACATGCGATTCACAGCTCTCGTTGTTGTTGGTGACAAGAACGGCCATGTAGGTGCAGGTCTTGGAAAAGCAGCAGAAATTCCTGAAGCTATCCGTAAGGGTAAAGAGGACGCCATCAAGAGCATGGTAAATGTTAAGTTAGACGAGAACAATTCTATTACACATGATGTAACAGGAAAATATACAGGTGCTTCCGTATTATTAAAGAAGTCTCCTGAAGGTACTGGTATCATCGCTGGTGGTCCTGCACGTTCAGTATGCGAGATCGCTGGTATCCAGAATATCCGTACAAAGTCTTTAGGATCAAACAACAAGCAGAACGTAGTACTTGCTACTATCGAGGCTCTTAAGCAGTTAAGAAGCCCTGAGGATGTTGCAAAGCTTCGTGGTAAATCTGTAGAAGAAATCTTAGGTTAGGAGGAACGCTAAAATGGCAGATAGAGTTAAAGTTACATTAATCAAATCTACAATCGGTGCTGTTCCTAAGAACAAGAAGACTATTGAGGCTCTTGGTCTTACTAAGTTAGGCAAAACTGTAGAGTTACCAAACAATGCAGCTACACAGGGAGCTGTTCGCAAAGTAGCACCATACGTAAAAGTAGAAGAAGTTTAAGAATAAAATAAGGAGGTACCGTGATGGATTTATCTAATTTAAAAGCGGCTGAGGGTTCAGTTCATAGTGATAATTTCAGAAGAGGTCGTGGACACGGCTCAGGAAACGGTAAGACTGCTGGTAAGGGACACAAGGGACAGAAGGCTCGTTCAGGAGCTCCAAGACCTGGTTTCGAAGGTGGACAGATGCCATTATATAGAAGATTGCCTAAGAGAGGTTTCAAGAATAGAAACACTCTTACAATCGTACCTATAAATCTTTCAGCTCTTGAGAGATTCGACAACGATGCAGTAGTTTCAGTTGAGACATTAATCGAGGCTGGAATCGTTAAGAATCCTAGAGATGGCGTAAAGATTCTTGGAAATGGAGAACTTACTAAGAAGCTTACAGTTCAGGCTAACGCTTTCAGCGCTAGTGCAAAAGAGAAAATCGAAGCTCTTGGTGGAAAAGCAGAGGTGATCTAATGCTTAAAACACTCCGTAATGCGTTTAAAATAAAGGATGTCCGTAATAGAATCCTTTTTACATTCATGATGCTTATTGTCATCAGAATCGGAAGCGAGCTTCCGATTCCTGGTGTCAAGGGCTCCGTATTTCAGAGTTGGTTAAACAGTAAATCAGCAGATGGTTTAGGCTTTGTTGATGCTATCACAGGTGGATCATTCTCACAGATGTCAGTATTTGCGCTGAATATTACACCATACATTACATCTTCAATCATTATGCAGTTGCTTACAATTGCTATACCTAAGCTTGAAGAGATGCAACGCGATGGCGAGGATGGCAGAAAGAAGATTGTTGAGATAACACGTTATCTTACAATTGCATTAGGCCTTCTTGAGTCAGTCATGATGGTAATTGGTTTTTACAGACAGAATTACCTTACAGAAAAGACACCATTGACTGTTATTATGGTCGTTACTTCACTTACAGCAGGTTCTGCTGTACTTATGTGGATTGGAGAGCGTATTACAGAAAAGGGTGTAGGAAACGGAATATCAATAGTATTGACAATCAATATTATTTCACGTATTCCAGAAGATTTAAGTACACTTTGGTCACAGTTCATTGCTTCCGCAGCGAACGTTCCAAAGGCGATTGTTGCAGGTCTTATCATAGTAGCAATCATTGCTGCAATGGTAGTATTTGTAGTATTGCTTCAGGATGCACAGCGCAAGATTCCTGTACAGTACTCAAGCAAAATAAGAGGCAACAAGCAGATGGGCGGTCAGCAGACCTGTATTCCACTTAAGGTAAATACCAGTGGAGTTATCCCGGTAATCTTTGCCCAGTCTCTTATGCAGACACCTGTTATCATTGCCAGCTTCCTTGGAAAGGGCAATGGAAATGGAATAGGCTCTAAGATATTAAAAGGATTATCACAGTCTAACTGGTGCGATCCAAAGGAGCCGGTATATTCAATCGGACTTATTGTTTACATTGTGTTGATTATAGCATTTGCTTACTTCTACACAAACATTACATTCAATCCGCTTGAGATTGCAAACAATATGAAGCGTTCAGGTGGCTTTATACCTGGTATCAGACCTGGAAAGCCAACCAGCGATTACTTAAATCAGATATTAAACTATATTGTATTTATTGGAGCTATTGGACTTGCGTTTATCGCATTTGTTCCTATATTCTTCAATGGAGTATTCAACGCAGATGTATCCTTTGGTGGAACTTCAATCATCATCATTGTCGGAGTTGTTATTGAGACATTGAAGCAAATTGAATCACAGATGAGAGTTCGATACTATAAAGGATTTTTAGATGATTAATTGTACATTGGAGATACTGAATTCAGTATCTCCATTCGTGCTATCAACAAGTTTTGTATAAAAGGAGAAAATTTTTATGAAGATCATCATGTTAGGGGCACCTGGTGCCGGTAAAGGTACACAGGCAAAGCAGATAGCTGCAAAATATTCTATACCACATATCTCTACAGGAGATATATTCCGTGCAAATATCAAGAACGGAACAGAGCTTGGTAAGAAGGCTAAGACTTATATGGATCAGGGAGCACTTGTTCCGGATGAGCTTACATGCGACCTTGTTATGGACAGAATACAGCAGGATGATTGCAAAAACGGATTTGTATTAGACGGTTTCCCAAGAACAATTCCACAGGCAAAGGCACTCGATGATGCTCTCACAAAGATTGGGGAGAAGATGGATTATGCCATCGATGTAGATGTTCCTGATGAGAACATTGTTAACCGTATGGGTGGAAGAAGAGCCTGCCTCAACTGTGGTGCAACATATCATATTGTTTTCAATCCAACAAAGGTCGAGGGCAAATGTGATGCATGTGGCGCTGACACAGTACTCAGAGATGACGACAAGCCTGAGACAGTTCAGAAGCGTTTATCTGTATATCATGAGCAGACACAGCCACTTATCGAGTACTATGACAAGCAGGGCATTTTAAAGTCTGTAGATGGTACAAAGCCTATGGATGAAGTATTTTCAGCCATTGTAGGTATATTAGGTGAATAATAATGTCTGTAACTATCAAATCAGAGCATGAGATAGAGCTGATGAGAGAGGCCGGCAGGATTCTGGCGGCTGTTCATCAGCAGCTCGGTAAAGAAATCAAACCGGGAATGTCCACCAAGGATGTGGACCGGCTGGGCGAAGAAATGATTCGTAGTTATGGATGCGAACCGTCTTTCTTAGGATATTGCGGATATCCGGCCTCCATATGTGTTTCAGTAAACGAGGAGGTTGTACATGGTATCCCGACTGATGAGCGTATCTTACAGGAGGGCGATATCGTTAGCCTTGATGCTGGTGTTATCTACAAAGGATACCACTCAGACGCAGCCAGAACAGTAGGCGTAGGAGAAATTTCAGAAGAAGCAAGACTTCTTATAGAAAGAACACGTCTCAGTTTTTTTGCAGGAATAAAGAATGCAGTTGCGGGAAACAGACTGTATGATATTTCAGGGGCCATACAGCAGCTTGCCGAATCTTTTGGATACGGAGTTGTATATGACCTTGTAGGTCATGGCATAGGAAGTCATTTACATGAGGATCCTGAGGTGCCGAATTTCAGGCCACAGGGCTTTAGAAAAGGGCTCAGGCTTAAGCCGGGCATGACACTGGCGGTTGAGCCTATGATCAATGCAGGTTCACCGCATGTGGTGTGGATGGATGACGAATGGACAGTGGTGACTGAGGATTTATCGTTGTCGGCACACTATGAAAATACCATACTTATTACAAAAGGAAAACCGGAGATACTTTCTCTGACGGAGGATGAAAAAGCAGCCGGATTTCTGGAGCTAATCTAAAATAATCATAACGAAACCCAAGGATTTATTTACAGGAGGAATCAAAATGTCAAAAGCAGACGTTATCGAAGTTGAAGGTGTTGTAGTTGAGAAGTTACCAAATGCGTTTTTCAAGGTAGAGCTTGAGAACGGACACCAGATTTTAGCAACAATCAGTGGAAAGCTTCGTATGAATTTCATCAGAATTTTACCTGGAGACAAGGTAACAATTGAGATGTCACCATACGATCTGACAAAGGGCAGAATTATCTGGAGAGATAAGTAATTTTTACAGATAATTTTTTAAAAAAATATATTGACTTCCCTTAAGTGTCCGTGTATAATGCTATCTGGACACTTTTGGAAAAGTACCTGAAAAGGACTTTTATAGAGAAAGGAGGATTTGCTGTGAAGGTAAGATCATCAGTTAAACCTATTTGCGAAAAGTGCAAAGTTATCAAGAGAAAAGGAAGCATCAGAATTATCTGTGAGAATCCAAAGCATAAGCAGAGACAGGGTTAATTAGTACAAATATTTGACCCTGTTATTTGTGCGTTTGGTTTATTAAACCTTTTTTCACATCATTATGTGCGGCTGCAGCGAGATATTTATCATCGCTGTTCATAATAAACAGAGGCATTCTGGTTTCATATTATAATACCGAGTGATATGGGACGAAATGCAAATATGGGAGCGCATATGGCTACACACATTTCAGGACGTGCAACCGTAGCTGTAGATGCATATGTGTTTCGGAGAGTATACGTCAAGTTGCAGATGTATCGTTACTATAGTAAATAACTAAAAATTATGGAGGTGTAAACACACATGGCTCGTATTGCAGGTGTAGATTTACCAAGAGAAAAACGTGTAGAAATCGGCTTAACTTACATCTACGGAATCGGAAGAGTAAGTGCAGACCGTATCCTTGAAGCAGCTAATGTTGATCCAAGCACTCGTGTTAGAGATCTTACAGATGACGAGGTTAAGAGAATCAGCGCTGTTATCGACGAGACAATGACAGTTGAAGGTGATTTAAGAAGAGAAATCGCTTTAAATATCAAGAGACTTCAGGAAATTGGATGCTATCGTGGTATCCGCCATAGAAAGGGACTTCCGGTTCGTGGTCAGAAGACAAAGACTAATGCAAGAACTCGCAAGGGTCCTAAGAGAACAGTAGCAAACAAGAAGAAATAATCACTTAAATAAATAAGTGAAACGCCGCTTGAACGTAGTGTGCGTTTAGTTCTGCGGACGAAGAAGCAGAGCTTCATTATAACTTAAATAAAGTTTAGAAAGTAGAAAGTAGGTTAGTTTAAATATGGCTAAGAATGTTGCAAAGAAAACAACTAAAAAGCGTGTAAAGAAAAACGTTGAACGCGGACAGGCACATATTCAGGCATCTTTCAATAACACAATCGTTACTTTAACAGATGCTGAAGGAAATGCTTTATCATGGGCAAGTGCCGGTGGTCTTGGATTTAGAGGTTCAAAGAAATCTACTCCATATGCTGCACAGATGGCAGCTGAAACAGCTACAAAGGCAGCTTTAATCCACGGATTAAAGACAGTTGACGTATTCGTTAAGGGACCAGGTTCAGGAAGAGAGGCAGCTATCCGTGCCCTTTCAGCATGTGGTCTTGAGGTTACATCAATCAGAGACGTTACTCCGGTACCTCACAATGGATGTCGTCCACCAAAACGTAGAAGAGTCTAATCAGGAGGTATAGATTAAAATGGCAGTTAATAAAGTACCTGTACTTAAGAGATGCAGATCACTTGGTTTAGAGCCAAGTTATTTAGGATATGATAAGAAGTCTAGAAGAAACCTTACAAGAGCAAACAGAAAGGTGTCTGAGTACGGACTTCAGTTAAGAGAAAAGCAGAAAGCTAAATTCATCTATGGTGTTTTAGAGAAGCCTTTCCGTAACTACTACAAGAAAGCAGATCAGATGAAAGGATTAACAGGTCTCAACCTTATGACAATCCTTGAGTCAAGACTTGACAACGTAATCTTCCGTCTTGGATTCGCAAGAACAAGAAAAGAATCAAGACAGATCGTTGATCACAAGTTCGTTACAGTAAACGGAAAAGTTGTTAACATCCCTTCATACCTTGTAAAGGCTGGCGATGTTATCGAAATTAAAGAGAGCAAAAAGAATACTCAGAGAATGAAAGATATCGTCGAGGTAGCTGGCGGAAGAATCGTTCCGGAGTGGTTAGACGTAGATGCTGAGAAATTACAGGGAACTGTAAAAGACTTACCTACACGTGAGCAGATTGATGTTCCTGTAGATGAGATGCTCATCGTCGAGTTATATTCTAAGTAAAATTAGGTTGATTTGCCGGGGATTTATTTCCCGGCTTATCCACTCTTTGATAACATATAACAACGATACCCGAGAAGGAGGGAATTTGAAGTGTTCGATTTTGAAAAACCAAAAATTGAAATCGCAGAAATTTCAGAAGACAAGACATATGGCAGATTTGTTGTAGAGCCATTAGAGAGAGGTTACGGTACAACACTTGGAAACTCTTTAAGACGTATCATGCTTTCTTCTTTACCGGGCGCTGCAGTAAGCCAGGTCAAGATTGATGGTGTTTTACATGAATTCAGCTCTATTCCTGGTGTTAAGGAAGATGTTACAGAAATCATCATGAATATCAAGAACCTTGCAATTCGCAATAATAGTTCTACAAATGAACCAAAGGTTGCATATATCGAATTCGAAGGTGAAGGCGTTGTTACAGCAGCCGATATTCAGGTTGATTCAGATATCGAGATTTTGAATCCTGAGTTAGAGATTGCACACTTGAATGGTGGAGCAGATTCTAAGCTTTACATGGAGCTTACAATCACAAACGGCAGAGGTTATGTCGGAGCTGAGAAGAACAAGAACGAGGATACACCAATCGGAGTTCTTGCTGTAGATTCAATCTACACTCCTGTTGAGCGTGTTAACCTTACTGTAGAGAATACCCGTGTAGGTCAGGTTACAGATTACGATAAGCTTACATTAGATGTATTTACAAACGGTACATTGGAGCCGGACGAGGCAGTCAGCCTTGCAGCTAAGGTATTAAGTGAGCACTTAAATCTGTTCATCGATCTTTCAGAGGCAGCACAGCAGGTTGACGTTATGGTCGAGAAAGAAAACGATGCTCAGGAGAAGGTTCTTGAGATGAACATCGATGAGCTTGAGCTTTCAGTTCGTTCATACAACTGCTTAAAGCGTGCAGGAATCAACACTGTTGCAGAGCTTATCAATAGAACACCTGAGGACATGATGAAGGTTCGTAACCTTGGTCGCAAGTCTTTAGAGGAAGTTTTAGCAAAATTAAAGGAATTAGGTTTAGAGTTAAATCAGACTGAGGAATAATTCATCAGAATAATCCTTGTACTGATTCTTCTAAATAAATTGGTCGTATATAAATTTAAAATATCAATATCATATTTATGTTTATGTGTGACAAAACTCATAACGGCAGGGGCAGTAAGACCAAAGAGCGTGACCGTGTCTGATACATGAGTGGCAACTGATTTGAGCATTTGCTTTTTGAAATAAGGCAAGGCTTTATCACAACAAGATACGATGTCTGGCAGTAAGACCGAAGAGCGTGACCGGATGTCCCACAAATGGAGGAAATTAAAATGGCAAAATATCGTAAGTTAAGCAGAACATCAAGCCAGAGAAAGGCTTTACTCAGAGGTCAGGTTACACAGCTTCTCGTTAACGGAAAGATCGTTACAACAGAGGCTAAGGCTAAAGAGGTTCGTAAGATCGCTGAGGGTCTTATCGCATTAGCAGTAAAAGAGAAAGACAACTTCGAAGAGGTTACTGTAACAGCTAAGGTTGCCCGCAAGGACAAAGACGGCAAGAGAGTAAAAGAGGTTGTAGACGGAAAGAAAGTTACTGTTTATGACGAAGTAGAGAAGAAGATCAAGAAGGATTCTGCTTCACGTCTTCATGCCAGAAGACAGATGCTCAAGGTTCTTTACACAGCTAAAGAGTCTGACGGCACAAAGAAGGGAACAAAGACTATCGATGTAACAAACAAGTTATTCGATGAGATCGCTCCTAAGTATGCAGATCGTAACGGTGGTTACACAAGAATCGTTAAGATTGGACAGCGTAAGGGTGACGGAGCTTTAGAGGTTCTCCTTGAGTTAGTTTAATATTTAATCGGTATAAATCTTAGACTAAATAAAACCAGAGATTTGAGCGGATAACGCTCACTTCTCTGGTTTTTTATATTTATAAGAAAAGCCGTGTGAAATCTCATTCATTTCACACGGCTTTTCGATTAATACGATTAATTATTTATTTTTTGCTGCAGCCTGCTCATCATTGTACTTCTGAACACACTTCTTGATTCTGTCATATGGTGAGAGAAGATCACTGATAGAACAGTCATGGTTTAATGTATCAATGAGGTATGCGATGTATTTACTCATGTCACAGCTGATATAGTACTCCTTAGAGAGAAGCTCAGGTGACTGGTAGATGAGGTTTGTTGTAACTACTCTGTAGATGAGACGCTCCTCGTAAGCCTTGTCAAATGAATCAAAGCCGTTTGTGAAGAGACCGAATGTAGAAACAACAAAGATTCTGTTAGCTTTACGCTTCTTGAGCTCTCTAGCTGTATCAATCATACTCTCGCCTGAAGAAATCATATCATCGATGATAAGAACATCCTTACCCTCTACATTTGTTCCGAGGAACTCATGAGCTACGATAGGGTTACGTCCGTCTACGATACGGCTGTAATCACGACGCTTGTAGAACATACCCATGTCTACACCGAGTACGTTTGCAAGGTAGATAGCACGGTTTGTAGCACCCTCATCAGGAGAGATAATCATGAGATGGTCAGCGTCAATAGTGATATCCTTTACGTTCTTTAAGATGCCCTTGATGAACTGGTAAGAAGGCATTACATTCTCAAAGCCGTTAAGAGGAATAGCATTTACCACACGAGGGTCATGAGCATCGAAGGTGATGATATTGTCTACACCCATGTTGATAAGCTCCTGAAGAGCTAATGGACAGTCAAGAGACTCACGGCCTGTACGTCTGTGCTGACGGCTCTCATAAAGGAAAGGCATGATAACTGTGATTCTTCTTGCTTTTCCGCCGGCTGCAGCGATAACACGCTTTAAGTCTGCATAGTGGTCATCAGGTGACATGTGGTTTGTCTGACCGCATACTGTATAGGTAAGACTGTAGTTTGTTACATCTACCATGATGTACAGATCATAACCACGAACTGACTGGTTGATAACACATTTAGCTTCGCCAGAACCGAATCTAGGTGTAGAAGGCTTGATAATATAGCTGTTTTTGTAGTAGTCCTTGAAAGCACTTTCGTTAGCATGCTGGTGTTCTCTGTGCTCTCTCCAGCCCTGTAAGTATGCATCTACCTTCTGGGCAAGACCTATACAACTGTCAGTTGCAACAAGTCCAAGTGTACCGGTTGGCATAGTCTCCAAAATTCTCTCATCGTTTGGCATTGTTATTCCTCCATATAATAAATAAACTAAATATATATAAAAAGCGCTATTTGGAAAGACGCTTTTTAATTCGTATGTCATCTCCGAAGAGCTTGATAAAACTATAATTGCTTGAAATTCTTGAAAGTGTTCTCTCAGAGTAAAGCTCTGCTATCTGCTCCAGATTCAGATTAGTGGAAATAATAGTCGATTTCCGGCGCAGTATACGCTCATTTACACAAAGGAAAAGCTGTGATGTGGTAAATGAGTTGGAAAGCTCGGTTCCGAGGTCGTCTATGATAAGTAAATCACAGTCGAATATATTCTGGTGCGCTGCGATGGCATCTGCATCCTTTTCAAACACACCTTTGCTTAATATATCAAATAATTGGAACGCTGTAAAGTAAATTACGGAGTAACCTGCATCTAAAAGCTCTTTTGCAATGCAATTAGACAGAAAAGTCTTTCCGACGCCGGTATTACCGTAGAAAAATATGTTTTTGGGCTTATTTTCAAAATTGTCTATAAAATCATGACACTTCGTCACTGCAAGCTTTGCTGTGGCGAGAGCAGACAGCCCTGTCGCAGGATTTTTCTGCTCATCTGAGTAATAATCAAATGAGAGAGTAGAGAAATTCTCACGTGACAAAATCTCCCTGATATTGGACTGAGAATAAACGGTATTGATGATGGCCTGCTTGAAGCAATGACATTTCTGACCGTCTATATACCCTGTATCATGGCAATCTGGACAGGTGTAAATCGGCTCAAAATAATCAAGCGGATACCCGAGTGTGGATAGCAGCGCAGCGCGCTCCTCCTTATAGTCCTCGATTGCAAGACGTAAAGCGGCAAGAGCATTCTCATCGCCGTCCATAAGCCTGTACGCCTGCCTGACGGATGCCGATGCAATCTCCGAGTCAATCTCCTTGAGGCGTGGCGCCTTGCGATAGGCTTCCTCAATACGCTTGTCATGTATGTATTTGTTCTGAAGCTGGCGTTTATCGTAGCCTCGCATTATCTCATCATATTGAGCATTGGTAAGTGCCATATATCCTCCTTGGGATGTGAAATATAACTTGAAAAAACATATAACTTAATTGCGCAACAGAAATCATACAAGTTAAATCATATAATTGAAATCATGTAGCTTAAATCATACAATAAAATCATACCGTCGAATTCAGAAACAGCTTCTCCAGCTTGTCGTAATCATTGTTGCGCTGATTGAAGTTATTAAATTTATTTTTGGAATTCGAATTATTGCTTTTGGGTTTTGAGAAACCATTTGCAGCATTTGCACCCTGTGAGGAGCCGGAGCCTGTGGCTTTATTGGCTTTTGCAAAGTTTGCATCAAGCACCTCAACATCCTTTAATGTATGTACATCCTTTTTCCTCCAGTTTGTGAGTATGGAGTCTGTGTACTCGAAGCTTGGCTTCTGGATAGCTGAAATGGTTTTACTGCAGGCGGCCTTTACAAGCTCCATATCGAAGCCGTATTCGCCGACCCATTTGTTGATGAGTGACACCTCAGAGTCAACCAGATTGCGGCCTGTGATGCCTAGAGCCTTCATTACAGAATAGTAAATCTGTGAGTGAGCGGCTGCATCGTCCTTTGCCTGGTCTACGGTCTTTATGCCGGAATCGGCCCAGCCGAGAGCGACCTTGTTCATGTAACGAAGGCTTGAATGTCCCTTAGTAATGCAGTACTCCACGAGATACTCCACCAGGTCGGTAGAAAAATGGAGCTTGTCCAGCCAGTAGAGCACCATATTGGTGTCTGTGGAAGAGAGCGTATGCTTCAGGTATGTCTCTATAATAAAGAAAAGCTCTGAAATATCAGGATTCTTTCTAAACTCCTTAATCTCATCAAGTGTGTATTCCTTCTGTGAAGGCGCAGGCTTGTCAGTAGCCTGGTTCTTAAGCTTTTCCACAACGGAATCCTGCACCTGACTATCCGCGCCGGAAATATTTTGCGCAGTGTTATTATCCACATTGCTTTGCATATTATTTTGCACAGCGTTATTAATCACACCATTTTGCATATTATTCTGTGTGGCATTATCAGCCACGTCACGTTGTATATTATTCTGCGCAGCCTGCATAGCGGATACGGCAAGGCTGCAGAGGTTGATTCCCATAATCTGACCGTCAGCACCGGTTTGCACCTGCAAAATACCCTCAGATGCCCAGTAATTGAGGGCACGTACGATGTCGGCCTCAGTGTTGCTGAAATGGTCGGCAATCTCTGAAATGGTTGCTATGCCTGCCCCGGAGCCTGTCGCACGGAGCAGATAAAGGTATACCTTGACAAACTCGCCATTTGCCTTTGGCATGTATTGATCTATAAAAATATCTGACACAGTAGTGAATGATGTTGCTATGTCACTGCTAATGTTTATCGCTGTCATATAAAAAACTCTCTTTCGCTTAACCTGTGAGCAATTATAGCACAATATTTTAACCGTGTGAAGATGGTAAAAGTGCTACAAGCCTTGTAAACTCGGGCTTTCCGAGTCCACAAAAAAATGTGGATAACGTGGATAACTGTGTAAAATAATTGAAAAATCAATGTATCACAGGGTATATAAGCTGTTGAAAATTATTTAAAAAATCCACACACAAAATGAGAGTTGTTAACATTTTGTATGTGGATAACGTGGATAACTTATTTCTTAAGCAGGTCTTCGCCGATTTCTACTACATTTCCGGCACCCATTGTTATCAACAGGTCACCGTTTACACAATTTTCTGATAAAAATTTCTCGATTTCCTCAAATGATGGGAAATAGTGCGCATTCACACCTTTTTCGAGCAATAAATCCAGGATGTCCTTGGATGAAATACCGTAGGTGTTCTGCTCACGAGCAGCATAGATATCGGCAAGCACCACAACATCTGCCATGGAAAGAACATCGGCAAAATCATTTAAGAATGCCTTGGTTCTGGAATAGGTATGCGGCTGGAAGCAAAGAACGAGCCTGTCATGTGGATATTTCTGTGCAGCTGTCAGTGTTGCACGGATCTCGGTTGGATGGTGAGCGTAGTCATCAATGACTGTGACACCGTTCACCTTGCCCTTGTACTGGAAACGTCTGTCAGCACCGCCAAATTTGTCGAGACCTGCGAGGATAGACTCCTCATCAAGACCGAGTGTGGTGGATAAAGCTATGGTTGCGAGCGCATTGCTTACGTTGTGAGCGCCCGGAACAGAGAGCTTTACGTCGAAAAGTGGACTACCCTGTCTCATAGCTGTAAAAGATGCACAGGCTTTATCGTCATAGGTTATATTTTCCGGATAGAAATCATATTTTGAATCAAAGCCATAGGTGATAATCTTCTGAGGAAGCCCTGCGACAATCTCATCATAGCGGTCAATCTCGCCATTGATGATGGTAGCGCCGCCTGCGAGAGTGTTTGAAGCATACTCGCGGAAGGAATGTCTGATGTCGTTGATATCCTTGAAGAAATCCAGATGCTCAGCCTCAATATTTAAAATAATGCTGTAGCGTGGTCTGAAATTCAAAAAGCTGTTTGTGTACTCACATGCCTCAGAGATGAAATACTCTGAATCGCCAACACGCAGATTGCCGTGGATAGATGACAAAATACCTCCTACGGAAATGGTAGGATCTGTCTGGGCGGCAAGAAGAATCTCGCTGATCATGGATGTGGTGGTAGTCTTGCCGTGTGTACCGGCTACAGCAATAGAATAATCGTAATTATCCATAATCTGTCCGAGAAGCTCGGCTCTTGTAAGCATCGGAATACCGGCTGCCTTTGCTGCGGCAAACTCAGGATTGCTTTCGTGGATAGCTGCAGTGTAAACCACCAGGTCGATACCGGAGGTGATATTGTCAGCGCTCTGGCCATATATGACTTTTATGCCCTTTGCAGCAAGCGTCTTTGTGAGGTCTGATTCCTTTGAATCGGAGCCTGAAATGGTAAAGCCCTCCTCATGCAGAATCTCTGCGAGACCGCTCATGCTGATACCGCCGATGCCTATGAAATGAATGTGTATTGGTTTGCTGAAATCTATTTTATACATTAATTTTACCTGCCTGATTTATTATAATTTATATTGTAACTATTAAGAAACACTGAGAACAAAAAGCCGATGTGTCATGATTGCATGTAAGCAACAGATTTTCTTGTTCTGAATAGTTACTTTATATTAATTATACAACTAAATATAGTATTTGCAAAGGAAAAATAAGGTGAAAGCAGGCATGACTTTCAAATGATAAGAACCATAGCAGGTTAAACAGATATACGCTAAATGACACTTGTGCAAAATGTCGAAAATAAAGAAAAATATTATTTGATTTTGTGAAAAATGTTGAAGTGATAATGCGGCTGTGGTATAATTTTTTTATATAAAAATAATTCATCCGGACCATATGAATTTGATGGTTTTAAAGTATATAGCTGTAACTGCAATTTATGCAGCAGCAACTATAATTTATATGGAAACAATTGTGATTTATTATGGAAGCATTACAGATACGGTTATTACAGAAACAAGTGGTGGGAACCGGATGGCACAACAAAAATTAGGACAGACGAGGAGTGATAACGTGATTAAGAAAGAAATGATAGCCATGCTTTTAGCAGGCGGTCAAGGCAGCAGACTTGGTGTTCTGACAGCGAACGTAGCAAAACCGGCAGTTTCGTTTGGTGGAAAGTACAGAATCATAGATTTTCCGCTTAGCAACTGCATCAATTCAGGCATTGATACAGTGGGTGTACTTACACAGTATCAGCCACTCAGACTTAACAGCCACATCGGAATAGGTATTCCGTGGGATCTCGACAGGAATAATGGAGGAGTGGCAATACTGCCTCCTTATGAGAAGAGCGGCAACAGCGAGTGGTACACAGGTACAGCCAATGCAATCTACCAGAATATGAGGTATATAGACAGTTACAACCCGGACTATGTGTTGATACTGTCAGGAGACCATATTTACAAGATGGACTATGAGGTGATGCTTGATTTCCACAAGGAAAACAATGCCGATGTGACCATAGCAACCATGCCGGTGCCTATCGAGGAGGCCAGCCGATTTGGTATCGTCATAGCCGATGATGATAAGCGCATCAATGCATTTGAGGAAAAGCCGGTTCATCCGCGCAGTAATCTCGCATCAATGGGCATTTACATATTCTCATGGCCGGTGCTAAAGGAAGCATTACTTGCACTAAAGGATCAGGAAAACTGTGATTTTGGCAAGCATGTCATACCATACTGCTTTGAAAACGACAGACGTATGTTTGCATACGAGTTCAACGGATACTGGAAGGACGTAGGTACACTGGGCTCATACTGGGAGGCCAATATGGAGCTTGTGGACCTCATTCCGGAGTTCAATCTGTACGAGGAGTATTGGAAGATTTACACAAAGAATGATGCAATCGAGCCACTTTATATAGCCAAAGGAGGTCATGTGGAGCGAAGCATCATGGGTGAGGGCTGTGAATGCTATGGTCATGTGGAGCATTCTGTTATAGGTGCCAACGTCAAGATTGGAAGAGGCGCAGTAATACGTGATTCCATTATCATGTGTGACACGGAGATAGGCTCCAATGTCACGATAGACAAGTCCATCATTGCCGAAAATTGCAAGGTGGGCGACAATGTGACACTTGGCTTCGGACAGGAGAAGCCGAACGTATTAAATGAGAGCATATACTCATTTGGGCTGGTCACTATAGGAGAAGATTCTGTGATACCGGACGGGGTAAAGATAGGCAAAAATACAGCAATCTCCGGTGTTACATACGAAGAGGACTACAAAGACGGTGTGCTTGAGGGCGGAGAAGTTATTATCAAGGCAGGTGACGGAAAATGAAGGCAATAGGAATAATTTTGGCCGGCGGCAACAATAATAGGATGAAGGAACTGACAGCAAAACGAGCAGTACCGGCCCTGCCGGTAGCAGGCAGCTTCAGAAGCATAGATTTTGCGCTCAGTAGCATGTCAAACTCACATATACAGACTGTCGCAGTACTGACCCAGTACAATGCACGCTCACTGAATGAGCATTTAAGCTCATCAAAATGGTGGAATTTTGGCAGAAAGCAGGGGGGCTTATTCCTCTTTACACCTACAGTCACAGCGGACAACAGTGACTGGTATAGGGGCACGGCAGATGCGATGTATCAGAACATTGATTTTCTCAAGAGACGCCATGAGCCATATGTCATCATCAGCAGCGGTGACTGTGTATACAAGCTGGATTTCAACAGAGTGCTTGATTTTCACATCGAGAAAAAATCAGACATTACAGTGGTATGCAAGGACATGATGTACAACGACGATGTCAGCCGTTTTGGTGTGGTACGCATGGATGATGAGTCAAGAATCACAGAGTTTGATGAAAAGCCAATCGAGGCCTTATCCAACACCATTTCCACAGGTATCTATGTCATCAGGAGACGACAGCTCATAGAGCTTTTGGAGGCGGCAGCTGAGGAAAACAGATTCGATTTCGTAAATGATATCCTCGTGCGCTACAAAAATGTAAAGAAAATATATGGCTACAAGATAAATTCATACTGGAACAATATCGCCGATATTGATGCATACTTCAAGACCAATATGGATTTCTTAAGACCTGACGTCAGAAGCTATTTCTTCAGGGAGGAGCCGACCATCTGCTCTAAGGTGGACGACCTGCCACCGGCCAAGTTTAATCCGGGCTCAGACATTTCAAACAGCCTCGTATCAAGTGGCTGTATCATAAACGGAAGCGTGGAGGATTCGGTGCTTTTCAAGCAGGTATTTGTGGGCAAAAACACCACAGTGAAGAACTGCGTGATACTCAATGACGTCTACATAGGCGACAATGTGCACCTCGAAAATTGCATCGTAGAGAGCCGTGGAACCATCAATCCAAACACCTGCTATTGTGGTGAGGATGGAGTCATGATAGTAAAAGAAAAAAATGTAAGATATGTAATTTAAAAACAGACCAGGGGGACAAAAATATGCAGATTACAGACATCAGAATTCGTAAGGTAGAAAAAGAGGGCAAGATGAAGGCGGTTGTGTCAATCACAATCGATGATGAATTCGTGGTACATGACATCAAGGTAATCGAAGGAGAAAAGGGACTTTTCATCGCCATGCCAAGCCGCAAGGCAAACGATGGCGAGTACAGGGATATAGCCCATCCGATTAACTCTGCCACACGCGAGAATATCCAGAATATGATTCTTGAAAAGTATAAGACAGAGATTGAGAATGTATAAAACAGTCAAATGCTGTAGCAAATGTAAATAATAATTTTGGTATGTGTATATCAGACGAAATCGCGCAAGTGCATCGGAGGAGATTGGCTTGCGCGGTTTTTGTGTAATAAGGGTTTGATTAGAGAATAAAAAGTAAGCATATATTCATTTTAGACCCTCGTCTTTTAGAGAGAAATTTGATGACAAACTGTCCTCTCTGTGCTACAATCAACTCAAAGCATTATATTTCTGTAAATACGACACCACAGCATATTTTATCGGTGCGTATCACTTTGAAGAGGGCAGACCACTTCGCATTTTTCGACAAAGACATGGAAATTTTCAATGCTTTATGTTACCAGTTAATAGCAGGAAAATTGAAATGTCAGATGTGAAAAAATTACGAGAAAAGCGGGGGATGGGGATTTTGCCGGCTTTTATATAAGGGATTATTGTACACATTATATACGTGGAAAGCATAAGTATACAGTATTTTTATTCGACTTCAGATTTTCCTGCTCACACAAGAAGAGGAGGTTAATTTGGGTACAAAGGACTCGAAGGCAAAGGAGTATTTGTCGGACAATACGAGGTTCAGTGAAATCTGTAATTATGTATTGTTTGACGGAGAGAAGGTTATCAAACCGGAGGATTTAAAGGAATGTGACACCACGGAGGTGCTATCAGTTTTCGGTATTGATAAGAAGCAGATTGTTAAGCAGAAATGGAGAGATTTGCTAAAGGGGGTGTCTGTAAAATATACAGAATCAGTATACATCGTACTGATGGGGATAGAGGCACAGACAGATGTTCATTATTCGATGCCGGTTAAGACTATGATTTATGATGCCATGAATTATGGAGAACAGGTCAACGAGGCGAAGAAGCATCATCAGAAAAACAAAGATTATAAATCATCAGATGAGTTTTTATCAGGGTTTACACTTGAGGATAGGCTGACACCGGTGATTACAATTACATTATATCTTGGAACAAAAAACTGGGATGGTCCAAGAAGCCTTGTAGAGATGATGCCACATATGGACGAGAGATTTAGACCATTTATCAACGATTACAGAATTAATCTGTTGAATCCACTGGAGATTACAGACTTTTCAAGGTTCGAGACAGGACTCAGACCGTTGTTTGAGTTGTTGAAAAATGCGTCAGATGAGGAAAAACTGAATGATTTAATTACAAACGACGAAACCTTTACAAGGGTTGACGTTGAGACAGTAGCAGCTATCAATCTATTTGTAGGAACTGACATTAAGTATGATGAAAAGGAAGAGGTGGTAAATATGTGTAAGGCATGGGATGATCATAAAAAGCGTGGCATTCAGGAGGGCCGTCTTTTTGAAATTTATCTTTCAGTACAGGAGGGAGACTATTCTGCAAAAAGAGGTGCCGAGAAAGCAGAGATGTCGCTTGATGAATTTGAAAAAGCGATGAGCAAAGCAGGATATAAAATACCTGAGCTGGTATAATAATCCAAATATATTTCACACAAACCGGTCTATCCGTGGTACAATAAGCCACAGACAGACCGGCTTTTTAGAGTATAGCCACAATAAAAGAGGATAGAAAAACAGATATGTACAAGACGAAAATAGATAATCTTGATTTAAAACAGATTGCTGACAGTGGTCAGTGCTTCAGATGGAAGAACACAGGAGAAAACGAATACACTGTAGTGGCATTTGACAGGGCGCTTCGGATTAAGCAGGACGGGAATGAGTTTGAGCTGGACTGTGATGAGGCTGACTGGAACAATATATGGAAAAGCTATCTGGATATGGATACGGATTATGCGGGGATTGCAAAGCTTATAGCAGATGGAGATGATGCGCATCTGAAGGAGGCATATGCATATGGCAGTGGTGTGCGCATTTTAAGGCAGGATTTGTGGGAGATGATTGTTACTTTTATGATTTCCCAGAATAATAACATTAAGCGAATCACAAACAGTGTGGATTTACTTTGCAGGCGGTGCGGACATAAAATAGACGGCAGTGCAGAGGGTGAAGAGCTGTATACATTTCCCAAGCCTCTTGAGGTACCGGATGAGGTTTTTGATGACAGGAGCATGGGCTTTGGCTATAGGGCGCAGTATCTGAAGGAAATATATGAGTATGGCGCAAATAATCCTGACTGGCTTGATAATCTGCGCAAAATGAGCTATGATGAGGCGATGGAAAGCCTGCTTACTCGCAAAGGAATTGGCAAAAAGGTGGCAAACTGTATATGTCTTTTTGGTTTGCATCATGTGGATGCGTTTCCGATAGATACGCATGTAAAGCAGCTTTTGGACAAATATTATAGTGACGGCTTTGATTTTGAGCGCTACAAGGGTGTGGCGGGAATTATCCAGCAATATTTGTTTTATTTTGAATTGTAGATTCTGGATAGATACGTAGATGACATGTGACAATATACAGATGACATACAATATACAGATGACATATAGATGAAATAATATGAGAAAGAGAAAGGATAAACGATGTACGTTATAGTAGGACTTGGAAATCCTGACAAAAAATATGAGCACACAAGACACAATATCGGATTTGATGTGATAGACGCGCTTGCGGATAAATATAATATAAGTGTGACAGACAAAAAGCACAAGGCGCTCTGTGGCAGTGGAGTGATTGAGGGCATGAAGGTGCTGCTCGTGAAGCCGCAGACATACATGAACTTAAGTGGTGAGTCTGTTGCTGAGGTAATGAATTTTTATAAGCTTGATCCGGATGAGGAAATGATTGTTATTTTTGATGATATTTCGCTCGAGCCGGGGCGTATCCGCATCCGCAAAAAGGGCAGCGCCGGCGGTCACAATGGTATTAAGAGCATCATTGCAATGACCGGCACACAGGGCTTCAGCCGTATCAAGGTCGGTGTAGGAGAGAAGCCACAGGGCTGGGATCTTGCTGACCATGTGCTTGGGCGTTTCAGTTCTGAGGACAGGGCAAAGGTGGAGGAAGCTATCGGTCATGCGATGGATGCAGCAGTCCTCATGATGCAGGGCGAGACGGATAAGGCTATGAATATATATAATTAGGAGAATTGAAAGTGAAAGCATTTACAGAGCCACTCCTTTCCCTTGCGGGCTTTGAGGAGATGACAAAAACGGCAGAAAAATCGTCCGGACTTATATCTGTCACGGGATGCATAGATGCGCAAAAATCACAGATGATATATGCCTTTGGAGGTCACAGGAAAAACAAGCTTATTGTGACCTTTGGAGAGCAGAAGGCGAAGGAACTGTACGATGAGTACAGTTTTTTTGACAAAGAGGTGGTGTATTATCCATCAAAGGATGTGCTTTTTTACCAGTCGGATATCAGGGGCAATCTCCTGACAGCGGAGCGCATCAGGGCTTTGAAGGCTATCCGCGAGAAAGAGAGCGTGACGCTTGTTACCACCTTTGATGCGCTGATGAATACAATGGCGCCGATAGAAAAAATGTGGGAAAACGTGCTTACTCTCGAGCAGGGACAGCTTTTGGATTTGAAGGGAATACAGACTGCACTTATCCGTATGGGCTATGAAAAGGAGTATCAGGTCCAGACGATGGGGCAGTTTTCTGTCAGGGGCGGTATTCTTGATGTTTTTCCGCTGACGGAGGAGAATCCTATCAGAATCGAGCTGTGGGGAGACGAGATAGATACCATCAGATTTTTTGACTGCGAGAGCCAGAAATCCATTGAAAATACAGATAGTGTGAGCATATATCCGGCAGCAGAGCTTGTACTGAGTGATGAGGAAAAGGCCGGGGGAATTGAAAAGCTTAGGGCTGAGGCAAAGCGTGTATCTGACAAGCTTAGAAAGCAGATGAAGACAGAGGAAGCCCACAGAGTGAGTGTGATGGCAGACGAGCTTACCGAGGAGTGGGGAGAGTTGTCCATGTATGCAGGCATGGATGCTTTTTTGTCGTACTTTTTTGACGAGAGAGTCGGGCTTTTGGATTATTTTAATCCATCGGACAGCCTTATATTTTTCGATGAGCTGACCAGATGCACAGAGCAGGGAAAGCTTACAGAGACCGAGTTTTCAGAGAGCATGAAGCAGAGACTTGCGATGGGATATATACTTCCGGGGCAGATGAACGGTCTTTTTACAGAGAAGGAGATTGTGGCAAAGCTCGAGAAGTATTCGTGTATCGCACTCGGCGCGCTCGACAACAAAGCAAACGGACTGCACCAGCTGGGAAGCTACGGTATTCACTGTCAGAGCGTAAGCCCCTACAACAACAGCTTTGAGCTTTTGATAAAGGACTTAAAGCGCTATAAGAAAAACGGCTACAGAGTCATTCTTTTATCCGGTTCAAGGACAAGGGCAAAGAGGCTTTCAGAGGATATCACAGACCAGGGAATCACATGCTTTTACACTGAAAACTACGACCATGAGCTTTCTGAGGGGCAGATTATGGTCTGCTACGGCAAGGTGAGAAGAGGCTTTGAATATCCTATTCTAAAGTTTGCCGTGATTACTGAGTCTGATATTTTTGGGGCGCAGCAGAAGAAAAAGAAGCGTCACCGCACCTATGAGGGTGAGAAAATACAGAGCTTTACCGATTTGTCGGTGGGGGACTATGTGGTGCATGAAAACCACGGACTCGGTATTTACCGCGGAATTGAAAAGCTTGAGGTGGACAAAAAGGTAAAGGATTACATCAAGATAGAGTATCAGGGTGGCTCAAATCTCTATATTCTTGCCACTCAGCTTGATATGATACAAAAATATGCCGGAAAGGATGCCAGAAAACCAAAGCTCAACAAGCTCGGCGGTCAGGAATGGACCAGGACGAAGAACCGTGTCAGAGGTGCGGTAAAGCAGATTGCAGGAGACCTGGTGAAGCTGTATGCCCAGCGTGAGCAACAAAACGGCTATGCCTTCGGCGAGGATACTGTGTGGCAGAGAGAGTTTGAGGAGCTTTTCCCATTTGATGAGACTGAGGATCAGATTCTTGCAATAGAAGCCACAAAGACTGATATGCAGAGCCATAAAATAATGGACAGACTGATTTGCGGTGATGTGGGCTACGGTAAGACGGAGGTTGCAATCCGTGCAGCTTTTAAGGCGGTGCAGGACAGCAAGCAGGTGGCATATCTTGCCCCGACAACCATTCTTGCGCAGCAGATCTACGATACGTTTTCGCAGAGGATGAAGGATTTTCCGGTGAACGTGGATTTGATGTGCCGTTTCAGGAGTGCAGCAGAGCAGAAAAAGACGATAGAGAAGCTCAAAAAGGGTGAGGTTGATATCATCATCGGAACACACCGCATACTTTCAAAGGATGTGCAGTTTAAGGATCTGGGGCTTTTGGTAATCGATGAGGAGCAGCGCTTCGGAGTGACTCACAAGGAGAAAATTAAGCAGATGAAGGTCAATGTGGATGTGCTCACACTGACTGCTACACCGATTCCTAGGACGCTTCACATGAGCTTAATCGGCATAAGGGATATGAGCGTGCTTGAGGAGCCGCCGATGGACCGTGTGCCGATTCAGACATATGTCATGGAGTACAATGATGAGCTTGTCAGAGAGGCAATAAACAGGGAGCTTGCCAGAAACGGACAGGTGTACTATGTGTACAATAAGGTGCGCGACATAGCTGACATAACGGCAAAGCTGCAGGAGCTGGTGCCGGATGCGACTGTTGCATTTGCGCACGGACAGATGAAGGAGACGGAGCTTGAGCGTATCATGTACCGTTTCATCAATGGTGAAATAGATGTGCTTGTATCCACGACCATTATAGAGACGGGACTTGACATCTCAAACGTCAATACAATGATCATTCATGATGCGGACAACATGGGACTTTCACAGCTTTATCAGCTTCGAGGACGAGTCGGCAGGTCTAATCGTACTGCGTATGCGTTTCTTATGTACAGGCGCAACAAGATGCTAAAAGAGGTGGCAGAAAAGCGTCTTGCAGCGATAAAGGAGTACTCAGACCTTGGCAGCGGCTTTAAGATTGCCATGAGAGACCTTGAAATCCGTGGTGCGGGCAATCTGCTCGGAGCAGAGCAGAGCGGCCATATGGAGGCAGTGGGCTATGATTTGTACTGCAAGATGCTGAGCGAGGCTGTAAAAGAGGCAAAGGGTATCGAGGATATCAGTGACAAATTTGACACGACTGTGGATATCGTAACCGATGCTTATATTCCGGCAGGTTATATCGCAAACGAATTCCAGAAGCTGGATATATACAAGCGTATTGCGGGCATAGAGACAGAGGAAGAAAAGGACGAGATGCTCGAGGAGCTCATAGACAGATTTGGTGAACCGCCAAAATCTGTGCTCAGCCTGCTTCGCGTGGCAAGGCTCAAGGCACTGGCACATGCCATATATATCACCGAGATAAAGCAGACAGGCTCACAGATAAAGCTTACCATGTTTGAAAGGGCAAGGATAAATCCGGAGAAGATTCCGGAGCTTATTGCTCAGTATAAATCCTCTCTCAAATTTAATATGGCAGAAAACCCATATTTCGTGTTTGATTTAAAAAATGGCAGCGTGGCGAAGAAGCAGGATGTGCTTGATGTGGTGGAGGAGCTGATTTCGCAGATGCGTATGGAGCTGATTTCGGCTGCCACCACCTAAATTCATGTAGCGCATAGCACCTAAAATTTATGTGGCATATAGCATAGGAAAAGCCCCATGCTTTACGCGAAATTGACGATAATTTACAAAGTTTAGAAAATGCTTGCCAGCAGGCCCGAAAAGCTCTATAATATACGAGCGATACTATACCAATTTTAAAGAGGATAGATACAATGAAAGCGAAAAAAGTAATAGCTATGTTATTGGCTGCAACACTCTCAGTTACAGCTTTTACAGGATGTTCAATAAATAAAACCGCAACAGTTGCGACATTAGATAAAGAGGATATCAAGCTTGGGCTTGTTAATTTTATGATAAGGTACCAGGAGGCCGGTTATGATGACATGTATATACAGTACATGGGCGAGGGCTACTGGGACAAGACTGTATCAGGCAATAATACTGTGCTTGAGACATGGAAGAAAAATGCCATCGAAGAGGCGCATGAGCTTTACACATTAAAGGCGCATCAGTCAGATTACGATGTAGAGGTTTCTGATGATGAGAAAAAGGAAATCGAAAAGGCCGCAAAGAAGTTTATGAAGGCAAATTCCGATGATGTGATAGACGAGATGAGTGCCACACAGGAGATTGTCGAGGAATATTTAGAGCTTCGTCTTATAAAGAGCAAGATGTATGCCGCAATCATCAAGAATGCAGATTCAAGTGTGACAGATGAGGAAGCCAATATGGCTGCATACACTATCGTAAAGCTCGACTACAAGGGCGCATATGATTCTAATTACCAGTATCAGACATATACAGATGAGCAGTCAGCACAGATAAAGGCACAGGCAGATGCAGTGGTAGAGGCGCTTGCAGGCGGATCATCCTTAGAGGATGCAGCCAAGGCAGCAGGCACTACAGCCACAACAGGCACATACGCCACATACGTTGATCCGGACGCGGAGAAGACAGATGATTCAGATAAGAAATCAGATGACACAGAGTCAACAGAGAGCTCAGAGTCATCAGACAGCAAGACAAAGGACAGTGTATACACTACAAACAATCTTGATCAGAGCGTTGTAGATGCACTCAATTCCCTCGAGGAGGGACAGACCTCAGACCTTATCACTACAGACAGCACTTACTATATCGTAAGACTCGATAAGAAGACAGATGAGGAAGCAACAGAGTCCAACAGAAAGACTGTAAAGGGCAATAAAGAGGACAAATATTACAATGACATCCTTTCAGGATGGCAGGATGATGAAAAATGGTCTGTAAAGCAGAAGCAGCTTGACAAGATCAAGATTCACAATTATTTTACTACTACCAAGAAGGACAAAAAGGCTGCAGACACAAGTGCTACAGAGAGTACACAGCAGTCAGAAAGCACCAATAGTACAGATACACAGAATACTGAGGCAGTAGATGGAACAGAAAACTAATATCGTACTTATAGGCATGCCGGGAGTTGGAAAGAGTACCATAGGCGTAATACTTGCAAAGGTGCTCGGGTACAGCTTCCTGGATGCGGATTTACTGATACAGGAGCAGGAGGGAAAGCTTCTGCGCGAGATAATTGAGGAAAAGGGCACGGACGGATTTATAGAGGTAGAGAACCGTGTCAATGCCTCTATCAGGGCTGATAGGGCCATTATAGCTACAGGCGGTTCGGTGGTATACGGAAAAGAGGCCATGGAGCATCTTAAGGAGATAGGCAGAGTTGTGTATCTCAAGGTTTCCTATGCTATTTTGGAAAAACGACTTGCAGACATAAAGGGTAGAGGTGTAGTATTAAAGGAAGGGCAGACTTTAGAGACCCTTTTTGAAGAGCGCTCAAAATTGTATGAGCAGTATGCGGACATCGAGGTTTCCGAGGAGGGGCTTGATGTGGAGCAGACAGTAGAGAAGCTGGTGGAGGCACTTGAATTATAGTGCTTATTTATCGTGATATGATTAGATAATAGCAGCTGCTGCGTCATTTATTAAAAGCAGCACCGGCACAAATGACGGCTTAAGTATGCCGTTATAAATGAAATTTGTAGTTGGATGTATAACAATAGTGTAAATTGAGAATAGTATATTAGGAGGAAGTATACTCCTGAATTCATAGAGGTGGAATATGGAACAGTACGTAATCAAAGGTGGAAATCCTTTATACGGTGAAGTTGAGATTGGTGGAGCTAAAAATGCTGCACTTGCTATTTTGGCCGCTGCCATAATGACAGACGAGACTGTAACAATAGATAATTTGCCAAATGTAAGGGATATCAATGTCTTACTTCAGGCAATCGAAGAAATCGGCGCACATGTGGAGCGCGTGGATATACACAAGGTAAAGATAAACGGTTCATTTATCAGAGGCGTAAATGTCGATAATGAATTCATCAGACGAATCAGGGCATCATATTATTTAATTGGTGCATTACTTGGAAAATACAAGCATGCAGAGGTTGCGCTTCCGGGAGGCTGTGATATCGGAAGCAGGCCGATTGACCTTCATATGAAGGGCTTCCGCTCCATGGGAGCAGACATAGACATAGCTCATGGCCTTGTCATCGCCAGGGCAAAGGAGCTTAAGGGCACACACATATATATGGATAAGGTTTCTGTAGGTGCCACAATCAATATCATGATGGCTGCAGCCATGGCAGATGGCAAGACAGTTATCGAGAATGCGGCTAAGGAGCCTCATGTCGTTGACGTGGCAAACTTCTTAAACAGCATGGGAGCAAATATCAGGGGCGCAGGAACCGATGTCATCAGAATTGTAGGCGTGGAGAAATTACATGCTACAGAGTATTCTGTTATTCCGGATCAGATTGAGGCAGGTACATTCATGTTTGCAGTTGCTGCAGCAGGTGGTAATGTGCTCGTAAAGGATGTCATTCCAAAGCATCTTGAGGCCACCACAGCAAAGCTTTTGGAGGTAGGCTGTCAGGTAGAGGAATTTGATGACTCAGTCAGAGTAATATCAGACGGACATTTAAAGCATACACAGGTCACCACACTTCCGTATCCGGGCTTCCCGACAGATATGCAGCCACAGATGGCGGTGCTTTTGGGTATTGCTGAGGGTACCAGTACAGTGACAGAGAGCATATTTGAGAATCGTTTCAAGTATGTTGACGAGCTCACCAGAATGGGAGCTGACATAAAGGTAGAGAGCAATATAGCAATTATCAGCGGCGTGAAAAGATACACAGGCGCCAGAGTGAATGCACCGGACTTAAGAGCAGGAGCTGCACTGGTTATAGCAGGACTTGCAGCAGAGGGCATCACGGTGGTTGATGATATCTACTATATACAGAGAGGCTATGAGGCACTTGAGGAGAAGCTTACAAAGATTGGCGCAAAGATTGCCAGGGTGGAGGATGAGAAGGAGCTTCAGAAGTTCATACTCAAGGTATCATAATAGATATATGCGTAAAGCATGAAATGTAAATACAATATAAATGCAATATATAAAATAAGAACCGGCAGCACTTACTTTATTGTAGCTGCACGGTTCTTATTTTTTGCTATTTTATAATATTTTGAGTAACTACTTAGTAACCTTTTGATTATAAATCGGCTTACATAACCGATTTGATAAAAAACTCACGGTTTGTGGACAAATCAAGTATACGGCCGTCATCAAAGCGAACTATAGGGCGTGACAGCTCGTGTGGGTTGAGCATCACAATATTACAGAACCGGCTGTCGTTCAGCATTACGCGGTTGTTCTGGTATGTGGTAGCAAGCTTTTTCAAAAATAAAAGAAGGAACTTTGTATTGTACTTTGTAAAGCCCTCGCTTTCGAAGCTTGAGATGACAGCGAACGGACAAAGCGGTGCGCGGTAGCGTCTGGCAGCAGTCATGGCATCATACACATCAGCGATAGCGGTTATCATGGCAAAGTCGTCAATCAGTGCGCTGTCAAGCTGTGAGGGATAGCCTGAGCTATCGCAGCGCTCATGATGCATGAGGGCAGTGCGTTTTATTCTGGAGTCGATCTGCAGATCCTTAATCAGATCAAATCCAAACTGTGGATGCTTTTTTATTAGTGCAAATTCCTCGTCTGTGAGCTTGTCAGGTTTGTTTAGTACCTCATCGGGAATCTTGCATTTACCGATATCGTGAAGTACTCCTGCGATAGTAAGCGTATTCACATCTGTCTTCTCCATATGAAGCCAGCGTCCGATCATCCTTGCAATAAGACCCACATTCAGACAGTGTGAGTACAAAGGGTCTGCAATGGTGCGCATGTTGTAGAGCATGTCAAAGGTCTCTATGGTAGTGCCGCAGGATGCGGAAAGGTCAATGACAGCAGTAAGAAGCGCAGCCTCATCAAAGGATTTTTCGCCGTTACAGATTTTGCCAAAGGTATCTTTGATCTGATTTATACATGTGAGGTATTTGAGCTGGAAGCCTCGAAACTCTTCGGAGGCCTGAACACGCTGGATATTGGTCACCATCTCATGTGCGCGGGTTTTTGGGACAGGTTTTACCTTGTCTTCCTTTACTGTATTTTCGCCGGCTTGTGGTGCGGCTGCATCGGATGGAGCTTCAATTGAGATGCTGACTACCTTATATAGCTTCATTTTGTTGATGAGCTGACGGGTGAGTGGTGTGCCGGGCATTGCAAGTATCTGTCCCAGAGGGGTCTTTATCGGTTCTGCTGTTACCATACCGATCTGCGCATCGTTTATGCTGATTTTAATCATGAGTTACTCCAAAAATTTATTTTGATATTGTGTGTTTAGTACTATAAATACAAATTTAAGTATAATTGCCAAAATTATGAAAGTCAATAAAGGAAGAAAGAATAATTGCATAAAAATGAGTTGTTGATAAGATTGTCTGTTACAGTTGTCATGTTGAAGCCGAAAGCATAAAGATCACAGCAGTAACCGGATGTATGTAACCATTACGGCCAATACCGGAAGAGATAAGGAAACTAAAAAGATAAACAAAATCAAGAAAATGTTTTCATAGTATGAAATCATAAGCCAGAGCATCAGAACACTCAAAAATAGTATTGCAAAAGCAAGGACAGCGAGCATGATAATCCCTACCCATAACTGTTTTCTGGTTGGAAGAATGATCTGAGAGGTAACATTTTCTTCTGCATCATCTGGCTGTTTTCTCTGAAGTTTGTTCTGAATTGCCTTATAGCGCTTTACACTGCGAAGCACGACAGGCAGGTTCAGAACAAACAGCAGAAGACAGATTCGACTTGACAGATCGGGATGAGCATGGCTGGCTAATGTAATCACAAATCCAAGGAAAAGTGCAAGTGATATGCTGACGGCGGCAAAAGTACCGGTCATTACCCCTAATTTCGAGTATATATCGATGTAATCATATTTCGTGTAAACTTTTTTCATATGAATTCTCCAATCTCTATGTCTGGTTTTTATTTCTTTAATTCTTCCCAGTCCGGACCAAGCTGCAGGCTGCCGTCCGTGCTGGCTACAAAGGTATTTCCATTTTTATAGATATGATCATATTTCACGTCTGCCTGATAGGCATTTCCATAGGAATCACGGTAATGCTCTACGCCACGGATACCGTCGGTAGAGTGGTCATAGATGTGATCCATCTGACGGCTGTGATCCTGGCAGGCCTGGTTTACTATATCCGAGGTCTGGGAAAGTGTGTGGGAAAGGTTTTGGGAAGCATGGATCGCATTCTGCTGTCTGATCATGGCTCCCTGAAGCTGTATCTGCCGGGCGCGCTGGAGTTCCTCATCCTGAAGGGCAAAGTAGAGAGGACCGTACTTCAGCTCCTCCAGGAAACGGTCAAAGACAGCTTCACAGGAGGAAGCGGCAGAGCCGGAGGAATGACAGAGAATCAGAGCGTCGAAGGCCCGGCCCCAGTTGGATGCATCCAGACCGCCAATGCCGTACATGGCACCCATAAAGGCGGTTCCTTTTTTCAGAAAATCCGTAATCCGGTCTGTGGAAGACGCAGAAGAATTTTTGGGAACCCGTGCAAGTATCGTGGCAAAAAAGCCCTCATAAAGCTGCCCGCCTGCTGAGACGCGAAAAGCGAACTTGCCGGGAAATACGTTGGCCTGTTTCTGAAGTTTCTGAGATGCCATCTGCTGAAACCGAAGAGCCTTTGTCTGAAGGGCTTCTGCGGGAAGCGGATAGAGCTCCGGTTCAGAGAGGGGACCCGGAAGAATCCGGGAGGTGATACCTGCAATTCGCCGTTGGGCATACTGGGGAAGTTCGAGCCATCGGCAGTTGCAGACCATGGACATGGGATCCAGCTGATATTCGCCTACTGAGGAAAGTCCAGGAATTCCCATAGAGGAAAAAATAGAGGCTTTCGGCGCGGAATCTTTGTAGAAGGCGAAAGGATAGAACAGAAGCTGGGCAGACATATCCTGTGGAAAAAGCTGTAGCCCCTTGCAGACGGTGGCCAGTGTGGAGATAGAATCATTGTCATCAAAGATGCGGCAATCCCACCCGGAAGGAAGGTAGGACTGAAACAGCGCACCTCGTCCGCCATAGTTGATGACATGGACGGAATTTTCCTGCCGGTTGTGAGAATTCAGAATGTATTCGGTGCCGCAATAGGGGCAGCGGATTCGTTCGGCGCCTTCAGCAACATGAATTGGACTTCCGCAGTTTCTGCATTTTACTTCATGATATTTCATAGAATGATGCTCCTTTCGGTGGTGATTATGACCGGGTGTGATACTTTTGTCTGTAGTCTAACATAAGTGAAGAAGGTCTTGCAGTTGACAAATGTTTCATTCCTGGCCTGAAAATAAAAAATTGAAAAGCAGAAAAAAGAAGCAAGGAAAAAGATTGAGACGAATGTCACCTTGTCTGCATGAGACTTTTGTATATAATAAAATTATCAGAAAGAAGGTAATTCAAAAGATAAACGGAGTGAAGATAGATGAAATGGTGCAGATCAAATGGAAGGGTGCTGACGCTGATGATGGCCCTTGCTTTTTTCAATTTTATTTTTCTGGGGATCGAATATCAGTTTGATAATATGATGGCAATGGTTACCGGACCGGAACAGGTGGTGACGGCCCAGGGCTATGTGCTGGGAGCCAGCGTGCTGGGATTTCTGCTTTACCCGGTGGCTGTTTCCTGTATAAAAGAAAAATTTTGGCAGAACGTTGTGGTTGCAGGAGCACTGGCAGGGGTGATTTGTATTTTTGTAATCTGGCAGCATAACTCCTATAGTACGATTCTGGTGGCAGGCTGTATCTGTTTTGTTCTGATGGGTATGGCAGGCAGCGCGGTACATTATTATCTGCCCAGGGAGGCAGAACCTGAGCATCTGGCGAAGGCTGTCGGCATATCTTATGCGGTAGGAATCTTTCTTCAGTTTCTTAATAATAATCTCATAAAAAATGATACGGCAGAGTCTGTGGTTCTGGCTGTTTCAGCAGCGGGGGTTTCTGTATTACTGTTAAACGCGGAGAATGGAATGTCAGAAGAGGAAAGCACATCGGAAAGCTCCGGGCATGCGGGTTTCTGGCTGATTCTTCTTGTGATATTGATCACCTGTATTTTTTCTACTCTGGATGCAGCAGTGACGCTGGGACACGTATCTGGCAGTGCAGATGTGGGACAATGGCCAAGACTGCTGCTTGCAGGAAGCGGTCTTCTGGCGGGTGTTTTATTTGACGGCCGGAAACGCCGGTATGGAAATATACTGATGTATTGTGTGACGGTTTTGTCGGTGCTCTGTATTGTGGTACTGGAAAATGGCGGTCCTTTTTTTGCAGGACTGATTGTGTTTTATCTGTCAGCCGGGTTCTTTGTTGTATTTTTTACGGTAAGCTTTATGCGGCTTTCAACCCGGATAAAGTGTCCGAAGCTCTGGGCAGGTCTTGGAAGGGCTGTGAACAACATCTGCGCTTTTGCTACAGGATCATTGTCACTTCGGCTCATACGGTCAGAAAACCAGATGTTGCGGGATGGTATGCTGCTGGTGCTATTTGTTTTGATCAGCATTGCATTTTTCATTTACAGTAATGCTCTGTACATGCAGGAAAAGAAAGAACCGGAGAGCAGCGGGATAAAGCCTGGAGAGGAAGAAAGTCTGGAAATGTTTGCTGTGTCGTTTTCTCTGACAGAGAGGGAAAAAGAGGTGCTGGAGGTGCTGCTGGTATCTGATGAAAACGTTCAGGACATTGCGAAGACACTGATGATTTCCAGAGCAGCACTGTATCGGCATATTGCCAGCCTTAATGAGAAAACCGGAACAAAGTCCAGAATCGGACTGGTTCAGTTTTACTATCGATATCACAGGAGGAATGGAGGATGAAAAAGAAACATCATTACAGAATGCTTTTCGTTTTGCTGGCAGCAGGACTGCTTTGCAGTTGCGGAACCGCCGTGAAAAAGGAAGCTCCCCAGCTGGAAGCCTATAACGGCTTTGCTTACACCGAAGAGAACGGACAGAAAAAATACATTCTGGAAACTCGGAATGATATTCGGCTTCATTGCTATTTTCAGTCGGGTTCTGAAAAATATGAGGAAGTGATTTACGATCTGGAGCTTTCAGAAGAGGAAGGAGCTTCCGAGAAAGTTATCCGTGTGATACAGGAACAGGGAGAAGATCTGACACCGTCCTTTACGAAATTTGACTTCGTTTTTTATCCGGAAAAGGTGGTTATGACGGTAGAACGAAACACCGATTTGATGGCCGGAGGTGATTCTGACAACATTCAGACAGGAACCTATACCCTGCTTGCTTCCGACTGGATGCCGGATTCTTCTGCAACAATGGAAAAGCGGGACATTCTGGCACCATATCAGAGTGTTGAACTGGCGGCTATGGCCCGTGCTTATTATTTGAAGGAAAATAATTTTCTGGCACCGGAGGTGGAATGTGTGAAGAATGACGACGGCACGACAACCATTCACCTTTATGAAATTGTGGAGGACGATGAGGAGACCAGCCATACCGGCACTTCTGCCTGGTATACGGTGGACGGATATGGAAAGGGAAAGGACGATGTAATGGGAAATACGGTGGAGTTTCCGACCATGTCCCTGGGTGAGATCGCAGAATATGTGAAAACTCCCATAGCGCTTACCTACAGCGAGGAGGGTGAGGCTCATAATGAATGGCAGATTACCGATGCAGCTACCATCGATGCCTGTATGAAGGCTTTGAAACAGCTTGTCGTCGGGGAGGAGACAGAGCTTCGCACCATGGACGCAGGGGAGACACTTGCCTTCCAGATGGCAGATGGAAATACGTGGACGCTGGATTTTGAAGCCGGAGATCTGTTGAGAAATAACACTTGTTATGAGACAGAGGGTTGGAAGAATATTCAGAATGTGATATGTGATGATCTTATGGAGGAGGGAATGCGATGAGATTACGAGATGGAAAAAAGACAGGAGCATTGCTGCTTGTGGCGCTTTTACTGACTGGCTGTGGCGGAGCAGCAGATACAGCATCAAATGTGGAAAGGGGTGACGCAGCGGATGCTACAACGACTGCCGCTGCAGACACTACAACGACTGCCACTGCAGACACGGCAGCATCGATAGAGGACAACTGGACAGTCGTTCCGTTGGCGTCTGCTCAGGAGCTGGTGCCTTATAGCTGCACGGAATTCAGTATGAATATTCCGGAAGGCTGGAGCGTGAAATCTTCTGCCATGTACACCGGTATGTTTCATGCGATTCACGTTTTTGATCCGGAAAATCCGGTGAATCAGATTTTCTTTATGCTGAAAATGGAGCCGATGTTTCCGGATGAGAATTCCCGGGCGATGATGGCGCTTTCCAGTGATTTGTTTGGAAAATATCCCATTCTTACGAATGTATCGACACAGGGAGTCTTTGAAATATTCCCACAGTTTGCAGACGCAATGAATGCAACTGCTGATTATGCGGATATTCAGACACCGTACATTGCAGATTTTTCTGTGACAGAAAGCTTTGAAAGTGCTCAGGGAATGAGCAGCGTTGCTATTTCTCCATCCATTCTTCGGGCTGATTTTACGCAGGATGGAATGGCGGGAGAAGGAATGTTCACAGCGGATGTGGTGCCCTTTGCCATGGGTACGGGATTTGGATATTATTCCGTCTATAATCTGACAGTCCTCAGTGCAGAAAAGGGAACTTTTCAAGACTGGCAGCCTACTTTGAATAAGGTTTTAAGCAGTCTTGATTATACGCCGGAATTTCAGAACTTTGCCATGTCCCAGAGCAATCAGGCGGCATCCACCTCCCAGTCTCTCAGTCAGTCTGCCAGTGAGATGTCCGACAGCATCATGTCTTCCTGGGAAAACCGGAATCGGAGCCAGGATATTATGAGCCAGAAGCAGAGTGATGCCACCTTGGGTTACGAGCGTATCGTGGACACTGAGACCGGAAATATTTACAAAATTGACAACGGCTTCACCGACTGGTACGATGGAACTCGTTACAAGTCCATCACCGATGATCAGTATACGGATTCGGTGGAAGCAGTGATTCATTGGAAATAGAGTGCGATGTATTATACAACCTATTATAATTCGCCATTGGGAAGGCTTTTGCTTGCTGCCTGTAATGATAGAAAGAAAATGTCTGCGCAGGCAGTAGGCGGTGCAGTCGGTCATAATCCGATTTGAAAGGTAAATTTAGTTTATAGCCTGCCAAGAGGAAAATACAATTTATGCACATTTTTTTGATAGAGGGATAAGTGTAATCATTCAATGTTGATAACTTCCCTGAAATTATAATAAATGTGTAAACATGTGTATTTCCAAAATTGGCAGGCTATAAACTAAATTTACCTTTCAAAGCTGATGTATCGAAAATGGTACTTGACATATATATCACGTGGTAGTAATATAGCTCACAGAGATTTGAAAAATTCTATATTGTAACTTCTCTTATTCAGAGTGATGGAGATACAAAGGATCTATGAAGTCACGGCAACCCCGTTAGAGAACAGGAAGGTGCCAACCTGAGCGAGTAATCGAACAATAAGAGGATTTTTATTATCTTAATTTTAATCCACTTATTTGCAGTAAGTGGTTTTTTTATTGGAAAAATTGGTCACACAGTATGAAAGGAGTAACAGATAACTAATGGAGAAATTATTATTTACATCAGAATCAGTAACTGAGGGACATCCGGATAAGCTCTGCGATGCAGTATCAGATGCCATCCTTGATGCCTGTATGGAACAGGACCCGATGAGCCGTGTCGCATGTGAGACAGCAAGCTGTACAGGCTTTATCCTTGTAACAGGAGAGATTACCACAAAGGCACAGCTTGATATCCCTGCAATCGTCAGAAAAACAGCACTTGAGATCGGATATGATGACGGAAAGAAGGGACTCGACGGAAACTCATGTGCAGTAATGGTTTCAATCGACAAGCAGTCTGCTGATATTGCTATGGGAGTTGACAAGGCGCTCGAGGCAAAATCAGGCGACCTTACAGATGACCTTGACACCGGAGCCGGAGATCAGGGAATGATGTTTGGATATGCTACAAACGAGACTGAGGAGTATATGCCATACCCAATCGCACTCGCTCACAAGCTTGCATTCCAGCTCACAAAGGTAAGAAAGGACGGCACACTTACATATCTTCGTCCGGACGGAAAGACACAGGTTTCAGTAGAGTATGATGAGGCCGGAAAGCCGGTAAGACTTGAGGCAGTTGTACTTTCAACACAGCACGACGAGGATGTTACCCAGGAGCAGATCCATGAGGACATCAAGAAGTATGTATTTGACCCAATCCTTCCAAAGGATATGATTGATGCTGAGACAAAGTTCTTCATCAATCCTACAGGACGTTTCGTAATAGGTGGACCACACGGAGATGCAGGTCTCACCGGTCGTAAGATTATCGTAGACACCTACGGCGGATATGCACGTCACGGCGGTGGAGCTTTCTCAGGAAAGGACTGCACAAAGGTAGACCGTTCAGCAGCCTATGCAGCACGTTACGTAGCAAAGAACCTTGTGGCAGCAGGATTTGCTGACAAGTGTGAGATTCAGCTTTCATATGCTATCGGTGTTGCACAGCCAACATCTATCATGGTTGACACATTCGGCACAGGAAAGCTTGCAGATGACAGGATCGTTGAAATCGTAAGAGAAAATTTCGACCTTCGTCCGGCAGGAATCATCAAGATGCTTGACCTCAGAAGACCTATCTACCGTCAGACAGCAGCATACGGACACTTCGGACGTACAGATATCAAGCTGCCTTGGGAGGCACTTGATAAGGTTGAGGATCTCAAGAAATATCTATAGTATACATTATATTTCTTAGAAAAAGTTAGAAATAATTTAGAGAAAATTTAGACAGAAGTTATTTGATATATGATATAATGAAGTCATGGGACTGACATTGAGTCGGTTTCCATGGCTTTTTATTTTATATGTGATACGCGAATAATAAAACTTTAAATGTAACTATAAATGTAACTATAAATATATCTATAGATATACGATAACGTATAAATTTTCAGGAGGAACGGATATGAGCAGAATTTTGATAGTAGAGGACGAGGTTGCAATTGCTGATCTTGAGAAGGATTACCTGGAGCTGAGCGGCTTTGAGGTTGAGGTGGAGAATGATGGCACAAGCGGTCTCGCAAGAGCTTTGGCGGAGGATTTTGATTTGTTTATTCTGGATCTTATGCTGCCGGGAATTGATGGCTTTGAGATTTGCAAACAGATTCGCGAGAAAAAGAACACACCGATACTCATGGTTTCAGCCAAGAAGGATGACATCGACAAGATAAGAGGACTCGGACTCGGCGCAGATGATTATGTCACAAAGCCATTTTCACCATCAGAGCTTGTTGCCAGGGTAAAGGCTCATCTGGCCAGATATGAGCGTCTCATCGGAAGCGCCACACCTGAAAATGACATCGTTGAGATTCGTGGCATCAAGATTGACAAAACAGCCCGCCGTGTGTGGGTAAACGGAGAGGAAAAGCAATTTACCACAAAGGAATTTGACCTGCTCACATTCCTTGCGGAGAATCCAAACCATGTATTTACCAAGGAGGAGCTCTTTAAGGAAATCTGGAATATGGATTCAGTAGGAGATATCGCGACGGTCACTGTACATATCAAGAAGATTCGTGAGAAAATCGAGATGAACACTGCAAAGCCTCAGTATATTGAGACTATTTGGGGTGTTGGATATCGCTTTAAGCTGTAGGGATTTTTTGAAAATATAGTAGATATTGTAGTATTTATAGGACATATCAAATTCAAATATGGAAGGATATGTCCTTGTTGTATATATAAAATGACTTATTAATTTATTCAAACGGAGAATACTATGAAGATAAAAACAAAACTTGCTATATCATTCTGTATAATTATTTTTGTGCCGGTTGTGCTCACCAGCATGGTGCTTGTGGGCTTCAATAAGATTCAGCTAAAGGCCATCAACAAGACATATGGCATGGAGGATGCTGGCATGCTCGCACTCACCGACACGGTGCAGTTTCTGAACAAGGTGACAGGGCGCACATATGATGAGCTCGAGAAGACCTCGCTCATAGAACCATCCAAGCTTCTTGATGACGATTATCTGACAAAGATAAATAAGAAGCTTGAGAAGAAATACTCATACCTTATAGTGAAAAGTGAAGGAGATCTAATTTTTAATGGTGGAATTGACAATGATGATATTTTGAGAAAGCTTCCGCGAATCTCCAATAAGCAGAGCAGCTCAGATGTGAGCAGCTATATGGACAGCGATGACAAGGTGCTCATAAAGCAGCTCAATTTTCGTGACAGTGATGGTGATGAGGCGAGTCTTTACATAGTGACATCAACCGCGTGTGTGATTCCGGAGGTCAGGACTGTTTTAATAGAGGGAGCAGTTGCGCTTGTATTTATACTTCTTACCACGGCCGTCATGCTTATAGTGTGGATATACAGGAGTATTATCACACCGATAGAGAGGCTGCGTATTGCCGCTGAAAATATCAAGGATGGCAATCTGGACTTTGAGCTTGAGACGAGTCCGAGCGACGGAGAGATTGGCGAGCTGTGTACTGCGTTTGAGCAGATGCGTGCGCGCCTCAAGAAAAATGCCGAGGAAAAGGTGACGAATGAGTCTGAAAACAGAGTGTTAATCAGCAATATCGCACATGATTTAAAGACTCCTATTACTGCGGTAAAGGGCTATGCCGAGGGTATACTTGACGGAGTGGCAAACACCCCTGAAAAGGTCGATAAATACGTCAGGACCATTTACAATAAGGCAAATGATATGGATAAGCTGATTAATGAGCTGACGCTTTACTCAAAGATTGACACGAACAGGATTCCGTACAATTTTGCAAAAATAAATGTCACAGATTATTTTAATGATTGTGTTGAGGAAATGGGACTGGATCTTGAGGCAAAAAATATCAGACTTTCATATGAAAATCATGTGGATAGCAACGTACTTATCATTGCTGATCCGGAGCAGCTTCGCCGTGTGATTAACAATATAGTCGGCAATTCGGTGAAGTATATGAACAAGACGCAAAGCTATATAGATATCAGGATAAATGATGTCGGCGACTTCATACAGGTTGAGATTGAGGACAACGGACGCGGAATCGACCAGAGAGATATGCCATATATTTTCGACAGATTTTACAGAGCGGATGCATCGAGAAATTCGGCTACCGGGGGCAGCGGCATAGGGCTTTCCATCGTAAAGAAGATTATAGAGGATCACGGTGGCAAGATATGGGCTACCAGCAAAGAGGGAGATGGAACTACCATGTTTTTCGTAATCAGGAAGTATCAGGAAACACCGAATATGAACCGGCAGTAAACAAATAAACAGGATATTGACATAAAAAGTAAAACTATAATTAAAAATAACAATTAGATATTAAAATTTAAAATTAAGAGCTCCCGATTGACAGCGCAAATAGTGTTGCCAGCCGGGAGCTTTAATGTATTGGTCGCAAGAATTCAATATTTTTTAAAAGAACTTCACAATATCATCTGGACTCTTGCGCTTTGGTTTAGAAGGCTCAATTAAATTTTCCAACTCTAAAATAAATTAAGGAAAAACACATAAAATATTTGAAAAATAAAGTCTGACGTAGTAGAATAGTAACATTACACGAAAGAACCATGGAGAAATCGAAAGGGGGACAAACATGCATAAATTCAGACAAAAATATATAGGAGACAAGGCATTTTATAAGCGCTATCTCATGCTGGCCATACCAATGATAATCCAGAATGCAATCACAAATCTGGTAAGCTTTCTGGACAACATTATGGTAGGACAGCTCGGCACAGAGCAGATGTCGGGAGTAGCGATCGTAAACCAGCTCATATTTGTGTACAATCTGGCTGTGTTTGGGGCAGTGTCAGCGGCAAGTATATTCGGAGCACAGTATTTTGGCAAGGGAAATCATAAGGGGCATATGTATTCCTTCAGATTCAAGCTGTATGCAGCGCTGCTTGTTACAGCGATAGCGATGACACTGTTTATCACAAACGGAACAGCGCTCATATCATTATATCTGACAGATACGGCAGGAAATGGTGCCACGGAGGTAGCACTGGCATATGGAAAGGAATATCTAAAAATAGTTATGATAGGTCTCATACCGTTTGCGGTGACACAGGCCTATGCAACAAACATAAAGGAAACAGGACAGACCTTTGTACCGATGGTTGCAAGCTTTGCAGCAGTCGGAAGCAATGCGGTGCTTGATTTTCTGCTCATCTTCGGAATAGGACCGATACCAAAGCTGGGTGTGGCGGGAGCAGCTATTGCCACGGTGATGTCGCGATATATTGAGACAATAATAGTTGTGCTGTGGGCACATAAAAACAGGGATAGGAACAGATATCTCAAGGGCGCTTACAGAGGAATAGGAATGCCGTTTGATGAGTTTAAGACTATATTCATCAAGGGACTGCCACTCATGCTCAATGAGCTTTTTTGGGCAGCAGGCATGACAACGGTTACACAGTGCTATTCAGTACGAGGACTCTCGGTAATCGCAGGCTTAAACATTGCGACAACGATAACAAACCTTTTCAACATCGTGTTTATACAGCTTGGAGCATGCATCAGCATAGTTGTGGGGCAGTATCTTGGAGCCGGTGAGCTTGAAAAGGCAAAGGATGCGGATAACAAGATGATAGTGTTCAGTGTGTTCTGCTGCTCTATAATGGCGGCGGTCATGCTTCTGGTAGGAGGATTTTTCCCTCAGATATATAACACAACCGACGAAATCAAGGCGCTCGCAACAAGCTTCATAGTAGTATCAGCGATAATTATGCCATTTTGTGCATTTACACATTCGTCGTATTTTACACTCCGCTCAGGTGGCAAGACACTGGTCACATTTCTGTTTGACTCTGTATTTACATGGGTGATAGTGGTGCCGGTGGCATTTGTGCTCGCAAAATACACAGCACTTGGCATAGTAGCAGTGTATTTCCTTGTGCAGGCCACAGAGCTGATAAAGGTAGTCATTGGATATTTCATGGTGAAAAGTGATGTGTGGCTCGTGCAGATGGTATAGGAATGTGCGTCATTATCTTGCGGAAAAATGAAATAAAAGTTATACTGTAGCTATTAAGGTAATCGTGTTACTGTTTACATTACAATGTGACCGGTAACATAAGGTTGGCATATTTTTATGAGTATGGAGGGGCGCACATGTCAAAGCGGTTTTGCGTTACCGGAACGTGTATACCGGCGAAAAATTATATGGTTGATATAAGTGGCAGAGTAGATATGATTATTCGTGACTATATTGATAAAGGTCAGTATTTTACAATAAACCGTGCCAGACAATATGGAAAAACGACCACGCTCTATATGCTTGAACAGCGGCTTAAAAGTGATTATCTTGTTATCAGTCTTAGCTTTGAGGCGGTAGATGAGTATTTTGCATCGCTTGGAACTCTGGCAGAGGGGTTGATGATGGATATTGCAGAATGCCTGAAAAATCAGAATGTTTCGGAGCCTATTATTGAAGAGTGGAATGAACCGTTATCAGATAAATTCCCCATGCGTTCATTGGGAATGAAGATTACCAAGCTATGCAAAGCCAGCAATAAAAAAGTTGTGCTTATGATAGATGAGGTTGATAAAAGCTCAGATAATCAGATTTTTCTGTCATTTTTAGGACTGCTCAGAGAAAAATATCTGAAATGCCAACAGGGAAAGGACATCACATTTCAGTCAGTGATACTGGCAGGTGTTTATGATGTAAAATCTTTAAAACTAAAGATACATCCGCAGGAAGAAACAAAATATAACAGTCCATGGAATATAGCTGTTGATTTTTCTATGGATATGAGTTTTAACATAAACGATATAAAATCCATGCTTGAGGATTATGAGAGAGAGCATAATACGGGCATGGATATAGGACAGATTGCATCAATAATATATGATTATACATCAGGTTATCCATATCTGGTGTCGCGAATATGTCAGTTGACAGATGAAAGAATTGCATCACATAAAAAAGACGCAGATGAAAAAAAGGCATGGACGAAAACAGGTCTTTTACAGGCAATAAAGCTTCTTCTGAAAGAACCTAATACTTTGTTTGATGATATGACTAAGAAGCTGCTTGATTATCCGGCATTAAAAGATATGCTTCAAAAGATACTTTTCGATGGAATAGATTTTCCTTTCAAGAGAGAAAATCCGATAATAGATCTTGGTGTTACATTTGGATTTTTGAAGGACAGAAACGGTATCGTTGCAGTTGCGAACAGAATATTTGAGACGCAGCTGTATGATACATTTTTATCTGAGATGGCGGTGAATGACAGGCTATATATAGATGCGGCCGCAAACAGAAATCAGTTTATAGTATCTGATATGCTGCAGATGGATTTGGTCATGAAAAAATTCTATGAATATTTTGAAGAAATATATACAGAGAATGATCATAAATTTATCGAAGAAAATGGCAGAAAATTGTTCCTTTTATATCTTAAGCCTATAATAAACGGAACCGGGAATTATTATGTTGAGGCAAGAACCAGAGATAATCGCCGCACTGATATTATAGTTGATTATAAAGGAAAAAGATTTATTATTGAACTGAAAATATGGCATGGAAATGAGTATAATCTGAGAGGACAAAAGCAGCTATTTGACTATTTGGATTACTACAAAGAAGATAGAGGATATCTTCTCAGCTTCAACTTCAATAAGAATAAACAGACCGGTGTGACTGAACTGGAATATGATGGTAAAAAAATACTTGAGGTTGTTGTATAATTTTTTAAATAAGCATAACAGTTCCAACCCAAAAATGAAACGGAGCAGAAAATGAGCGAAGAAAAACAGCACAAGCGCCGCGTACATTATAGCGGAAAATATCCCAAAAAATTTGAGGAAAAATACAAGGAATTAAACCCGGAGAAATACAAGGATACAATTGAGCATGTCATCAGCAAGGGAAATACCCCTGCGGGCATGCACATATCCATAATGGTAAAAGAAATCATAGATTTTCTTGACATCAAGCCGGGACAGACAGGCTTTGATGCCACGCTCGGATACGGTGGGCATACAAAGGCAATGCTTGAAAAGCTTGACGGTCAGGGGCATATGTATGCCACTGATGTTGACCCAATCGAGTCTGAAAAGACAAAAAAGCGTCTCGCTGAAGCCGGCTTTGGAGAGGATATTCTCACCGTAAAGCTGCAGAACTTCTGCACAATAGATGAGATTGCAAAGGAAGTGGGAGGCTTTGATTTCATACTTGCCGATCTTGGAGTGTCATCCATGCAGATAGATAATCCTGAGCGAGGATTTTCATTTAAGGTGGACGGACCGCTGGATCTGCGTCTTAATCCAAATGCCGGTATCAGTGCGGCAGAGCGCCTTGACAATATTTCCCGTGAGGAGCTTTCAGGTATGCTCTATGAGAACTCAGATGAGCCGTATTGCGAGGAGCTTGCAAAGGCAATCACAGACGAAATCAGGAAGGGTAACCGCATAGATACGACCACAAAGCTTCGTCACATTATAGAGCAGACACTTGATTTTCTCCCTGAAAAGGACAAGAGGGACATCGTAAAAAAGACCTGTCAGCGCACCTTCCAGGCGCTCCGCATTGATGTAAACCATGAGTTTGAGGTGCTCTACGAGTTTATGGAAAAGCTTCCGGGAGCATTAAAGCCCGGCGGAAGAGCTGCAATCCTTACCTTCCATTCAGGAGAGGACAAGCTGGTCAAAAAGGCACTCAAGGCAGGCTATAAAGCAGGAATATACAGTGACTATTCAAAGGATGTGATCCGTCCATCAGCACAGGAATGTGCTCAGAACGGACGCGCCAGATCCACGAAGATGCGCTGGGCGGTCCGTGCAGAATAGAAAAGCTTTTAAATTAGTTCTAAAAACCTATTGCTTTATTGAGAAAAATAGTCTACTATGAACGTGTTATATGACTGACGGATAAGTGGACTAACCACATGAAATATAACAAATAAGAGCCGACCGTCTGGGCGATAAACCCGGACAGTTGGCTCTTTTTGATTATAAACCAGCCATAGTCGTATAAATAACTATGGAATGTATCTCAAAAGAAACAACAAGGATATTGACAAAAAAGCTGTAGTAAGTATATACTAACTACAGTTAAGCAAAACTAATCAAACGAAGTAACATTCACACATTTTAAGGAGGATATTACAATGATAGAAATGAAAGAGTGGGATGGATTTGAAGGACGTCTTTGGAAAGAGGAAATCAACGTCCGTCAGTTTATTCAGGACAACTACACTCCATACGATGGAGACGAGAGCTTTTTAGCTGATCCGACAGATGCTACAAACAAGCTGTGGGATGCGCTCCAGAAATTACAGAAAGAAGAGCGTGCCAAGGGCGGAGTCCTTGACATGGAGACAGAGGTTGTAACAGGAATCACAGCTTACGGCCCTGGATATATAGATGAGGCATTAAAGGACCTCGAGAAGATTGTAGGTCTTCAGACAGACAAGCCGTTAAAGAGAGCATTCATGCCTTACGGTGGAATCAAGATGGCAGTACAGGCTGCTGAGACATACGGTTACAATGTAAGCGACAAGCTCAAGGAAATTTTTACAAAATATCATAAGACACACAACACAGCAGTATTCGATGCATACACACCTGAGATGATGAAGGTTCGTCATGCAAAGATCCTCACAGGACTTCCTGACACATACGGCCGTGGACGTATCGTCGGTGATTACCGTCGTGTAGCATTATACGGACTTGATTACCTCATCGAGGAGAAAAAGAAGGACAAGGCAAACTGTGGCTGTGGACAGATGACAGATGATGTTATCCGTTTAAGAGAGGAAATCGCAGAGCAGATCAAATGTCTTGAGGATATGAAGAAGCTTGCAGAGATTTACGGATATGATATCTCAAGACCTGCAACAAACGCAAAAGAGGCAGTTCAGTGGTTATACTTCGGATACCTTGCAGCAATCAAGACACAGAATGGTGCAGCAATGTCAGTAGGACGTGTATCTACATTCCTTGACATTTACATCAAGAGAGATATGGACAAGGGCATCCTCACAGAGCAGGAAGCACAGGAGCTCATCGATCATTTTACAATGAAGCTTCGTATGGTTAAATTTGCACGTATCCCTTCATACAACCAGTTATTCTCAGGAGATCCTGTATGGGCAACACTTGACGTAGCAGGAACAGGTGTGGACGGACGTTCAATGGTTACAAAGACAGACTTCCGTTTCCTCCATACATTAGAGAACATGGGACCTGCACCGGAGCCAAACCTCACAGTATTCTACTCATCAAAGCTTCCTCAGACCTTCAAGGATTATGCAGCCCGCATCTCAATTGAGACAAGCTCAATCCAGTATGAGAACGATGACGCAATGAAGCCTGTATGGGGCGATGATTATGCAATCTGCTGCTGTGTATCTGCAACACAGACAGGTAAAGAGATGCAGTTCTTCGGAGCACGTGCAAACCTTGCAAAATGTCTCCTCTACGCTATCAACGGTGGTGTTGATGAGAAATCAGGTGAGCAGGTAGGACCAAACTACGCACCTATCACAGCAGAGTACCTTGACTATGACGAGGTAATGGCAAAATACGACAAGATGATGGACTGGTTAGTAGACATCTATGTAAATACATTAAACCTCATCCAGTACATGCATGACAAATACTACTATGAGGCAGCAGAGCTTGCACTCATGGATACAGACTTAAAGAGAACCTTCGCAACAGGAATCGCAGGATTCTCACACGTAATCGATTCTCTTTCAGCAATCAAATATGCAAAGGTTAAAGTAGTACGTGACGAGAACGGACTTGCAAAGGATTTCGAAATCGAGGGAGAGTTCCCTAAATACGGAAACGATGATGACCGCGCAGACGAGATCGGTGTATGGCTTCTTAAGACATTCATGGACAAGTTAAAGAAGCATCACACATACCGTGATTCAGAGCCTACAACATCAATCCTTACAATTACATCAAACGTAGTATACGGAAAAGCTACAGGAGCAATGCCTGACGGACGTAAAGCCGGAGAGCCGCTTTCACCGGGAGCAAACCCATCATACGGCGCAGAGCAGAATGGACTTCTCGCATCCTTAAACTCACTCACAAAGCTTCCATATGAGTGGGCACTTGATGGAATCTCAAATACACAGACCATCAACCCAGGTGCACTTGGAAACAACGAGGGCGAGAGAATCGACAACCTTGTAAACGTAATGGACGGATACTTCGATCAGGGTGCACATCACCTCAATGTAAACGTATTCGGTAAAGAGAAGCTCATCGATGCAATGGAGCATCCGGAGAAAGAGGAGTACGCAAACTTCACAATCCGAGTATCAGGATACGCAGTTAAGTTCATCGACCTCACAAGAGAGCAGCAGCTCGATGTAATCTCACGTACATGCCACGAGAGAATTTAATATAAAAGCAAAGCACGAGTATCGTGCGGTTTTGCGAATGTGCGTGGGTGGTTATGAATAGTTACGAATAAAAACATATACAAAATTCCAGAATGTGCAGGCCAAGTGCCTGCATATTCTGATTTCCAAATAAACTGCATATGTACTAAATTACACCACAGCGTAAGGAATTTTCGAAAGCCCGCAGACTGGGACTTTGCAATGCGAATTTCGCAGGGCTTAGAGGCTGTTAGAATTATGAACACAGCCAGCGATGCCCATGCATGGACGCATGGGCAAGGCGTTATGCGCCATGGAAGGCGCGTAAAAGCCGGTCGCGTCAAGCATAGAAAACCTAAATCATAATTCATACAGCCTCTTGGCCCGAAGAACCTGAGCATTTCAAAGTCCCAGTCTGCGGGCTTCCGAAAATTCCGTACCATAAAATAAAAGTATCGACAACAATCACCTAAAGGAGGTAAAACATGGGAGAGACACTAGGAAGAGTACACTCGGTAGAAAGCTTCGGCTCAGCCGACGGCCCGGGAGTGAGATATATAGTATTTTTGAAGGGCTGCAACATGCGCTGCAAATATTGCCACAACCCGGATACATGGGCCAAATGCGGCGAAAATGACGGCACAAAGCTGATGACACCGCAGGAGGTGCTAAAGACAGCCATGCGTTATAAAGCATACTGGAAGCAAACAGGCGGCATCACTGTAAGCGGAGGCGAGGCACTTTTGCAGATAGACTTTGTCACAGAGCTATTTAAGCTTGCAAAGGAAAAAGGTGTAAACACCTGCCTTGACACATCAGGAAATCCGTTTACCAAAGAGGAGACGTTTTTCGGCAAATTTAATGAGCTGATGAAATATACAGATCTCTTCATGCTGGATATCAAGCATATAGATGATGAGGAGCACAAAAAGCTTACGGGACAGACCAATCAGAATATCCTCGATATGGCACGATATCTTTCCGAAAACGGCAAAAAGATGTGGATACGCCATGTACTTGTGCCGGGAATTACTACGGATGAGAAATATTTAAAGCAGCTTAGAGAGTTTATCGACACACTTAAAACAGTGGACAGGGTTGAGGTGCTGCCGTACCACACACTTGGTGTGTTCAAGTGGAAGGAGCTTGGCATACCGTATCAGCTTGAGGGAGTGGAGCCTCCTACAAAGGAACAGATAGAATGTGCAAAAAGAATTTTAAATTGTCAGAATTAGTTTATAAATACCATTGCTAACAACTCATTAAGTTGATAAAATATAATAAGTGGAGAAAGATAAGGCAGAACGAGGAGAGTATAATGAGCAGTATAGTAATAGGAACTCTGTATGGGCAGATGAGCTTTATGTGTCTGCTGATACTGGGAGTCATATGTTTCAGATTTATGAAATCTGATGATAAAACATACAGCAATCATCAATTTTTGACAGTAGGCATGCTTACAGCGGCAGCAACTGTGGTGGATTATATTATAGCTATCATAGTTTATGGTCTGTGGGAGCCGGAAAAACTGGTGCTTGATACATTTACGGTCATTTACTTTATATTGATAGCGTTACTTTCATATCACTGGTTTTTGTATTGTGAGGCAGAGCAGCAATCTGTATTTATCCGGCTTAAATCCGGAAGAATAGTGCGCATAGCAGCGCAGGCAGCCATATGTATCATGATGATTACGGTCATGTATCTGAAGTGGACAAGCCTCAGGAATGAGATGATTACGGAGGCTGTTATAGCATTTGTACCGGCTATATATAGCTGCATTAGGGCATTTTACAAGTCATTTCTTCCGGAAAATTATGCGAACCGCGACAAATACAGGCGCATGGCTTCGTTTGCAGTGCTGCCTGTTATTATGTTATTTATCCAGTATTTTACACCGATACTGCCTTCATTTGTATGCGGGGTGACACTTAGCTATATGCTTGTGTACAGTAACAGCCAGAAATCACTGATTTCCACAGATTTGCTGACAGGTATCAACAACAGGAACGCTTTTGATAAATATATCAGTGCAAAGGTAAATGGGACGTCCGGCTATAGTAAGCTGTATCTTTATCTGATAGATGTGGATGATTTAAAATCGATAAATAAAGAATACGGTCCGCTTGAAGGAGACAAGGTGCTTGTTGCGACAGCCTTTGCGCTTAAAGAGCTTGCGGCAGAGTATGATTTTTATATAGCCAGATTTGAGGCAGATGAGTTTGTAGTCGCCTTTGATACGACAAGCGAGAATATGATGCAGCTTATTCGCAAAAGAATAGAAGCGCATGTAACTGAGACCGCGCATAATATGCAGCTTGAGGCACCGGTGACTGTCACAATCGGAGTGGCACAATACACAGGACAGAGTATGCCGGCATGGATAGCTGAGGCGAATATGGCGCTTGAGAATGCACGCACCTTAAAAGAGGGAAAAGACAGGTCTGAAAATGAGCTTCAGAGAGAATTGTTTGACGCGACAGACATGCTTTTATCGGAAGCTGAGGTACGGCATAAGAGTTCTGATGAGCTTGACATAGATGGTCTTGATGAGACGCTTTTCCCGGTGTTATCAGAGGCATCGCAAAGAATATATATGTTTGTCACAAACATGGAGACCAATGTGACCAGATGGTCCAAAAATGCATTTGGTTTTATGGGAATTGACAGCGAATATGACTTAAACACAGAGGAAAGATGGAGGAAAAAAATACATCCCGATGATATGATGATGTATCAGAAAGAATTGGATGCAGTGTATTCAGGCAAAAAAAATGCTTTTGACCTCACATATCGTATAAAGGATGCACAAGGAGTGTTTGTGAGCTGCACAGGTCATGGACGCATCATAAAGGGAGTGGATGGAAGACCTGATATTTTTGCCGGTTCGATACTGAATCATGGCATATCGGATTCGGTTGATTCTGTTACCAACCTCTGGAATATGAAGATGCTTGGAAGCTGTCTGAATGACTATATTTTCAGATATGAGTCGGCAGCAGTGCTTATCATCGGAATAACAAAGTACGGACACATCAATGATACCTACGGATACGAACTGGGCAATGAGGTATTGAAGAATTATGGCGATGAGCTTTTAAAGCTAGTGACCGGAGACCTTCACGTATTCAGAATGGATGGAACAAAGTTTGCATTCATCAAGCCATATGCAGAGCCTGATGAGCTTAGTGAGCTGTATCTTAAAGTAAAAAAAGTAGCTGAGGCCGGGGTGAAGCTTGGCGATGGAATGGTTCAGCTTAGGCTGGCTGGTGGAGCGGTGACAGTTAAAAACTACTCCGGAACGTCGGATAATCTGCTAAACAGCGCCACATATGCACTCAGCATATCTAAGCATGAAAAGCACGGAGACCTTGTATTTTTTGACAGTACCATAATTCATGATAATATGAAAAATATGGAGCAGATTGCGGAAATCCATAAGAGTGTTATAGACGGCTGCAAGGGATTTTACCTGTGCTATCAGCCGATAGTCAGCGCTACAGACGGAAGGATAGTCGGAGCTGAGGCTCTTATCAGATGGAAGAATGAGAAGTACGGGCTGGTGCCGCCGGATTCATTTATTCCATGGCTTGAGGAGGATCCTTGTATTTACATATTAGGAAACTGGATTATTGAGACCGCACTTGTGGCGGCAAAGAGATTCAAAAAGTTCATACCTGATTTTTTCATAAATGTAAATATAGCGGCCACACAGCTTGAGAATACGGCATTCCGCACAGATGTACTCAATATGGTTGAGAAGCTTGATTTCCCAAAAGAGGATCTTTGGATAGAGCTTACCGAAAGATGTAAGGATTTAGACCACGATTTCTTAAAGAGGGAGATATCGTTTTTCAAGGAGCATGGCATACAGATAGCGTTAGATGACTACGGAACAGGCTCGGCATCTTTAAGTCTGGCGCTGGAGCTTCCGGTGGGTGAGATAAAGATAGACCGATCATTTACGAAGGATGTCATGGAGGATGAATTAAAGCAGGCCATTGTCGAGTCCATTCTTGTTTTCACCGGACGTATCAGGATGCGTTCGTGTATAGAGGGTATTGAGACTCATGAGATGGCGGAATATCTAAAGCAGTTTGGACCTATGTATTATCAGGGCTACGCATATTCCAAGCCTGTTGAGGAGGAGGCATTTATGTCTCTCATAAAGGAGCAGGTAGGTAAATAAACGAAATATGCTTGCGTATCGCAACTGTAAATGTGCTGAACAGTTAAAATTTACAATAACAATTTGCGGGAGTTACAACATGGGAAAACCAGATATCATTTACGAAGACAACGACATTATCGTCTGCTACAAGCCGGCGGGAATTGCTACACAGACCAGGCGTATAGGGCAGCAGGACATGGAGAGCTTCATAAGAAATTACAGGGCGGCTAAAAATGAGCCGCCCTATGTTGGCATAGTGCACAGACTCGACCAGCCTGTTGAGGGAGTGATGGTATTTGCCAAGAATCAGAAAGCTGCGGCATCCTTGAGCAGGCAGATAAAGGAGCATACAACCGAGAAATATTATCGTGCGGCAAGTAGAGGGCATGGAGTGTCAGGAGCAGATAAGGAAGAAGATAATCATGATCCGGCATGGCATACTCTCACAGATTATATCTCCTTTGACAAGCGTACAAATACATCGAAGATTACAAGCGAAAAAGACAGGCAGGCAAAAAAAGCAGTGCTTCAGTACAGGATACTATCAAATGAATGCAATAAAACAGAATTTGACATAAAGCTTCTTACCGGAAGGCACCATCAGATACGTTTGCAGCTTGCAAATATCGGCTATCCTCTGATTGGGGATACCAAGTATGGTGGAGAAACTGCGAGGGAACAGCTTGCACTTTGCTCCTACAAGCTTGTTTTTGACCATCCTGCGACAGGGGAGAGGATGAGATTTGAACTACCATAGTGCTGTTGGGAATAAGATAAAAAAGACCATACATTCAGAAAACAACTGAGTGTATGGTCTTTTTTTATTATATCAGCGTTGATAAATTACGGAGAAGAAAAAATACAGTTGACAATATTGTTTATATCAGCTATTATAAGTTCATAGGTTAGCTACTTAAGTAACTAACCATACAACCATACTACAAGCATCATGCACTTTTGCCAATGTGTGTGGTGGTTCTGGATAGTTACGAAAATAAAAAAGTACAACAAGCATAGCATAGAGAGGAGGCGGAGCATGTGAATGAAATTCTGAATCAGGAAAAATCAATCTATATTCAGATAAGCGAAATGATAGAAAACGACATACTGCGGGATGTGCTTTTGGAGGATGAGCGCGTGCCGAGCACAAACGAGCTTGCAAAGCTGTATGCGATAAATCCGGCTACAGCGGCAAAGGGCATAAATATACTGGTGGATGCAGGAATTTTGTATAAGAAAAGAGGGATTGGGATGTTTGTGAGTGACGGAGCAAAGGAAGTAATAAGGACAAAGCGGAAAGCCCAGTTTTATGAGAATTACGTCGGTGAGATTGTGAATGAGGCAAAGACACTTGGTATTACAAAGGCTGAATTAATAGCAGGCATCGAGAAGAATTTTGAAGATTAAAGGAGAATGATATGGGAACAATAAAATGCACTGATTTATGTAAAAATTACAGGCAAAAGAAGGTTTTGGACAATATAAATCTCACAATAGAGGAGGGAAAGATTTATGGACTGATAGGACGAAATGGCGCCGGCAAGACAACACTGCTTTCCATCATTTCGGCGCAGAATCCGGCGAGCTCAGGAGACGTTACCCTCGATGGGGAGCAAATATGGGAAAATGAGAAAGCTCTCTCTGATATATTTTTTTCGAGAGAACTTTCTGCTAACACAATGAGCGGAGCAAACAACTTAAAGGTAAAGGAATATTTGAAATATGCGCAGTGCTTTTTAAAGCATTGGGATAATGATTATGCAAACGAGCTGCTGGCACGTTTTGACCTGGATAAAAATCAGAGTATAAATAAGCTCTCAAAGGGAATGATGTCAATGGTTACAATAGTTGTGGCACTTGCGAGCAAGGCAAAATTTACATTTTTGGATGAACCGGCAGCAGGCCTTGATGTGGTGGCGCGCAATGATTTTTACAGGCTTTTAATAGAGGAGTATACGCAAAGTGGCAGAACATTTGTCATTTCTACACATATCATTGATGAAGCATCAGATATTTTCGAGGAGGTAATCATCGTAAATAATCAAAAAATTGCCTTAAAAGAAAACACAGCAGAGCTTTTGGAGCGGGCATACCACATAAGCGGAAATAAGGAAGATGTGGATAAAATGCTTACACAAAACCCTGATATCGAAGTGCTTGATACACAAAACTTAGGACGAAGCAAGGGCATATCAATTCTCACAGCAAAAAACAAATGTTTAACAGCCACGGAGAAATTGTCAGTACAGCCAATGACACTTCAAAACCTGTTTGTTGCCATATGTGAGGAGGGCTGACGATGAAAAACAGCATAATATTCTGGGGAAAGATGACATTAAAAAGTGTATTATCGGCGGTACTCGCCTTAATAGTTTATTTTCTGATTTTTAATTTTTTAACGGACGGAAGAGTTATCAATGATAAGGGGTGTATGGCCAGTATCTGGTTTTTAGCGGTAATATTGGTTGGCTTTGAGATTAATAGGAAAACCGGGGGAATTTCGCTTGCAATTGCTTTTGGAGCCACAAGAAAAAATGCATTTATTGGATATATCATATCGGACATAGCCATGATAGTCATTTTTAGTGGATTTCAGATGCTTATAGCAGCTTATACCGGTGAAAAAAATATTCCGGCTTATATTTTTATTATAATTATATGTGCAGCAACCGGGCAGGCAATCGCCGAGAGTATGAATAAAGATAAATATATGGTTTTATATATAATTGTTTCAATTATTTCCGTTGTGGTGGCTGTTGCATGGATGGTATTTAACTATATAGCTGAAAGTAACAGCTTAAATATTCCGGTAATGATATTCGCAGTCGTATACTATGCATGGATGGCGGCTTGTACAGAAAGAAGCACAAGAAGGCTTGAAGTAAGGGTATAGACAGAGGAGGGCATTATGAGAAAGACAATAAAAAACTTCATGTATATAAAAAGGAAAGAGACAGCGATAATGATGATAGCAGTTGCTATAGCAATAATCGCGGGCATGGTATTGGGCTTCTTTGTATCAATGGGGGACGATGAAACTGTGCAGCTTGGAATGATGATGGCGCTGAGTGCATATGTGATTTTTGATATAATATTTGAAGGCTTTACATTTGGACAGCACTTCACTCTTTGTCTGCAGATGGGAGTGACCAGGAAGAACTTTCTTTCATCATATGTTGTTTTTAAAGTTATAAAAAATATGCTTGCGCTGTCAATTATTGCAATTCTTGGTGCTGTGGAGCGCGTTGTAAGCAAAAATCTGGTCAGTAAGTTACTAAGAGTCAGATTTGTGGATGCTTACTCACAGGTATTTTCGGGAAGGGCATTGGTAGTGACTATATCTCTGGCGGTTTTATTGGCATTTTTGGCTGTATTTGTGGGCGCTGCAGTGCTGCGGTTTGGCAGAATTGCTTTCTGGGTATTATGGGCATTTTGGATGATAGTTTTACTTAAGTCACCTGATAATATAAACGTGCCTGTCTTCTTTCATGCGGATATATGGGTGTTTGTACCGGTATGGCTTGCAATTTCTGCTGCGATAGGCATACTGCTGTATCTGATAACCTATCATTGTTTTATAAAGGACCAGAGCGTTAAAGTGTAGATATCATAGAATAAGAAGAATAGAACGGCTAATCTAAAGTAGAACTTTGGATTAGCCGTTTTGTTGGAATTGAACAATATGACGTAGCTAAAAAACGAAAACTAGAAAATTTTCGTCCACATGACGAAAAACAGTAAAATTTTTAATGTTTATCGAAAAATATTCTATAGTGATTCCCGAAATATTTTTGTATACTAGCCTTACCAACAAAACAAAGGGGGACAAAAATATATGAAGAAAAAATTTGTTGCAATCATGATGGTAGCTGCTATGGCAGCGTCAATGGCCGCTTGTGGATCAGATGGGGGTTCTTCTGATACACAGAAAGGGGGAGGCAGCACATCGACATCAGATGTTGCAAACAAGGACAAGCCACTCGTGTGGTTCAACCGTCAGCCATCAAACAGCTCAACAGGAGAGCTTGACACAACAGCACTCAACTACAACAAGGATACCTATTATGTAGGTTTCGATGCTAATCAGGGAGCTGAACTTCAGGGAGAAATGGTAAAAGAGTATATCGAGAAGAACATCGATAAGATTGACAGAAATGGGGATGGCGTTATCGGATATGTACTTGCAATCGGTGATATCGGACACAACGATTCAATTGCAAGAACAAGAGGTGTTCGTAAAGCTCTTGGAACAGGCGTAGACAAGGGCGGCGAGATTGACAGTGCACCGGCAGGAACAAACTCAGACGGAAAAGCAGCTGAGGTTCAGGACGGCAAGATTACTGTAAACGGCAAAGACTATGTAGTAAGAGAGCTTGCTTCACAGGAGATGAAGAACTCAGCAGGAGCTACATGGGATGCAGCTACAGCAGGAAATGCAATCGGAACATGGTCATCATCATTTGGTGATTCAATCGATGTAGTTGTTTCTAACAATGATGGAATGGGAATGTCAATGTTCAATGCATGGTCAAAGGACAACAAGGTTCCTACATTCGGATACGATGCTAACAGCGATGCAGTAGCAGCTATCGCAGAGGGCTATGGCGGAACAATCAGCCAGCATGCTGACGTTCAGGCTTACCTCACACTTCGTGTACTTAGAAACGCACTCGATGGTGTAGATATTGATACAGGTATCGGCACAGAGGATGATGCAGGAAACGTATTAAGCGATGATGTATATGTTTACAAGGATGATGAGAGATCTTACTACGCATTAAACGTAGCAGTTACAGCAGATAACTACAAGGATTTCACAGATTCAACAGTTGTATGGTCACCTGTTTCAACACAGCTTGATTCAGATAAGCACCCTACAAAGAAGGTATGGCTGAATATCTACAATGCTTCAGATAACTTCTTAAGCTCTACATATCAGCCACTCTTACAGAAGTATGATGATCTCTTAAATCTTGATGTTGAGTACATCGGTGGTGACGGACAGACAGAGTCTAATATCACAAACAGACTTGGAAATCCAAGCCAGTACGATGCATTCGCAATCAACATGGTTAAGACAGATAATGCAGCTTCTTATACAGCTCTTTTGAACCAGTAAAAGTATTTAAAGCACTTAGTTGGGGAGGGAAAAATCTCTCCCCAAAATAAAGTGTATACAGACGACAGCAAATATAGAGTTAGGAGCAGGAAGTATGGGCGATAAGAATAATGAAAACATCTTATCGATTCGTGGCATGAGCAAGTCATTTGGACGAAACAGGGTTCTTGACCACATCAATCTAGATGTGAAAAAAGGTACTGTAATGGGTCTCATGGGGGAGAACGGAGCCGGTAAGTCGACAATGATGAAATGTCTTTTTGGTACATACCAGAAGGACGAGGGAACTATATATCTGGACGGAAAAGAGGTAAGCTTTTCAGGTCCTAAGGATGCACTGGAAAATGGTATAGCAATGGTGCATCAGGAGTTGAACCAGTGTCTTGAGAGAAATGTCGTAGACAATCTGTTTCTCGGAAGATATCCGGTCAATTCATTTGGTATGATTGATGAGGGACGCATGAAAAAAGAAGCGTCCGAGCTATTTAGAAAGCTGGGAATGACAGTTAATCTCGAGCAACCGATGAAAAACATGTCAGTATCACAGCGACAGATGTGTGAGATTGCAAAGGCAATATCATACAACTCAAAGGTTATAGTATTGGATGAGCCTACATCATCACTCACGGTACAGGAGGTTGAAAAGCTGTTCCAGATGATGAGGATGCTTCGTGACCAGGGCATTTCACTTATCTACATTTCTCACAAGATGGATGAGATTTTTGAGATATGTGATGAGATTTCGGTTCTTCGAGATGGAAATCTGGTCATGACAAAGAGCACAAAAGAAACAAATATGAATGAACTGATTGCAGCGATGGTTGGACGAGTACTGGAGAACAGATTCCCTCCGGTAGACAACAAACCAAAGGATGTAATCTTGTCAATACAGCATCTTTCGACAAAGTACGAGCCACATCTGCAGGACATCACCTTTGATGTGCATGAGGGGGAGATATTTGGACTATACGGACTTGTCGGAGCAGGTCGTACAGAACTTCTTGAGACGATTTTCGGAATCAGGACAAGAGCTGCAGGACGAGTATATTTTAAGAACCAGCTTATGAATTTCACCTGTGCAAAGGAGGCTATGGATTATGGCTTCGCACTTATCACAGAGGAAAGAAAAGCAAATGGACTTTTCCTTAAGGGAAACCTCACCTTTAACACAACAATCGCAAATCTCGGCTCTTATAAGAATGGACCGGCACTTTCAGACAGCAAGATGACAAAGGCCACCTCTGATGAGATAAAAATTATGCACACAAAGTGTATGGGACCGGAGGATATGATTTCGGCTCTCTCAGGAGGAAACCAGCAGAAGGTTATCTTTGGTAAATGGCTTGAAAGAGGACCGCAGGTATTCATGATGGATGAGCCTACAAGAGGTATTGATGTAGGTGCCAAATATGAGATTTACGAGCTGATAATCAATATGGCAAAGCAGGGTAAGACAGTCATTGTAGTTTCATCTGAGATGCCTGAGATCCTTGGTATAACAAATCGTATCGGAGTCATGTCAAACGGACGGCTCTCAGGAATTGTCAATACAAAGGAAACCAATCAGGAAGAACTGCTGAGACTCAGTGCAAAGTACCTATAATAAAGGGAGAAGACAGATATGGCTAATAGTAAGATTTTAACGGCTGAGCAGGAGCGAGCTCTGCGCCAGCCTATCGACGAATATGTTGGTGGAATACAAAAAGAAATTGATGCACTCAGAAAAGACGGAACTACAAAGGTTGTAGAGTGTCAGTCAGCGATAGCAGGCATCAAGAGAGATAAAACTCTTTCAAAGGGCGAGAAGGAGTCAGAAATAGCAGCCTGCGAGAAAGAGCTTGCAAAGGCAAAGGCTGTTGAGGCAAAGAACAAGGATGAGATTTCAAAGCTCATCGCCAAGGCTGAAAGCTACTTAAAGGAAAACTTTGATTCAAAGTATTACAATGCTGTTAAGGCAAGCTGTGAGGCAGAAAAGGCAGAGGCACTTGCTGCTCATAATGAGAGAATGGCAGAGCTTGATAAAAAACACAAGGCTGCTCTGGCAAAGACCTCAGACAGCACTGAGATAAAGGAAGAAAACTACGTACACAAGAATCGTATTTCCAATGAGAAACTTGAGCTCGAGAAAGAGTATCAGAGAATCAAGGACAGAAAGCATGAGGCATACAGCTACAAGTATCATCTTATTGATATGCTTCGTCTTTCAAAGTTCACATTTATGGAGACAAGAGCCCAGAAATGGGAGAATTACAAGTATACATTCAATAGGAGAAACTTCCTGTTACAGAATGGTCTCTATATTGCGATTATACTTATATTCATTGCACTGTGTATCATAACACCGATAAAGAAGGGCACACCTCTTCTGACTTATAACAACATACTGAATATTCTTCAGCAGGCTTCACCTAGAATGTTCTTAGCACTTGGTGTTGCAGGACTTATCCTCTTAACAGGAACAGACCTTTCTGTTGGACGAATGGTTGGTATGGGTATGACAACAGCCACAATTATCATGCATCAGGGTATCAATACAGGCTCTGTATTCGGTCATATATTTGACTTTACAGGAGTACCAACAGGTGCAAGAGTGGTTATCGCATTACTTGCATGTATCGTGCTTTGTACATTCTTCACAAGTATTGCAGGATTTTTTACAGCGAAGTTTAAGATGCATCCGTTTATTTCAACCATGGCCAACATGCTTGTTATCTTCGGTATCGTAACATATGCTACAAAGGGAGTTTCATTCGGTGCTATTGAGCCGGTTATCCCTAACATGATTATTCCAAAGGTAAATGGTTTCCCAACCATCATCATCTGGGCAGTAGCAGCAATCGCAATTGTATGGTTTATCTGGAACAAGACAACATTTGGTAAAAACCTCTACGCAGTCGGTGGAAATCCGGAGGCAGCAGCAGTTTCAGGTATCTCAGTATTTGCAGTTACTCTCGGCGCATTCATTATGGCAGGTATCCTCTATGGATTTGGTTCATGGCTTGAGTGTGCAAGAATGGTTGGTTCAGGTTCAGCAGCTTATGGACAGGGCTGGGACATGGACGCAATCGCAGCCTGTGTAGTTGGTGGTGTATCATTCACAGGTGGTATCGGTAAGATATCAGGTGTTGTAACCGGTGTATGTATCTTCACAGCACTTACATACTCTCTTACAATCCTTGGTATTGATACAAACCTTCAGTTCGTATTCTCAGGAATTATCATTCTTGTAGCAGTTACACTTGACTGTCTGAAATACGTTCAGAAGAAATAATATCGCAAGAAAATTTCTTTTTCATACTTCCAAAATGATTAGCAGAGATGTCTGGGTGGCATCTCTGCTTTAATTTTGTGGTGTGAACAATTATACTTTTGGAATTACACTTTTGTTTATGTAAAGCTACAAAAGAATATATGATATGATATAATATAGTATAAACAGAGTAACTATTCGGAATAGTTATCCAGTATAGCAGGGAGAAGACATAAATGTATACATTATTACTGGTTGATGATGAAGAGGATGTAATAGAGGTAATCGAGAGAAAGGTATCCTGGGAGCAGATTGGTTTTCATGTGGTAGGACATGCGGGCAATGGCTTCAAGGCGCTTGAGATGATGGAGGATATGCAGCCGGATGTTGTGATGACTGACATACGTATGCCTTACATGGACGGACTTGAGCTGTGCAGTAACATAAGGCAGAGGTTTCCTGCGACGAAGCTTTTGCTATTCACAGGATTTGACGATTTTGAATATGCAAAGGAGGCTGTACATCTCGAGATAGAGGAGTATATTCTAAAGCCACTCAATCTGGCGGAAATCACAGAGGTATTCAAAAAGCTTAAGACAAAGCTGGATGATGAGCTGAATGAGAAGAAAAACACAGACATATTGAAGCAGTATTATGCAGCATCGCTGCCTGTTTTGCAGTCAAATTTTTACACGACACTTATCGAGGGACGCATACCGGAAAATGAGCTGGGCAGGTACATGCGTGACTATAAGATTGTGCTTGAGGGACCATATTACTGCTGTATTATCATACATACCTCCGCAAGTCAGATGCCGCAGGGCATGGATATCAGACTGCTTGCAGTGTCAGTAGAGAGACAGGCGCAGGCTGATTTAAAGGAGCGCTGGAATGGCAGAATTTTTAACTATCTCGGTGATACGGTCATGATAGCCCAGCTTGTGCAGCAGGAGGATATCTCTGAGCTGACAGATGAGTGCGACAGATTCTGCAAATATGTAAATCATGTAATGGGGGCAAAGGTGACGGTCGGAATCGGACAGGTGTGCGAAAATGTACAGGAGCTGGTGAACTCTTATCAGAGTGCGAGGGAGGCAGTATCCTACAGGGTGCTTTATGGCAGCAACAGGGCAATAAACATGACAGAGGTTGAGCCACAGCGACGTATATCAAAGGATGGCGATGAGGGAAATGAGCTGTCATATTTATTTAAAATGATTTGTATCGGCAAGATAGAGGATGTGGGACAGGCTGTTGAAGCGTATATGCAGCACAATTTTATGTTGCAGCAGTCACTTGAGAACTACCATGTGGCAGTAATGGAGCTGATCAGTGAGTTATATCACTTCATGAGCAATAATGAGCTAAATGCGCAGGAAATATCGGGAAGTGTAGGCAGGCTTTATAATGAGCTCTCCAATTTTGAGCCGGTGGTGCTCAAGCAGTGGCTTTTGGATTTTTCAAGCAGGCTGCACGATGATATGGCTGATGCCAGATATAACTCCAAGAAGTCGCTCATAGACAGTGCAAAGGATTATGTGCACAGAAATTACAGGAGTGTGGACCTGGGGCTTGACGATACATGTAAAGAATTAGGAGTATCTAACTCGTATTTTTCAAGTCTGTTTAAGAAGGAAACGGGCAGCTCGTTTGTGGAGTATCTGACTGATTACAGAATGGATAAGGCAGCCAGAATGCTTGTAGAGACAGATGACAAGAGCTATGTCATAGCCCAGAATGTAGGCTATGCGGATCCGAACTATTTCAGTTATGTTTTTAAGAGAAAGTATGGGGTTTCCCCATCCAGGTACAGGACAGAGTATGAGAAGAATAAGGTATAAATCAGGCAATATACAATCCATAATAATGCTCTCATTCTCACTGCTGTCGTTTGCAATAATGCTTGTCACAGTTGTGGTGATGTATATAAAATTTGCCGATGCATCGCAGGACAGTATCATAGAGAGCAATCATAAGGTGATGGACCAGACAATAGACAGTGTGGAAAGCTATCTGGTCAATATGAGGCAGGTTTCGGATGCGGCGTATTATAATGTAATAAAGGAGAATGATATTTTAAAGCAGTCTGACAGCATACACGATGGCATGAGCCTGCTCTATGAGTCAAACAAGGAATATCTGCGCAGTATTGCCTTGTATAATCAGTATGGAAGCCTTATAGCTGCAGAGCCTGTTGTGTCCCAGAAGGAGGACCCGGATGTGACAAAACAGGACTGGTTCATAGAAGCTATGGAGCGCATGGAAAATATACATTTTTCAACACCTCATGTACAGAATCTGTTTGACGATGGTTCCATGAGATATCATCTGGTCATATCATCAAGCCGTGCCGTGGAGCTGACCTCCGGTTCAGAATCACAGATGGGTGTGATGCTTGTGGACATGGATTATTCGAGTGTATCAAGGATGCTTGAGAGGATAAATACATCGGGAAAAGGACAGTATTATTATCTGTGTGATGCAAATGGCAATATTATTTACCATCCGCATCAGATACAGTTTGATGGAGATGTTCCGGAAAACAGCGATGTTGCGGCAAAGTCGCAAAACAGTATATATGATGATTATCTGAATGGAGTGCATCGTAAGATTATGGTAGATACAATCAGCTACACAGGCTGGAAGCTTGTATGTGTGATGCCATACTCCATCTTTACCAATAAGATGGCGGATGTGAAGCAGTTTGTTTTTGTTATAATGATTATTATGGCTATGATGTTTGTGTGGATAAACAGAGTGATAGCTATACGTATTTCAAAGCCGATAATGAAGCTGGATGATTCTGTGAAAAGGTATGAGAATGGCAATGAAGCAGATATTTATGTAGGCGGTTCCTCAGAGATACGGCATCTGGGATACTCTATACGTAATTCATATAAGCAGAACAATGAGCTCATGAAGAAGATCGTATGGGAGCAGAACGAGAGACGAAAGAGCGAGCTTGATGTGCTTCAAAGCCAGATTAATCCGCACTTTTTGTATAATACTCTTGACTCCATCACATGGATGATTGAAGGAGGTAAAAACGAGGAGGCCTCGTTTATGATTACGCAGCTTGCAAAGCTTTTCCGTATCAGTCTGTCGAAGGGACATACCATAATACCTGTACGCGATGAGCTTTTGCACGCAAAAAGCTATATGAATATTCAGAAGGTGCGCTATAAGAACAAATTTGAGGTGAGCTTTGAGGTAGACGAGGAAATAATGGACTACTGTGCGGTGAAGCTGGTGCTTCAGCCGATTTTGGAAAACGCACTAAATTACGGAATCAGAGAGCTGGACGATTTCGGAGAGATAGTGGTCTCAGGCCAAAAAGAGGGAGAGGATATCATCATGACTGTATCCGACAACGGAATGGGCATTCCTGAGGATGAAATCCCGCTTTTACTGACAAATACAGACAGGGTTCACAAGAAGGGCTCGGGAGTGGGACTTGTAAATGTAAATAACAGGATAAAGATACTGTTTGGAGAGCGCTATGGCCTGCATATAGAAAGTGAGCTTGATGAGGGAACTGTTGTGACAATCAAAATCCCGGCAATTGTCTATTCAGAGGAAAACAGGCTTAAATTTGAGGAGCATCATATAGTATGATGCAGGTACGATTGCCTTGCTGCATGGGAGGTGTGAGAGTAACAGTGAAAAATAAATGGACAAATATGAGCAAGAATAAGAGAACCTTCATCATAACAGAGCTGCTGCTTGGAGTACTGCTTGTGATAGTGATAGGCTTTATCGCGTACAATAAGCTCAATCAGAAACCGGAGCGCATTGCGGTGGTGATGGCTGATGTGGATGAAAGCCACAGCGCAGCATTTAAATATGGCATGAAAATGGCGGCCTCTGAGTATGGTGTGGATGTAGTCACGATAAGCAAGGAAAATATGAACAGTATGTCAGATGAAGTTGACGTCATAAAGCAGGAGATAAATAAAAATGCTGATGCAGTCGTTTTCAAGCCGACAGCAGAAAAAATAACAGATGAAAAAAGCCTTAATACCCTTATCCGGATAAATAAAAAGACACCGATAATGGTAGTCGGAGACCAGGCGGGAAGCGATAGCTTTAAGCCGCTTAATACAGTGGAGCTTGACCAGTACAGCATGGGTGCAGATCTGGCAAAAAAGCTTCTTGCAGACAACAACGGAACACTTTCAGGTAAAAAAATAGGAATCTATTGTGAAAGCACTGAATCCGATGCCTGTAAGAAGCGAATCAATGGCATAAAGGATACTCTCGCGGAAAGTGGCTGTGATGTGATGTGGATTGTATCAGGCGTTTCAGACACCGGAGAGAAAATCAATCTGCAGTCACAGAGAAAGGTTGACATAGTCCTTGCGATAGATGATGCAAGTGTGGTTGAGGCTGCAAAGGAAGCTTCTGATAATAATCTGCAGGGTGCACTGGTATATGGAATAGGAAACTCAACAGAGGCCATATATTATCTCGATTCGGGCTGGACAGAGGCTCTTATCACACCGGATGAATTCGCTGCCGGATACAAAAGTGTTGTAGGGCTGGTAGATATGCTTCGTGGCAGGAGGTCCTCAGTAGAGGAAAAACAGATATCATATCAGCTTCTTACCAGAAAGAATCTGTTTGATGAAGAGAACAAGAAGCTTTTGTATGCAATAAGCCAGTAGTGGGGGATACAATAAATGAGAAGCAGAATAAGAAATACGGCGATAATGCTGTGCTTTGCACTGGTATTATCGGTTGCCTCTTGCAGCAATACAAGGGTTGACGAAAAAAAACAGATATATATAGGCGTGACATGCTATGACCAGAAGGATACATTTATCGGTGAGCTGATGGAAGCATTCAAAAAAGAGTGTGCAAGGCTTGATACAGATCAATACGATATCAGCATGACAATAATGGATGCGGCAGGATCACAGCGTGCACAGGATGACCAGGTGCAGGAGATGATAGAGGACGGCTGCAATGTGCTCTGTATTAATCTGGCAGACAGAACAGATTTGTCGCATATTATAAATGCTGCAATGGAGAATGATATCCCGATTATTTTCTTTAACAGGGAGCCGGTTGATGAGGATTTAAAGCGCTGGGATAAGCTGTACTATGTCGGGGCAAAGGCAAAGCAGTCAGGTCAGATGCAGGGTGAGCTCATTGCCGATTATATAAAGAATAATCCGGGTGTGGATAAAAACGGTGATGGCAGGATACAGTACGTCATCCTAGAGGGAGAGATGGGCCATCAGGATGCCATAGTCAGGACAGAGAGTGTGACAGAGAGTATGAAGAATAACGGTCTTCAGATAGAAAAGCTGAGCTGTCAGATAGCAAACTGGAACCGTGCCCAGGCGCAGAACCGTATGACACAGCTTATAGGTCAGTACAAAAACAGCATAGAGTTAGTTATAGCAAATAACGATGCAATGGCACTGGGCGCGATAGACGCATACGAGAGGCTTGGAGTGACGGAGTCGAATGTACCTGCGTTTTTCGGAGTGGATGGCACAGACGAGGGACTTGAAGCAGTGCAGCAGTCGAAGCTTGCGGCAACAGTCTACAATGACAAGGAGGGACAGGCAAGGGCTATGGCTGAACTTGCCTATCTGGCAGCCACCGGGGGCAGCATGAAAAACATAAGGTTTGAGGATAAAAAGTATGTTTATCTGCCGTATGAGAAGGTGACTCCTGATAATGTAGATGAATTTGTAAGGGATGAGCAGTGAGCTTATTTATGTTCATTCCTCCACTCTCTCGGAGCCACTCCGTAGACATTTTTAAAAGCGCGTGAGAAATGAAGCTGATTTTCGTATCCGACAGCAGAGCCAACATCTGCGATGGATAAGGAGGTCAGCTTCAAAAGCTCTGTGGCCTTTATCATACGATAATTCATAAGAAATTCCTGCGGTGAATGTCCGACGGAATTTTTAAAAATCTTGCCAAGATAGCTTCTGTTTATGCCGCAGACTGTGGCAATATCTTCGATTGATATATCATTCTGAAAATTCTGCTCGATATAATTCATGGCTTCTTTTATATAATAATCACTCATTTTCCCACTTGGAACGAGCTTTGAGGATTTGGCTGACTGCATCAGATAATCCAGAAAAAGGTACATATGCCCAATCAGGTGATATGGTGATTCTGAGGGGTGCCTTGTGATGTAGAGCATTTCCTCAACAAGCTTTTCGCGGATATCCTTTGAGTGTGTGTGATATACAGGATTATTTTTGGTAAGCTCTGTTGTGGTGAGAGCCTCCTTGACGCGCAGACCGTCAAACTCAATCCAGATGTATTCCCAGGGAAGCTTGTCATCTGCGATATAGGTATTTATCTGGCCGGGAAAAATCAGAAAGCCCTGCCCGCTTTTTATGTTGTAGGTTTGTGTAATGCCCTTTGCATTATCGGCCATCAGAGTGCCGGTGCCGGACAGTACATAGTGGAATAGATAGTGGTTTCTTGTGGCAGGACCAAATGAGTGTCCCGGTTCGCACTGCTCGTGGCCGAACTGGTACATACACAAATCTATGAAATTTACATTTGGAAAAATATTGAAGGAAAGCTTGTCCATGTGAGTCACTCCTTATTGATTAATACTATAAATATACCCTTATGCGACATTATATGCAATTATAGCATATTTTATAGCATATTGGTATAAAAAAGCAAAAATAAGGGTATTTATTGTATGCATTAGGGTATGTTATAATTTGTTTATCAGGAAAAAGAGCAAATAAAACAGAAAAGGAGTGGAAAAATATGGCAAAAAGAAAGATTTGTCAGGCTATGGCGGTTGTGCTGGCACTCGGAATGTGCACGACAGGACTGACCGGATGTGGAAATGAAAAGCGGGCGGACGGAAAAACTGAGATTGAGGTGGTTTCTTATAAGCCGGAGGCTGTTAAGGCTTTCGAGAAGATTGAGAAGCGATTTAATGAGACTCACGATGATATTCATCTGACTATCTCATCTCCGAATGAGGCTATGACTATTTTAAAGACACGCTTTATCCGTGAGGATTATCCGGACATCATCGCAATCGGTGGAGATATCAATTATTCAAATTTCCTGGATGCGGATTTGTTTGAGGATATCTCAGATCTGGATGCAGTGGACACTGTAAAAGAGGCATATCTGGAAATGGACAAGGAGCTTGAGTTCATTCCAAAGGACGGCACATATGCACTTCCTTACGCCGCAAATGCAGCAGGAGTACTTTACAATAAGGATATGTTTGCGGAGAATGGCTGGAAGGTGCCTACAACCTGGAGTGAGTTTACAGCACTGTGCGATGAGATAAAGGAAAGCGGAACACTTCCTTTGTATCTGGGCTTTAAGGATACATGGACATGTCTGGCACCGTGGAATGCTCTTGCAGTAGGTCTTTGTGATTCAGACACCTGTAATCAGGTAAATATGGGAAATACGACATTTGAGGAGGCATATTCTCCGGTTGCCGACAAGATACGCACATTACTTGATTATGCAGAGGACAATCCATATGCTTACAGCTACAATGACGCATGTACAGCCTTTGCCAGAGGTGAATCTGCCATGTACACGATAGGAAGCTATGCTATTCCTCAGATTAAGTCGGTTAATCCTGATATGAATATCGGTTCATTTACTTTCCCGGCAAATGATAATGAGGCTGACAATGTTTTAAATTCAGGAATAGATTTACAGTTTTCAGTTATGAAGGCATGCAAAAATAAGGAAGCAGCATACGAGGTGCTTGAATATCTGTACAGCGATGAGACAATTCAGACATATCTGGATGACCAGGGCGGAATTGCCTGCAAGGATGGAGATTTCGCAATACCTGATACACTTAAGGATATGCAGGAGTATATAAAGGACAACCGTATGTCGGATTATCAGGATCATCATTATCCAAGTGAGATGAGCGTGGATGCCATGATTCAGACATATCTGCTTGACACAGGTGACAATGCAAAGGAGAAGTTCTTAAAGAAATTTGATTCAGACTGGGAGCGTTACAACAGAGATCTGATTCGTGAAGTACAGGATTACCAGAAGGAACAGGAGGATGCAAAATGAAAAAGAAAATGTCAAATAGAGACAAGACATTCTGGGCAGTTGTGATACCTGTTGTGGTTTTATTTTTCGCATTCAACACACTGCCGATGATAAAGGGTGTGATTTACAGCTTTACAAACTACAAGGGCTATGGCTCATATGATTATGTCGGACTTAGAAACTATACAGACCTGTTTACCGACGCCAGAGTCGGAAAGAGCTATCTGTTTACCTTTAAATATGCGATTGCAGGAACCGTACTTGTAAATGTATTAAGTCTAGTGATGGCAGTTGCGCTAAACAGTAATATCCGCGGCAAGAGTGCATTAAGAGGTATTTATTTCGTACCGAATATCCTTGGCGGACTGGTTATTGGTTACATTTTCAGCTTTATTTTTACATATATTCTGCCGGCAGTAGGAAATACCTTCAACATCGGTTTCTTACAAAACAGTATTCTGGCGAGTGAAAAATATGCATGGATTGGTGTGCTGATTGTCGGAGTATGGCAGGCGGTTGCCATGAATACCATCATTTATATATCCGGACTGCAGACAGTGCCTGAGGATGTTTACGAAGCCAGCATGCTCGACGGAGCAGGCAAATGGAAACAGTTCTGGAAGGTTACATTTCCACTCGTTATGCCATTTGTTACAATCAATCTGGTGCTCAGCACAAAGAACTTCCTCATGGTATTTGACCAGATTATGTCATTGACAAAGGGCGGCCCGGCGCAGAGCACTGAGTCAATCTCATACCTGATTTACAGAAATGGTATGGATGGAGGACAGTTTGGCTTCCAGAGTGCAAACGCAGTAATTTTCTTTGTTGTAATTGTGGCTATTTCACTATTCCAGATGGGCGTTATGAATAAGAAGGAGGAGCAGTTATAATGAAAAAACAAAAATCAAACTGGGTACTTACCATCGTTTTAATATTGGGAACCTTAACCGTATTTTTCCCGCTGTATATGGCTGTTATCATTGCCTTCAAGAAACCGAGTGAGATGACAAATGATGTCGCAGGAGCTCTTTCATTCCCTTCAAAGTGGAGCTTTTCAAACTTCACAGAGGCTATGAAGGTGACTGATTTCTGGCATTCTCTCGGAAACAGCTTACTTATCACTATTGTGACCATTGTTCTCGCAATCCTTATCCATTCGATTGCAGGATATGTTATCGGACGAGGCATGGCAAGGAAAAAGAGTTTCCGTTTCATATATCTTTACATTGTAAGCGGTATGTTTGTGCCATTCTCAATTCTCATGATGCCTCTTGTAAAGCAGACTGCGCAGATGGGACTTGGAAACAGGGCAGGAGTTATCCTTTTATATCTTGTATTTTACATGCCAATGAATGTATTATTATATAGTGGATACTTGAAAAATATCCCTATGGCACTTGAGGAGGCTGCAGACATCGATGGCGCAAGCACATGGACAACATACTGGAGAGTTGTATTTCCTATGATGAAGCCTATGCATGCGACAGTAGCCATCCTGACAGCACTCGGTACCTGGAATGATGTCATGACACCGCTTGTCATCATGTCAGGAACAGGACAGAATACACTGCCGCTGGCACAGCTGAATTTCCAGACACAGTTTGGAACCAACTACAATCTGGCATTTGCATCATATATTCTGGCTTTGATACCGATACTTATATTCTATATAATCTGCCAGAAGCAGATATTAAACGGTGTTGCAAACGGTGCAATCAAGGGATAATTTTTAAACACTATTTTAACAATAATATGGGGTGATTTTATGGCAATTATATTTAATCCAAACAAGAAAATTTTTACTTTACAGACAGCTCACACCACATATCAGATGCAGGTGGACAGACTAGGCTATCTGCTGCATCTGTACTACGGAGCAAAAAGCACATGTGATATGGACTATGTGCTGACATATGCTGACAGAGGATTTTCAGGCAATCCTTACGTAGCAGGCATGAACCGTACATATTCGCTTGATACGCTGCCACAGGAGTATCCGACTCTTGGCACAGGCGATTTCAGAAATATTGCGCTTGATATCAAAAACGAACAGGGCACTGAGAGTGTGGAGCTTATTTATAAGAGCCATGAAATCAGAGACGGAAAATACGCTCTAAAGGGGCTTCCGGCAGTGTGGGCATCAGATGACGAAGCGCAGACGCTTGAAATTGTTCTTGCCGATGACAACGCAGGAGTTGAGGTGCATCTGCTCTATGGTGTGCTTGAGGCTTGTGATGTTATCACAAGAAGTGTGCTCATTAAAAATACAGGCAGTGGAAATATTACAATTGAAAAGGCTCATGCTGCCTGTCTTGATATGGTTTACGGAGATTATGATGTGCTCAGATTCTACGGCAAGCATGCCATGGAGCGTAATCTTGAGCGCACACACCTGGGACACGGCACACTTTCATTCGGAAGCCGCAGAGGAACCTCAAGCCACCAGTACAACCCGGCAGTTATTCTCGCACAGCGCGATACTACAGAAAATGCAGGAGACTGCTATGGCATGCTCTTTGTATACAGCGGTAACTTCTCATGTGAGGCAGAGAAGGATCAGATTAACCAGACACGCCTTTTAATGGGGCTTTCAGACGAGCTGTTTTCATATCCGCTTGCGGCAGGAGAAACCTTTACAGTGCCTGAGGTGATTATGTCATACTCGGCAGATGGCTTCTCACAGCTTTCTCATCAGTACCACACCTGCATCAGTGAGCATGTGTGCAGGAGCAGCTTTGCACATGAGGTAAGACCGGTGCTCATCAATAGCTGGGAGGCTGCATACTTTGACTTTACAGGTGATACGATAGTAGACCTCGCAAAGGAGGCTGCATCACTGGGCATAGATATGGTGGTCATGGATGACGGCTGGTTTGGAAAGAGAGATGATGATAATTCATCACTCGGAGACTGGTTTGTGAATGAGAAAAAGCTTGGCGGAACTCTCTCTGAGCTCATCGACAGAGTGCACGCACAGGGCGTGAAGTTTGGTATATGGATTGAGCCGGAGATGGTAAATGAGGATAGTAATCTGTACAGAGAGCATCCTGACTGGGCTATCCAGATTCCGGGAAAGCTTCCTGTACGCTCAAGAAACCAGCTTATTTTAGACTTTTCGAGAAAAGAAGTCAGGGACAATATTTTCGATCAGATCTGCGCAGTGTTTGACCAGGGAAAAATCGACTACGTGAAGTGGGATATGAACAGAAGCATGGCTGATGTGTATGCAGGAAATCTTGCATACGACTATGTGCTTGGAGTGTATGATTTTATGGAGCGTCTGGTGACAAGATATCCGGATATACTTCTTGAGGGCTGCAGTGGCGGCGGTGGACGATTTGATGCAGGCATGCTCTACTACAGTCCACAGATATGGTGCAGTGACAATACAGATGCCATAAACCGTACAAGAATACAGTATGGCACATCGTTCTTCTATCCGGTATCATCCATGGGAGCGCATGTATCGGCAGTGCCAAATCATCAGACAGGCAGAGTGACAAGCCTTAAAACAAGAGGCATCACAGCCATGGCAGGAACCTTTGGCTATGAGCTGAATCCGGCCCTTCTGTCGGATGAGGAAAAGGAAGAAATCAGAGAGCAGATAAAGGACTTTAAGAAGTATGAGATGCTCATAAATGAGGGCACCTACTGGCGCCTTACAAGCCCATTTGAGGATGAGGTGGCAGCATGGATGTCTGTTTCAAAGGCAAAGGACAGGGCGCTTGTGAGCGTGGTTCGTCTGTATGCTGAGGCAAACGCGGCAGCATGCTATGTGAAGCTTAAGGGGCTGGAGCCTGATGCGGTATATATTGAGGAAAATACAGGCATGCAGTATACGGGTGCAGCACTGATGAATGCAGGAATACCGCTTCCGTTTGCTACAAAGGAGTATGAGGCATACCAGTTTTCATTTATCAGGCTTGATGAGGCAGGGAAGCTGTATGATGAGATAAAGAAGGTGTGCGATACTACAGATAATGCCTCTGATAACCGTCTTGTAATAAGCGTCTACGGCGGTTCAGGCTCAGGAAAGACAACGATTGCAGCAGCTCTGCAGCAGTATTTCCTTAACGATAATACAGCCTGCTATGTGCTGACCGGGGACAATTATCCACACCGTATCCCGATGAGAAATGATGAGGAGCGCCTTAATGTGTATAACGAGTCCGGCGAGGATGGCTTACGTGGATATCTTGGAACACCTAAGGAGATTGACTTTGACAGGATTAACAAAGAGCTTTCAGAGTTTAAAGCAGGAAAAGATATAATTGAGATAAAGCATATGGGCCGCGAGGATGGTGATATTTCATATGACGAAACTGATTTTACAGGAATTAAGGTGCTTATCTTAGAGTGGACCCACGGAGGAAGCGAATACCTTAAGGGTGTTGATATACCTGTATTTCTGGAGAGTTCGCCTGAGGAGACTAAGGCGCGCCGCATTAAGAGAGGACGTGACGAAAACGCCGCAAGCCCTTTCATATGCCGTGTGGTAGAATTGGAACAGGAAAAGCTTGATTTACAGGGTAAAAATGCGCGTATCGTAGTTGGAAAGGATGGCAAAGTCTATGAACAATAAACCTATGCTTAATGCATATCCTGACAGTCTGGGCGGTAAGCTTTCCGATATCGCAGCGCTGCTAAAAAAGAAGGAAATGCAGGACACATTTTCATCATTTTATATCCTGCCAAGCCTGTATCATTCGGATTTGGACCGCGGATTTTCGGTCGTGGACTACAATCTGAATGAGGAGCTTGCGACAATAGAGGATTTATCGCAATTGAAGGAGCTGGGGATTGACTTAAAGCTTGACTTTATTTTAAATCATGCTTCGGCACAGTCACCACAGTTCAAGGATCTGGTTGAAAAGGGCGATGAGTCGGAGTACCGCGACTTTTTCATAGACTGGAACAAATTCTGGGAAGGTCATGGAGTCATGACAGACGAGGGCTATATACAGCCTGATGAGTCATGCTTAAAGCAGATGTTTTTCAGAAAGCCTGGGCTTCCGATTCTCATGGTTGAGTTTCCGGATGGACGAAGGGTGCCATACTGGAACACATTTTACCAGGAGGTGCATGGCAGAGATTATCTGGGGCAGATGGATTTAAATATAAAGTCCGAAAAGGTGTGGGATTTCTATCGAGAAACACTTAAAAAAATAGCATCTTACGGTGCGGCTATTGTGCGGCTTGATGCATTTGCCTATGCGCCTAAGGCACCGGGGAAAAAGAATTTCCTGAATGACCCTGAGACCTGGGAATTTCTACAGCAGATCCATGAGCTTGCAGCTCCGCTCGGGCTGACTCTGCTGCCTGAAATACACGCGGCATATGAGGAGAAAATATACAAAACCCTTGCAGATAAGGGCTATGCCACATATGATTTCTTTTTACCGGGACTCATAATTGATGCAATTGAGAACAGGAGAGCAGATTACCTGGCAAAATGGGCGCGTGAGATTGTGGAAGATAAAATCGCAACAGTCAATATGCTTGGCTGTCATGACGGCATACCTCTTCTGGATTTAAAGGGTCTGCTTCCGGAGGATGATATACGCTCGCTTATAGATTTGATTGTATCTCGTGGCGGCATGGTCAAAAATCTTCACGGACAGAAGAATATATATTATCAGGTCAATGCCACATATTACAGTGCGCTTGGTGAGTCGGACAGCAAAATGCTTCTGGCGCGAGCCATTCAGATGTTTATGCCGGGCAAGCCGCAGGTATGGTATCTGGATCTCTTTGCAGGTAAAAATGATCACGAGGCAGTAAGCCGCGCAGGCGAATCAGGACACAAGGAAATTAACAGAACAAACCTTAGTGCCTCCGATATAAGGGAGGCACTAAAAAAGGATGTTGTTGCAAAGCAGCTTGAACTGCTTCGCATGAGAAATACGCATAAGGCATTTGAGAAGGGAGCGGTCATCACAGTAGCAGAAGAAGGACCAAAGCTCTCAATCCGCTATGATAACGATGGAGCGTATGCGCTTCTTACGGTGAATTTTGAAGCCGGAGCATATGAGATAGAGCTGAGCTGATTTTGTGTATTACTTATCCTCCTTCACAGTCTCCACGCGTATAATACCCTTCTTCCAGAGGATTCTGGCACATTACATATACCTTGCTGCCACCGTTTCCGAACAGGCTTAAGGAATTATATGAAGCAGTTAGAATATATTTATCATAAAAGATGCGATATCAAAAAGGAACCGGATTTTCCGGTTCCTTTTTTGCTGCGTAGAATTGTTAACATTCCAGTATTTATCAGCGGTTAAGTATGTGTAAACGATTTCATAAAATGTGAGGGATTTCGGAAAAAATTACTGTTTATACACCTGAAAGTATGTTAAAGCAGTATGAAAACCAGGAAAAACCGAAATCTCCTGTAAACGATTTCATGAATTAGCTTTGAAAACCTGTACTTCTGGTGTTTATAATGCACTCAAGCAAACGAGCTACAGCCGTTGTGGGAAGGAGAACATCAAGGATGAAAGAATTGACTAACAGAAATTATCTTGAACACATTAATGAAAAATCGGGCATAAGCATATTGGAATTTTATTCTCCATCCTGTACGCACTGCAAAAAGATGGAGGGAGCACTTACTAAGCTGGAAGAAGCAAAAGAAGTGGATGCCACTTTTATTAAATGTAATACAGTAGATGAAAATGCTTTGGCACTTAGGTATGATGTAAACTCTGTTCCAACAATAATCATATTAAATGGTGACAAAGAGGTAAACAGATTTGTAGGATTTACACATCCTCTAATACTTAAGGATGCAATTTTTAAAGTGAAAAATCATGATTAATTACATGAAATTTTACATTACAGGAGGCAGCGATGTATATCGAGTTAGAACATATATCAAAATATTTCGGAACCTTTAAAGCATCCGATGATGTAAGCTTTGGAATAGAAAAAGGAAAGCTTGTTGGTCTGCTCGGACCAAGCGGAAGCGGCAAGACAACAATCCTTCGTATGCTTGCAGGGCTTGAAAAGCAGGATGAGGGCGATGTGATAATAGACGGTAAAAATGTAAATGCACTTACACCGGATCAGAGAAAAATAGGATTTGTTTTTCAAAGCTATGCGCTTTTTCCTTATATGACAGTTTATGACAATATAGCATACGGACTGAAAGTGCAAAAGCGTGATAAAAGCTTTATTAAAAACAGAGTTCACGAGTTGTTAGAGCTGGTTGGTCTGCCGGGTGTGGAAAATAGATATCCAAATCAGTTAAGCGGTGGACAAAGACAGCGAATAGCACTCGCAAGGGCACTGGCACCACAGCCGGAGGTACTCTTGCTGGATGAACCGTTTGCGGCAATCGATGCAAAGGTCCGAAAAGAATTAAGAACGTGGCTTCGTGAAACTATCGACAAGGTCGGTATCACAAGCATATTTGTAACACACGATCAGGATGAGGCGATAGAGATTGCAGACGAGATAATCATTACAAATAAGGGGTGTATAGAGCAGGTTGGAAACCCGGTAGATATATATGAAAATCCGAGAACTCCGTTTGTGGCACAGTTTATCGGACAGTCCGCAGTCATAAAGAACTTTGGAAAATTAAAAGGCTTTGAGAAAGAAAATGACAGCCAGTATGGGGTGATAAGACCGGAGTTTGTGGAGATATCTGATATTACAGATCAAATCAGAAGAAACGAAAATTTCGCAAATAAAGATGAATTTTCCCGGGCTTTTGTGAATAAAAGTAACGCATTAGAAAATGAAATTATAGCGAATACCGCTGTAGACTCAGCCTACGAGGATGGCATCATAGAGGAAGTACTTTTCAGAGGAAATACTTATGAGATAAGAGTCAGGATAGGAGATATCACAGTAACCGGAAAAACCTCTGTAAGTACCGGAAAACGAACTCGCGGAGAACATATAAAGGTGCTCATAAAACAGCTTTATATCATAGAGGGAGAGCATACGCAGATAGTAAAGAACAAGGCATTTGATGACAGTCAGATATATTATATTTGATGAAATATTTACCATTAAAAATCAGAAGGGAGCGATGAACTGTGAAACGAAAAATATTGAAATGTGGAGTGATTTCATGGGTGATTTTAATAGCAATATGGGGACTCGGCTCGTTAGGATATGATGAGTATTTTCTCCCCAGTCCTGTGGAGACAATTGCAGGTGTAAAAGAGCTCATATTAAACGGAACATTGTGGATAGATATAATTGCAAGTATTTCGAGAGTTTTAAGAGGCTGGCTGCTTGCGGTGGTACTCGGAGTACCGTTAGGACTTCTGGTAGGAAACTTTAAAGCCGTAAGATTCATAATCGAGCCGATTTTAAGCTTCTTTAGATTTGTTCCGGCAATAGCACTGACAACACTTTTTCTCATGTGGTTTGGTGTGGGTGATGAGTCAAAAATAGCACTTATATTTTATGCATCATTTTTCCCGATATTTATAAACACGATCGCAGGTGTTGTATCGACGGATCACTCGTACATAGAGGCTGCATCCTGCATGGGAGCGAACAGAATAAGAGTATTTTTTACAGTGGTAGTACCATCAGCGGTATCGCATATTTACACAGGAATAAGGCTGGGACTTGGCTCATCATTCGTGTGTGTTGTGGCAGCCGAGATGCTTGTGGGAAGCGACGGACTCGGTTATCTGATAAACAGCTCAAAGCTTTATTACAAGACCGGATGGGCATTTGCAGGAATACTGACACTTGCAGTGATAGGATTTCTGTCAGACAGACTGGTGCAGTTTATAGGAATAAAAAAGCTGGCACATTTCGGAGTGAAGTAATAAGTGTTTGAAAGAAATTAAAGCAGTGTATACAACATATGCTGATGTGAAACCGGAAGGATGAAAACAAATAGAAAGAGAGGAAAATATCATGGAAAGAATGGTTAAAAACAGTTTGAGAAAATTGGGGACAATTACACTTGCAGCAGCACTTGGCGCATCGGTTCTGGCAGGCTGCGGCTCAAATGCAGGAGGACAACAGAGTACAGGTGCGGCAGGCAGCACAGATAAAAATAACACAATACGTGTAGCTGTTATGACAGGACAGCCGGATCAGTATCAGATTTTCGTTGGACAGCAGCAGGGCTTTTTCGAGAAAAACGGTGTAAATGTCGAGACTACAGAGTATGCATATGGCATAAACACCATAGATGCGGTGACAAACAAAACTGCGGACACCGGTGAGATGGCCGATTTTGCAGCAGTGAACAGGATAGGCAATTCGCAGGACAAAACAAATCTTGTATTTTTCTCCGAATCAGCAGCATCAGAGATGAATACAGGTGGACTGTATGTGGCGCCTGAATATGCAGATAATCTCAGCGCACTGACAGACAGCAAGGGAATAATCACAAGCATCGGAACTGTATATGAGTATTACAACTGGATAGCACTCAATCACATTGGAGTAGATTCTAATAAGGTAAATAATGTAAATGCCGATTCATCGCAGACAAAGATAGCACTTGTGCAGCAGAATAACGCATCAGCTGTAGTCGGTTCAGGTTCAGTTACATCTTATTATGAGGATGCAGGCTGGAAATTGGTGTCTAAGGCAAAGGAACTTGGAATAATAACAGGAAGCTATCTGCTTACCACAAAAGAGTTTAATGATAACAATCCACAGCTTCTGGCAAACTATCTGAAATCATTGCAGGAGAGTACGGATTATATAAATGCTCACCTGGATGAGGTTGCAGCAGATGTCGCAAAGAAGTTTGGAGTGGAAGAGGAAAATTTCAAGGCAGACTGGCAGTCACAAACTCTCAGAGTCGGATTTACAGAGGACGGAGCAAAGCATCTCGAAGAAGTGGCAGACTGGGCTTACACTCACGGCAAATATGACAAGAAATTTAATGTGAGGGATTACATAGATACGACAGCGGCAAAGCAGTATGATCCGGCATCCGTAACTATCTCAGAAAAATAAATGAGGCTGGATTTTGCAGATTTAAAAAAATAACATATGAATTTAGAGATCAAGGAGGACAATAGCATGGGATATCCGGGAATTTTTCCAACAGGAACAACAGTATACAATAAAGACAAGGCATGGAACGGCTACACCATTTTTCCGACAAAAAAGGGAGCGCTTCTCATTGATATGAACGGAAATGAAGTAAAGCTATGGGCAGGACTTGAGGGTTTTCCGAATAAGATACTTCCGGGAGGATATGTGCTCGGCTCAACAGGCTCAATAAAGAGCAAATATTCTTATCAGGACGAAAAAGATTTGGTGCAGGTGGACTGGGAAGGAAATATAGTATGGAAATTTGACAAAACACAACTGTATGCAGATCCGGGGCAGGAGCCACAGTATTTTGCCAGACAGCATCACGATTATCAGCGTGAGGGTTCGACGGTTGGATATTATTATCCGGGAGGCGAGCCAAAAACAGACAGCGGAAATACGTTTATACTCACACATGAAAATCTTTACAACCATGATATTTCAGACAAGCGGCTCATAGATGATAAGATAATCGAGGTGGACTGGGAAGGAAATATTGTGTGGAGCTGGCGCGCAAGCGACCATTTTGATGAGCTGGGCTTTGATGAGGCTGCCAAAAACATCCTCTACAGAAATCCGGGGCTCCACGGCGAAGCCGGAGGTGATTGGATGCATATAAACAATTTTTCTACTCTGGGAGAAAATAAATGGTATGATGCAGGAGATGAGAGATTTCATCCGGACAATATAATTTTTGATGCAAGAAACACAAACATTCTTGCGATAATAAGCAAGGAGACCGGGAAGATAGTCTGGAGATTAGGCCCTGATTTTAACGAGAATGAGGCGACAAAAAAGCTTGGCTGGATAATAGGACAGCACCACTTACATATGATACCGAAAGGACTTCCGGGAGATGGAGACCTGCTCGTATTTGACAATGGAGGACAGGGTGGCTACGGTACACCAAATCCGGGCTCTGTAGATGGCACAAATAACGCAAGACGCGATTATTCGAGAGTGCTCCAGTTTAATCCGGTAACGCTCGAGATAACATGGCAGTATACACCGCTTGAAGCAGGCTGGCTGCTTTTTACAGATCCATCGAATTTTTACAGCTCATATATCAGCTCTGCGCAGAGACTTCCGAACGGAAATACACTTATCACGGAGGGCTCTGACGGACACCTTATAGAGGTTACACCGGAGCATGAGATTGTTTGGGAATACATAAATCCGTACTTCAAATCAATCGGAGGAAAATTTAAAAGCAATATGATATATCGCGCATACAGGGTGCCATATGAGTGGATTCCACAGCTTGAAAAGCCGACAGAGACATCAATCGAGCCGTTAGACGTATCGACATTCAGAGTGCCTGGTGCAGGAAATAAAAAAGCCGATGCGACAGCAGTTGACGGAATAGATCCTACACAAGAGATTGGGCTTACAGGAACGAGTGAGGAGGATGAGGAAAATACCAGAATAGATTTCTGCGTTGCATCAATCAACAAGGATGCGTTGAAGTAAGGGGGGAAAATATAACAGATATTAAACAGACCAGGTAAAAGCATTCCTGCATATTAGTATATTAGTGTACAGATAAAAACACTTGACTTTAAAACGTAGTAATCATACTATTATAATATGATATATGGAAATATATGCCAATATCATATGCTACACAATAATGCGATTGCATCGCAAATTTAGGAGATGGTCAAATGTCAATAAAGAAAATTGCAGAAGAGGTTGGTGTCTCAATCGCCACAGTATCGAGAGTACTCAATAATCCAAATTACAAATGTTCATCTCCAAAGGTGCGTGATAAGATATGGAAGACGGCGATAGCACTAAACTACACTCCGAATCATGCAGCAAGAGCTCTAAAGCTGGGAAATGATGCTCAGAGACAAAAGCCATATTATATTGGGGTTTTGATGACAAGGATGGAAAAAGCGACAACGGATCCATTTTTCAATGAGCTGCTGCGTGTCGTGGAGAGTGAGATACACAAGCAGGTTGCTATACTCACAAAGGTGTGGTATATGCCACTTTTTTCCAACGATAAAAGATGCCGCAGAGAGAATCTGAACCGTGTGATTGAGGAAATGTATGATGAAACAGAGCAGAAATGTGATGGTCTCATAATCATTGGAAAGTGTAATAAAGATGCCATACAAATTTTAAACCGCAGGTACAAAAGCGTGGTTTCCGTAAATCGAAATTCCACAAATTATGAGGTGGACGAGGTACTTTGCGATGGACAAAAGGTTGCAACAATCGCAGTTGATTATCTCGTCTCGCTGGGGCATAAAAACATAGCCTATGTCGGCGATTGCTATAACGAGGCCCGCTATCGTGGATACCTCGAAGCACTTCATAGACATGATATAGAGCCGGAAGCTGATTATATATTACAGACCGGACAGACAGAGGCGGAAGGCTATGCTGCTATACAGAAGTTTATGGAGCTTGATGACAGACCGACAGGAATCTACTGCGCAAATGATATCACAGCTATAGGAATGTTAAAGTATCTCGGTTCCGGCAAAAGCCGTTACTACACTCCATCCATCATTTCGAGTGATGACATCGAGGAGGCACAGTACACGCAGCCGATGCTCACTACAGTCAGCCTGCCAAAGGATGAAATGGGAAAATTCGCCATATATCTTCTCATGGATCGCATGCGCGGAGGACACAAAAGTGTCGTAAGAACAGAGCTTGAGGGCAGGCTAATGATACGAAACAGCTGTTCAAATGTGGATGACAGCGAGTGGAGTGATTACTGTATCTGAAATTATAAAAAACTCACAGTCGAAAAAAGGACTGTGAGTTTTTTGTGAGAAATGATGGAGAAATTTGATTTTACGGATAGAATAAACTATAGCATTATGGTATACTCTGATTAAATAAAATTCGTTGTATTGTGGTGAAGATAAGGAGATGATTTATATGCCGACAATAGAAGATTTAACAAAAATTCTTTCAAATATGGATCAGGATTCATATAGTGCAGCAGTTAAATTTATTTATTTTCTTATGGAAGATCAAAAGGTTAAGGAAGATGATACATTAAAAAAGCAAAAGGCTTTTGTTAGTGAAACTGCTGGTAAAATTTCAGTGGATGAAGAAGCTGTTAATGATTTGCGTATGGGGTGCATTATATAATGGTATTAGTTGATACGAATGTTATTATTGATATTTGGAAGAATAAAGCAGAGGATGTAATTGAACTATTTGAAAAAGAAGCGGTATGTATTTGTGGAGTAATAAGATCTGAATTAATGCATGGAGCATATTCGGAGAAAAATCTTGAAGAGATTTCAAGAAAATTAGATTATATTACGGAAATAAATTTAGCTGATAGTGAATGGGATGAATTTGGTAGATTTTTGTATAAACTTCGTACTAATGGTCTATCAGTTCCTTATGCAGACGCAATAATTGCATTTATAACTATAAAAAACGGATTGTCACTATTGACAAGGGATAAACATTTTAAACTGATACAAGTGATTGATCCAAGGCTTAAATTATTGTGAGTATATTAAAATATAAATCATGAAAGTTAATAGAAGCAAATTACTTAAACATAGTTAAAATGTATTGATAGGCCGGAAGAACTGCTGCAGATATAAGAGGTGACAACATGGAATACGAACACATAACCCACTCCTTCGAGCCTGTCTATGATGAAAACAGCCGCATACTGATCCTCGGCACTCTGCCGTCCGTTGCATCAAGGAAAAACAATTTCTATTACGGACACAAGCAGAACCGTTTCTGGAAGCTGCTTGCGTATCTGTTGGATGAACCGGTGCCGGAGACGATAGATGAGAAGAAATATATGCTGTTTAAAAACCACATAGCCATATGGGATGTGATACAAAGCTGTGATATCAAAGGTTCGAGCGACAGCAGTATCAGAAACGTCGAACCGACAGATATAAGGAAAATCCTTGCCACAGCCGATATAAAGCAGGTCATTGCAAACGGAAATAAAGCAGGGGCACTTTATAAGAAATATCAGCTTCCGCTGACAGGCATGGAGGCAGTCACGCTGCCGTCCACAAGCCCTGCAAATGCGGCATGGACCTTTGAAAAACTGTGCGCAGCATGGGGAGATATCATAAAAGTGTAAATGGGTTAACGAGCAGATGCAATATCTACCAGAGCTTTGGCATTAAATTCATTAAGTTCTATTTGGTGAGCATAGAAGTCAATTTATCTTTATATAATTCTGCTGCTT
>OIYP01000028.1_pt1 | contig 113122 bp, 106 predicted proteins | sample 1588261 | NCBI WGS metagenome assembly OIYP01 (sample SAMN03283293) | human gut metagenome | biome: human-associated habitat; material: feces | host: Homo sapiens | place: Peru | collected 2012 | reverse complement strand
TTCATTTGAGCCGTTTTTTTACAGCTCAGTTTTTCATACTTTACTTGACACTATCAAATAATTAATAAACTGCTGATAACTATATTAACATTTCGGATATTTAATAGCAATATTTATTTGATATTTATTTCATATTATATTATGATGATTAAAGGGTCAAAAGGTATCATCGATGCATGCTTGCATGCAGTAATCTGATTAATCATCCCTAGTATTTAAAGAGGAATCAACATGCCACAAACACTTAATATAGCTGTCTGCGAGGACGAGGCTGCCGAAACCGAGCTGCTTTGTGATATTCTCGACCACAGCGATATCAAAAATACATACACTGTCTTTACAAATGCCGATTCTCTGCTTGCCTCATACGAGCATGGGAAGTATGACCTGCTGCTCATGGATATATACATGAAGGATTCCATGACCGGCATCGAGGCAGTCTCTATAATCCGTGAGACAGACACCGATATCCCGGTTGCTTTTATCACAACAAGCACGGAGCACGCCTTAGAAAGCTACAGGCTGTCCGCCATAGGCTATATCGAAAAGCCTGTTTCTGAAGCTGAGCTAAGTAACATCCTTCACCTTGCCATGCTGAAAAAATCCGATGCTCCATCGCTTTATGTGAAGAGAAATAAGAGTATGGAGAGGCTTGCCCTTTCGGATATCATGTACATAGAGCAGAGAGCCAGACAGATTTTCATACATTTAAATGACAACGAGGAAATCATCTGCTATGAGAAGCTTTCCGAGCTTTCAGAGCAGCTGCCTACTGAGCTGTTTTTTCTGCCACACAAAAGCTACGCGGTGAACCTGTCGTATGTCACACGCATCGACACAGCACTCAAGTGCTTTGTGATGGCTGATGACACAAATATCCCTATCAAGAGAGAGCTCTCAGGCAAGGCCAAAAAGGCAATGGAGAGATACTTTTTCGAGCACACCAGAGGGCTTAAATAAGTCACTTTCCTATTGATTGATATGAGCTAAAACTGTCAAAAGTAATACACTGCAAGGAGCCCGGATTATGAAAAACAAAAGCGCTATACGAAATATTCCCTATCTGACAATTATGGAGCTTATACTGATTTGTATACTGCTTTTTTCCTCAAAAAACATGATTATGAGCCAGGCAAGCTATCCTGAAGCCACGATTGTAAGCTCTGCATATGCTGTAGTGGAGGGTTCAGATTCAGATAAGGAAGAAATCACGTTTCCACATACCTTTAAGCACCTTTCGCCGCGCACACGTGTCACCGTCACCACCCATATCAACCTGAACAAGGATGATCCGATCTACATAAAGACTGTCTATTCCCCTGCAAAGGTCTATTTAGACGATGAACTCATATATGAGTTTGGCAGGCCCGAAAACTATCCATCCTATATGAAGGATCCTGCAACAGAGGGGTACCTGATAGGCACTGACGGTCATTCGGGTGACGCAGAGCTTCGCATAGAGTATCTGTCTCCTGTTACCAAAAGCTCGCTTACTGTGTATTCTCCTATCTACGGAGCATACAAATCCTTATTTTTTACCCTGTTAAAGCTGAATAAATGGTCATTCTTTATAGCACTGCTAGAGCTTGCTGCAGGTGTTTTGTTTATATTTATCTCACTGATGCTTTTATACTACGATAAAGAGGTTTGCAAGATGATATTTCATTTTGGATTCTTCTCACTCATGGTAGGCATGTGGTCTATCGGTGAGTGCAACTACACAGGTGTTATAGTCAAAAACCCTACACTGCTGTATCTATGTGCTTTTATAGGGCTTTTCTCGCAGATGATTCCACTGTTGTATTTCTGCAGGCTTGCAGTCGGTTTTAAGAATGACAAGCCTATTATAGTTATCGCGAAGCTCCTCACCGTGCTTGACTTTATCGCATGTGCCTTACAGCTTAGCGGTACGGTTGCACTATCCCAGAGCATGTATGTGTTCCATGTCATTTTACCACTCATACTTTGCTTCCTGACTGCATACACCATCCTTGAGGCTGTTCGCAACCAAAATAGCAGGGCAAAGCGGCTGATGGTTCCGATATTCATACTGGCACTCGCTTCATGTGCCGAGATAATCAATTATCATTTGAAATTTGTGTCATCACTGTCACTGCTGTACCAGATTGGAACTCTGCTTTTCATTATAATCATGGGAAATATCATGGGGCTTAATATAAGCGATATGCTAAGGATAAAGCGCGAAAACGAAAGGCTCGTATTTGATATGAATCTCCTCGAGCAGTCTCTGTCTGAGCAGCGGAAATATAATTCGCTCATCACAACAAACGAACAGCTGTTTAAGAAGCAACGCCACGATCTGCGTCACCAGCTGGTTGCAATAAAAGGCCTCGCAAACACTGAAAATAAGCCGCTGAACGAATACCTGGATGCCCTGATTCACAGCATTCCATATGCGCCTGCAAGCTATTGCGAAAACAGGGTGGTCAATTCCATTCTGTCATACTACAGTGCCATATGTAAAAATGACAATATCGCTCTTGAGACAAAGCTCATTGTTCCGGAAACCGATGATGCGACCCTGGACAACGACCTGTGCCTGGTATTTGGAAATCTGATAGAAAACGCCATAGAAGCATGTAAACGCATGGATACCTTGGAGTCCTCAGGCGAAGCGCCTTCGCGCTTTATCCGCCTGCATGCCCATATCCACTACAAGACACTAATCGTAACCATGGACAACAGCTTTGACGGGCATGTTACCATTCAAAACGGAAAATACCGTTCTTCAAAGAGGGATGACTATGGTATAGGCCTGTCCTCCATCCGGTCTGTTGCCGGCAAATATGATGGAGACGTTGCATTTGAAGCAGCTGATGGTGTATTTCAGTCGTCTGTATACCTTCAAATATATAAATGACACATTGTATATAATGCATATATATGTTATAATATTAAAAGAATTTTGTGCATAATACACATATGGAGTCTTGATTTATGATAGAACACACGATATACAAGGAATTTATTGATAAAATTTCAGAATTATCAGATGGGATATATCCTATCATCACCGACCTGGATAACGACATATCATACGTACCCCAAAAGACAGCTGATTTTTTCGGCTTTGAAGCCGGCGAGCATACCTGCTTCTTTGAACAGCTTGGCTCTTGTGTCAACAACGTTGACCTGCCTGAATATAAGCAGGAAATCCGCTATCGCTTAAATGGCGAAAAACTGGATGATATATTTTATGTCCGCATGGGAAAGCATACCAAAGAATATATGATGGGATTTTATTCTGATATTTTTGCCGGCGATGACGGACACTGCTACCATGTCCTCGTGCTCAGAAACGAAAATACTCTTCCGGATATCGACCCATATACATATCTTTACGGTCAGTCAAAGTTTGTAAATGATATCAACGGCTACATCATGGAAAACAGGTCTGTAGCCATAATTGAGGTGGAAATAGGCCATATAGATGAGTTCAATATACTGTATGGTTCCAATTTCAGCACTGCAATCCAGCGTGAGCTCGCGCTCAAATTCATCTACATGATGGATGGCAGCACCGCCACATACTATATGAATAATTCCAAGTTTGTATTTGTGGTAAAGGAAGCTGACCGTGCCACTGCTGAGGCCTTTTATCAAAAAATTGCAGACACCATAAATTCCATGTATTTCTTTAAGTGCTTTAGATTTGAGTTTGATATATATGCCGCTTGCCTGATTCTCAAGGATTATGACGGTGATACATCTACTGTCATCAGCAAGGTGGAATACACTCTTGACCGCGCGAGGGAGCTTCACAGCCCTGATTTGTTATTTTTTAACGATATGGTCAGGTTCAATGGCAGCTCGCATATAGACATCATGAAAATCATCCATCAGTCGGTTATCAATAGCTGTGATGGCTTTTTTGTGGAGTTTCAGCCGATTGTAAAGGCAAAAACCGGTGAAATAATGGGTGCAGAGGCACTGGTTCGCTGGAAAAAGGAGCCATTTGGCACGGTGCCACCGGGACTGTTTATCGACTGGCTGGAGGATACTCCGGCTATGTATGAGCTTGGAAATTATATCATGAGAACTGCAATAAGCGCAGCCTGTGAATTTGCAAAGGTAAAACCGGGCTTTTTCATCAATGTAAATGCATCCTCAGAGCAGCTTGAAAAGGAATGCTTTGTAAAAGATACTCTGACAATTCTTAAAGAGTATGATTTTCCGCCTTCACAGCTGTGGATAGAGATTACAGAGCGATGCCGGGACCTGCCTGTATCTATGATAAAGAAAACAGTCACCGCTTTAAGGGAGGCAGGAATCCACATCACAATGGATGACTATGGCACGGGAAGCTCTTCATCACAGATGATGCTTGAGCTTCCTGTAGAGGGTATCAAGATAGATATGTGCTTTATAAAGGGTATTTTCGAAGAGAAAAAGAAGCAGGCACTTGTAATCGGAATGATTAACTTTGCCCGTGCCGCAGATCTTAGGATATGTATCGAAGGCATCGAAAATGAAGACCTCGAAAGCTATCTCAGACAGTTTGATGTCACCTGGTTCCAGGGCTATCACTACTCGAAGCCTATATGTCAGGATGAGCTTATGAAGCTTCTTATTAAGCCATAGCCCCGGCTATTACTCCAGATTTTCCTTAAATGCTGCCAGTGCACCGTTTTTCTTAAGAATCAGCATGACAATTGCTGCCACTATGCTTCCGGCTACGGTCGATATAAGGAATGGCACTATGTATATAAACATGCCGTCCGGCTGAATAAGCATCACGTATTTTGCCAGAGGATACGCTGCAAGGCCTCCGAGTATGCCGGTGCCGAGCGCCTCTGCGATACATGTAGGTATGATTTTTTTGCTAAATCTGTACATCAGTCCACAGCACAGCGCACCTACCATGCTTCCCGGGAATGCCATGAGGCTTCCAAGGCCTGTCAGGTTTCTGATGACACTCGCACAAAATGCCACACCGACACCCCATGCAGGTCCTAAGAATACTGCTGCGCATATATTGACCATGTGCTGTACGGGTGCACATTTGCTGCCGGCAACAGGGAAGCTTATTAAGCTTCCTGCTACGGCAACTGCCACGAGCACTCCTGCCATGGCAAGCTTTCTGATTGAAATAGTTGATTTTTTAATGTTCTTTTTACTTTCCATTACTGCCTCACCTTATAGTATGTCAATATACTCTCCTGCGAGTGCCTTGTTCATGCTTCGCACTGCACAGAACTTACCGCACATACTGCATGCCTCGCTGTGGTCATCCTCAGGCAGACGGTCATCCCTGATAGCCTTAGCTGTGTCCGGGTCAAGTGCACATGCAAACTGTGCATCCCAGTCGAGCACACGTCTGGCATCTGCCATCTTATCATCTATATCTCTGGCTCCCGGAATTCCCTTTGCGATGTCCGCTGCATGAGCTGCAATCTTTGAGGCGATGATGCCCTGCTTTGTATCCTCCACATTTGGAAGAGCAAGATGCTCCGCAGGTGTCACGTAGCACAGGAATGCTGCTCCGTTCATTGCTGCCACAGCTCCACCGATTGCTGCTGTGATGTGGTCATAGCCCGGCGCGATATCTGTTACAAGAGGTCCAAGTACATAGAATGGTGCTCCCATACAGATTGACTGCTGTACCTTCATGTTTGCTGCTACCTGATCAAGCGGCACATGTCCCGGTCCCTCTACCATGACCTGTACATTGTGATCCCACGCACGCTTTGTGAGCTCTCCAAGTCTTACAAGCTCCTCTATCTGGCATACATCTGTTGCATCTGCCAGACAGCCCGGTCTGCAGGCATCTCCGAGAGAGATTGTCACATCGTGCTCTTCACAGATTTCAAGTATCTCATCATAGTGCTCGTAGAAAGGATTTTCCTCTCCTGTCATGCACATCCATGCAAATACAAGGCTTCCTCCACGGCTTACGATATTCATCTTACGCTTGTGCTTTTTAATCTGGTCTATTGTTTTTCTTGTGATTCCACAGTGAAGTGTGACAAAGTCCACTCCATCCTCAGCATGAAGTCTGACTACATCGACAAAATCCTGTGCTGTAAGTGTTGCAAGATCACGCTGATAGTGGATAACGCTGTCATAAACAGGAACTGTTCCTATCATTGCAGGACATTCGCTTGTGAGCTTCTGTCTGAACGGCTGTGTGTTACCATGGCTTGAAAGATCCATGATAGCCTCTGCTCCAAGCTTTACAGCGCTCATAACCTTCTGCATCTCCACATCATAGTCCTTGCAGTCTCTTGAGACTCCGAGGTTTACATTGATTTTTGTGCGAAGCATGCTTCCAACGCCCTCTGCATCAAGTGACTTGTGATGCTTGTTGGCAGGAATAGCTACCTTTCCGCTTGCAACAAGCTCCATCAGCTTGTCTACATCCATCTTCTCTTTCTTTGCTACCTTTTCAATTTCAGGTGTTACGATGCCCTTTCTTGCGGCATCCATCTGTGTTGTGTAATTACTCATTGTACTCTCCTGTTCTTTATTTTATTACTGTTAATTAGTAGTTATTACTATTCTTATTGTTGTTACAGCTATTAATTATTTAACATGTGCTTATCTCATTGTATGAACAACGCTCCATGATTCATAGGACCGCTGCCGTGTCCCAAGTCAAGCATGGCTTTTAAACATGCTGTGACATATCGCTTGCCGTTATCCACAGCCTGCTCGAGCGATAGTCCCTTTGCCAGACCGCTGGCTATCGCTGAAGAAAGCGTGCAGCCTGTGCCGTGTGAGTTTGGATTATCCACTCTTTTGGTCTCAAAGGTGATGACATTCTTTCCATCCCACAAATAGTCACACACACATGCCGTGTCTGTGAAATGGCCTCCCTTGCTTAAAACCGGACAGCCGTATTTATCATAAATGGCCTTTGCTGCCTCTATGATGTCATCCTTGCTTTCAATCTGTCTGCCTGATATCACCTCAAGCTCAGGGATATTTGGCGTGATGATATCAGCCAGTGGAAACAGCTTCTCCATCAGAGTGTTTGCTGCATTTTCTTCAAGCAGCCTGCTTCCGCTTGTAGCAACCATCACCGGGTCCAAAACTATGTTTTTCGCCTTGTATTTTACAAGTCCTGCGGCAATTGCCTCAATTGTATCCACCGATGATGTCATACCGATTTTCACCGCATCCGGAAAAATATCCGTGAAAACTGCCTTCATCTGTGCCTCGATAAAATCTGCCGGCACATTCATCACCGCGTCAACTCCCATGGTATTTTGTGCCGTTAGCGCTGTGATGACACTCTCGCCAAATACACCGTTTGCAAGCATGGTCTTTAAATCAGCCTGCACGCCTGCGCCGCCGCTTGAATCACTTCCCGCAATTGTAAGTGCTGTATGCATATCTACGCTCCTTTCTGAATTTTGTAATTTTTCGTCTATTCGAGCCACACCACACATATTCGCAAAAACGCACGATACTCGTGCTTTACAGTTGCTATACAGTGTGACCTGCTGCAATTACAGCATTTTATCGCATATTTCTGTCAGTTCTTTGGCTGCAGCCTTTATATCTGCGCTTGCAAATATCGCTCCTACCACGGCGATTCCTGCAATCCCTGTGCCCTTTAGCGTGGCTGCATTATCTGCATTTATGCCTCCGATTGCAACAACCGGTATATCGACAGCCGCTGTGATTTCACGCAGAAGCTCCTTTGTCATAGGCTTTGCATTAAGCTTCGTGGTAGAGCCGAACACTGCTCCGCTTCCCAGATAGTCAGCACCGTCAGCTTCTGCTTTCTTTGCCTGCTCCACAGTCTTTGCCGTGACACCTATTATCTTGTCGGTTCCAAGAAGCTTTCTGGCCTCTGCCGGATTCATGTCATCCTGCCCCAGATGTACTCCATCGGCATCTATATCAATTGCAAACTGCACATTGTCATTGATGATGAGCGGCACCTTGTGCTCGTGACAGATTCTCTTTATCTCAAGAGCCTCCTGATACTCATCCTTAAGCCCTGCATCAGAATCTGTACTAAGGATATCCTTGTCACGGATCTGAATCATAGTGGCTCCGCCCTCTATCGCAAGCTTCACATGCTCAGAAAGCCTCGCTCCGTGCAGCCACTGCCTGTCTGTTATAGCGTAGAGCTTTAAATCAGTTTTGTTCATATAAACCTTTCACCTCTTATCCTGTTGTTTTCCAAATATAAGACTCATGGCATGCATACCACTTGTCTGTCATATAGCGATATTCACATCAGTGCATAATCACCATCGCATATATGATATACTGCATCAATCAGCCTGTCCCTATATGAAGCATTTCCGGGCTTAACAAAATGACAGCTGTTTGTTCCCATATCACACTCTGCCATAGCAGAGGCCGCAAGCCCTCCTGCCCTCTTCATGCAGCTAAGTGCTGCCGTGACTGCACCGTATTTATCATCGCAGGAAGCCGCAACAAACGAACAGATAAGCCCTGAAAGCATACATCCGGTGCCTGTCACGCGCTTCATCATCGGATTGCCGCCTGTGATGCACATCACATTGCTTTCATTATAGTCATAACCACCGGCTTCATCACATAATTGTGCCACATAATCTATCTCACCTGTAATCACACAGATGCAGCCATATCGCAGGGCCGCCCTGCACGCAAGCGCCTTTGCATCAGACTCAGCCGCCGTATCGGTCACTTCCACGCCGCCCTCGCACCTGCTATGCTCCATAACAGCCTTGATTTCAGACAAATTGCCCTTAATCACATCCACATGCACCTCGTCAAGCAGGCTCATCACAAAATCCATCCTAAAGCGGCTCACGCCCACACCAACCAGGTCGAGCACAATCGGAATGCTCCTTTTTGCAGCCCTCCTCGCAGCAATGCGCATCGCCTCAAACCTCTCCTCAGAAGGAGTGCCTATATTCAGGTTCAGCCCATCGCATATACCGGTGACCTCATCCATCTCCTGAGGCGCCATAGCCATAATAGGCCTCGCTCCACATGCCAGCTCAATATTTGCCACATCATTGATAGTAACCATATTTGTGATGTTGTGGATCAAAGGACTGCGTGACTTAAGCTTTTCTATAAAATTATCCATCTGTATCTCTTTACAAATATTCATAATCACCCACGCATTCAAAAAGCGGATATACCGCCAATGAGTATATCCGCCTAAAAATCTTGCGATATTATCCTACGTTGGCATTATCCAAATCAGGTTATGGGTCAAGACACTACCAGTCTACTCTCAGCCGGCTAAATGCCAGCTCCCCTGTTGTATTTTTAAAATTAAATCCATGAACAATGTGGCTATTCATAACCACCACACAAATATTCGCAAAAACGCACGATGCTCGTGCTTTCCCGCTGCTACGCAGCTAATTTTGCTCATATGTGTGGGGGTGGCTCTATTCGAGCCCCCTTGAGAACAAGAAAACCTGCTGCTTACATGCAAGCATGACGCATCAGCTTTTTTTGTTCTCAGTGGTTTTGAATAGTCATTATATTTAATATAATACGCGCTCCCCAATAAATCAAGCAAAATCCGCAAGTGTACCCATATTCGTACATTGAGAGCCACAACGTAAGGGCGTAAGCCCCGGGCACAGGGGTGCACACGCACTCTCCCGAAACGCGAATAGCGAAGTGGCTTAGATACTGTAGAAATTATGCCCATGAAACGCAGAAACACCCCTGCATGGACGCAGGGGTGAGGAGAACCGCGCCACGGACGGCGCGTTTCGACGGTTTCGTCAAGCATAGAAACCCATCAAGCATAATTTCGTACAGCATCTTAGCCACGTAGCATAGCGCCCCGGGAGAGTGCGTGTGCACCCCGTTGCCCGGAGCTTACGCCCGACCTATCGCCACAATGAAGCAATTCACTCAATCTACTTAGCTGCAATAACATCCGCCATATCGTAGTGACCGGCACCCTTTCCCTTAAGGAACTTGGCAGCCTCAACAGCACCCTTCGCAAAAACAGCCTTAGAGTAAGCAGTATGCTTAAACTCAATCACCTCATCCTGTCCACAGAAAAGTACCTCGTGCTCACCGACGATGCTTCCGCCTCTGACAGCCGAAATACCGATTTCCTTAGGATCACGCTTCTCTCTGCGCTGGCTGCGGTCATAAACATAGTGATACTCGTTGTCCATAGCCTCGTTGATGGAATCAGCAAGCGCAAGCGCTGTACCTGAAGGTGCATCAAGCTTTAAATTGTGATGCTTCTCAACAATCTCCATATCGAAGCCTGCCGGTGCGAAAACCTGTGCGGCCTTTTTGAGAAGAGCCATAAGAGTATTTATGCCAAGTGACATGTTTGCAGACTTGAGCACTGCCACCTTCTTGTAGCACTCCTCAACCTTTGCAAGCTGCTCGTCACTAAGACCTGTGGTGCATAAAACAACCGGAACCTGCTTGTCCACGCAATAGTCCAGCACCCCGTCAACAGCCTTGGCATTGGAAAAATCTATGACCACGTCAGCATCCACATCACATTTGTCGATGCTCGAAAAAACAGGATAGTCATTGTCTATTCCATCATATAAATCAATACCTGCTACAATCTCGATATCAGCATCAGCCTTACAGATTTCTGTGATAGTCTGTCCCATTTTGCCGTTGCAGCCATTCATAATTACCTTTGTCATTTTATCGTATCCTTTCTCGTTGTACTAGGCAAGCTTTAAGCCATAAGCCTTCATAACCTCAGCAAGCTTCTTTGCATTATCCTCACCCATCTCACACATAGGGCTTCTGAGAGGTCCGACATTCATACCCATCAGGTTCATAGCCTTCTTTACAGGGATAGGATTTACCTCTGAGAAGAGTGCATCCACAAGTGGAAGAGCCTCTCTCTGAAGCTCTAAGGCTGTCTGTAAATCGCCCTTGAAGAAGCTGTCGCACATATTGTGTACCTTTGCAGGGGCTATATTGCTCCATACAGAGATTACTCCGATTGCGCCGATAGACATAAGAGGTACAACAAGACCATCCTCACCTGAGTACATATCAAGCTTTCCGTCTGTCAGGTACATTGTCTTTGAAGCCTGTGCCAGATTTCCTGTAGCCTCCTTGAGTCCTACGATATTTTCCTTTGTCTTAAAGAGTTCTGCCATAGTCTCAGGGAGCACGTTGCAGCCTGTACGTCCTGGTACGTTGTATACGATTATAGGACACTTTGTGCTGTCTGCAATCTGTGAATAGTGGCTCACAAGACCGGCCTGTGTAGCCTTGTTGTAGTATGGTGTGACAACGAGCAGTCCGTCTGCACCAAACTCCTCTGCCTCCTTTGAAAGCTGCATAGCTGTCTTTGTGCAGTTAGAGCCTGTGCCTGCCACTACAGGTACACGATGCTTTGTAAACTCTACTGCAGCCTTTATAGCCTTTGCATGCTCCTCCATTGACAGGCATGGGCTCTCGCCTGTGGTGCCTGCGATGACGATAGCATCTGTGCCATTGTCAATCTGCATATTGATAAGCTCTTCGAGCTTGTCGTAATTAATCTCCTCGTTATCGTACATAGGTGTAACGATTGCTACTCCTGCTCCTTTGAAAATTGCCATGATTTTATCTCCTTCTTGCTTTTCTTTATCGGTATTGATTCTCTTAACGTATAGGTATGACACTGTCTGCCTCTAAGCGCTAAAAAACCGGCTCCTTAGAGCCGGTCCCAATTCTTCATGAATCACGATAGCTCCCCATCAAATCTGATGACAGTCATAAGGCTGTTCGCCATATGCCCAGGGATATATCCGCAGATGATAAATCCCTTCGGCGCTATTCCTTTCATCTCCCATCAACTGCCCCTGCGGCATCCGGAAAGCTACTCATAAGTCGCGCGACCTCTATCTGTTAATCAAATTATTTGTATACAGCAGATGATATAACTGCCTCACACTTGCATTAATCATATCACCAAGCCTGTGTATTGTCAACTCACATGACAATATTTCCTTACTATTTTTCCGACGCGATATTATAAATCTCATCAGCCATTTCCCTGATTCCATCATCAAGCACACGGCCAGTCATAATAACTGTCACATCATCCGGCCTTGAAGCAAGCATATCCGACAGCTCCTCCTTGGAAATCAGATGCAAATCCAAAAGTCCAAGCATCTCATCAAGCACAACAACCATGTCAGCACCGGTTGATATGACCTTCTTAGCATAATTAAAGCCATTCTTGATATTCATGATTTCTTCCTGCTTGCTCTCATCATCAAGCTGCTCAAAGAGTATTCCGGCCCTTGAAAAATTAAAAAATTTTACCTCCGGCTCGAGCTTTTTCAAAAATTCCGGCTCCTTTTTTCCCTTTAGGAACTGAATAACGACAGCCTGTTTACCTTCGCAGGCAGCACATATTGCACTTCCTATAGCGACATTTGTCTTGCCATGTCCCTCGCCATAATAAATCTGTACTGCACCGTTCTCCATAATAATCATGCCTCCATACACATAGCTATTCTACTGATATGTAACCAATAATATCTAGTAAAATACCACAATCTGAGATTTATTGCAAATTTTCGTGGAAGTCACAAATCCTCATGCAATACTATGCCTCAATCTTGCTCACGGAAACCTCATACGCCGTGCGCTGCTCCACCTGTGTCTCACTCAGCTTTTTCACATAGTCCCTGCTCTGGATTCTGCCCCATATCTGCACATGTGTGCCCACCTCAAAGGTCGACGCAAATCTGGCATTTCTTCCCCAGCAGATGCATGGAATATAGTCTGACTTGCCATATGAGCGGTTCACTGCCACAAGCAGGTCTGCAATTTCTCGTCCAAGCGGTGTTTTCCTGTATATGGCCTCCTTGCAGATATAGCCGTCAAGGAAAATCTGATTGGCTGCGTCCTCATCATAATCACTGTCCAATACCTCAAGCTCCCTTGCAAAAACAGACAGCACAAGCCTGTTTTTCTTCTCCTCATGCCTGTTGAACGAGCGGAACTGACCGCCTATATATACGCTTTTGCCTATGTAGTCACCCTCCACATTGATAAGTCTCTCTGACACCATCACCGGAATATAGTCCATGCAATCCGAAAGCCTTCTGACCGAAACCTCCATCATATAGAAGCCCTCACCATACACCTCGTGACTAAACTGAAAATCCGAAACGATTTCTCCGATTATTGATACCTGGTTGTTTTCAAACATTTTATCTGCCATGAATTTTTTGTCTCCCTTCCTTTTGTAAAATGTTTTTCCAGCTATTTTTAACATTTCCACAAAGTATATTTTCTCAAATAATGTCGACAAATCCAATAACATTTCACTTAATTTTTTAAAAACTTTCAATGAAAACTTGCACATTGGAAAAATTATGATAGAATAAGTTAGTTGCAAACTTAGCTTTATTTATTAAAGAAAGAAGGAAAATATGAAAACAACAAGAGACGATATTCGTAATATAGCAATTATTGCCCACGTTGATCATGGTAAAACAACACTTGTAGATGAGCTTCTCAAGCAAAGCGGTGTGTTCCGTGACAATCAGGAAGTTCAGGAACGAGTAATGGATTCAAACGACATCGAGCGTGAAAGAGGTATCACAATCCTCTCCAAAAACACAGCTATTCAGTATAAGGACATCAAAATCAACATCATCGACACTCCGGGTCATGCTGACTTCGGCGGTGAGGTAGAGCGTGTTCTTAAGATGGTAAACGGCGTTATCCTCGTGGTTGATGCCTTCGAGGGTGTTATGCCACAGACCAAGTTCGTAGTTATGAAGGCTCTTGCACTCAAGCTGCCTATCATTGTCTGCGTCAACAAGATTGACCGTCCGGAGGCACGTCCTGACGAGGTCATCGATGAGGTATTAGAGCTCTTCATGGATCTCGATGCTTCTGAGGAGCAGCTTGACTGCCCATTCGTTTTCGCATCAGCAAGAGACGGCTATGCCATGAAGGACTTAAACGACGAGAAGAAGGATATGACTCCTCTCTTCGAGACAATCGTAAACTACATCCCGGCTCCAACAGGTGATCCGGATGCCAACACACAGATTCTCATCAGTACAATCGACTACAACGAGTATGTAGGACGTATCGGAATCGGTAAAGTGGATAACGGTAAAATCAAGGTCAATCAGGAGGCTGTCGTTGTAAACCACCACGACCCTGACAAGCTTGAGAAGGTCCGTATCAGCAAGCTTTACGAGTTTGACGGACTCAACAAGGTAGATGTAACCGAGGCAGGAATCGGTTCGATTGTAGCAATCTCAGGTATCGCAGACATCCACATCGGAGATACAATCTGCTCACCGGAAGCACCGGAGGCAATTCCTTTCCAGAAGATTTCAGAGCCTACAATCTCTATGAACTTTATCGTAAACAACAGCCCTCTTGCAGGACAGGAAGGTAAATTTGTCACAAGCCGTCACATCCGTGACAGACTCCTTCGCGAGCTCAACACAGATGTCTCACTGCGTGTCGAGGATACAGACTCACCTGATTCCTTCAAGGTTTCAGGACGTGGAGAGCTTCACCTTTCAGTACTTATCGAGAACATGCGCCGTGAGGGCTATGAGTTCGCTGTAAGTAAGGCAGAGGTACTCTACAAGTATGATGAAAACGGCAAGAAGCTCGAGCCAATGGAGCTTGCTTACATTGATGTGCCTGACGAGTTTACAGGAGCTGTTATCTCAAAGCTTCAGCAGCGCAAGGGCGAGCTTAGAAATATGGGTTCTATCGCAGGTGGCTACACCAGACTTGAGTTCCACATCCCAGCCCGTGGACTTATCGGATACCGTGGCGAGTTCATGACAGATACAAAGGGTAACGGAATCTTAAACACTATGTTTGACGGATACGAGCCATACAAGGGTGAGATTGCATACCGTGCAACAGGTTCACTCATTGCCTTTGAGTCAGGTGAGGCCGTAACATACGGACTCTTCTCTGCACAGGAGAGAGGAACACTCTTTATCGGACCTGGTGCCAAGGTTTACTCAGGAATGGTTATCGGACAGTGTGCAAAGGCCGAGGACATCGAGCTCAACGTATGTAAGAAGAAGCATCTTACAAATACACGTTCTTCATCAGCAGATGAGGCACTCACACTCGTACCACCTAGAGTATTAAGCCTTGAGCAGGCTATCGACTTTATTGACACAGATGAGCTTCTTGAGGTAACACCTGAGAGCCTTCGAATCAGAAAGAAGATTCTTGACCCTACTCTTCGTAAGAGAGCCGGCTTCAAGAAGAATTAAAGCATGCCTTTCACATAAGGTTTTTATAATAAAAACACAATAAAAATCTGATTATCCGCTAAAACACAGTATCTATCAGCATTTTCAAGGAAACAAACACATCAATTTACTACTTATTTACTACTAACGAATGAGCCTTGATACGCAAGTTTTCCTAGATATGCAAAGATATTATGGTACAACACATCAGTATTGAAACAAGAAAAAATTAAATATTTTATAGACTATGGAATGCCTAACATGACGTTCCTTTTCTATTTCCAGCCGTTCTTATTGGACGGCTATTTTATTACCCAAAATGAAAGGAGCATTAGATTTATGAAAAAGATGTTAAAACGATTGTGTACGGGCTTCTTAGCTCTTGCAACTGTCGTTACTGCTTTGCCGACTACACCCGTTCATGCAGAAAGTAAGCAATACTGGACGGAGTCAAAAGAGCGTGTCGGTATCGTTGAAAAAGTAATGAATGACGGTTCAATTGGTTCTACCTTTAATGAGGGACATTTGACCGTTGAGGGCGAGGACGCTTACTGTATTGACATCAACACAGACTTTAAGAATGGTTACAAGACCAGAGCTGACGTAAGCACCCGTATGAGTGCCGACCAGATAAGCGACGTTGCCTTATCTATCGAATATGTAAAACAGTACACAGACAGCCACAGCGGAATAAGCAAAAATCACGCTTATCTTTTAAGACAGCTTGTAGTCTGGCAGAGATTGAGCGTACATCTTGGCTGGCAATGTGATAACGTGCGAGCTTCTTATGATGAAATTCCAAAGGCTACGCAGGACGAAGTTTTCTCTGGTGCGAAAGCCTTTGTCAAAGAAAATAAAGGACGCTATGAATGTGGCGGTTATATCTACTCTGGCGAGGGGCAGGAATTGGGACAATTCTGGGCGAAACTGAATGTCGGAAATACGAAACTGCAAAAGGTTTCCAGTAATGCCAGCATCACAGACGGTAACGGGAATTACTCAATCGCTGGTGCAACATACGGTGTCTTTTCTGATAAAGACTGCACAAAACAGCTTGCCACCCTTACGACTGATGAAAACGGAAACACAGATATTGCAGAGGTAAAAGCAGGCACAGTCTATATCAAGGAATTATACGCACCAGCAGGATATAAAGTGGATAAAACTGTATATTCCTTAAAGGTTGAAGTTGGAAAGACAGCAATTTTGAAAGTATCAGATACGCCAAAAGTAACGGACACTTTGATTGAGCTTTTCAAGATTGATATGGAAACACAGAAAGACAATCCGCAAGGGAACGCTTCTTTAGCAGGTGCGGAATTTACATGGAAGTATTATGCTGGCTTCTACAATAAAGACAATCTCCCTGCCGAAGCTACTCGTACATGGGTTACAAAGACAACCGCTGAAACAGACAGCGACGGAACAACCCACTACATCACAAAATTAGCGGACACATACAAAGTATCTGGCGACAGCTTCTATATGCAGGACGGCAAGGCGGTTCTTCCACTTGGAACACTAACCGTAGAAGAAACAAAAGCTCCAAACGGCTACTTGTTAGAGGGTGCATATATGCAGGCTGGCGATAAGTCCGAACAGATAAAAGGCTTATATGTAACACAGATTACCGAGGACGGCGACCTTGCCGTATTATCTGGAAGTAACCAGTTTTCCGTATCAGACAAGGTTATCCGTGGCGGTGTCAAAATTCAGAAACGAGATTTAGAAACGGGCGATACAAAGCCACAAGGAAGTGCCACTTTGAAAGATACTGCCTTTGACATCATTTCCTTAAATGATAATGCAGTATTGGTTGAGGGCAAGTTATACAAGAAAAATGAAGTGGTAAAGACAATTCGTACAGATATTGAGGGTGTCGCTTCTACTTCTTCTGACCTCTTACCTTATGGAAAATTCCGTATCGTTGAGAGTGAAGCTCCCAACGGTTACTTAACTGACGGTGCAAAGCCGATTGATTTTACAATCACAGAAAATGGAAAAATCGTGGACTTAACCGAAAAAGCCCATTCTATCTATAATCAGATTAAGCGTGGAGATATTGAGGGTGTAAAAATCGGTGCAGGCACACACAAGCGTCTTGCTGATGTTCCTTTTAGGATCACAAGCAAGACAACGGGCGAAAATCACGTCGTGGTAACTGATGATAACGGGCAATTCTCCACTTCTGCTGAATGGGCTTCTCATAAGCACAATACCAACGCAGGAAAGACCAGCGAGGACGGTGTGTGGTTTGGAACTTCTGAACCAGACGACAGCAAGGGGGCATTACCTTATGATACCTACATCATTGAAGAAATGCGTTGTGATAGTAACAAAGGCTTTGAACTTATCCCACCTTTTGAAATCGTGGTATCAAGAAATAACCTTGTGATTGATTTAGGGACGCTGACTGATGAATACGAAAAAGAAATCTCTATCCATACCACAGCGACCAGCAAGGACGGCGAAAAGACTATCCTTGCAGGAAAAGAGGTTACAATCGTTGATACTGTCAAATTAGACGGACTTACAAAAGGCACAAAGTATCAGTTGAAAGGCTGGCAGATGTTAAAGGAAGAAAACGCCGAGCTTATCATTGACGGGAAACGTGTAGAAAACGATTATACCTTTGTCGCTGATGAGGAAGAAATGAAAGTGGAAATTTCCTATACGTTCAATGCGTCTGCTTTAGGTGGCAAAAACCTTGTTACCTTTGAAGAATTGTATGATTTAAGCAATCCAGACGAACCCGTAAAAGTTGCAGAACACAAAGACATTGAGGACGACGGGCAGACCGTACTTATCACAGAGCGTATCATCAAAATTCATACGACTGCTACGGATAAGGACGGCAACAAAGAGCTTGAAGCTGGAAAAGACGTTACAATCATTGATACCGTAACCTTAGAGGGCTTAGAAGTCGGTACACAGTACAAACTTGTGGGCTGGCAGATGTTGAAAGAAGAAAATGCAGAACTTCTTATCAATGGAAAGCGTGTGGAAAGTGATTATATGTTTACCGCTGACAGCGAAACTATGAAAGTGGAAGTTGCCTTTACCTTTGACGCTACTTCCCTTGACGGCAAACAGCTTGTAACTTTTGAAGAATTGTACGACTTAAGCAATCCAGACGAGCCGAAGAAAGTTACCGAACATAAGGACATTGAGGAAGAGGGACAGACGATTACTTTTAAGGAAAAGCCAGAAGAACCAGAAAAACCCGAAACACCACCGACACCAGAAAAGCCTAGCAGACCTAGCGACAGTCCCAAAACGGGCGATAACACCAACCTTTACGGACTGCTTGCACTTCTTGTGACTTCTGGTGCTGGACTGACAGGTATCTTCTTCTACAAACGCCGTAAAATGAAGAAATTATAAGGTGGTAACGGTATGAGAAAAGGAAAATCACGCTCTCCACCGAAGCTGTCAAACGGCAGACTTCCGCTTATTCTGGCTTGTCTGCCTACAACCTGCAAGAACACGGATAGTCAAGGGTGCGTAAGCATTGATTTTACCCTTTACTATCTGGGGGATTGCTGGTACTTCCCAAACCGCCAGAATAAGAAATCACAATTAAAAAACTTATCAAATATAGAAAGAAACGAGGTAAAACAATATGGAAATGAAATATGTCGTGCCAGATATGACACAGTCTTTTGGAACTCTTGAATTTGCAGGCGAAAGCGAGCCAGTCTTTGAAAGAGATAAAAATAACCGCAGGGTCTTAGCCAGACGAAGCTATAACCTTTATTCTGACATACAGAAAGGCGAAAATGTTGTGGTGGAAATTCCTGTGCAGGCTGGCGAAAAGCATTTCAAGTATGAACAGAAAGTAAAACTTGTCAATCCGAAGTTATACGGCAGAGGTTACGCAATCGGGGATATGGGACATACCGATTATGTATTAGTTGCTGATGATATTGTAGCAGTTGAAGAAAAGTAAAGGAGTGAAGAATTTATGAGATTATCAAACGGGTTTGTTATTGACAAAGAGAAAACATTTGGAGAATTAAAGTTTACAGCGGTACGTGATGTGTTCTTGCAGAATGAGGACGGGACACCGAGTACCCAGCTTAAAAAGCGTATCTATGATTTGAAGTGCAGTCTGCACGGTGGAATTATCCCCGTGTCTGTACCGCCAGAAGTACCGTTAAGGGAATTTCCTTACAATGCAGTTGTGGAGCTTGTCAATCCAGTAGCCGATACGGTATCAAGAAAAACCTATACGGGTGCAGATGTGGACTGGTATGTAAAGGCAGAGGATATTGTGTTGAAGAATAAAGGCAACCAGAACGCAGGCAGTCCACAGAACCCTACACCGCAGGGACAGCCGAAGAAATAAAAGTGATGTATTTGTCTTAATTTTGATTGACACGAACAATGCGGAGTGATATATTTATCTCATAAAGATACAAAAACATCTCATTTGAAAGGAGAGATAAATATGTCAAAGAAACAAATTAAAAAAATTATTTTTATGGGGGTAGGGTGTGCTTTATTGCTTATTGTTGGTACAATCTACTCCCTATTATACAATGATGGACGCTGGGTCAAAAATATGGATATGTCGGAATATGTATTTTCTTACAAGGATATTCCTATGTTAGTAATTGGAGCTTTAATAGCACTATATGCTATCTATATAGTAATTATCTGCTTTAAAAATGTCTTTTCAAAAAACAGCAGGGAAAAACGATATTCAAGAACAATTTCTCCTTACTGGGGATTTTGTGGAATGTTTGGTTTTCTGGGGTTTGGCGGATTTTGGACATACTATAAATTTGGAGAAATATTTCCTTTTGCTTTTTTCATATTTTTTGGTTTTTTCAGTTTTTTCTTTGAAGGTAAACTTTCTCATATCTTAGAAGATGAGCTTTTTCAAGAAAATAAACGTAAGGCACAATTAGAAGCCTACAAGATAGGTTTTAAACTATTATTTGTAGTTATCTGGCTTATGGCAATAGGTATGTTTTCCCGTAATGTTGAGTGGTGTGCAATATTTATGCTGATTTCTGTTTCACTTATCTATGCTCTTGTTCTTTTTCTTAGCAACTATTTATTATATCGTTATGAAAAAAGGGAATAAATTATGGAAGCAAAGTTTGTATGTAATTTAAAAAAATATCGTGTAGCACAAGAATTAACACAAGAACAACTCGCTGACATTGTAGGTGTTCGTCGTGAAACTATTATGAGATTAGAAAAAGCACAATATAATCCGTCACTTAAATTGGCAATAGATATTTCAAGAGCTGTAAAAGCTCCGATAGAAGATATATTTATTTTTGAATAAAGACAGTTTAAAGCAGTTAGTCTTAGGATTGACTGCTTTTTCATATCCAGAAAGGAGTGATTGATTTATGCGTAAGATTTGTAACAAAGGACACCGTATCAGAGCCAGCGACAAGCAACTTGTCTATCACTTTTCCATAGGGACGCTTCTGTTTGTATTCGTAGCGGTTCTTTTGCTACTGAATACGAAACAGCTCATGCGTACCGATTGGGAGCATTTCAGCTTGTTAGAGAACGGCTTGACGCTCTCCCCTTACAACTTCATAACCATACTGATAGCGACTGGTGTTTGTGCATTGGTCGCTTTTCTGTATTACCGCTTCTGTTACGATAGTTTCAAGAAGCTCCTGCACCGTCAAAAGCTGGCAAGAATGATACTGGAAAATAAGTGGTATGAAGCCGATACCGTACAAGACAGCGGTTTTTTTACTGACCTGCAAAGCAGATCAAGAGAAAAAATCGTCTGGTTTCCAAAGATTTACTATCAAATGGAAAAGGGACTGCTTCATATCCGCTGTGAAATCACGCTGGGGAAATATCAAGACCAGCTTTTACGGTTAGAGGATAAATTGGAAAGTGGCTTGTATTGTGAGCTGACCGACAAGACCCTGCATGACGGCTATATCGAATATACCCTGCTTTATGATATGATAGCAAATCGCATTACCATTGATGAAGTACGTGCAGAAAAAGGCTGTCTTAGATTGATGAAAAATCTTGTCTGGGAATATGACGCACTCCCCCACGCTCTGATTGTTGGTGGAACTGGTGGCGGTAAAACTTATTTTCTGCTGACGCTCATTGAAGCCTTACTGCATACCAACGCTGTCCTTTACATATTAGACCCGAAGAATAGCGACCTTGCGGACTTAGGAACGGTCATGCCAAACGTCTACCATACCAAAGAAGAAATGATAGACTGCGTCAATGCCTTTTATGAGGGCATGGTACAGCGAAGCGAGGAAATGAAGCGACACCCGAACTATAAGACAGGCGAAAACTACGCCTATCTGGGACTGCCACCCTGCTTTCTTATCTTTGATGAATATGTGGCGTTTTTTGAAATGCTGGGGACGAAAGAAAGCGTGAGCTTACTTAGCCAGCTAAAGAAAATCGTTATGTTAGGGCGACAAGCAGGTTATTTCCTTATCGTTGCCTGCCAGCGTCCAGACGCAAAGTATTTCTCGGACGGTATCAGAGATAACTTCAATTTCCGTGTGGGACTTGGGCGTATCAGCGAATTAGGTTACGGTATGCTGTTTGGTTCAGATGTGAAAAAGCAGTTTTTTCAGAAGCGTATCAAGGGGCGTGGATATTGTGATGTGGGAACAAGCGTTATCAGTGAGTTTTACACGCCTTTAGTCCCGAAAGGACATGATTTTTTGCAGACTATCGGCTCTCTTGCACAAGCAAGGCAGGACGGGACGGCGACGTGCGAAGCGAAAGGCGACGGCACGGACTAGCCGTTGCTGGTGTGGCGTTAGCCACGCCAGCAGGTAAAACCCCTCGGTATCTAACAGAGGGGTACGTTTGCAAATAGACAATAGACAAAAAACATATGAAACATAAGGCTTCTGGCATGGTTTTCTAGCAAAAATCGGCTGTGAAGTCGCCTTAAAAAACTTCACACTTTACAGATTGGGGGTATGGTTCTGAATGAAGAACAACGGATAAAAGAATTACGGGAGAAACGGATTGCTTACGGTATCTCACAAGGCAGGCTGGCGGTGGCTTCTGGTATCACAAGGGAATATTTCAACAAGATAGAAAGTGGAAAAATGAAGCCGTCAAAGGAACTTCTGGAAACTCTGCATAAGGAACTGGCAAGGTTCAATCCAGAAGCACCGCTTACCATGCTGTTTGATTATGTAAAAATTCGTTTTCCCACGCTGGATATACAGCACATCATCAAAGATATATTAAAACTGAATATCAATTATATGCTCCATGAAGATTACGGACATTACAGCTATACGGAGCATTATTCTTTAGGGGACATCTTTATCTATACGTCGGCTGACGAAGAAAAAGGTGTCCTTTTAGAGTTAAAGGGGCGTGGTTGCCGACAGTTTGAAAGTTACCTGCTGGCACAGCAAAGAAGCTGGTATGACTTTCTCATGGACGCACTCATAGACGGTGGCGTGATGAAGCGTATCGACCTTGCTATCAACGACCATACGGGCATTTTGGATATTCCAGAGCTTGCGGAAAAATGCAGGAAACGGGAATATATCGGAAAGTCCAGAAGCTATAAGTTTTACCAGTCAGGTGAGCTTATCAAGCACAGAGAGGACGACAGAGAATATATGGGACGTACCCTTTATCTTGGTTCGCTGAAATCAGATGTGTATTTCTGTATCTATGAAAAGGACTATGAGCAGTACATCAAGCTGGGGACACCTTTGGAAGAAGCCGACATTATCAACCGTTTTGAGATACGGCTTCGGAATGAACGAGCCTATTATGCGGTACGAGATTTGCTGACCTATTATGACGCAGAACAGACCGCCTTTTCTATCATCAATCAGTATGTGCGGTTTGTTGATGAAGAACCAGACAAGCGAAAAAATGACTGGAAGCTCAACGACCGCTGGGCTTGGTTTATCGGCGATAACAGACAGAGCTTGAAGCTGACGACAAAGCCAGAGCCTTACACCTTAGACCGTACATTGCGGTGGGTACAACGGCAGGTAGCACCGACCTTGAAAATGCTGAAAAAGATTGATAAAGGAAACGGTACAGACTACATGGAAACAATCGAACAGCAGGCAAAACTCACAGAAAAGCATGAAATGATAATCAAACAGCAGACGACCCCTGCAAAAGATTTAGTAGAAAGTTAGGAGTGATAAAAAATGTGGGTATTATTAAAAGACTTCCTGCTGGTATCTATGGGAATGGGTATCGGCGTAGTCTTGATGTGTATTTTGAATGTCGGCAAAGAAGTTGACTATGAAATGAAACAATCAGAAGAAAGCGAGGACAATTAAATGAATTTCGGACAAAATTTGTATCAATGGTTTTTATCAAACGCACAGAGCTTAGTGCTTATGGCGATTGTGGTAATCGGTATCTATTTAGGGTTCAAGCGTGAGTTTTCAAAACTCATTGGGTTCTTGGTCGTTGCCCTTGTTGCCGTTGGATTGGTGTTCAATGCTGGCGGTGTAAAAGACGTGTTGCTGGAACTGTTCAATAAGATTATCGGTGCATAAAACATTGTGAAAAGCGGTTTTTCTTTCGGGATTGACCGCTTTTTTCTTACCTAAAATTAGATTGGAGTGATTACATGAATGATATTTTTAAGGATATGCAGGCAAAAATAGGCTGTGAATATATTTCTGATTTGCCCTCTTATAAACGTCAAGTGTGGCATGAAATGAAACGGCTGAACCTTGCCAGATATAGCAAAAAACAACTGGAAGATTTTTCAAAATATGTGTTTGGTACGTCTTATCAAACGCTTTTAAATGTGATGAAACAACAGAAAGGACGTGAGGAACAATGCAGGAAACAAGGGTGCTGGTGGAAACGAAGCGAAAGACTGACGGCGAAGTAACAGCCTACTGGTTTGGTTTGCCGATTGATGTTGCCGAGTTTGAGGAAAAGCTGGGTATCGGTGCAGAAAGTGGGGATTACCGCATTATCGAAAAGGTACTGCCCTACGCTGATGAAGTCCATGAACATACAAGCGTCTATCAGCTTAACGAATTAGATTATATGTACCGCCAGCTTTCAAGTAATATGCAGGAAGAATATGTATCACTACTTACGGTGTTTGAGAATTTAGAAGCACTTTATATTTGCAGGAACGTGATTACCGTTTATCCCGACTGCAAAAGCATGATAGATGTCGCAAGGCAAAAGCTGATGAATGACCCGACATTCAAACATTTATCCGAGGATTGTCAAGAATACTACTTCGATTTTGAAGCCTACGCTTCTCATTTGCTGGAAAACAGACGCTATCTTGTAACGGAACACAGCGTCTTTGAACTGCCAGAGTAGGAAATGAGGTGGTGCTTATGATTGATGATATGGCGGTTTATATTGCTAATCTTGGAAAGTACAACGAGGGCGAGCTTGTAGGTGATTGGTTCACATTCCCTATCGACGAGGAAGATGTAAAAGAAAAAATCGGCTTGAATGAACGTTATGAAGAATACGCTATCCATGATACCGACAACTTTCCTATCGACATTGGGGAATATGTTTCCATTGATGAACTCAATGAAATGTATGAAATGATAGAGGAACTTCCCGACTATATTGTGGATTGTCTGGACGAATTTATCAGCCACTATGGAACGCTGGAAGAAGTCGTAGAACATAAGGACGATATTTATTATTATCCCGACTGTGAAACCATGACGGACGTTGCCTATTACTACATAGACGAGTTGCAGGCACTTGGGGATATTCCACCCAGCTTACAGAACTACATTGACTATGAAGCTTTTGGGCGAGATTTGGATATAAGCGGTTGCTTTATTGAAACAAGCCGAGGTATGTGCGAGATACCATATTAACGCTGGAAGATCAGCAACAAGAACTGTTGCTACTGACAGCGTATTTCTCTTTTAAGGGACAGTCTGAAACATGGCTGTCCTTTTCTCATTTAGAACTTACGAAAGGAGCTGAAAGAACTTGAAAAAGATTAAAAGCTATACGGGTATCTGGAACGTGGAAAAAGTCTTGTATGCAATCAATGACTTTAACTTGCCCTTTCCCGTTACCTTTACACAGATTACATGGTTTGTGATTACGGAATTTATCATCATTCTGTTTGGGGATATTCCCCCACTTTCCATGATTGAGGGAGCATTTCTCAAATATTTTGGTATTCCCGTTGCTCTCACTTGGTTTATGTCGCAGAAAACTTTTGACGGAAAGAAGCCGTACAGCTTTTTGAAATCGCAGATAACCTATGCCCTGCGACCAAAAATCACTTACGCAGGAAAAGCCGTAAAACTGCAAAAGGAAACATTCAACGAAACAATCACGGCAGTAAGGAGTGTGAAGTATGTTCCCGATAAAATATATTGACAACAACCTTGTCTGGAACAAGGACAATGAGGTGTTCGCCTACTATGAGCTGATACCGTATAATTATTCTTTCTTATCCGCAGAGCGGAAATTTATCGTGCATGACAGTTTCCGCCAGCTTATCGCACAGTCCCGTGAGGGTAAAATTCATGCCTTGCAGATAGCAACGGAAAGCTCCATACGAAGTATGCAGGAGCAGTCAAAGAAGCTGGTAACGGGAAAATTAAAGGAAGTTGCCTATCAGAAGATAGACGAACAGACCGAAGCGTTGATTTCTATGATTGGGGACAATCAAGTGGACTACCGCTTTTTTCTTGGCTTTAAGCTCATGGTAACGGAAGAACAGCTCAATCTGAAGAACATCAAAAAATCGGCGTGGCTGACGTTTAAGGAATTTCTCCATGAAGTAAACCACACGCTGATGAATGACTTTGTTTCCATGCCGAATGATGAAATCAACCGTTACATGAAAATGGAAAAGTTACTGGAAAATAAAATCTCCCGTCGTTTTAAGGTGCGACGCTTGGAAACAAACGACTTCGGGTATCTCATAGAACATCTTTACGGCAGGGACGGTGTCGCCTATGAAGATTATAAGTACCAGCTACCAAAGAAGAAATTTAAGAGAGAAACGCAGATAAAATACTACGACCTTATCCGTCCGACAAGATGTGTGATTGAGGAAAACCAGCGGTATTTACGATTGGAACATGAGGATAAGGAAAGTTATGTATCTTATTTTACCGTCAATGCGATTGTAGGCGAGCTGGATTTTCCGTCCTCTGAAATCTTCTATTTCCAGCAACAGCAATTTACCTTTCCCGTTGATACGTCCATGAATGTAGAAATCGTAGAAAACAGAAAGGCGTTATCCACTGTCCGCAACAAGAAAAAGGAATTGAAAGATTTAGATAATCATGCCTATCAAGCAGGAAGTGAAACCAGTTCAAACGTGGTGGACGCATTAGACAGCGTGGACGAGCTGGAAACCGATTTAGACCAGACAAAAGAAAGTATGTATAAGCTCTCTTATGTAGTGCGTGTATCGGCTGATGATTTGGACGAATTAAAACGCCGTTGTGATGAAGTCAAGGACTTTTACGACGACCTCAATGTAAAGCTGGTGCGTCCTGCTGGGGATATGCTGGGGCTTCACTCTGAATTTCTTCCTGCCAGCAAGCGATATATCAATGACTATGTGCAGTATGTCAAAAGTGATTTTCTGGCAGGGCTTGGCTTTGGAGCGACACAGCAGTTAGGCGAAACGTCGGGTATTTATATCGGTTATTCCGTTGATACGGGAAGAAACGTCTACTTACAGCCCTCTCTTGCCAGTCAAGGAATTAAGGGGACTGTTACCAATGCGTTAGCGTCTGCTTTTGTCGGTTCGTTGGGTGGTGGGAAGTCATTTTGCAACAATCTTCTTGTCTATTACTCTGTTCTTTTTGGGGGACAAGCGGTTATCTTAGACCCTAAGAGTGAAAGAGGAAATTGGAAAGAAACACTCCCAGAGATAGCCCATGAAATCAATATCGTAAACCTAACCAGCGACAAGGACAATGCAGGGCTTCTTGACCCGTTCGTGATTATGAAGAATGTAAAAGACGCTGAAAGTCTGGCAATCGACATCTTGACATTCCTTACGGGGATTTCCTCTAGGGACGGCGAAAAGTTCCCCGTACTTCGTAAAGCAGTTCGTGCCGTTACCCAAAGTGAAAAAAGAGGACTGTTACACGTTATTGAAGAATTGAGAAAAGAAGATACCGCTATCTCACGCAATATCGCAGACCATATCGACAGTTTCACGGACTACGACTTTGCACATCTGCTGTTTTCAGACGGAACGGTGGAAAATGCTATCAGTCTGGATAACCAGCTTAACATCATTCAAGTAGCTGACCTTGTACTGCCAGATAAGGACACGACCTTTGAGGAATACACGACCATTGAATTGTTGTCGGTGTCTATGCTCATTGTGATTAGTACCTTTGCATTAGATTTTATTCATAGCGACCGTTCTATCTTTAAAATCGTAGACCTTGATGAAGCGTGGGCGTTCTTAAATGTGGCACAAGGCGAAACCTTATCAAATAAGCTGGTGCGTGCTGGACGTGCAATGCAGGCAGGCGTTTATTTTGTTACACAATCTTCTGGGGACGTGTCAAAAGAAAGTCTGAAAAACAATATCGGCTTGAAATTCGCTTTCCGTTCTACTGATATTAACGAGATAAAACAGACCTTAGAGTTTTTCGGTATCGACAAGGACGACGAGAACAACCAGAAACGCTTGCGTGATTTGGAGAACGGACAATGCTTATTGCAGGACTTATACGGACGTGTCGGTGTAGTGCAGATACACCCAGTCTTTGAAGAACTGTTACACGCTTTTGATACCAGACCGCCAGTGAAAAGAAATGAGGTGGAGTGATGAAAGAAAGGATAAAAGGTGCGTTCACAAGAAAAAAGGTATTCCATGCGTTAAAAATCACTCTCTTTGTCATTGGCATTACGCTGATATTTCTCTCTATGCTTGGGACGGTGGCTCATGCGACGGGGCTTGTGGACGATACCATAAACACTGAAAATCTTTATTCCAAATATCCGCTTTCCAACTACCAGCTTGATTTTTATGTGGATAATAGTTGGTCGTGGTTGCCGTGGAACTGGCTGGACGGTATCGGAAAATCGGTGCAGTACGGGCTTTACTGCATTACCAACTTTGTATGGACGATAAGCCTTTACCTATCCAATGCAACGGGCTATGTTGTGCAGGAAGCCTACAAGCTGGATTTTATCAATGATATGGCAGACAGTATCGGAAAAAGCATACAGACCTTGGCAGGCGTAACCGAGAACGGCTTTTCCTCTACGGGATTTTATGTGGGATTTCTACTGCTGATTATCTTAGTGGTGGGAATGTATGTTGCCTATACGGGACTAATCAAACGGGAAACCAGCAAAGCACTTCACGCCGTTATCAACTTTGTTGTGGTGTTCATTCTGTCGGCTTCGTTTATTGCCTACGCTCCCGACTACATAAAAAAAGTCAATGACTTTTCAAGCGACATCAGCACCGCTTCGCTGGACTTGGGAACAAAAATCATGCTCCCTAATTCTGACAGTGAGGGTAAGGACAGCGTGGACTTGATACGGGACAGCCTATTTTCCATTCAGGTACAACAGCCGTGGCTACTCTTGCAGTTTGGCAATTCCAATATGGAAGAAATCGGGGCAGAACGTGTCGAAGCTCTGGTATCGGCAAGCCCAGAGGACGAGGACGGCGAAACAAGAGAGGAAGTCGTAAAAACAGAAATCGAGGACAACGACAACAACAATCTGACGATACCGCAGGTCATTAACCGCTTGGGTATGGTGTTCTTCCTCTTGTTCTTCAATCTTGGTATCACGATATTTGTATTCTTGCTTACGGGCATGATGATATTTAGCCAGATACTTTTTATCATTTTTGCAATGTTTTTGCCTATCAGCTTTTTGCTTTCCATGATACCGAGCTATGAAAGCATGGCGAAGCAGGCAATCGTAAGGGTATTTAATACCATAATGACACGGGCAGGAATTACCCTCATTGTAACGGTGGCGTTCAGCATTTCCAGTATGTTTTATAACATTTCCACAGACTATCCGTTCTTTATGATAGCGTTCTTGCAGATAGTGTGCTTTGCTGGTATCTACATGAAGCTGGGCGACTTAATGAGTATGTTCTCACTTAATGCTGGCGACAGTCAAAGCATGGGACGCAGGATATTCCGCAGACCGTATCTGTTTATGCGACATAGGGCTAGACGTATGGAACACCGTATCGCAAGGGCGGTCAGTGCTGGCGGTATTACGGGCGGTGTGGCTGGTGCGGTAGCTGGAAGTGCCGTTGCTGGCAAGCGGACGGAAAGAAAAAATACGGCTTCTAAAGAAAATCGGGGCAATACCACTTCCAGCATGGGACAGCGAGCAGGCTCAAAGGTGGGTGCTGTCTTAGATACAAAAAATAAAGTCAAAGACAAGGCAAACGCCGTCAAAGAGAATATCAAGGATATGCCGACACAGACCGCTTATGCCGTCCACTCCGCAAAGGAAAAGGCAAAGTCCAGCGTATCTGATTTCAAGCGTGGTATCGTGCAGGAACAAAAAGAACGGCAATCGGGACGTTTAGAAAAACAGCAACAGCATAAGAAAAATATCGCTGACAAGCGTATGGAACTTCAAAAGGCACAAGAAGCAAGGCAGGAAAGAACGCATACGGACGGATCAGCGACAAAAAGAGCTACCCGTCCCCATGAGCGACCAGCCACAGCTTCAACTATTCCAAAACCGAGTGCGGAAAAAATGCAGGAAGTCAAACACCCTGCCACAGCGACCACTTCTAAAGCAAGCGAGCCAGTCAAAACAAATGCTGTGAAAGAACGTCCGCTATCTTCGGGTGGTTCTGACGGGAAAACTCCACCGATAAACCATAGGAATGTAGAAAAGACCATATCGCAGGAAACACGCCAGAATTACACGAAAGACCGCAGGACAAAGGTTCAACAGACGCAAACTAAGAGGCAATCGGAAGTAAATACCGAGAAGAACCGTAAGACCGTATTACAGAAAGGACGAAAGAAAAAATGAGATTGAAGCATATCGCCATTATCGGCAGTCTGTTTCCTATCCTCATTTCCATTGTACTGTTTTTCGGGGTGCTGATTAGTGCAGAGGACGACGACGGGGGCGGTAACTATTCTTCTTCCTTTGGTGGTATGAACCTATCCGCAGAAGTGTTGAAACATCAGCCTATGGTGGAAAAATACGCCAGAGAATACGACATTTCCGAGTATGTCAATGTGTTGCTGGCTATCATTCAAGTAGAAAGTGGCGGTACGGCAGTAGATGTCATGCAGAGTTCGGAAAGTCTTGGTTTACCGCCTAATTCTTTAGATACGGAAAGCTCAATCAAGCAAGGGTGTAAATATTTTGCGTCCTTGCTTTCTTCCTGCAAAAGTCAAGGTATCGACGATTTGAATGTAACGATACAGTCCTATAACTATGGTGGTGGCTATGTGGGTTATGTGGCAGGAAAAGGCAAAAAACATACATACAGCCTAGCGGAAAACTTCGCAAAAGAAAAATCAGGTGGAAAGAAAGTAACCTATACGAACCCTATCGCTGTGGCGAAAAATGGGGGCTGGCGGTACAGCTACGGCAACCAATTTTACGTTGAATTAGTCAATCAGTATTTGGCTGTTCCTCAAATATCGGGCGAACTGGCACAAAAGGTTATGAATGAAGCGTTGAAATATCAAGGGTGGAAATATGTGTATGGCGGTAGCAATCCCAATACGTCCTTTGACTGTTCGGGGCTGACACAATGGTGCTATGGGAAAGCTGGTATTTCCTTACCGAGAACGGCACAAATGCAGTATGACGCAACCCAGCATATCCCCTTATCGCAGGCAAAAGCTGGCGACTTGGTATTTTTCCATTCTACCTATGACGCAGGAAGTTATGTAACCCACGTCGGTATCGTTGTTTCCCCGACACAGATGTATCATGCTGGTTCGCCTATCGGCTTTGCAGACCTAACGAATAGTTACTGGCAACAGCACTTAATCGGTGCAGGACGAGTAAAACAATAGAAAGTGAGGATTTCATCATGTTTAGAAAGAATAAGAAACAGACAGAAGCTATCAAAGAACCGAAAGAAAAAAAGGTGCGTACTTTCAAGGTAGGCACACATAAAAAATCCGTGATTGTATTGTGGGCGGTGCTTATCGCAAGTGTGAGCTTTGGCGTATATAAGAACTTTACCGCTATTGATATGCACACGGTACATGAAACAGAAACAATCCAGTTACGATTACATGATACCAGCGGTATTGAAAATTTCGTGAAGAACTTTGCGAAGTCCTATTACACATGGAACAACAGCAAAGAAGCGATCGAAGCAAGGACGCAGGCAATCAGCGGTTATCTGACAAAGGAATTGCAGGACTTGAATGTTGATACAATCAGAACAGATATACCGACCAGCTCCACGGTAACAGATGTGCTTGTATGGAGCATTGAACAGTCTGGCACGGACACTTTTTCTGCTACCTACGAAGTAGATCAGCAGATAAAAGAGGGAGAACAGACAAGCAATGTGAAAGCAACCTATACGGTAAAAGTCCATGTGGACGCTGACGGAAATATGGTAATCGTTCAGAACCCTACCCTTGCCCCAGCAAGCGAAAAATCGGACTATGAACCAAAGACACCAGAAGCCGACAACAGCGTGGACGCTGATACCGTCAATGACGCTACCGCTTTTCTGGAAACATTTTTCAAGCTGTACCCGACAGCCACAGAAAAGGAACTTGCCTATTATGTATTGGGAAATGTGCTTGAACCTATCGGCAGGGACTACCTTTATTCTGAACTGGTAAACCCTATCTTTACAAAGGACGGGGACAATGTGAAAGTCAAAGTAGCTGTGAAATTCCTTGATAATCAGACAAAGGCAACGCAGGTGTCGCAGTATGAGCTGGTGCTACATAAGGATAGTAACTGGAAGATTATAAAATAGTATATAGGGTGCTTTTTAATGCACCCTATATTAGGCAATATATTGACTTTTTTTTGAACCGGTGTTACTCTTTAAGAAGAATAAACAAAAGGAGCTGAATGTAATCGTGGCATATGAAAAAGAGTTGCATGACCTTTTTTTAATGCAACAAGTATATGGAACATTGTTTTCTTTGATAAATAAGTTACAAATTACAGGAGATCAATACTTAAATACACTTACTTCTCGCCAATTTATGACTATTGTTGCGATTTTACATCTACATGGTGAAGAAGCAACTATGAATAATATTGCTCGGAAACTTGGAACAAGCAGGCAAAATGCTAATCGTATGATTTCTGGATTAGAAAAAGCTGGATATGTAAATATTGTCCCCAGCACAACAGACAAAAGAGCCAGCAATGTTTCTCTTACTAAAAAGGGAGAAGAAGTTACAATAAATGCGTCAACAAAAGCTGTAGAATTTATGGCAGATATTTTCAAAGAATTTCAAACATCAGAATTAGAAAACCTTTGGTCGTTGTTAAAGAAGCTATATACATTTGATGGAGTACAACATGACGGTTTTGAAGAAGAAGGACTTTCTCTTTCATCAAATGAACAACTTGAAAAAGATATAATCAAGTTATTTGTGGAGAAAAAGAAACGAAAGTAAATAAGAGCATTTTAGGACAGTTGGTTTTACCAGCTGTCTTTTCTTTTGATAATATAGGCAACATATTGACATTTATGAATAGTGGTGCTATTATTCACTTAGGCAACATAGTGCCTAAGTGAAAGGAGAATAATAAATGGAAGAAATTATTAAAGTGACAGGACTTACAAAATCCTATGAAAATAGTCCAGCAGTTTCTGATTTGAGTTTTTCAGTAAAAAAAGGGGAAATTGTAGGGTTATTAGGACCAAACGGTGCAGGAAAAAGTACAACAATCAATATCTTAGCAACCGTATTGAAACCAGACAGTGGGAACATTTCTATTTGTGGATATAATCTGCAAAATGAAAAAAATAAAATAAAGCAAAGTATAGGAATTGTTCCGCAGGATTTAGCTATATACGAGGAAATAAGTGCTGAAAAGAATGTATCTTTTTTTGCAAGTTTATATGGATTGCGAGGGCAAAAATTAAAAGAAAGAACAGCTTTTGCACTAGACTTGGTAGGTCTAACTGACAAAAGAAAAAACAAGCCCAAAACCTTTTCTGGGGGAATGAAAAGAAGATTGAATATCGCTTGTGCTATTGCACATGATCCACAGATTATTATTATGGACGAACCAACAGTAGGAATTGACCCACAATCCAGAAACCATATATTGAAGTCTATCTTGAAGCTAAAGGAACATGGAGTTTCTATATTATATTCCACTCATTATATGGAAGAAGTCGAGCATATTGCCGACCGTATTTTAGTTATAGATAAAGGAAAACAAATTGCTGGGGGAACATTGAAAGAATTACTACAAAGTTATGAAAATAGGGTCATTTACTTTTTGGAGTTAGACGGTTTACATAAAAATGGGCTAAATGAATTTGATTTCTTAAATAATATCAATGGTATTCAAAAGGTACAAATATATAAAGAAATGTTAAAAGTTACAGCACAAAAAAACATTTCTTTAAGCGAATTATTTTCTGCCCTTAGCACTCACGGATATACAATAAAAAATATGAGTAGTGAAACAGGAAGTTTAGAAACCGTCTTTTTGGAACTAACAGGAAGAAATTTGCGTGATTGAGGTGAGTATAGTGCGTTTTATAAAAATTCTTCGGCAAGACCTTTCAAATATTTTTCATAACCCTACTTTAATATTCTCAAATACCATACTACCATTGGTTTTAATTGGTGTTTTGGGATTTATTACAAAATCTGGATTTGGCGACACACCTGTTAATTCATTTGATTATTATGGAATAAATATGATGATTTTTTCAGTAGGTATGATTGCTATTACAGCGACAAATGCGTTTATGGAAGAGCGAATAAAAAAAGGGAATTTTAGAATTGCCTATGCTCCAATAAGAAAAAGCGAGTTGTACTTGTCAAAAATTTTATCTTCATACCTTATATGTGCAATATGCTATGACATTTTAGTACCGCTATGCCAGTATATACTTCATTTAAACATGGGTGGAGAAAACATTTTCTATTTTATACTTTTATTGAATATACTTGGCTTTTGCGGAAGCTGTTTCGGAATAATGTTCTGCTGTATCTTTAAACAGGAAGAACAAGCAAATGCGATTATGCAAATACCACTATTTATAGCGTTGCTGTTGGGTGGCGTTCTATTTCAAGTTCATAGGCTTGGAGATTTTGTCAATAATATTGCAAAGTTCTCTCCAATTAAATGGATTGCTGACTGTAGTTATCAAATTATTTTTGATAATAATTTCCAACTATTTATACCGACTTGCTTAAAGGTATTGGGGCTGTCCGTGATATTTATTCTTATTTGTCAGTTATTATTTAAACCGGAGGAATACTTATGATAAATGTTTTGAAAAATAACTTTGAAAGAATTAAATCTAAAAAGTCTGTATTAGTCATTGCGTGTATTCTTATGCCATTATTGATTGGTATTGCGATATTTTTTTCAGTACGCCCAGCAACAAAAGAACTTATTGCAGTATCGCCGAATGTAGACTGTCTTTCTATCAGTAATGAACAATATAATTTTGTTAATGTGGATAAATCTCCAGCATTATCAGAGTTAGTGCAGGGAAGATATGTGGCTTATGTTGAAAAAAATTCAGACGGCACTTATAGCGTCGAAACACTAAAAAATGAACAAGATAAAACAGCAATTTCTACATTATTTGAAACAGGAAAATTACCTACAGACTATAAGAGTGATGATGTTAAAAGACAAGAACGTGGCGTAGCAACAAATATTTTAGGATTTGTTACCATGCTTATGTTAATGCAAGGAGTAGCCTTAACAACACTCTATCCAGAAGATAGATTGAAAAAAACATTCTATCGTATTATGTGTTCTTCTGTATCGGGAGCTAGATACTTATTGGCTCAATTTATTTTCACTTTCATAGCTTTATTTGTACCGACATTCATTGCAATTTGTGCGTTTTATGTTTTACTTCATATAAATTTAGGAATTAGCCTCTGGATAATGGGGTTACTACTGATGTTATTGGATTTATTTGCAACAGGATTTTCCTTGTTTATCTGTTCTATCCTTGATAGAAATACAAACTTAGTTGCAACAGGGATTAGTGTTGTAACGTGTATTTTAGCAGGGTGTTTCATACCTCTTTCGGTCAATAATTCTATTGTAAGTGGATTATTAAATCTAATACCACAAACAAAATATATGAACATAGTACATAATATTGAATTTGGCAATGCGATTGACTTCTCTAATGTTGCATATATTTTGTTATTCACTTTTTTGTTATTAGTGTTCGGGTTTATGATTTTACAAAAACGGGTTCAGAAAGGAGATTACTAAAGCGTGGAAATAATAAATCTTCAAAATGTGAGGAAAGTTTTTGACAATAACGAAGTAATTAAAAATTGCAATATGAGCGTAAAAAAAGGTAGCATATATGGATTTTTAGGCAGAAATGGAGCTGGGAAAACTACCGTTTTAAAACTAATTGCTGGTCTTTTACAGCCTACGTCTGGAACAATTAAAGTCTTTGGAATGAGTATGCTTACGGATAGAAATAAAATTTTAAAAAAAATGGGGTGTCTTATTGAAAGTCCAGTTTTTTTCGAACAAATGTCTGCTGAAGAAAACTTAAAAATTCATTTAGCTTACATGGGTGTTTCTGGTTTAAATATTTCCTCTGTCTTAGCTCAAGTAGGACTGGATAATATTGGTAATTTGCCAGTTTCAAAATTCTCACTAGGCATGAAGCAAAGGTTAGCAATCGCCCGTTCAATTATACATGAGCCAGAATTGCTTTTACTTGACGAACCGATAAATGGATTAGACCCAGTTGGAATAAAAGAAATGAGGGATTTATTTTGTCATCTTTCAAAAGAATATGGTATGACCATAGTTATTTCCAGCCATATCTTAAGCGAAATTGAGCAAATTGCAGACACGATTGGAATTATTGAAAAAGGGAAAATTATAAAAGAAACAGAACGATTACATTCACAAGAGGGAACTGAAAATTTAGAACAGTATTTTTTAGAAACATTACAAGGAGGACAAAATATTGATACTTAAGTTGATACATTTGGAAACAAAAAAATATCAGTTGAAAACATATTTTTTAGCCATTGGAATTATCTCTTTAGTGATTTTGGGATTTTTATACACATTTGCCTTAATTGCTTATGCAGGCGGTGAAGTGGACGCTATCGAATTTTCAACATATGAAAATATTTGGACTTTAATAAATGCTTTGCAAACCGTAGCTTACGCTGTTTTAATTTCTGTTATGTTTTCAACATTTATCATCAAAGAGTATGCTGGAAAACTTAATTTACTTTTGTTTACTTATCCTGTTGATAAATCTACCCTTTTGAAAGCGAAAGTATTATTAGTAGCTTTTATTGGAATTGGTGGTATGCTTCTCGGAAGTGCTTTGATTTTTTTAATTTTCTTTATTAGTGAACGCATATTCCCTCTAGTTCCCGATACTTTTTCTTTTGGAAATATCATTAAAATATGGAGTGAGTTATTATTATGTTCTGTGTACGCTTTATGCGTTGGTATAGTAGCTACAAAAATAGGATTTATAAAAATGTCTGTGCAGACAACGATTGTCAGTGCAATTATTATAGCTAGTTGTTCAGCAAATGTTATTTCTACTATGAGTTATACTAATTTTCCTTTTCTCTTTTTGTGGGGGATTATGGCTATAATTTCCATAATAAGTTATTGTAATATTGTACACAAAACAATTCGTATGGATATTTAATAAAAGCAAAGTTTATTGTGTCTTGAATAATGATTTTAGTAGCGTATTTGAATTTCAGTTTTAATATTGATGAATTTATAAATTTGCAATTATGATAAGAAAGGTTAAATATGATAAGTCTAAGAAAACGAGATATAAAAAAGGCATTAAAAGCTGGTGCAAAAGCTGGCGGTGTATCATTGGCTGATGCTCGGGCTGATATTGAAGCAACGATTGATGAAGCTATGAATAGTACCGACCCAGAGGTGCAGGCAAATTTCAAAAAGTATTTTGGAAATAAACGCCCCACCCCAGAAGAATATATTTACAAGATTACGAAAAAGACAAAGGTTTAATCTAATATTGTTTGCTACCTGCGGAGCAGATCAGCAAACAAATGCTAAAGAAATACTGTTTAAAAGAAAAACGGGAAAACAAGAAGCTGATTACTTCTTGCTTTCCCTGCTGTTCAAGATACCGTCAATCGTACCTTGAATGATTTTTAATTCGTTATCACTCAATAAGTCAAGTGATGTTTCTATCTGACGGCGAGCTGTGCTTTTCTCAACTTTCTCTGGTGGATAGAAATATTCATCAACCGATATATTGAACATGGTAACTAAATCATGGAATAATTGAAAACTTGGGTGTGAACCGATATTTTCAATATCTGCGATATGGCGTTCTCCATAGAATACCTTATCGCCTAAATCATTACGGGATAGCCCTGCTTTTTCACGGGCTTCTCTGATTGCCAGTCCTAACGGTCTGAAATCAAAGGTTTGTGTTTCTTTATTTTTTCTCATTTTAAACCACCTAGCATGAGTTTAAACTTCATGCCATGTATTTAGAATGTGTTAAAAGTGCATATAGTATGCAGTAATAATTCGGAAAGATATTATCGTGTACGGTAAATAAAAAAAACCGTTCTTAGATAATATGCTTTTGCACGTCTTAAAAACGATAACGGGACGGTTTTGGATATAACCAAAGCTGTCCTTTTCTTTTGGTATAGCTCTGGTTTGAGGGGGGTATGCCATGATTACATATAGAAGAACGCTACGTCGTTCTCAACTGGATAATTATTTCTGTCTAGTGCTTCAATCATCATACTCATTACATGAGTTAAAAATTCATATAAATAGCATTTATATAACAGCCTGTTTGTGTAGTTACATTCAAATAGGCTGTTTTTGTTTTATCAAAAAGTTTTTTCAACTTTTTTGTAAATTTAGTCAGCAAATCACACCTGTCATTCCCTATATGGTGCGGAAAGAGGGATAAACGCTTTTCATGTCATAACGGGAAAGGGGGTGAGATTGATGAAACCATCTGACTTCCAGAAAACTGTTCAATGCCGTTTTGAAAGCTGTTTGAAAAAAGTTGTCCGTCATGTCGTAAAAGACTACCAGAAGAAATTAAAGCGACGACAAAAGGAAGAAACGCTCTTTTGTGAGTTTCCAGAAATCGTTGTGGAAAATTTGGCTGTCTGGGACGAATACGAAACAGACTACACGATTTTCAATGTATGCGGTAATGACATTCGTGTTTATGATGATGAACTGGCAGAAGCTTTGAAGAAACTTCCAGAAAGAAAACGTAATAATGTTTTAATGTATTATTTCTTGGAATTAAGCGACACAAAGATAGCAGACATCTTAAACATTACAAGAAGTGGAGCATTTAGAAGTAGATACCATGCTTTAGAAGCTCTGAAAAAATTACTAAAGGAGAAACAGTAAAAATGAAGCAAACATTTAAGAAGCCGTCCTACTATTTGCTTTCGCAGGCTATGGACGGGGACGAAAAAGCGATTGAGAAGATACTGGCATTTTATGACCCGTACATATCAAAGTGCTGTTTGCGTCCACTCTATGATGAATACGGCAATGTTTATATTGTTGTAGATATGGAGCTAAAAGGACTTATTAGAGAAGCACTTATTAAAATGATTTTAGGGTTTGATATTACCTTAGAAATCGAAGAAAAATAACAAGCAGTAACCGCAGAGTATGATTTGTTTAATCCCCTCTTTCCTGCTCTGCCACTGCTTTCACATGAAAGCAACACGCTTTCGCCACAGCTCTTTGACAACTGAATAAAGCAGACAGATACGTTTGTGAGGTAGCAAGCCACGGGGACTGTACGCCACGACCTTTCCAAAAGAAAGCGAGCGACCCACGCAGTGATCCGAGAGCGACCGTTGGAAAAGTCGCTCTGCCACGACCTACCCTCACAGAATAATGATACGTCCGCATGGTGCGGTTCTGCCCACAAGAATGGGAATAGTTGAGATACTAACGGAGCTTTCCAAAGCCGTCTGCCTGCTTGTAAAAAATGACACACAGTAAAGGGGGTGCATAGATTATGAACAATACTGATGTGCCTATCTGGGAAAAATATACGCTGACGATTGAAGAAGCGTCCAAATACTTCCGCATTGGCGAAAAGAAATTGCGTAAATTAGCCGAAGAAAATATTGACGCTGGCTGGGTTATCGTGAACGGTAATCGTATTCAGATAAAGCGAAAACAATTTGAAAAAATCATAGATACATTGGACGAAATCTAATGTCATTGAGCCGTAGATATGGTATAATAAGGTATAGCGTATCACGGCTCATTCCATGACGGAAAGGAGCTTTACACTATGTCTAATGTAAAACGAAAAGACAGTAAAAATCGCAATTTGCGTAATGGAGAGAGCCAGCGAAAAGACGGAAGATACGTTTATAAATATACCGATATATACGGAAAGCCACAATTTATCTATTCTTGGAAACTTGTACCGACAGACAAGACACCTGCTGGAAAGCGTGATGATATATCGTTAAGGGAAAAAGAAGCACAGATAAAAAAAGACCTTAATGACGGTATCGACACAGTCGGCGGTAAAATGACAGTCTGCCAGCTTTACGAGAAGAAGAACAGCCAAAGAAAGAACATCAAGAGGGCTACCGAAAAGGGACGACAGTATCTTATGAACGCTCTGAAAAATGACCCATTGGGTATGAGGGCGATTGATACGGTTAAACAGTCGGACGCTAAGGAATGGGCTATCAGAATGAATGAAAAAGGATATGCCTATAAAACGATTGATAACTATAAGCGTTCCTTGAAAGCGTCATTTTACATGGCGATACAAGACGACTGTATCAGAAAGAACCCATTTGAATTTAAGCTAAGTGATGTTCTGGAAGATGATACGGAGCAGAAAGTTATTCTTACACCAGAGCAGGAAGAACGCCTGCTTGCCTTTATGGAAAAGGACAAGATTTACAGTAAGTATTATGATGAGGTTGTGCTTCTGCTGGAAACGGGACTTCGTATTTCTGAATTTTGCGGATTGACGACGCATATTGATATGCAGAACAGAATACTCAATATAGACCACCAGTTATTGAAAGATAGCGAAATCGGCTACTATATTGAAACGCCAAAGACCAAAAACGGAAAACGGGAACTTCCATTGACAGAACGGGCTTATCAAGCAATCCAAAGAATACTAAAGAACAGAGGAAAGGCACAACCGCTGATTGTAGGTGGTTACAGCAATTTCCTATTCTTGAACCGTGAGGGCTTACCTAAAGTTGCAGGAAACTATGAGGGCATGGTGCGAGGACTGATTAAGAAGTATAACAAGTATCACACGGACAAGTTACCGAACATCACACCACATTCATTCCGACATACTTATTGTACGAATATGGCAAACAGAGGAATGAACCCAAATACTCTGCAATATCTCATGGGACACGCTAACATAACCATGACACTTGGCTATTACGCACACGGTACATTTCAATCTGCAAAAGCGGAGCTGGAAAGACTGGCTTGTTAATATCGGAGCGTATATTTACTACTCATTTACTACTTTTGGTTGCATTTTCATGCTGGTAAATGCTAGCTTATGCAAGGTATCTTCCAAAAGGAAAATACCGATAAAGCCCTAAAATACGGGATATATCGGCATTTACCAACTTATGAAAAGATAATCAGAAATTTAGTAAGTTTTTATAATAAAAAGTATACAGTAATTACACTTTATGTAAATTTCAAAAACAAAAATACCGTCAGGGAACATCTCCCTGACGGTATTTTTATTTGACCTGATTTATTTTACAGTGCCTTGATTCTCTCAAGTGCCTTTACTGTGTTCTCATAGTTTCCGAAAGCAGTCAGTCTGAAGTAGCCCTCTCCGCTTGGTCCAAAGCCTGAGCCAGGTGTACCTACCACGTTGGCATTCTCAAGCAGGTAATCGAAGAACTCCCATGATGTCATCTGATCCGGTGTCTTGAGCCAGATGTATGGTGCATTTACTCCACCGTAAACTGTAAAGCCTGCCTCTGCAAGACCTGTCTTTATTGTCTTTGCATTGTTCATGTAGTATGCTACCTGATCCTTAAGCTGTGCTTTTCCGGCATCTGAGTAAACTGCCTCGCCTGCTCTCTGCACGATGTATGGTGCACCGTTGAACTTGGTTCCGTGACGGCGTGCCCACATAGCATGAAGCGAAACATCACCGCACTTAAGCTCCTTAGGTACTACTGTGAATCCAAGACGCACACCTGTAAAGCCTGCGTTCTTTGAGAAGCTTCTAAGCTCGATGGCACATGTCTTTGCACCGTTACACTCATAGATTGAGTGTGGCACATCTGCCTCGCTGATATATGCCTCATAGGCTGCATCAAAGATGATGACTGAGCCGTTTTTGTTTGCGTAATCAACCCAAACCTGTAACTGATCCTTTGTAAGAGTTGTTCCTGTAGGGTTGTTTGGCAGACACAGATAAATCATATCCGGTACTTCCTTTGGAAGCTCCGGAACAAAGCCGTTATCTGCTGTTGACGGCATATAGATTACATTGCTCCAGGTCTCTTTCTGAGCATCATATGTGCCTGTTCTTCCTGCCATGACATTGGAATCAACATATACAGGGTAAACAGGGTCTGTAACAGCGATACGGCTGTTTGCTGAGAAAAGCTCCTGGATGTTGGCTGAATCGCTCTTTGCTCCGTCTGAAACAAAAATCTCATCGGCTGAGATATCGCAGCCTCTTGCCTTGTAGTCATTGTCTGAAATTGCTTTTCTTAAGAACTCATATCCAAGGTCCGGTGCATATCCGTGGAATGTAGCTGCATTTCCCATCTCATCAACTGCCTTGTGCATAGCATCGATGATAGCAGGTGCAAGCGGCTGTGTTACATCGCCGATTCCAAGCCTGATAATTTCTTTATCCGGATTAGCCTCCTGATAAGCAGCAACCTTTTTAGCTATTGTGCTGAAAAGGTAGCTTCCCGGTAATTTCTGATAGTTATCATTAATCTGAAACATGTTTATCTCTCCTTTGTTACTTTACAATAAGTCTAATTTATCACTTTACTACGCAAGTGTAAATATGTTTTTTATCATTATTTCTTTCATAAAATATTATGCTGCCTGCAATTATATTTTTATATAGCTGTTCAAGCCTTTAACATCGAAAGCCCTACACATCAGTCATAAGGCTTAGTATCATCTGTGCTGTTTCAACAAGTCCTGTGCCGTTATCCATGCTTCGCTTCTGGATATACCGGTGTGCTTCCTCCTCAGAAAATCCATTTCGCTCAATCAGTACAGCCTTTGCACTGTTAAGCATCTCCTGGTCTTCATTTGAACGTACCTTTGGCCTTTGCCTGAGCTTTTTCCTTCGACGCGTTATCGTGTAATCCATCATCTCGACAGTCTGCAAGAGCTCATGCACCTTAAGTGGCATGGATAATGACATCAGATTATCCACATTCTTTTCCATGATCCCCGCTGCCGACGCTATGAGAAGCATCTGAAACTCCTTAGGCATATACTCGTATACCTCACTGTACATCATGTCTGAAAATCTGTATCCGCATATGATGATACCCATATTCAGGCCGTTCATGCTCGAAAGTGCCGAAGCTCCGGTATTTGCAACCGCCGTGACTGTATAACCGCTCTGCGCTAATATTTTTTTGATTGAATTGGCTACTTCCTTTTTAGGAAATGCTATCACAATATTATTCACGGTCCGTTACATCCTTTAAAATTTGTACAGATATTCATCTATTTCCCATTTGGTAACCGCAGCTCTGTAATCGTTCCACTCTGCCTCTTTTGCCTCTATATATTTGTTGTAGATGTGCTCTCCGAGTATCTCGCGTATAAAGTCATCTGTCTTAAGGCACTCAACCGCCTCATGCAAATCAGCAGGAAGTGATTCAATTCCGAGTCTCTTTTTATCCTGTTCTGTGAGCTCAAATACATTCTCACGAAGCTCTGCGTCAGGCTGCAGCTTATTCTTTATGCCGTCAAGTCCTGCTGCCAGGCACAGTGCCAGCACCAGATATGGATTTGCTGAAGGGTCAGGATTTCTAAGCTCAACTCTCCTTCCCTCGCCTTTTGCTGCCGGGATTCTGATAAGCGGACTTCTGTTTGTAGCGGACCATGTGATATAAATCGGTGCCTCATAGCCCGGCACAAAGCGCTTATATGAATTGACAATCGGATTGGTGATGACCGTCATACCCTTCATATGCTTCATGATGCCTGCTATGAAGTGGTATGCCTCCTCGCTGAGCCCAAGCTTATCATCCTCATTGTCAAATATATTGACACCGTCCTTTGAGAGTGACATGTTGATATGCATTCCCGAGCCGCTCACACCATGCTTTGGCTTTGGCATGAAGCTGGCAAAAAGTCCGTGTCTCTTTGCGATTGTCTTTATAGCAAGCTTGAAGGTCATGATATTGTCGGCTGTATGAAGTGCCTCCTCATACTTGAAATCAATCTCATGCTGTGCAGGTGCCACTTCATGGTGTGATGCCTCTATCTCAAAATCCATATCCTCAAGAGTTAAAACCATATCTCTTCTGGCATTTTCTCCCAAGTCATTTGGACCTAAATCAAAGTACCCTGCTCTCTCATGTGAGATGGTGGTAGGCTGTCCGTTCTCATCCAGATGGAAAAGGAAGAACTCACACTCCGGACCTACATTAAACATATAGCCCATCTGCTTTGCCTTTTCAATCTGCTTCTTTAATATATAGCGCGGGTCTCCCTCAAACGGTGTGCCGTCTGCCATATATACATCACAGATGATTCGTGCAACCTTGCCCTGCTGTGGTCTCCATGGAAAAATCATAAAGGTGTCAAGATCCGGATGCAGATACATATCCGACTCCTCTATCCTCACAAAGCCCTCTATTGATGAGCCATCGAACATGCACCTGTTGTCGAGTGCCTTCTCAAGCTGGCTGGCTGTAATAGCCACGTTTTTTAATGTTCCAAAGATATCCGTAAACTGTAAACGGATAAACTCGATATCCTCCTCATCCACTATGCGGATAATATCATTCTTAGTGTATTTTGCCATTTTAAATCTCCTTATTACTGCAAAAAGCTATAACCTTATCGTACTCCATCGCACCGCCAAACAAATCAAGAGCACTGCCTATCGTCACATTCAGATGGTTCTGTCCAAGCTGTCTGATGCATTTTAAATCATCAAAGGATGATACCCCGCCTGCATATGTGACCGGTATCCTTCCCCAGCTGCCAAGCATGGCGACAAGCTCCTTTTCGATGCCGTTTACCCTGCCCTCAACGTCCACTGCATGTACCAGAAACTCACAGCAGTATGAGGACAGCTTATCCAAAAGCTCTGTGGTCACGACCTCATCCGTGAATTTCTGCCAGCGGTCAGTTACTATATAATACTGTCCGTCCTTTTTGCGGCATGACAGATCAAGCACCAGCCTGTCACTGCCCACAGTATCTTTAAGCCTGTTTAGATTTTCATAGTTTATCCTGCCGTCTTTAAATACGTAGGATGTCACTATAACTGCTGCTGCACCGGCATCTATAAACTCCATCGCATTGTCTGCAGTGATGCCGCCACCTACCTGTAAGCCCTGCGGATACGCATTGAGTGCCATAACAGCCTGTTCCTTTGTGGCCTCATAATACTCGCTGCCCACAGAATTGAGCAGAATGATATGGCCGCCCTTTATACCGGATTTCCTATACATATCTGCATAAAACCGGCTGTCCTGCTCTGAGACAAAGTTCTCACTGGCAAAGTTGCCCCTGTCTTTTAATGAACCACCGACAATCTGCTTTACTTTTCCGTTGTGAATGTCGATGCATGGTCGAAACTCCATATTTTTCTCCCTGGTTTAGATTATTGTGGCTTAAAATCGTCACTGTCCACGCTTTAGTGTGACAGGCAAATGTTGAATGAAAGCCACTCAATATAAAATATAACATAAATTACACTTTATTTGCAAAGGACTTACATTAGTTTTACTAATAAATAATATAATAATTTCATATCGGGCTTATAACTGCTTGACACTCACTCTTTAATTTGCTATCATCATACAAATTACATTAGTATATAAAGTATACCAGCATAATAACATAAGAAAGAGAGGAATTTAAAAATGGGTACTATTATCGGCGAAGGAATTACATTTGATGACGTTCTCTTAGTTCCACAATACTCTGAGGTAACACCAAATATGATCGAGCTTCAGACACATCTTACTAAGAAGATTGTCCTTAACATTCCTATGATGAGTGCTGCAATGGATACAGTCACAGAATCAAAAATGGCTATCGCAATGGCCAGACAGGGTGGTATCGGAATCATCCACAAAAACATGTCTATTGAGGCACAGGCAGACGAAGTCGATAAGGTAAAGCGTTCAGAAAACGGCGTTATTACCGATCCGTTCTATCTTTCTCCAGACCATACATTACAGGATGCAGACAACCTGATGGCAAAATTCAAAATATCAGGTGTGCCAATCACAAAGGACGGCAAGCTCGTAGGCATCATCACAAACCGTGATCTGAAGTTTGAGACAGACTTCACAAAAAAGATTTCAGAGTCTATGACCTCTGAAAATCTCATTACAGCTCCTGAGGGCATCACTCTCGATGAGGCAAAGCAGATTCTTGCAAAGGCAAGAAAAGAGAAGCTCCCTATCGTAGACAAGGACAACAACCTCAAGGGACTTATCACTATAAAGGATATCGAGAAGCAGATTAAGTATCCTCTTTCAGCAAAGGATGATCAGGGCCGTCTCCTCTGCGGTGCCGGTGTAGGTATCACAGGCAACATGATGGAGCGTGTTGATGCTCTTGTTAAGTCTCATGTTGATGTCATCGTTGTTGACTCAGCACACGGACATTCAAAGAATATCCTTGAGGCTGTTAAGAAGATCAAGGCTGCTTATCCTGACCTTCAGATTATTGCAGGAAATATCGCAACCGGTGCTGCTGCCAAGGCTCTTATCGAGGCCGGTGCAGATGCAGTAAAGGTTGGTATCGGACCTGGTTCTATCTGTACAACACGTGTTGTTGCCGGTATCGGTGTACCACAGATTACAGCTATCATGGACTGCTACAAGGTAGCTAAGGAGTATGGAGTTCCTGTTATCGCAGATGGTGGTATCAAGTACTCAGGTGATATGACAAAGGCTCTCGCAGCCGGTGCCAACGTATGTATGATGGGCTCAATGTTCGCAGGCTGTGATGAGGCTCCGGGAACCTTCGAGCTTTATCAGGGAAGAAAATACAAGGTATATCGTGGCATGGGTTCTATCGCTGCTATGGAAAACGGAAGCAAGGACCGTTACTTCCAGGAGGGTGCTAAGAAGCTCGTTCCTGAAGGAGTTGAAGGTCGTGTAGCTTACAAGGGAACTCTTGAGGATACAGTATTCCAGCTTGTTGGTGGTATCCGCTCAGGAATGGGCTACTGCGGTTGCAAGACAATCGAAGATCTTAAGGAGAACGGACAGTTTGTCAAGATTACTGCTGCTTCTCTCAAGGAGAGCCACCCTCATGATATCCATATCACAAAAGAGGCTCCTAACTACAGCACAGACGATAAATAAACACATTTATTAATTCATATAACGAGGTAAAATATTTGGACGCTGACGACATATCGCAGATTATATTCTTATTAATACTATTAGCACTCTCCGCATTTTTTTCATCTTCGGAGACCGCTCTTACTACCGTAAACAAAATACGTATGAGAACCCTGGCTGAGGCTGGCAACACAAAAGCCAAAAAGGTGCTCAAGGTGACTGAGAACTCTCCAAAGATGCTCTCAGCCATCCTTATCGGCAACAACATCGTAAATCTTTCAGCATCATCGCTCACCACCTCGCTTGCCATCAAGCTGTTTGGCAGCGTCGGAGCAGGTGTCGCAACCGGAATACTTACATTCCTCATACTGATCTTCGGAGAGGTCTCTCCGAAGACACTTGCGACCATAAAGGCTGACAAGATTTCGCTCTCAATCGCAGGCTTTATATCAGTGCTCATGGTAGTGCTGACACCTGTAATATTTATCATCAACAAGCTTTCACTCGGAGTCATTTTCCTCTTTGGAATAAGACAAAGCGATGCCAAGCGCGTCATGACCGAGGAGGAGCTTCGTACAATCGTTGATGTAGGACAGGAGGACGGTGTCATCGAGGATGAAGAGCGTGATATGATTCACAATGTATTCGATTTTGGAGATGCCGAGGCCAAGGAGGTCATGGTTCCACGTATTGATATGACGTTTGTCCATGTTGATTCTACTTATGATGATTTGATTTCCATATTCAGAGAGGATAAATTCACCAGACTCCCTGTGTATGACGAAAGCACTGACAACGTAATCGGTATCGTAAATATGAAGGATCTGCTGCTCCTTAAGGATGAGGATAAAGAGCATTTTTCCATCAGGAATATCATGCGTGAGCCTTACTTTACATATGAGCACAAGAATACAGCGAATCTGTTTCTCGAGATGCGCGAATCATCTATATCGCTTGCCATTGTCTTAGATGAATACGGTGTCACAGCCGGACTCATCACACTTGAGGATCTCTTAGAGGAGATAGTCGGTGAGATTCGTGATGAATACGACTCTGACGAGCAGGATGATATCACAAGAATAAATGACTACGAATACATAGTTCTTGGCTCTGCAAATCTCGAGGATGTAAGCGATGAGCTTGGTCTGCACCTCGAATCAGACGACTATGACACAATCGGTGGCTACTGCCTTGAAAAGCTTGACCACCTGCCTGAAAAAAATGAAATAATCATCACTGATGACAATATTCTTCTCCGCATAGAGGCTGTTGATAAAAACCGAATCGAAAAGGTCTATATCAAATTGCCAAAGCCTGCCGAAGAAGAGAATTAAATTCAGGATCGTTTAACCAGCAGGAGGTCTCCATGAGACCTCCTGCTTTATTTTTGCTGTAATACAAATACCATTCTTCATACTCTAGTTATCCTCCATTGGCTGATCTGCTACAATAGTCTTTTTGCAGCTTATTTTCTTTGTCACACCTGTAGGAAGCTTGAACTCTTCCTCTATTCCTGCTGAAATAATGCCCTTTTCCATATCACATACATAGACTGTGGCAATTGCAGTACCGCCTGCTGTAAGTCTCTCATTAATGTCCTCTATGACAGCTTTTTCCACATCATAGCTGCTGACGGGCTTCTTATCCACGATATACATATTTGGCTCGTAATATCTGTTCATAGCACCCGAAAGTGCTAATGACAGACTCTTTTCCATCTGGTTCTCCCTGACTGTCATATTGTATACACTAAGCCCAAGCATCACTGTATACAATACAATAAGACAGCCTATTATTCCAAGTACTACATTTTTCATTCTGTACGCCTGCTACCTTTCTATTAATTGGAACACTTATCCTCACATGATCCCTTGTGCCATCATAGAGGCTGTTGATAAAAACCGAATCGGAAATATCTATATCAAATTGCCAAGGCCTGCCGAAGAAGAGAATTAAATTCAGGATCGTTTAACCAGCGGGAGTTCTCCATGAGGCCTCCTGCTTTATTTTTGCCATAATACTTTTCGCTTATGAATCTAATCTTTCCAAAGGCTTTGGTTCTCTCCTTGACCTGAGTATCTGTAAATGTGATGGATATAGTCTTTTGCGTGATATTTCCATAGCTGTCCTTTGCCTCAAGCACTATCTCTATGATATCCTTGTCACGTACACTTTCTATTTTACGGTCATCAAAATTTTTCACTTTCAGATAATTTATCTCGTTATCGCCAAACGCAATATCACCATCCTCCACATCCGTTGCAGATATAAGGCTTCCTATCAGCTGCTCTGTTATACCGCCATTCCTTGCCTGCTTTATCGAAAAGAACATATCATCCGCCTCTATGGTAGGCTCATGCTCCCAAAGTGCATACATACGTATTACCGCCTTATCTGTAAACTCTATCCCCAGTATCCTGCATAAATCAGCTACCTGTATACTCTCTCCCGGCGCATATTTTATATCAGGATACTCTTCTCCTAAAATCCAGCCTATACACATATGCTGGCTTGGCAATGTCACCGTATCACTATACTTCACAGTGGCAGATACACCGGTATCATATTCTATGGTATACTCGTTTTCCTGCCATACTGCGTATAAATTTTTCGACGGTCTGTTTGACTCAATCCAGCTGTTTGCCACACCACACAATAACGGATATCCGGCAGTCGTATCATACGAATTATTTCCCCAGCCACTCATATGATACCCGGCCATCTGCCAGCCCACAGCCGGAAAAGCCTGATTGATGCCTCCATATGTGTAGCTCTTTGAGGTCTTTTCTGAATCAGACGCACTCGTATTCCGCCAGAATGTCACAGCTATAGTACCTGCCTTTGCGTATGCCGTATAAGTACCACCCGAATTCACATAAAAACCATATGATGATGAGCTCATTGACGAATCATTGTTCCAATTCGTGAAATCATATCCGGCAGAACTGCTTGCACTTATTGTCACATATGTACCATAGCAGTATGTACCTCCCCCTGATACACAGTTTATGCCTGTAGACTTCCTGACATCAATTGTATGAAACAGTCCTCTCACCGTCTTGCCATAATACGAATACAGTGCTGAGAGTGCGCTGTCCGTCCAGTTTGCCGCTTTGGATATACCTGCATATGTAGTATAAACCTTTCCCCAGGAAGGACCATTATCATTCATGCCACCCTTGTTCTTGCCATTTACTCGAAGTACCATGCAGGCATCGAGGATGATGGTGCAGGAGCCGGAGCTAAGGGCTTTGAGGGATTCTTGATTCATTCTGTTCCTAACATATCTCAAAGGAATTTTGTACATCATATATTCCTTCCCACCTGACTTTGCTTGACATTTAAGTGTCATATAGCTTCCACCCATTTGATAATAAATGGTCTGAATAACATTCCCACTACTATTTTTTACACTCATTTTGTAGCCTATTGTCCTATATTTTGTTCCTGAAGTAGATGTATTTCCTGCTGAACAAAAATAAATATCGCCCTCATATATGTTTGTAGGCTTAAAAACTGCACTGTTTCCGTAACTATTATAAAACTTAACCGGCTCACTCCATTCATCTGCAATAATATTACTTTTCTCAAAATTTAACCCTATACATATAATTAGCAATACTCCTACTATTAACTTCTTTAAAAATTCTTTCATAACTAAAAAATACCAACTCCCCACATATAGCATATCAGATATCCGTATTCATCATATTCTCCTTTAGTATACAGGCCTGTAAAATTATAAAATCCATATGACTCAGCTAGAGCCTCATTATAATTAGGTATCTCATTTTTTGACGGATAAATACATCTGTCATCACCAGAAATTCCTACTGAATTCAATGATAATCCCCACTCTTCTTTCATCTTATGTGCAATCTGTTCCGCTAAATATGAATCAGATATGCTTCCATCTGTCCACTGTTTCACCAACGAATCAACATACGCCTTCTGCTCCCCTGTCATGCCATTTCCAGCCTTACTGCCATAAAATATCCATCCCGGTGCAACATACTCATTTTTTGGTGCTTCCGGCTGCGCGGGCTTACTTTGAGCCGGCTCAGGTGTGACTGTCTGATTTGATGCTGCCGGTTTTGAATCGTTACCTGCAGGTTGTTGTGTGTTATTGCTGTCTGCCGATGTGTTATTGCTGCCTGTCAATGTCTTTTTATCTGCTGCTGTTTTGTCTTCTGATGATTTGTCAGAAGATTTATCTGACGCTGTATTTGCATTATCTGAATTATCGGCTGCCGGTGCGGAATTATCATTGGTATCTGATTGCGTACCGTTATTTTGCTTATTATCTTTATCAACTACATTTGTTTCCTTCAATGCATCCTTTTTCACAAGTTCAAGTGTCTCGCTTTCAGCTACAATATCCTGCGTATTTTCTGTCACACTGACAGACCGGGAATCCTTTTTCTTCCCCTTTTCTCCTGATTTTGAGCTTACTGCCACTGCTATACATATGATAAGAATTATTGCTATTATCACTGCCGGTATAATAAATAAAAGTCTGTGTTGTTTTTCATTTTTCATTTTATATATCCGCTACCTTTCTATTAATTGGAATACTTATCCTCACATGATCCCTTGTGCCGTTTTTGCAGGTTATCCTGACATGCATATCATACACACCATAATCCGGAAAGCTGAGTGACGATTCATCGGCTGATATGCTGCCTGTACAGTCATTTCTGCCCGAATCATACAGGGCATAAACCTCAAGCTTATCCAGATTATCCTCATGTGCTGTAACCTCAAGCAGGTCATACACACTGTAGCTTACGGCATTCCGGCGCATTTTCTCCTTTAGCTCAATACCCGGAACCGGTATATTTTTTATGCTGTCATAGCTGTTGTTTGCGCTATTTTCACTCAATATATCCTGTGTCGCAAACGCCACACCCATTTTGTTCTTCAGAGCCCCAAATCCCGACAGCAGCGCAATTCCTACGACCACCGCCACTATCATGGCTCCATATGTCTGCATTATCTCCTTCATCTATCGTCTCCCGGTTATCTAAATCGCACTGTTGCCCCATATATTTATGAGCTGCGCAAGCATGCCTCCCTGAGCCAGCACAATATTTCCCATCAGCACGAGAAATGCACTTGTGGCGGCCGCTGCAATCAGCACGCCTCCATACTGTCTGAATACTTCTTTCATGTTCTCTTACCTTTACATACTTTTAATCAATTCGGTTATTATCACAGCAGGGTGGACACATATACAAGCACACCGACCGCTCCACTGCCTAAAAGAAGCATAATAACGCTTCCTCCCAATTCTTCTATTAATAGCTCCATCTGTTTTCTCCTCCCTCTTATACAGCCATGTCCACAAAAAGAGTGCTACAACGCATAGCCGCTCAGCACATGCTCCTGCTCTATTCCGAAAAATGCTACCGCGTAATTGAATTTAAGCTCCACTCTTGCCTTTTCTATCTCATCTGACGAGGCGATTTGTGATGCATCTGTGACTGTCTTTATGGAATTGTCTGTCATATACAGCTTAAGCTCCAGGGTATCTCCTGCTTTTGATGCATTTTCAAAGCAGGTCTGAGCAACCAAGCTGTCATAATCACTATCCTCAAGCTCATTGATAATCTGCGCATGGAGGTTTTGTGCCTCAACGACAGTCATAAAGCCCGACAACACACCTGATGATGTCACCACCATAAACATAATCAAAAACACACCTAAAAAGGTCTTCATTATCTGACTCACAGCGCACCTCCTACACTACCTTGTAAGCCAAAAAGCTTATAAGGAAAATAGCCATATCAACTATCATCTTAAAGGATGCTGTGATAACAGGCGCCAAAAACAACAGATACATGCCGGCGGTCTTGTCCTTAAGTCTCGCGGTGTCTGCTGCATCAAGCATCTCCAGATTTTTCGTAATCAGCTCATCAATCTGGCTGCCGCTATTGCCGCTGTTTCCAATCGAAACTGCATACAGCATGCCCATGGCTGCGTTTATCTCCGGCAGATTGAGGCAGTCAAGGAACCTGTGATACGGATCAGAGCTCTCCGGCTCCACATCCAGTCTCTCCACAAGCGTATTTACCTCTTCCTTAAGTATCACAGGTATATGTTCTCTCGACTTTTGTATGGCAACCTGCACATTTTCACTCTGAATCAACAGGGCGAGGTCCATCAGCCACTTTGGAAATGCACTCTTTACATCTGCTATCAGATTTTTCTTCATAAGCCTGTGGCCTATACGGTGCTGGTTCAGACATACAAGAGTAACTCCCATAGCTGCAACAGCCGGCCACTGTCTGTCAGTATACAGTAAAAATACACTTGCTAATGCAGGTATAACAGCCATAAGAATTGACGCGCGAAGCTCCTTTGCCGAATTGTACGCCTTGTATTCCTCAAGCTTTTTGGCATGCTTATCATCCTCAGGCAGCAGATCAATAGCCAGATAATCCACTTCAAGGAATTTCTGTCCCCAGAGTATGATAAAATCATCAAGCACTATAAGAGCAACAGACAGTATCTGCACTATGATATTGCTGCTGATATCCATACTCAAAACCGGCAGATAAAGTATGATTCCGCTAATGATAACAGAGGTCACAACTGATAAGATAATCTGATGAAACATCCTCTGTCTGTCCTCGATATTGTGCAGTATCCTGCGCTCCCATGCACTCTTATCCTTAAGCAGTATTTTGGCAGACTCATTGATATCACCGCCATAATACTCGGCATGTGCCATAAACTCGTGTGCATTCACTATGCGGTTACATCTGTACTCATCCTCAATAATCCTCATAGCATCCACAAACACCTCTGTCTCATCAAATGTGAGCAGCATATGGTCAAGAGCTCTGCTAACAGTCTCCTTCATATGTCCATCTGCCAGTGTACTCTTTACATCCTCAAATGCACGGATTATCTTCTGCTCCTTCAAAAATGAATACAACAGTGTGTCAATATACAGCGATACATCCAGAAAGCGCTTTCGCGCTTCCTGAAATCTTTGTCCCTTGATACGGTGAAAATACTGCATAACAAGAAGAAAAACAAGTACCACAGCCGTACACACCCAGTTTAGCTTGAGCAGAAGATGCAGCACATATGTCAGAAATAAAATCAATATATATTTCATCCCTAAGCCTCCCTCGCCTCACTCATCATGGCCTCATTCATCCGTATCTCATTGACAAAGGACTCACCAAACGGCTCATTAACACCCTCTCTTTTAAATCTGCGAAGTATGACCTTTGGTATGTCGTGAGTCACTATCTGTCCGTCAGATACCAGCATAAACACATGATTGGTATAGTTTTCCCTATAGAAAAAGCACACCTGATCTATGTATCTGTACACCACTCCGTCTTCATTTCTCCTCTTGCGGATCAAAATCCCCACATCAAGCGCCTGATATATGTCATTCTCCATACGCTCCGCATCCACACGGCTCTCAAGCATATTGAGTATTCTGTCCGGGATATTGCGCACATCGTCTGTGTGGAGTGTCGTCATGCCACGCACACCGGTGCTCCAGCTCTGCAGCAGATATTTTACCTCCTTTGAGCGTGCCTCCGAGAGCATAATCCACTTCGGATTCATTCTAAGGCACGACTTGATGGCCTCAGAGTAGCCAAACACATCCTCACTCACCTTCATCTCTATGCAGTCCTTGCCCGGATTTGTCTCGGAATAGCGTATCTCAAGGGTATCCTCAATCGTAATCACACGCTCATTTGCCGGAATAAACTGTGAGAAAAACTTCACGCACTCCGTCTTTCCAATGCCCGGCATGCCGCAAAAAGTGATATTCATCTTGGTCCTGACACAGTTTATCAAAACGGCTAAAAGCTCCTCTGAGCAGAATTTCTCAGCAATCGCAGATTCTGCCGTCAGCCTGATAAGCGGAGGTGTCTTTCGTATGCTGATGCTCCTTCCTGACTTCGCAACCGACTCATGCAGTATCGTCACACGAAGCTCGCTTGTCTCTGCCTCAAGCTCCGGATTTCTCTTATTGAACTGTCTGCTTACGACATTGGCGATGCGCTGTGTAAACTGCTCCACAAAAGCAGGTGTCATATACTGTGTGACAAACTGCTGATTGGCTCTGAAACGCTCATTGAATATATTTGTAAGCCAGATTTCTTTGCCGTTATAATCTATATCCGTTATCTCGTTGCTGGCTACAAAGCTCCAAAGCGGTCCAAAATATTCTTTTCCAAGCTCCATTTATCACCTCTTATTTGACACTCATATTGGCATGATTTGAAAAGTTTGTAATCAGATCACTAAATGTCTTTCCTACTATGCCTGTTGCATCAGAGCCTATAACCGCTGTTACAACGAGGATGATTGATAAAATTGCTACAACTGTTATGAGTATTCCGCCATATTCCTGAAAAATTTCCTTCATAATATTTAAATCCTTTCTTCATCTAAGTCTAAAATAATAGTGTTAAATAATAAAATAATAGTGTTAAATAAAATCAAAAATCAAATATATGAAACTAAAAATCAAGGGAAAAAATAGTGGCCGAAATGCCACAAAAAGAAACCTGCATAGAACATATGCAAGACACAATTTAAAAAGATATTTATATCTTACACAAAAATCGGGATTTGTAAATACCAAATCCCGAAAAAATGTGCACAAATATTCATTTAGTTTTTATACATATATCACATACTTATTTTAGACAAATATGCCAATTATAAGTCTACCCGTTAGGACATAACAGAGAATTGCACGTCTGTCCGTTAAGACATAACAGTGAATTGTACGTCTATCCGTTAAGACATAACAGTGATTTTATGCCTCGAGCAGTTTATTTACGCTGACAAGACGTGTGACAACAACAAACACCTCTGCAGCCTTTTTCAGCTCATCAAGTGATGGATATGTCGGAGCAATTCTTATCACGCAGTCATCCGGATCCTTCTTGTAAGGGAAAGGAGAGCCTGCACCTGTCATTGTGACACCAGCTTCCTTGCACTTTGCAACGATTTCCTTTGCACAGCCTGAAAGAGCCTCAAATCCGAAGAAGTATCCACCAAGCGGCTTAACCCATGTTCCGATGCCTCTTGAAGCAATTTCATCTGTGAGGATATTCTCAACCAGCTCGAATTTAGGTCTGATAAGAGCTGCATGCTTTGCCATATGAGCCTTGATACCATCTGCATCCTTAAAGAATCTCGCATGACGAAGCTGATTAATCTTGTCGTGTCCGATTGTCTGTATAGTAAGGCGCTTCTTGATATCCTCACGGTTTTTCTCAGATGTGCATACACCTGCCACGCCTGCACCAGGGAATGTCACCTTACTTGTTGAGCAGAACTCAAATACAATATCAGGGTTTCCCTCTTTCTCGCAGAGCTCAAGGATATTTGGAATCTCTGCCTGCTTATCATCATAGAGATGATGAATTGTGTATGCATTGTCCCAGAAGATTCTAAAATCATCTGCTGCAGGCTTAAGCTTTGCAAAGCGCTCAACTGTCTTATCAGAGTATACAACACCCTGTGGGTTAGAGTATTTCGGAACACACCAGATTCCCTTTACAGAGGCATCGTTATTGACATATTTCTCAACCATATCCATGTCAGGACCATCCTTAGTCATAGGGATGTTTATCATCTCAACTCCAAACTCCTCTGTGATTGCAAAGTGCCTGTCATAACCCGGTACAGGACAGAGGAACTTCACCTTGTCAAGCTTGCACCATGGTGTATTGCCGCAAAGACCAAAGATAAATGCACGTGAAACCTGATCATACATGATATTGAGACTTGAGTTTCCATATACTATAGCCTGCTCAGGCTTTGCTCCTACCATGCCAGCGATAAGGGCCTTTGCCTCAGGAATTCCGTCCAGACATGCATAGTTTCTCACATCAAGTCCTGATTCACTCTTCATATCACTGTCTGATTTCAAGACATCGAGCATAGGGAGTGAGAGGTCAAGCTGGTCTGCTCCCGGCTTTCCACGCGACATGTCAAGGCTTAAGCCAAGATTCTTAATCTTCTCGTACTCAGCCTCAAGTGCTGTCTTTTCCTGCATTAACTCGTCCTTTGTCATTTCTGTATACTTTTTCATTTAAAGATCCTCCTGGTCTGATTTTTTAAATATTTATGTTATTATCACAGTCTCTGTGAAGCTCATCCATGTGTGCTTTTATCTTTGCCTCATAGCCTATATCCGTAGGCTTGTAAAACACTCTGTCTGTAAGGCCATCCGGCAGATACTGCTGCTTCACATAGTGATTTGGATAGTCGTGTGCGTATTTGTACCCGACTCCGTGCCCGAGCTTTTCTGCCGCACCGTAATGGGCATCCTGCAGATGTGCCGGAACAGCCGGTGTCTTAGTCTGCTTCACGCAGCTCATCGCTGCCGATATCGCATTATATGATGCATTGCTCTTTGGCGCGCATGCCATGTATGTGACAGCCTGTGACAGAATAATCTGTGCCTCCGGCATTCCAACGCGCTCGACCTCTGCCGCCGCCGATGCCGCTACAACCATAGCCATCGGGTCTGCATTGCCTATATCCTCCGATGCAAGTATCATGATTCGTCTTGCGATAAATTTCACATCTTCTCCGGCATAAAGCATCCTCGCCAGATAATAGACCGCCGCATCCGGGTCTGAGCCACGCATGCTCTTTATAAAAGCAGAGATGGTATCGTAATGGTTATCCCCCTTCTTATCATAGGAGATAACTCTTTTTTGTATACATTCGCTAGCCACATCGATAGTGATATGAATGATGCCATCGTCTGACCTGTCCGTGGTCAGTACACCAAGCTCAATCGCTGTGAGCGCCGCTCTCGCATCTCCGTTTGACACATCTGCAAGGAAATCAAGTGCATCATCATCTATCTGTGCATTGTATGCACCCATGCCCTTTTCTGTGTCAGTCAGTGCTCTCTTAAGAAGTACCTTTATATCATCCGTTGACAGCTTTTTAAGCTCAAAAATGACTGAGCGTGAAAGCAAAGCACCGTTTACCTCAAAGTAAGGATTCTCAGTGGTAGCTCCTATCAGAATAATGGTGCCATCCTCCACAAACGGAAGCAGATAATCCTGCTGCCCCTTGTTGAAGCGGTGTATCTCATCGATAAAAAGTATCGTCTTCTTCTGATACATTCCCTGATTATTCTTCGCCTGCTCCACGACCTCTTCCATGTCCTTCTTGCCTGCAGAGGTTGCATTAATCTGCATAAACTCAGCACTGGTAGTGTGGGCTATGACCTTTGCCAAAGTAGTCTTTCCGGTGCCCGGCGGCCCGTAAAAGATGATGGAGCTGAGCTTATCGGCTTTAATCGCACGATACAAAAGCTTGTCCTTCCCAACTATGTGCTGCTGCCCGACCACCTCATCAAGTGTTGTCGGACGCATCCTAGAAGCTAAGGGACCGCTTGTCTCCTTATTCTGTTCTCTCATGTAATCAAATAAATCCATATCATCCCCGCCTGAAATGCATATTTGATATATCTGTTATATCATTTTGCAATTTCTTTTAGCAAAAAATTCATTTTGCATTGATATAATCGGCAATTATGTGTTTTATAAGTGCTAATTATGCATAAAAAAGTGGTGCAAAATTCATTTCCCTATAATAAGATACATGAATTTGCACCACTTTACAACACAAAATTTATTTTTCTACGAAATGACTAATATTTGCCCTTTAATGCAGGATAAAACTGCTTAAATTTTGCATAACCCTTCTCATATTTTTCATTTTGCCTCAGAAGTTTTACTGCACTGCAGATGCACTAAGCTGTCCATCCTTCACATCTATAAGAATGGTATCTCCTGCTCTCACACCATCTGCCAGAATCAGCTTTGCTGCAAGTGTCTCGACATGTTTCTGCAGATATCTCTTGAGTGGTCTTGCTCCGTATACCGGATCGTAGCCATTGTCGGTGATAAACTGCTTTGCAGTGTCTGTCAGCTCGACTGTGATTTCCTTGTCGACAAGACGCTTGTTTAAGTCCGCCATGAGCAGGGTGATGATATGACCGATGTTGTCCTTTGTGAGAGGCTTGAACATGATGATCTCATCAAGTCTGTTTAAAAACTCCGGTCTAAAATGGCCCTTAAGCTCATCCATGACGCGGTTCTCACACTCTGTGCTGATGCTGCCGTCTGCCTCTATGCCCTCAAGAAGCTCCTGTGAGCCGAGGTTACTTGTCATAATGATGATAGTGTTTTTGAAATCCACGGTACGTCCCTGTGAGTCAGTAATTCGTCCGTCATCAAGCACCTGAAGCAGCACGTTGAATACATCCGGATGGGCTTTTTCCACCTCATCAAAGAGTACTACTGAATATGGCTTACGCCTTACAGCCTCTGTGAGCTGTCCACCCTCATCATAGCCTACGTATCCCGGAGGCGCTCCGATGAGTCGTGACACTGAGTACTTCTCCATGTACTCACTCATATCGAGTCTGACCATGTTGTTTTCATCATCAAAAAGACTTGCCGCAAGTGCCTTTGCAAGCTCTGTCTTACCTACACCTGTAGGTCCAAGGAACATAAACGAGCCTATCGGCTTTGTAGGATCCTTGATGCCTGCCTTTGAACGGATGATAGCCTCTGTCACCTTTGTGACTCCGTCATCCTGTCCTATTACCCTCTTGTGCAGCTCCTCATCGAGGTGAAGTGTCTTATTACGCTCACTCTCCGTAAGCTTTGCAACAGGTATTCCTGTCCAGCGCGAGATAATAAGTGCAATCTCCTCATCGCCCACGTTCTCTCGCACAAGCGATAAGTCTCTGTCCTTAAGCAGTGCCTCCTCTGATTCCAGCTCCTTCTGAAGGTTTGGAAGCACACCATACTGCAGCTCTGCTGCCTTTTCCAGGTCATAGTTCTGCTGTGCTGTCTTGATTTCATTCTTTGTAGACTCAATCTTTTCACGAAGCTTGCTGACCTTGTCAACAGCGCCCTTCTCATTCTGCCACTGAGCCTTTTTGGCATTGAAGTCATCACGCAGCTCTGCAAGCTCCTTCTGGAGTGCTGCGAGCCTGTCCTGACTTAAGTGATCTGTCTCTTTCTTTAGAGCTGTCTCCTCTATCTCAAGCTGCATAATCTTACGATTCTGCTCATCAAGCTCTGCAGGCATTGAATCAAGCTCCGTCTTTATCATGGCACAGGCCTCATCCACCAGGTCTATTGCCTTATCAGGCAAAAATCTGTCTGTGATATATCTGTTTGAAAGTACAGCCGCTGTGACAAGTGCCGAGTCCGTGATTTTGACGCCGTGGAATACCTCGTATCTGTCCTTAAGGCCACGAAGTATTGAGATAGTGTCCTCTACTGTCGGCTCGTCTACCATAACAGGCTGGAAACGTCTCTCAAGGGCTGCATCCTTCTCAATGTACTCACGGTACTCATCGAGTGTGGTGGCACCTACGCAGTGCAGCTCACCTCTTGCAAGCATTGGCTTAAGAAGCTGTCCTGCATCCATGGCTCCGTCTGTCTTTCCTGCTCCGACAATTGTATGAAGCTCATCGATAAAGAGAATTATCTGGCCGTCAGAGGCTTTTACCTCCTCAAGCACTGCCTTAAGTCTCTCCTCAAACTCGCCCCTGTACTTAGCTCCTGCAATCAGAGAACCCATATCGAGTGCAAACAGTTTTTTGTCCTTTAAGCCTTCAGGCACATCGCCTTTTACGATACGCTGTGCCAGTCCCTCAACGACTGCCGTTTTACCAACACCCGGCTCACCGATAAGTACCGGGTTATTTTTAGTCTTACGCGAGAGAATACGCACTACATTTCGTATCTCATCATCACGGCCGATAACAGGATCAAGCTTCTGCTGTCTTGCACGCTCCACCATGTCGTAGCCGTATTTCTCAAGTGTATCATAGGTGGCCTCAGGGTTATCGGATGTGACCTTCTGATTGCCCCTGACCGTAGAAAGTGCTGTGAGGAATCTGTCTCTTGTGAGACCGTACTCCTTAATCAGCTCCTTCATTGCCTTGTTTGGATACTTCAGCAGACACAGGAAAAGATGCTCTACCGAAACATACTCATCTCCCATTGCCTTTGCCTCGTCCTCAGCATGGATAAGAACCTTGTTTAAATCATTGCCCACATAGACCTGTGCACTGCTACCGCTTACCTTTGTGCGCGCTGCCAGATGGCGCTTTGCATTCTCCGTGAAATGCTCTACGTTTATCTCCATTTTGTCAATCAGCTTCGGTATCAGTCCGTCCTCCTGTGAAAGTAATGCCACAAGCAGGTGCTCCTGTTCTATCTCCTGATTGCCATAATCATATGCAAGCTTCTCGCAGTCATTGACTGCCTCTATTGATTTCTGTGTAAATTTTTGAATGTTCATAGTCTCACTCCCTTCTACTATGTTATCCATAAATATAATTCTTATGTGTCATACAGGTAATATCAAAATTTTATATCTAAATAATCCTTTAAATAATTCTTCAATATTCCTTGTGACTATGTTATAGCACGCAAATTAGCACTCGTCAAGCAAGAGTGCTAACAATTTTTATTAAATAAATATAAACTTTTGATTTACAAGCAAAAAAGAGTGATTTACATCACTCTCTTTTACTCAATCGGCTGCACAATCCCCGAAACATTTGCCAGATTCTGCATCTTGTCATCAGCGTCAGCCATGATATCTGCGCATTTCTTAAGCTCCCGCTGCATCTCCTCCGTGAATACACGGCTCTTCTTGTAGCGAAGCTGATGCTCTGTGCTGGCCCAGAAATTCATCGCAATGGTACGAAACTGTATCTCTATCGGCACCTTGTCCTTGTGATCCGAAAAATACACATCAACCAGCACTATCATATGAAGACTCCTGTAGCCATTATCCTTCGGTTTTTTTATGTAGTCCTTTATTGTGACAATCTCGACATCCGCCTGATTCACAAGCATATTGGCCACCTGATATACATCGGATATGAATGGACAAATGACCCTGACGCCGGCTATATCCTTAATCTCACGCTTCATGGCGTTGGTGGTGAGCGGAATGCCCTTTCGCTTCATTTTGTCTATTATGCTGTCAAGCGACTTTACACGGCTCTTTATGTTCTCGATTGGATTTCTTTCGTGATTGTTTTTGAATTCATTATTTAATATCTGCAGCTTTGCTACTATCTGCTGTATACCCGATTCGTAGTAGAACATGATGTGTTCATACTGCGAGGCAATTGAACTAAATTCGCCCAGCATCGGCAGCATCTCTATTTGTGTATCATCCATGTTTATACTCCTTGGTTTTAGGTTTTCTTACTAATTGTATACCTTATACTGTTTATACATATTATGCTTCTGTATTCGATTTTCCCTTTTTAACTGCCTTTTTAACTATCAGCTTTGAAACCCGGTATGTCACTTCCACCAGCGCAACTCCTGCAACTACATCATATATCACATGCTGCTTCGTAGTCAATGTGGATATGAATACTGCTATAGCGCAAATACAGAAGGTTGTACGTATCCACTGCGGTACTTTTTTATTGCCACGGATGCCTATATAGCACAGCCAGCTTACAAGGCAGTGTATAGATGGAAAAAGATTGTCAGCTGCATCCATACTATATAAAAAGCGCATGAGCTGTGCCCATATGTCTGAGCCCACTATTTCCGGGCGGGTGTTGGTTGTAGGATACACGACATAACAGATAAAACAGACTGCCTTTGCCAGCCAGTCTGCCATGAGGAAACGATAACAGTGCCTTTTATCCATCGCTGCATTGTACAGATATCCTATAATCCAAAAAATATAGCAGCCAAAATAAATGACTACTGTAGGGTACACAACCGGTATCATATCATCAAGCGAGGTCTCTATATTGTGATGGATAAAACCGCCTGCAATAGCACGCGCGCCCCAGTATACACTGAAATTGAGCACTACTGTAAAAAGCAGCGGAATACGACTGTATTTTGGAAGTATTCTGTTAAAAAACTGTCCTGTTTGCGATATGCTGTCCCTGGATAACACGTACTTCTTTGTCTCCTTTTATACACTCTTTAATTTCCGGAAGCAGGTCAATATGACCTTTTTTAAACAAAAGCACTATTGTGGAGCCAATCAGCTCAAAGTGCCCCATCTCTGCGCCCTTTCTCATCATAACATTCTCGTGGTCATTGACTATGCCTCCCACAAGCAGCGCACCTATCTCAATCTGTGCTACCTTGCCAAAATTAACTGTATCCAGAATAGTCCACATACGCCTGTTTTGCCTGTATACAGGCGCATTTTCCAGTGCAATAGGCTGTACACTGTGAAGCAAACCCTTCACGAAATGATTCCTGCCCTGAAATCCATCATCTATATAGCAGTAATGATGATAATCATTGGCACAAAGACGCAGTATCACGCAATCTCCTCCAACAAATTCCTTTGCAATTTTTTTGTCGGTGACAAGGTCCGTCACCTTGTACCATGAGCCCTTGATGTGAAAGCTGTTGTTGCTTTTTATCCTGTATGCACTCAGGTAGCCGTCACACGGACTAATAAGATGCTCAGCCTGCCTGTCCACCTCAATATCATCACGCTTTCTTGAGAAAAAGTCCTGAAAGCTGTTATATTTCTGACCCTTAAAATCAGACATGTCTATATTGTTATTCTTTATATACCGGCTGATAAACGGCTTAGACAGCGGGGAGCGTGCTACTATTTCTCCGAGCTTAAGTGCACCTGTATGCAGAAGCACCTTAAGTGTCACACGCCCAGGTGCCGTGGTGTAAAGCCAGTCTACAAACGATTTTTTTGCCATTAAATAAGAACCTCCGCAATGAGAATACAAAACTCAACTGCTCCTATACCTACAAGCAGAACCTCTCCAAAAAGAGATGGCTTTTTGAGCTTTACAGGGAGCACGTAGCAAATGCCAATGATTAAAAGGGCAAGTGCCGCGATTGTCTGTGTATGTATAGCTGTGAACTCTCCAATCAGATATACCGCCGGGATAGCAAGCGCACTTGAGGTGATTGGAAGCCCCAGATAATACTGTCTGCGCTCTGCTGTCGCTGCCTGCCTGTTGGCCTCATCCACATTAAAGTATGCCAGACGGATAAGCCCGCAAAGAATGAATACAAATATGGCGATAAATGCAACTGATATCTTTGGTGTCACGCAAAATACCCACACTGCCGGAAGCACACCGAAGCATATGATATCACTTAACGAATCTATCTGTATGCCAAATGTGCGCTCGTCCCTGGTACGATCCTTCTTTGTGGATGCAATGGTGCCATCAAACATATCACAGACACCGGCCAGCATAAGACAGATTAGTGAACCCACATACCTATCCTTTATGGCAAGCATAACTCCAAGGAAGCCTATCCACATGCCTATGTATGTAAGCACTACCGTGTAATTATAAAAGCCTATGAGCCCTGTCTTTTTCTCTGTGTCTGTATTCCCTATATCCAGAGTATCTGCTATTGCAGAATTAATATTCATATTATTCATATCGATTCCCTTACTTTCATTCTTTTGTTTTTATCAGATAAAACATGATAAGTTTTCTCATTTACCCTTAACCGGTAATATTATATGCCCTTACCTGATATATAATAACATATTCATGGCATAAACTCATTAATTATTTGTTTAAACTTTTCTTAATATCTCTTATTTTTAGCAAAAAACAAGGCAGAACCCGCTTTCTGATTCTGCCCACATACTATAGCATATCATGAATTATATCTTTAATCTCCTGCTTGTCCTTTTCAAGAACAAATGCAAGCTCTGCATTTAAATTGTGCTCTGCCATCTTGCCATAGCGCTCATCGACGGCTGTAGACTTCTTGCCTGCCTGTGCACGCTGCTCATTTCTGATATGTAAACACTTTAAGAGACTGATCACACTATCCGGCTCACAGCTTCTGACTGCCTCCTTATAGCGCGTTTCGCGCTCCTTCTCATTGTTTACCGCGAGCGCCTCTATCTCAGGTACTCTATCGAGCACCGCCAGTGCCTCATCCTGTGTTATTACCTTACGTATCCTCTTATCAGCATTGTCAACAGGTATATACACTCTGTCATTCTCCTCCTCAACAGGGCGGAGTAAAAAATATGACTTGAGCTGCTTGTCTCCTGACATGTCTAACTCCACGATTTCGCTTATTTTGCAAATACCATTTGTAGCATTTAATACGTAATCACCTATTTCGAACATATCACACCTCTTTCGTTATACGTTATTATTTTATCACTTTTTCACGAATTTTGTAAGAGGATTTTTTCAAAAATGTCAAATATATCAAAAAAGCGTGTTTTACGTCAATAAAACACGCTTTAAAAAATTACTCAATCAGCTGCTTCACGCGGTCATCGAGCTGGAGCATACGGATGATAAGCTCTATTGAACCCTTGATACCGTAGCTGGCACTGTTGATACAGATATCATAGTTACTTGCCTTGCTCCACTTTCTGCCGGTATAGAATTTGTAGGTCTTCAGATGTCTCTTATCCTCAGATTCTATCCATTTCTTTGCCTGATTCGGAGTCACATTCTTGTTTATCTCAAGGAAACGCTGGACTCTTCTCTTCTCCGGTGCTGTGATAAAAATACTGATGTGAGGAATATGATTGTTTGTCAGAATCGCATCCGCAAAACGTCCCATAACAATGAAGTCCTCCTGCTTTGCCTTCTCTACAAGGAACTTGCTTGTATCAAAGAAAAGCACATCCTCTGATGAAAGCCCGTGGTATTTCCTAAAAGCTTTTATGCGCTTTTTGATTCCCATTCGCTCTTTTTTCTGGAAGGTAGCTGTAGCCTGGGCTGCTTCCTCTCCATCCTTCTGTCTGAACACCTCATTCATGACAGACACATCATAGAAATTCATACGAAGCTTGTCTGCAAGTGCAAATCCAATCTCATTTCCACCACATCCGCAGGAACGTCCTATACAGATAATCAGATGATCGCCCGTCTTGAAACGATCCTTCAGGTTTACGGTATTTAAATCCGCTATCTTTGGATCGAGGATATCTCCGTCGGCAAAGCCTGTCGGGAGCTCCGCTATCTCCTCTACTATGTTGTTGTATCTGACCATGACATCATGCCTTGTATCATGATCAGGTATTGTTCTTGCCATGTTGCTTATCAGGGCAAGCTCGCTTCGGATTCTTGAGCTGTTCTGCCTTGAGTGCAGATCCTCCATGATGTTACGGATACATATATCCTTCTCGCCACCAAATACCCTGCCGAGGGATGAGCCTAATTTCTTGTATACTTCGGCATCAAGCTCATAGATTTCGATGGCAAGAGCTTTAATTTTCTCGTCATAAAATTCCATAATTCATCCCTCCTATAAAAAGAATATGATCATATCTATGATGAAAACAGGTATCAGATAACGCAATGACCACCACATGTAACCAAAGAACGATGGCATGTTGATACCGTTTTCGTCTGATAATGACTTGACCATAAAGTTAGGTGCATTTCCAATATATGTGTTGGCTCCCATAAATACAGCGCCACACGAAATTGCCATAAGCATCTTGACCGGCACCACTCCAAGTGTGGTTGCGACACCTGTAGTAAAGTGCATGGCTCCCGCTGTAGTAAGGAAAACCAGATATGTCGGTGTATTGTCAAGGAAGCTTGAAAGCGCTCCTGTTGCCCAGAACATCTCAAACGGCTCCGTGATTCCAAGACCTGAACCGGCGCTCTTTAATACCATAAGAGCAGGCTGCATGGTGATGAAGATTCCTATGAAAAGCACCGCAACCTCCTGGATTGCTCCCCATGTGAAATGGTTCTGCACACGAACCTCCTTCGGTGTTGTCTTGAAGGAAAGTAAAGCAGCAAGCAGAATGATTGCAATCTCAATAATTGCAGGCACAGTGAGTGTAACCTCCTTAAATATCGGAATACCGATAACCTCTCCTGAAGCGTTCTGGAATGCAGAAAGCTTAGGAAGCACACCGCTTAGTATAACGGCTATGACAATCATTACTATATATAAAAAGTTGTGGGCACCCTTTATCCTGATGAGTGGCTCATTTTCCTTTACCTCAGGCATAAGTCCCATAGTGATATCCTTCTGATATGCTTTCTTGTCCAAATGATAAAATACGGTCAGAAGCAATATCATATTTATTATCAGAACAGGAAACAATCTCATGCTCCAGAAGAACGATACTCCTCTTGAAAATCCCATGAGCAGTGGCGGGTCACCGATAGGTGTAAGACATCCTCCGATATTTGACACAAGGAAAATGAAAAATACCATGATGTGACGCTTGTTCTTTCTCCATGAGTTCATCTGGATAATTGGTCTGACAAAGAGCATACTGGCTCCGGTAGTTCCTATACAGCTTGAAAAAAGTGTTCCAACGGCAAGCATAATAACGTTTACCTTTGGATTGCCGACCAGACTTCCCTCCAGCTTGATATTTCCGGCTACGCAGAACAGTCCAAAGAGCAGCACGATAAAGGTCAGATAGTCACCTATCAGACACTCCAGTACCGTCTCTGCGGCTTTTGGTGCTCCATAGAACAGCGCGAACGGAATGGCAAAAAGCAGTGACCATAAGATAACTGCGTGAGCTTGATGCTTCTCCCACCATTCAGGCTTCACAAGCGGCATAACTGCTATGCACAGCAATAAGCCCGCAAATGGGATACACAACATTAATAATGTGTTTGACATTCTTTTCACCTCGACTTTGTTAAAAAATAAACTATTTCAAATCTAGTTCATTTTACACCATTATATTTTATTTGCAACTGTTTATAAAAACTTTTTAATTTATATATGTTTTTTATGTAGTATTCACATTTTTATAAACAATAATGCATTACCAGTTGGTAAAATTATCTATAACATAGTCTGCATCATGAGCCATATCATCCTTTGGCGATATATTTGATTTCACATAAAATGCGTCCATATGACATTCCTTTGCGCCCTTGATATCGGTAGTCGAATCATTTCCTATAAAAAGCGATTTTGATACATCAATATCATGCTTATTTATCAGCTCCTTATAAAATCTGACATCAGGCTTTTTGGTATTGTAGTCAGACGAGATAAATACGTCATCAAACAAATCAAAGATATCAAGTCTTCTCATCTCATAGGCTGTGAATATACGCTGCGCATTTGAAAGCAGATACACATTTTTCCCTGCCGCCTTAAGCTCCTTAAGCATCTCCTTGGTGCCCGGGTAAAGCTTTATGTATTCGGTGCTCATCACTCTGAAAAACTGTCCGGTATGCACTGAGAGCTCCTTTGTCGGATTCACGCCCTTTTCCTCATAGAGCTTTTCAAATACATCCTCTATATGTATCTCCGGTGATGCTTCGTGGGCATATGAGATGGCAAACTGCGCATCTGAAGCTTCATTTTGCTTTTCAATGTCCATATTTTCAATTATCTTTTTAAGCGCTGCCTCACTGCTCTTCACAAGTGTTTCATAGCGCTCCTTAAGCTCCTTGGCTTCATACAGTGCTCCGTAATAGCCATAGAACATGGCGAGCTTTTCCCAGATTGCAGTGTCGCTCTCGTCTGTGTGTATATCCACAAGAGTACCGTAGAGGTCAAATATATAGTTATCATATGTGAGTGGAAGTTTCATGCTTTTCTCCTTTCGACAATCCAATTGTATTCTTTATCACACATTGTAATATGCTTTGTGGCTTGGGTGCAAGTACTTTTCCTTTTTTCAATAGTACGTGGCGGAAGCAGGTGGCGGGGACAGGCGGTACTGTCGTGCGTGCTACGCTTCGCTGTCAAGTGTCTGTACGAATTATGCCTACAGGCTTTCTATGCCCGACGAAACCGTCGAAACTCGCCCTCCATGGCTCGATTTCTCCTTGCCTCGGCGTCCATGCCTCGGCATTTCTGTGCTTTGCAGCATAATTCTACAGTCACTAAACAGCTGCGCTATTCGCCTGCCCGACAGTACCGCCTGTCCCCGCCACCTGCTTCCGCCACTTACATCATCGCCCTGCGAAGCTTCGACAATGTATTCTTCTCCATTCGTGATATGGCCACCTGGTTGCGTCCAAGCACCTCTGCCACCTGCTTTTGTGTCTTGTCCTGCATATATCTAAGTATAATGAGTCTGCGCTCGCTATCATCAAGTGAGTCAAACGCCTGCTGCATTGCGATATGATTTATCACTTTATCCGTCTCAGATGCTTTATCAGATGCCTCTGCACTCATTTTATTGTCCAGAAAATCAAGCACACTTTCATTTTCTATTGACGATGCTTTTTTATCGGCTTCCATGGCAATTATTATATCCTGTTTTGATATACCGGAAATATTCTCCAATTTTTCAAGTGATATTTCACTATTTTCGCTCATTTTGTATTTCTCTCTGATAATTGCAATTTTTCTTGCATCGTCCTGTATTTTTCGGCTGATATGCACCATTCCGTCATCGCGAAGAAAGCGCTGTATTTCCCCTATTATCAAGGGTACTGCGTATGTAGAGAAGGCAAAGCCCTTATCTTCATCAAATCGCTGTGCTGCCTTTGTCAGTCCCACTGCTCCTATCTGAAATAAATCCTCCTGCTCAACGCCTCTATTTCTAAAGCGTTTCATAACTAAATAAATCAGGTTTATATTTTCTGTGACAAGTCTGCTGATTTTGTCACTTTTCATAGTACTTTTTTCATCTTTACGGTTGTTCCGTGTCCCGGTTCTGATGTAACTGTGAGAGCATCCATAAATGCTTCCATGAATGAAAAGCCCATGCCCGATCTGTCAAGCTGCGGTTTTGATGTGTATAACGGCTCCATTGCTTTTGCTACATCCTGTATGCCTACTCCGTTATCTGATATTTCTATGTACAGTTCTCTGCCCGTGTAGCTGCATTCCATATGTACCTGTGGACAACTTTTTCCTTCTGCCGCCTGATGATCTGCATGACTTGACAAAATGTCATCTGCTCCCATCTCATAGCCATGGATAATTGCGTTTGTCACCGCCTCAGACACTGCTGTCTTTACGTCCTCCACGTCATCTAGTGTGGGGTTTAATTGTGCCATAAACATTGCTGCTGTCATTCTCGCAAATGCCTCATTCTCTGAAATTGCATCAAAGCTAAGCGATATATGATTTGTTTTTGTTGCGTTCATTATGCTCCCTTTCTGTCTGATTAAATTTTGATTCAATTCATTTTAAAGCTTGTGCACAATAGTGTATATGCCGGCGCATTTCAAAAGCTTGTCCACTCTGTCTGACATATTGCACACTGATACACAGCTGTCATTAAAGTACTTAAGCTTCTTTGTTCTTCCGATTATCACTCCAATCCCCGAGCTATCCATAAATTCTGTCTTTTTCATGTCAAATACTATTTTTCTGACGCCACAGCCCTCTATAAGTGTATCAAGCTCGGCGATTATCTGCCCGGCGCAGTGGTGGTCCACCTCCTTTGGCATAAGATATGTCACCCGGTCTGCTTCTTTGATATAATTTTCTATCATTTCAAACTCTTCCTTTCCTGCTCATATAAAAAAGACACCGGATATTATCTGGTGTCTTTCGTAATTCTATATTTAATTATTGTCTCACAGCAGCTGTTTACTACTGTTCCTGTGCGAGATAATTCTTTGAGGTTCTGGCCTTCTCAGTGCCTGCGTAGTTGTCTACCACATACTGATAATATGGCTTTGCTGATGCTAGGTCTCCTGACTTCCTGAACGACTGTGCCAGGTAGTATGCAGCCGAACCATCCCTGTATGCCTCGTCCATGCCGACCAGCTTCTGGAATGTAGGGATTGCGTTCTGATAATCGCCACTGCTGTATGATGAGTATGCCTGATTGTACAGTGCTTCCTTATATGAATCAGCAATTGAACCATTCAGAGAATCATATGTCTGCTTAGCCGAATCACTCAGGTAGCTTGTGTTGATATTTTCAAGTGCCTCTCCCGCCTTTATTACATCATTGGATGTGAAGTATACATAGGCATTGAGCAGAGCCTCATATGTGGAAATCTGGTCTGATACTCCATCATTTTTCTTCTTTTCGTCCTCAAGCTCCTTCTTTAGCTTGTCTATCTGATCATTCAGACCACTGATAGTCTGCCCATTTGTGGAAATGGTGTCATTAGCCGATAGAAGCTGCTTCTTTGCATCTGTTTTAGACTGGCTTTTTATGCCCGGAACTACAAGGAAGCACGTAACCGCAACTCCTACTACCAGACCGATTATGATATAGAGTATATTTGCCCACATTGAGCTTTCCCTGAATCGCTTCGGCATAATGATTGTTTCGTTTCCACTCTGGTAAGAAATTAAATCATCATTTTTCTTTTTCCTTTCAGAGCCTTTTTCCTTGAGACGCCTGTTCACTTCCTTTAAGTATCTGAGGGTAGTGGTATTGTCTGTATCTATCTTGCCCGCATCTCGTAAGGCCTTCTTTGCCTTGTCCAGATGCCCCTCCTCCAGATATAAAAGTGCTAAAAGCTGATGTCCCTTTACAAGCTTTGGATTTAAGGATAATACCTTTCTAAGCTGTATAACAGCAAGGTCCTTACTATCCTGCTTGCAATAAGTTAAAGCCTGATTATATTTTTTAATGGTCTGGTTGATTGTTTCGAGCTGATTTCTGTTATTATGAATCTGCTCTATATACTTCTTTGCCAGATTGTCATCAGGCTGATAGTTGGCACTGATGACCCACTCGCTTAAGGCATCAACCATCTCACCCATCTCATAATATATGAGTCCTAACAAATTCCTTGCCTGGATATTGTACTTATAAAACTTAAGACTCTGCCTGAGAGATATAATCGCTCCAGACAGATTTCTCACCTGTGCCTTTTGTAAACCATCATTGTAGTATGAGTTGGATATTCTAATAGCTCTTTTAAAAAGTGAAAGATCAGCCCCACATACAGGGCATTTATCGTTCCAGCCTGCATCTTGTCCGCATTTATAACAAATCATCTTAATTCACCCTGCCTTTTGTCCTGCTCACGTAATAACTGTGCAATGATATCTGTGACATCTGTCAGATCGTGGCTGTAAATCGCAGATTCAGCCTCCTCTATCTCTAGACTTGGCTCATAGTTCTTTATTTCTTCATCAAAATTTATCATAATCCTGCCTCCATAATTATCTGCTAAATAATCCCATCAAAAAAGGGTCACTATATATTATAATAAAGTAACCCCTTTATGCAAGTATATTTCCATTAAGATTTAATAAAAATATCGCAATTTTTTTATTTCATCGACAGCATCACGACTGCCTTATCCTTCTCCTTGAACTCAATCTTGTCGAATTCCTCCTTGGTGACGAGCTTTGAGTTGTTAATACACACCTCGACATTTGGATATACATGCTCCAAAACCTGTACTGTCGCGCCTGTCGAGCGCTCCACTATGCCCTTAAGCCGCTCCAGCTCCTCCTTATCTTCGGTAAGCTCTGCTGTTTTCTCAATTTTTGCCCTGACAAGCGCAAGCTTCTTTTCCTCAAGATTCATACCGTCAGCGGCACTGCCCATCATCTGTTCTATCTGCTTTATGCCTGCATTGATATTGTTAAGCAGCATCTGCTTTTGATCAACAAGCTTTTCAAGCTCTGCTATCTTTATCTTAATCTTTTTATGCACACCCACATGCACCTCAGTCTTGATAAAGGCATCATTACCCAGGTTTTGCACCTCAATGCCTGCACAGCCATATACTTTTCCACCGACTATGCTTGCATGTCCACCATTAAAGAGTACCTTATCATTGCTGACCACATTGCAGTTGATTGCAGAATCAGCCTCCACAAAGCCATCTACCTCCACATCGGTATACTCCATGAACTTGGCAAACAGATTGCCCTTTACAATAATCCGGGCCTTTCCCATACCAATCATGCCCTTCCTAAGAATCAGGTCATTGCCGGCCTCAAGCACACAGCCCTCGCAAACACCATCTATCGTGATGGACTTTGCAGCCCTTATTCTGGCTCCGGTCTTCACACTGCCATGTATGACCACGTCCCCGACAAAATCTATATTTCCTGTTCCCACATCCACATCACCGTTTATTTCAAGAATAGGAAGAATAATGATTCGATTCTTGTGCCTTTCAATTTTACCATCGATAGCAGCTGTATATGTAAGTCCATCGACAGATTTGTCAAAGCCGCGCCCCACAAGCGGTGGCAGTCCCTTGCCTTTCTTTGCGGCAATTACCTTGCCAAGCACATCAATACCATCCTCGCCTGCAACAGGCTCACAATAGTTTGCAATCGTCTGGCCTTTTTTGACCACCTCAACCGAGTGCACACTCCAGTAATCCACTGAGCCATCGCTCTTAACCGTTGGGCGGTGGTTCAAGTCACTGTCGAAGTAAAAATCAAAGTATCCATCAGCCCCGTCAACAGCCGGCTTTCCCTTTGCAAAAAGCACTTCCCTACCCATAAGTCTTTTTTCTATCATATCTGAAATGATCTCGCAATTGATGCCGTATATCACACCATTGCGATTTACAGCTTCAAGCACCTCATCCACTGTATAGTGGTATTCTTCTTCAACAGTGGGCAGCATGATAAATGCCTCCATCCTGTCGCTGCTTATTCTGATAACTGGCTCTCTCTTTATACCGGTATCATCCATATTATTTCCTCGCTATATATCGGCCTTTTTGTTCCTGTTAAAGTATAACTATCATGCTATTTCTTTAATAAATGTATTATATCATCATTTGAATTTTAAAAAAAGCCACTAAATATAAAAAATCCGGGCAATATCATTCTATTGATACTATGCCCGGATTTCTCAGCCAAACAGCGTTTCCAAAATATAATCTATATTTAATTATTTAAACTGAGCCAGACGTTCCTCTACCTGAGCCATCATCTGCTCATACTTTGCAAGCTTGTCCTTTTCCTCCTGAACCTTTTCAGGCTTTGCATTGTTTAAGAATTTCTCATTTGAGAGCATGCCCTTTGAGCGCGCAAGCTCCTTTGTGAGCTTATCCTTTTCTTTATTGAGTCTTTCCTTTTCCTTCTCAAAATCAACAAGATCCTCAAGCGGCAGGTATGCAACCGCATCAGGTATCACTACTGATACAGCGTCATCTCCAATACCGGCCTTGCCCTGCTGTACTGTAATCTCGCTGGTAAATGCAAGATTTACATATACCTCCTTGTTGTCCTCGAATACCTTTCTGACTGACTCATCATCACTTGTGATGAAAAGCTTTGCCTTTCTTGAAGGTGGAACATCCATCTGTGTACGGACATTTCTGATACCCTTTACGAGATCCTTGCAGTGCTCGATTGCGGCTTCTTCTGCCGGGAAATTCCACTCTTCCTTGTACTCAGGCCATTTAGAGAGCATGATAGTCTCCTCGTCTGACTGAAGTGTGCAGAAGATTTCCTCTGTGATAAACGGCATATATGGATGAAGGAGCTTCAGTGCATTTACAAGTACTGTCTTAAGCGTCCAAAGTGCAGCATTTGCTGACTCCGGGTTTTCATCCTTCTTGTAGGTACGAACCTTTGCAATCTCGATATACCAGTCACAGAACTCATCCCAGATGAAGTCGTATACCTTTTGTACTGCGATTCCAAGCTCGAACTTGTCCATGTTTTCTGTGGCATCCTTTGCAAGTGTATTTACCCTTGAAAGAATCCACTTGTCTGCTGCATGAAGCTCATCAAGCTTTGGCTCTCTAAGCTCTACACCTTCAAGGTTCATCATGATAAATCTTGATGCATTCCATACCTTGTTGGCGAAGTTTCTTGAAGCCTCAACTCTCTCCCAGTAGAAACGCATGTCATTTCCCGGTGCATTTCCTGTGATAAGTGTCAGACGAAGTGCATCTGCACCATACTTGTCGATAACCTCAAGCGGATCAATTCCGTTTCCGAGTGATTTACTCATCTTGCGGCCCTGAGAATCTCTTACGAGTCCATGGAAAAGCACTGTGTGGAATGGTGCCTTGCCCATCTGCTCATAGCCTGAGAAAATCATTCTGATTACCCAGAAGAAAATGATATCGTAGCCTGTTACGAGCACATCGTTTGGATAGAAATAGTCAAGATCCTCTGTCTTTTCAGGCCAGCCGAGTGTTGAGAATGGCCAGAGCGCTGATGAGAACCATGTATCAAGTGTATCAGGATCCTGTGTCCAATGCTCCTTGCCACACTTAGGACATTTGCCAGGCTTTTCTATTGAAACTACCATCTCTCCACAGTCATCACAGTACCATGCAGGTATTCTGTGTCCCCACCAGAGCTGACGGCTGATGCACCAGTCGCGGATATTGTCTGTCCAGTTGAAGTATGTCTTGTCCATTCTTGAAGGAAGAAGCTTGATTTCTCCGTTCTTTACTCCCTCAACTGCAAGCTTGATCATCTCGTCCATCTTGACGAACCACTGCTGCTTGATCATTGGCTCAACTGTTGTGTGACAGCGGTCATGCACACCTACATTGTGTGAGTGTGGTACAACCTTTACTAAAAGGCCCTGCTCCTTAAGATCCTCAACCAGTGCCTTTCTGCACTCGTATCTGTCCATTCCGGCATATTTTCCGGCCTTTTCATTCATTGTAGCATCATCATTGATTACAACAATTTCCTCTAAGCTGTGGCGTTTTCCTACCTCAAAATCGTTAGGGTCATGTGCAGGTGTAATCTTTACACAGCCTGTTCCAAACTCTTTATCTACGTAGGAGTCTGCTATTACAGGAATCTCCCTGTCTGTGCATGGAAGCTTTAAGGTCTTTCCGATGATATCCTGATAACGCTCATCATCAGGGTTTACAGCTACGGCTGTATCTCCGAAAAGTGTCTCAGGACGTGTTGTTGCTATCTCTACGAATCTGCCTTCCTCGCCAACTACCGGATAGTTGATGTGCCAGAAGAAGCCATCCTGCTCCTCATGCTCTACCTCTGCATCTGAAATAGATGTCTTACATACCGGACACCAGTTTACGATTCTTGAGCCCTTATAAATCCAGCCCTTCTTATAGAGCTTTGTAAATACCTCCTGTACTGCGTGTGAGCAGCCCTCATCCATGGTAAATCTCTCACGCTGCCAGTCTGCTGATGATCCGAGCTTACGAAGCTGCTTTACGATACGTCCGCCGTACTCTTTTCTCCAGTCCCAGCATTTCTCGAGGAACTCTTCTCTTGTAAGGTCTGCCTTGTTGATTCCCTGCTCTTTAAGTGCCTGGATGACCTTTACCTCTGTTGCGATGGATGCGTGGTCTGTTCCCGGCTGCCAGAGTGCATTGTAGCCCTGCATTCTCTTGTATCTGATAAGGATATCCTGCATGGTGTTGTCAAGAGCATGGCCCATGTGCAGCTGTCCTGTGATGTTTGGTGGTGGCATCACGATGGTGAATGGTTTTTTGCTGCGGTCTACCTCTGCATGGAAGTAGCCGTTGTCTTCCCACTTTTTGTAAAGACGGTCCTCGATGTCCTTTGGATCGTAGGTTTTGTTTAGTTCTTTGCTCATGTTTTCCTCCTTGTTGGTTGCTGCTGATTGTATTAAATGACGCAAAAGCTTTGTGGGCTTTGTTGTATCAGGTCGCGCATTATGTATGGAATTATGTTCATGATTACGCTGCCAAGACACTGTAAAAATTATGCTTCTAGCTTGCTTAGACTAGGACGCAACCGGCTTTTAGCGCCGTCCATGGCGCTAACGCCTCGCCCGCACGTCCATGTGCGTGCGTTGCTGGGCTGTGTACATAATTTTAACAGTCTCTAGGCAGCTCCATAAATCACATAATTCCATACATAATGCGCGGCCTGATAATTCAGGCTGTGAGCTTTTGCTGTTTTTCTTTTCATTGAGCTACGGGCGACCGATTGGATTGCATTCGCAATCTTCCGGTCTTTGACCATAAAAAAGCCCCTCCGGTCTACAACCGGAAGGGCGAATTAGCGCTGTACCACCTTCGTTTACATCAGAGCAAAATATATAACATATTCGCTCGAATGCCTCTTGTCCTGTAACGTGGACGAATCGGAAGAACTTATGCCAAATCTTGTTATATATAGATTTAACTTTCTGGGTTCTTCGGCTCAAAAGCTACCTTCCATGATTTCTGTCTTAAGCATCTTTCAGCCTGCCCAAGATGTATCTCCATCTTACGGACCGGATGCTCTCTCTGAAAGCTTTCGTCATGTACTCCTCTTTCTTATGCCTTTAAATATTTGCCTGTTTCTTTCTACAATATTAAAGTGCATTGGGTGATTTGTCAATATGATTTTTGCACAACATTCTTCGTTGCAACTATATCCACACCAGTTGCTGCAACATCACTTAGCAGCACATCTCCTATATACACCGGTGCCTCTACCGTGATTTGGTTGATACACTCCATCACATCCATTATCTTTTCCTTTGGAATATCCTGTGCTGTCTTTACGGATACCATCGGTATTGTGCCATTTTTCACACAGACTGTACTTGTCACAATTCGTGTCGGATGCGTCACTTCCTTTGCTCCGTAGTCTGCTCCGCGCTTGCAGATATTTCCGGTTACTGTGACATTTTCTCCATCTATTGTCACCTTAAGGGCACAGCCCAGAGGGCAGCCTATACATGTCAAATTTCTTTCTTCCATGATACTATGCCTCCTCAATCTTTATCGTAATTGTGCGTGGATTGTCTGTTTCAATGAGCTCCTTCTTCTTAAGCACTACCTGCTCCATCTCACCCGGCGCCATAACAGGACGCTTGCGGTGCTGCAGCTGTTTATCATCCAGATATACTGCAATATAGCAATTCTTATACACAGCTCCCACTCGAAATCTTACCGTCACAGTATCATCCATTTGTGCAGTATTTATAGTGCTTGGGACAGTATATCGTACTCCGCCTATAGCTGTTATCGATATCTCTTTGCCATCGCAACTCTTATCACCGCCATTTTTCACATATTCTGCGGCATGGCGGCCTGCTGCTGTCGCTTCCTCTGACACGTAATCCACGAGGTCATGCACATGAAGCACATTTCCGCAGGCAAATACACCGGGCACATTTGTCTCAAGGCTTTCGTTTACAACCGGACCGCTTGTTACCGGATTGAGCTCTACACCGGCTGTTTTTGAAATCTCATTTTCCGGAATGAGTCCGCATGAGAGTAAAAGCGTGTCGCACTCGTAAAACTCCTCTGTTCCCTCAATGGGCTTGTTATGCTCGTCCACCTGTGCGAGAGTGATGCCCTCCACACGCTCCCTGCCCTTTATATCAACCACTGTGTGGCTGAGCTTAAGCGGAATTCCAAAATCATCCAGGCACTGCACGATATTACGCTTCAAGCCTCCCGAATACGGCATGAGCTCTGCAACCACCTGCACCTTGGCACCCTCTAAGGTCATTCTCCTGGCCATGATAAGACCAATGTCTCCTGAACCGAGTATTACTACCTTTCGTCCCGGCATATAGCCCTCTATATTCACCAGTCTCTGAGCTGTGCCCGCCGAGAAAATTCCTGCCGGTCTGTAGCCGGGTATGTTAAGAGCACCTCTTGCTCTCTCCCTGCAGCCCATCGCAAGTATTACGGTCTTTGCAGCGATATGGAAAAGTCCGTCTGTGCGGTTCATAGCTGTAACTATTTTATCGTTTGCCTCATCTTTTATCTTTACATCATGCCTGTCATCTGCCCCGTTTTCGAACTCGTCACCGGTTGAGATATCCATGACCATCGTATTGAGCCTGTACTCTATGCCAAGCTCTTTAACCTCTTTGATAAATCTGCCGGCATATTCAGGGCCTGTGAGTTCCTCCTTAAAGGTGTGCAGGCCAAAGCCGTTGTGTATACACTGATTTAAGATACCGCCAAGCTCGCAGTCTCTTTCCAGTATAAGTATTTTATCTATTCCATTTTTCTTAGCGGAAGCTGCTGCCGCAAGGCCTGCCGGGCCGCCTCCTACTATCACAATATCGTAAAATTCCATATTGTCCCCCTATGTTAATCTGATATTAATCCAATATCAATCTATCGTTACCGTTCACACTAAAGTGTGACAGCCTTTCCGCGATTCTTGCTCATTCCAACGACTATCCTTGACCTTCCACCGCTTTTAGTGATGTCAAGTTGCGAAACACCTCTCTCCCTGGCGATAATCTCCATGGTTCTCGGAGAACAGAAGCCCGCCTGACACCTGCCCATTCCGGCTCTGGTACGTCTCTTCACACCATCAAGCGACTTTGCACCCAATGGTCTGTTTACCGCATCCATTATCTCGCCCTCCGTGATCATCTCACAGCGGCAGATTATATTGCCATACTCAGGCTTTTCTTTTATCAGCTTTTTATACTCATCCTCTGAAAGCTTCTTTGGATTTAAAATACCTTTTCTTGTCTCGATGAAGTCCACATTTTCAGAAGGCTTAAAAAGCCCCTCAACTATTGCTGCCACTCTCTCGCCGATAGCCGGTGCACTTGATAAGCCCGGTGACTCTATACCTGCGCAGTCAATAAAATACGGTGCATCAGAAAGCTCCTCGATGATAAACTCATGTCCGTCCTCATGTGCGCGGTTTCCTGCAAACGATGTGATGACCTGACGCATAGGAAGCGACGGCACCGAACGTGTGCCGGATGTCGTAACATGCGCTAAGCCCGCTCTTGTTGTATTTGTACCATCCTTGTCATCATGATCATCTGCGGTAGGTCCGATTAGGATATTTCCGTGTACTGTCGGGGTTACAAGCACGCCCTTGCCGTATTTTCCCGGAAGCTGAAAGATTGTCTTGTCAACAATACCACCTGCTGCCCTGTCTAATAGCTCGTACTCTCCGCGCCTTGGTGTGATATGTATTTTATTTTCACTCACCATGTTGTGAAATACATCAGCATATACACCGGCTGCATTTACAACGCAGCGTGCATGAATTTCTCCATTTTGAGTAGTCAGGATATAGCCTGCCTGCTCCTTTTGTATATCCTTCACCTCGGTGTTAAATAAAAAATCCACACCGTTTGCCGCAGCATTCTCAGCAAATGCAATATTCATGCCAAACGGACATACAATGCCTCCTGTCGGGCAGTAAATAGCTGCCACCACCTCATCAGACAGATTTGGCTCCATCTCATGTGCTTTCTTTGAATCAAGAATTTCAAGTCCCGGCACTCCGTTTGCTATTCCCTGGTTATACAGTTCCTTAAGCCTTGGCATATCGTCCTCGCTAAAGCACAATATCAGCGAGCCGTTTCTTCTGAACTCGAAATCAAGCTTCTTTGAAAGCTCGTCCATCATCTCATTTCCACGGATATTCATCTGTGCCATAAGTGTACCGGTCTTACAGTCAATTCCGGAATGGACAATAGCACTGTTGGCCTTTGAGGTGCCACAGCACACGTCCTCCTCCTTTTCCACCACACAGATGGACAGGTTATATTTCGAAAGCTCTCTGGCACAGGCACTTCCGGATACTCCCGCTCCTATAATTACTACATCATACATGTTATTTTCTCCTACCAATTTCCATTATATATTTTTACTTTCTATACCACTAAGCTCATTCAAATATACTCATTTAAAGCATTGCAAACATCAGCTCTCAGTCATCCTTCGCCCAGTTAAATGCACAGGCAACAGCCTTTTTCCACATTTTAAGTTTCTTTTCCCTTAAATCAGCCTCTATCTCCGGCTCAAACACACGGTCAATAGCCCAGTTTCTCTTTATATCATCCATGCTGTCCCAGTAGCCCACTGCAAGCCCTGCGAGGTACGCTGCACCCATGGCTGTAGTCTCCACGCACACAGGCCTGTTGACCGGTGCATTGCTGATATCAGCCTGCATCTGCATGAGCAGATTGTTGGCACTGGCGCCGCCGTCCACCTTAAGCGATGTGAGATTGATGCCCGAATCAGCCTTCATTGCCTCAAGCACATCATTTACCTGAAATGCCATTGATTCCAGAGTGGCCCTTATGACATGGTACTTGTTTACACCTCTCGTAAGACCCACAATAGTTCCTCTCGCATACTGATCCCAGTACGGTGCTCCAAGCCCTGTAAATGCAGGCACCACATAGCAGCCGTTTGTGTCCTTTACCTTTCTTGCCATATACTCTGAATCACTTGATGAATCGATAAATTTCATCTCATCGCGAAGCCACTGTATTGAGGCTCCTGCCACAAATATTGAGCCCTCCAGCGCATATACCACCTTGCCGTCTATGCCCCAAGCTATTGTAGTTACGAGTCCGTTCTTTGACGAAACAGGCATCTCACCTGTGTTCATGAGAAGGAAGCAACCGGTGCCATATGTATTTTTGGCTTCTCCGGCCCTAAAGCAGGTCTGTCCAAAAAGTGCTGCCTGCTGGTCTCCTGCCGCTCCCGCGATGGGAATCGGTCCCCCGAAGAACACCGGATTCACCTCACCGTACACACAGCTTGACGGCATAGGCTTTGGAAGCATGCTCTTTGGTATGTCAAGCTCCTTAAGTATCTCATCATCCCACTTTAGGGTATTGATATTAAACATCATTGTTCTTGAAGCATTGGAATAATCCGTGACATGCACCTGCCCCTGAGTGAGCTTCCATATAAGCCATGTCTCGACTGTTCCAAACAAAAGCTCGCCTCTTTCGGCTCTCTCCCTTACTCCCGGCACATTGTCAAGGAGCCACTTGAGCTTAGTTGCCGAAAAATAAGCATCTATCACAAGACCTGTCTTTTTCCTGAAAGTCTCGGTAAGCCCCTTATCCTTCAGTGAATCCGCATACTCTGCCGTGCGCCTGCACTGCCATACTATCGCGTGATAAACCGGCTCCCCTGTATTTTTGTCCCACACAATCGTGGTCTCTCTCTGGTTAGTAATGCCTATCGCACATATGTCGGCTGCCGTAACCTGGATATTGGCCATTGCCTCCTTTGCCACCTCAAGCTGTGTGGCCCAGATTTCCTCTGCATCGTGCTCCACCCAGCCGGGCTTTGGGAAAAACTGCGTAAATTCCTTCTGTGCCACGCTGCACATCTCGCCCTTCTCATTGAAAAGTATACATCTGTTGCTGGTAGTGCCCGCATCTAATGCCATAATATACTTTGCCATGTAAAAATCCTCCAACTCTCTATATTTCCAGCTTTCCCCTTCTATCTTCCTACAGCTCCTCCTCAACCATGCTCTTCTCCCTGTTGAAAGCATCATAAATACATGGAATTACGATAAGCGTGAGAACGGTTCCGTATACGAGACCTCCTATTATTGCGATTGCCATCGGCTTTATCATATCTGAGCCGTCTCCGATACCTACTGCCGATGTAAGCATGGCAAGTATGGTGGTCATCGCTGTCATAAGGATTGGACGAAGCCTTGTGCGGCCTGCATCTATGATTGCCTCGTGCTTGCTCATGCCCTCTCTCCTTGCCTGATTGATGTAATCAATGAGCACAATTCCGTTATTTACAATGAGTCCTGCCAGCATGATAAAGCCAAGCATTGATATGATTCCAAGCTCATTTCCCGTGATGAAAAGAGCAATAAAGCCTCCTGTAAATGCAAGCGGTATACAGAACATGATAATAAACGGTGATAGCAATGACTGGAACTGTGCCACCATGATAAGGTAGATAAATATCACTGCAAGCACGAGCATAAGGCCAAGCTGATTCATGGACTCATTTATTGTCTCATCCTCACCCTCCATGTCTATGGAATAACCGTCAGGAATGTCCATTTTATTAATTTTTGATTTAACTTTATCGCTAAGTAATGTAACATTGTGGTTTTCATCAACTGCACCTGATACTGTGATATATCTGGTCTGCGCATCACGATGGATGGTGCTAAGCGTCTGCTCCTGCGAAATAGTGCAGATATCACTGAGCGGAATCTCCTTCTTACTGCCATCGTTATCCGTGTATGTAAATGTAAGGTTTTTGATGTCGTCCACAGTCACATCTGACTGCTCTGCGGACTGTAAGTATACCTCATAGTCCTTTATGTCGGTCGTAATGGTTGTTGCACTCTTTTGAGATGATATCTCACCTGATATGAGCTGGTATACCTGAGCCACCGTATAGCCATACTTTGCTGCCTTTTCCTTGTCCACAGCTATCTTAAGCTCATTGGTTGTATCACCAAGGCCGTCATCTATATCTGTCACGCCCTTTGTATCCTCAAGGATATCTGCCACCTGACCTGCCAGCTCCTGCAGCTTGTCTATATCATTGCCCTTTATACGGACTGAAAGACCGCTTCCAAAATAAGCTGAATAGTCCATTGATGAAGAGTCTGCAGTCACCTTGCAGTCCAAATCCTTTGTGCGCTTTTCAATCTCGTCTATTACCTTATCCGACGAAACATCCGACTTCTCATCAAGCAGTATATACATGCTCACGCTGTCGCTTCCTGAGCTCATCAGATTCATGGTCGAACTGCCTCCGGCCGTAGCTCCTATTGTGTCTATGCCCTTTATATCGGAGATTTTATCCATGACCTTATCGGACATCTCTGTAAGCTGCTTGAAGTCAAGCTTTTCGTCATCCTTTGCCTCTATGGTGAGTGAAATCTGATTCGACTCCATGTCCATATCCATAAAGGTCATGCCCCTTGACATGCAAAGTGCGCCACTTCCGACTAAAAGCACTACTGCCACGATAAATACCACCGGCTTAAATCTAAGACATGCACCGAGCACATTTCCATACCAGTCCTTAAAGCGGTCAAACCACGGATGCTTTATATCCCTCGTCCTTTTAAGCATTCCTGATGCAATTGCCGGTACAAATGTGAGCGCCACGACAAGAGAAGCCATAAGTGTAAACGCTACCGTAAGCGCAAGGTCCACGAAGAGCTGTCTTGTGATTCCATCTGTAAAGATGATTGGTGCGTACACACTTACCGTGGTGAGTGTAGAGGCAAAAATGGCTCCTGCCACCTGATTTGCACCCTCGACAGCCGCCTTCTTTACCGAATAGCCCTCGCCCCTTAGTCTGTAGATATTCTCAATTACTACGATTGAGTTATCCACCAGCATTCCTATTCCAAGCACAAGTCCCGACATCGAAATGATGTTTAGTGTGATATCCGTAAAGTACATAAGCACCACTGCAACAATCACTGAAAGAGGAATTGATGCCGCGATAACAAGTGTCGGCTTTATATCCTTTAGGAATAAAAGCAATACTATAATTGCAAGGATTGCTCCGACTATCATATTTTGCATAACACTCTTTACGACCATGTCGATGTATACGCCCTGGTTCATGAGCACTGTGGTATGTAATCCGTCATTTTCCTTTTCAAGTGAATCAAATTTGTCCAAAAGGCGGTCTGTGACATCTCCGGTAGAGTAGCCGGTCTGCTTCTCCATAGAAAGAATGATGCCCGGATTGCCATTTATAATGGCATATGTCTCATCCGAGTTGTCAGTCATCTCAACATCAGCCACATCTGAGACATGGATTGCATCTATTCCGTCAAGATTCATATCCATGAGTACAAGATTTGTTAAATCATCAATTGATTTTACCTTATCTCCCACCTGTACTATGTACTGCGTGCCGTTTGAATCATTTACATAGCCTGCAGGCATGTCAAAATTCTGTGCGACAAGGAGCTGTGAGAGCGAGTCAATTGTTAAAACTGCATTTAAGTTTGACTTATCAAGTGCATCATCCTTGCTCTTTTCAAGCTCCTTCTTTGAGCTGTCAAGAGATGCCGCTGCTGTTGCAAGCTGTGCCGACTGCTGTCCTATGCTTATAGAGCTTATAGCTGCCTGGCTGTTTAGATTATCATAGGCATCTAAAAGTGCTGTCTCTCCTTGTGCTATCTGGTCAAGCCCGCTCTGGCACTGCTCTATCCCTGTATTCACCTGAATGAGAGTCTGTGCTATCGCTGACGCTGCCGCCGGCAGATCATCCGCTGTGTTTACAGTGATTCCAAGCGCCGAGAGTCCTGAAAACTGTGATGCAATCTGCTTATCAACCTGCTCAAGCTGTGCTTTTAAAGCTGCTCCTGCTTCACCCGGTGCATTTGCGCCCTCTTTGAGTGACGGAATAGTTTTTGTATATGTGTCACTATTCATGAAGTCTGAAAGAGCTGACTGAATTGTTTCAAGCTGGCTCTTCTGCTCGTTTAAGCTTGTAAGCGTGCTCTCTAGCTGAGTCTTTTGCTCTGCAAGCTTTGCCTTTTGATCCTTTAGCGTATCCACTCCCGCGCTCATCTGATCCGATGCAGATGTGATTGCGTTTTGTCCGCTCTCTATCTTTGCGCTTGCATCATCCATCTGACTTTTTGCATCGTCAAATTTCTTTGAAACGGCATTTTTAATTTTCTCATTGAGCGCATCTATCTTGGTCTGATTCATCGTGACCTGTATCTGCTCGGTGAGCTCACCTGTTGCAGTCACTGATGCGACTCCCTCTGTACTCTCAATGGCAGGCTTTAGTGTGTTTTCCACAAAGTCGGTGATTTCCGACTTGCTTTTCCCATCCATATCCACGGCAGTCATCATGATTGGAAGCATGTCCGGATTTATCTTCATGATGGTCGGAGTACCCACTCCATCCTTCCAGCCTGCCTTAACCTGATCTATTTTCTGCTGCATCTCTATCACTACAGAATCCATGTTGGCATTCTGCTCATACTCGCAGGTCACCAGAGAATAGCTGTTATATGACATTGAGCTTACATTTTTGATATTGGACGTAGTTGCCATGGCTGCTTCAAGCGGCGCGGTGACATCGCTCTCCACCTCCTGTGGACTTGCTCCCATATCTGTTGTCACGATTAGAGCATACTGAAAGCTCATATCCGGCAGCAGATCCGTCGTCATCCTGCTAAGTGATACAACACCGAGTACAATTACCAACAGTACCCCCACAAGTACGGTAAACGGCTTTTTTACACTATATCTGGATATCATCTGACCCCTCCTTTTCTTTTTCTTTGATAATTCTTACCTTAATTTGATAGACATTGTGATTACTACGATTTTCACAATAAATTTAATTCGCTGTTATACTTTTATTATACAATGTGGCGGATTGCAACTCAATTGGTTTATACTTTTTTAAGAGATTTTGACAATAAAAAGACACCCAATTATACGATTAATATAATTCGATGTCCTTAAATGTCTTTTAATCTCTTTTAAGATTTTTTATTTATTGCAGCTTCAGATGCCCTCTTCCTCTGTCTCATCCTCATCATCATTGATACCTGCAACAGCACTTGTAACAGCCCCTATCACAGCGACAAGTGCGAAGATGATAACTAAAAATATAACTATAAAGAATGCTACTAAAAAACCTGTATCTGTCATATAATTTACCCCCATAGCTGTCTCACAGCTTCTTTAAAATATAGTTTTAGTTTATCACACTTGTCTGTAAATAACAATATCGTAAGGGGCTAAAATATTGACTAAAATATTAATTTAAAAAATCGATCAGTCCTTGATCTGCATGCCGTTTGCATCCATATGATAGCCTTCTGTCATAATAAGCTTTGATACCGGAACTATCTCATAGCCCATGCCCTGCAGCTTTGTAAGCATCTCATCGAGTGCCTGCGAGGTGTACTTGGCTCCAAGATGGCAGAGTATTATTGAGCCGCAATCTAAGCTTTTATGATTGCACACAGTATCTATGACATTTTGCACACCATAGTTTTTCCAGTCAAGCGAATCCACATCCCACTGGATTGGATAATAGTCACAGCCATACACTGTGTCGATCAGCTCATTGTTGTACGAGCCGTATGGCGGTCTGAATACCTTCATATCCTTTCCGGTCAGCTCCTTGACCTTTTTGTGCACATCCATTATCTCCGTCTTCATCTCGCCTGCCGTGATTGTTGCCATATCATAGTGGTGCTCACTGTGATTTCCCGGCTCATGCCCTTTTTCAACCAGCGTCTTTACACATTCAGGATTATCGCTCACAAACCCTCCGGTCATAAAAAATGTAGCCTTTACGTTGTGCTTGTCAAGTGTCTCCATCATACCGTCAAAATCCTCTGCTCCCCAGGCACAGTCAAATGAGAGGGCTATCTTTTTTTCTGTTGTCTGAACCGAATATACAGGCAGCTTTCTGTCCCCGAACTGACTCACAGCACTGCTAAGTGTCTCCATCACCTCTATATTTTTCAGCTGCGATATGTCATATTCTCTGCCATATAAAGCGCCTGTAATAAGAAGCGCCGACAGCAGCACTCCAAAAAGGAATCTGTGTCGGCGTTTCTTTCGTTTTGTCCCATTATGTAGTTTTGTATTTTGCATGTATGCTCTGTATTCACTCATGCTATATACTATTCTTTATTATCACAAATTATGAGTAATGAGATAACTCTATTTCAGTTCTTCTGCCCTTCCGATGAACTCAAGCACTACCTCAATCGACTGATGCGCAGCCTTCTCCGCAAAGGTCTGGTAATCTGTCTCACCGCCATCGCCGTCTGATATTGAGCGAAGAATGGCAAATGGCACCTTGTTCACATAGCACACATGACCGATGCTGCCGCCCTCCATCTCTGCTGCGATTGCATCAAAGGTATTCGAAATATAATCCTTCTGCTCCTTTGTGGCAATAAACTGATCTCCTGTTGCGATATTGCCCTTTTTGTAGTGGATATTCCTGTCAGCTAAGCATGAGCACATGAGCTCCACCATTTTTGTATCTGCCGGAAGCAGAATCATGTTGATGCCTGAAAGAAGTCCCTTCGGGTCTCCGATTGGCGATGTATCCATATCGTGCTGCAGCACATTTGTGGCTACTGCCACGTCAAGCACATTTAAGTCCTTTGTCAAAGTTCCTGCCACTCCGATATTGACAATCATATCTACATCATATTTCAAAATCATGGCCTCTGCACATATTGCCGCAAACACCTTTCCTATTCCGCATTTTGCCGCAACAACATACTGATCACCGATTTTACCCTCAACAAACTCCACTCCGCTGTAAACCTCTGTCTGTGTGTCTGTCATCTGAGCCTTTAGGTCATCGACCTCCATCTGCATTGCACCAATTACACCTATTGTCATTTTATTTCTCCATTCCTGCTATCTTGCTATTATATTATCTTTCTATATAACTATCCAGAACCACTGAGAACCCAAGACTGATGCGTCATACGCACATGTAAGCATCAGATTTTCCTGTACTCAATACAACTTCTGTCAAAGCTTAATACCTGTTTACTGTGGATAAGTAAACTCCATATTTGTCTGGCTCTCAAGCACCTTAAGATATGCACGGCACTCCTTCTTTGCCTCGTCAAGTGACAGATTCTCGTAATGTCCGCACTCTATGGCTGATGCACCAAACACCGGTCCATCATACTCAAGTATTTGCTTTAAGACCTCTTTGGTGATTTCAAAAACCTTCCCCGGCTCGACATTCCTCACAACGAGATAGAAGCCTGTCTGACAGCCCATCGGTCCAAAATATACCACATCATCTGCAATCTCAGAGTTTCTCACACATGTCGCAAACATATGCTCCACTGAGTGCATAGCTGAATTGGACATATAATCTCCTGCATTAGGTTTTCTTGTACGAAGGTCGTATGTAACGATTTCTCCGTCTTTTCTTGAAATATAAAATCCAGGTTTAAGAATATTATGATTGATTGTAAAGCTTTTAATTCTTTCCATAAAAATGTTTCTCCTTACTTAGTTGCTGTCTCAAACTGCTTCAGATAATCCTCAAATACATTGAGTGCGTCATCCACAGGCTTTGGTGTGCTCATATCGACACCGGCACTCTTTAGCAGCTCGATTGGATTCTTCGAGCATCCACCGCACAGGAAATTTCCTATGTACTTATCCACAGCAGGCTTTCCCTCCTCAAGTATCTTTTTTGAAAAAGCAACTGCTGCCGAATAGCCTGTCGAGTACTGATATACATAGTACGGTGTGTAAAAATGCGGTATGCGCATCCACTCATATGATATCTCATCATCCACGCGCATATCCGGTCCGTAGTACTGCACATTCAGCTCATGCCACAGTTCATTTAGCACATCCTTAGTAACCGGCTCGCCCTTTTGCATTTTCCGGTGTGCTATATGCTCAAACTCTGCAAACTGCGCCTGCCTGAAAAGTGTCGTCCTGAAGCCGTCCAGAAAATGTGTCATGAGATATTTTCTCTCATTCTCATCCTCACAATGCTCAAGCATATAGTGCATTAGAAGCGACTCATTGCAGGTGGATGCAACCTCTGCCACAAAAATCAGGTATCCTGCGTAGGTGATGCTCTGATGCTCATTTGAATAGTATGTATGCATCGCATGTCCCATCTCATGAGCTAGCGTAAACACACTGTCCAGATTGTCGGCATAGTTCAAAAGCACATACGGATGAGTGCCGTAAGCGCCCCATGAATACGCACCGCTTCTCTTGTTCTCATTCTCATATACATCTATCCAGCCACTCTCCATGCCAGACTTAAGTACGCTTACATACTCATCTCCCATAGGCTCAAGTGCCTTTGCCACAAGCTTTTTTGCCTCATCATAAGTGTATGTGGTCTGTACATTGTCCACAATCGGTGCAAACAAATCATACATATGCAGATGCTCCACACCTAAAAGCTTCTTCCTAAGCGCCATGTACCTGTGCAGAGCCGGCAGATGTGCGTGAACCGTCTCAATCAGATTGTCATATACGCTCTCAGGAATATCACCATCGGATAAATACATGGCCCTTGCGCTGTCATATTTTCTTACCCTTGCATAAAAAGTGTCATTTTTCAGCTTGCTGATGTACATCATGGAAACAGTATTGCTCCACTTCTTGTACGAATCATAGACTCCACGGAACACCTGCTTGCGCAGGCTTCTGTCCTTGCTGCTTAAAAAATCTATGAAATTGCCATGCGTGATACGGATTTTATTTCCCTCGACATCAGTGATATACGGGAATTTGATATCCGCGTTGTTGAACATGCTGAATATATTCTCCGGTGCTGCAGCCATCTCACCGCACTGCGCCAGGATATTCTCCTCTGCAGCCGATAAAGTATGCTCTTTCTGGCGCATTATCTCATCAATCGCACGCTTATAGTGCATAAGCTCATTGCTCTCACTGTAAAAGCTCTCAAGCCTTTTATCATCTATCTGCAAAATCTCCGGACTCGCAAATGCCAGCGCACCTGATGCCTGAACAGTCAGTGTCTCTGCCTTTGACACATATGCCTGATATTTCGACACAGCAGTGTCCTGATGTGAGCGCTCATTCGCATAAACCACTATACGCTCCAAATAATAAGACAACTCATCCTGCTTCTTAAAAAAATCAAGCAGCGTTGCTGCACTGTCTGCCAGATGTCCCTTAAAGCCCGAAAGTTTTTCTGCAAGCTGTGACGCTTTTTCACACTCAGCCTCCCACAGCTCATCTGTCTCATACATATCCTCAAGCTTCCATTTGTACTCGTCTGAGATTTCATCTCTCTTTTGAAGCCTTTTCTCACTCATTTTGTGTTACCTTCTATCTTACTTTTCTTGTTCTCGGAGGTTCTGAATAGTTACCTTGTTTTCAACTCTTCAGAACCACCCCACGCACATTCGCAAAACCGCACGATGTTTTTATAAAACTACCCACACATCTGCTCTGCAAAATGCATATAGACGTGTGGGATATATGTGAATTATAACAATTAAGCTCTACTTTGTAATTAAAGTGCCCATACCACCTGAAACAGTCTTGCCCTCTTTGTTGAGCTTTGTGATAAGCACTGAACGGATGGCAGAGTCACCGATAAAGTCGATAGCCGCCTCAATCTTTGGAGCCATGGTACCCTCATCAAACTCGCCTGCTGCAAGGTACTTCTTTGCCTCATCAACAGTCATGGTATCAAGCGGCTTCTCATCCTCCTTGCCATAGTTCAGGCAGACCTTGTCAACGCTTGTAAGTATAACAAGTCTGTCAGCATCAAGAGTATCTGCAAGCTTTCCTGCTGCAAGATCCTTCTCGATAACAGCACTGGCGCCCTGAAGCTTATTATCCTGTGCTAAAACAGGGATTCCGCCGCCACCACATGCGATAACAACCTGATCCGCATCAACAAGAGCCTTAATAGCATCCTTTTCCACTATATCAACAGGCTTTGGAGCTGCCACAACTCTTCTGTAGCCTCCCTCAACCTGTGTCACATGGTTGCCCTTCTTCTCCTCTTCCTCAGCCTCAGCCTCTGTCATAACACGGCCGATGATCTTTGTCGGATGATAAAAAGCCTCATCATATGGGTCAACAACCACCTGTGTAAGTATTGTAGAAACTGTCTTGTAAATACCTCTGCCCAGAAGCTCTGTACGGATAGCATTCTGTAAATCATATCCTATATAGCCCTGGCTCATTGCAGAGCAGACTGCTGTAGGTGTAGCTGTATACTCAGGATAAATCCTGCAAAACTCAGACATCGCGGTGTGAATCATGCCCACCTGCGGTCCGTTGCTGTGAGTAATAACAACCTCATAATCGTCCCTGATAAAATCTGCAACTGCCTTTGCTGTATGCTTTGTAGCCTCGTGCTGCTCCGGAAGAGTTGTTCCAAGGGCATCATGTCCGAGTGCGATAACTATTTTTTTCTTCTTCATGCCGACCTCCTATGCTGCATCCGCTAAATGTGTATTATCTGTCATAATCATAAACCCATATGTATACTATGATAAATACACTTATGAACCATCAATTTTGAATAATTCTCATGCGGTGCAAAATCAAAATTATTTATATACATTATCTAATATTCTAGGGAATTTGTCTAGTCCTTTGAACTGATTTGAACAACATTAACCAACATTCTGCCATAGTGCAGCGAACGTAAGCCGAGCGTAGCGATGGCGCACACGTAAGCGCATATCTGCCACAGCGTAAGGGACGTAAGCCCCGGGTACCGGTGGCGCACACGTACTCTCGCAGGAGCGAATAGCGAAGTGGTTTAGATACTGTAGAAATTATGCCCAAGAAACGCAGAAACACCCCTGCATGGACGCAGGGGTGAGGAGAAACCGCGCCGGAATTACTGCTGAATATCCTTTGCAGAGCTTAAGGTTACTTCAACCTTGCTCTCTTCATACTGTCTGCCACTCTGGCGGGCAACGGTAAGAGTAACCTTATCTCCGGCCTTGTAGCTCTTTAATGCTGACTGCAACTCTGTCATAGAAGAAATCTTTGTGCTGTCAACAGCGGTAATGATATCTCCCTCCTGTAAGCCGGCATTTGCGGCACCTGAACCAGCTGAAACAGATGAAACATACACACCCTGTGGGAAGCCGTAGGCTACCATCTCAGATGAAACATCGCCACCCTTTATTCCAAGGTATGCCTGATTCTCGTTTGTATACTTTCCATCCTGAATGAGGCTCTCAATAATAGGCTTTGCAACTGACATCGGAATTGCATATCCGATACCCTCAACATCTGTCGAAGAATATTTTACGGAGTTGATACCGATAACCTCACCGTTTTCATTTAAGAGTGCTCCACCACTGTTTCCGGGGTTTATTGCTGCATCTGTCTGGATGAGATTGTTGTTAGTTACAGTCTCGCCTGTCTGTGAATCCTGTGTAGTGACAGTTCTGTTAAGTGCACTTACTATACCTGTTGTGACAGACTGTCCGTATCCGAGTGCATTGCCTATAGCGATTGCCGGACTTCCAACAGCTACACTGTCTGAATCTCCGATTGTTGCAATCTTGATATTTGAGTAAGTATCTTTTCCAAGGTCTGATTTCTTTACACGTACAACTGCAAGATCATCGTCCGGATCTGTTCCTCTGATTTCTGCCTTTACCACAGAATCATCATCAAACTGTACTGTAAGCTCCTCTGAATCTGCTACAACATGGTTGTTTGTAGCAATGTAGAGATAATCATCATCCTCACTCACAATGATACCTGAGCCGCAGCTCTGTGACTGCTGTGACTTCTTTCCGAAAAAGCTGTTGTAGGTGACTGTTCCTGTATTTGTGATCGCAACGATGCTAGGCATAACCTCATCGACAACAGATGAAACATCTGTCAGATCCTTTGCATCACCTGAGGATGTCTGCTTTGCCCCACCTGATGTTGTAGTGGAAAGCTTTGCACTTGCAGTAGAAGAATTTGAAATAGCTTTCGTACCAATATAGCTTACTCCTGTGAAAACGCTGCCTCCGACAAGTCCGAAAATAAGAGCTGCCGCTACAGTCTTTGCTGCAAATGGTCCGAATGCACCCGGCTTTCTAGGTGTTCTCTGTTTCTTAGGCTTTGCAGTCTGCTGGTATGCATATGACTGATTTGTATTTGCCTGTCCTGCTGCAGAAGCCTGTGAATACGGATTATAATTCTGTGAATAGTTTCCAGCTGATGTATTACTTGTCTGTGCTGCCTTCTGTGGCTCATCCGGATTGTAAGGATTACCGGACATTGTGAAATTTACATTGTTTGTATTGTTTGAGTTATTTGTACCATTAGTATTATTTGTATTATTCATATTTCCATAATTGTTATCCATAATAGTTTCTCCTTTCGTTTACAATTAGAAGTATACTGTCCAACTGTGTTTAATTTGTGACGAGATTATTTATTTTTTCATAAATCAATTAACTATTTGTAGCCCATGCCCCCATTGCAGACCACTACGCGATTATAAAAACAAAAATAACTGCTCATCAGCAGATGCTCCTCTTAATCTGCGATAAATAGAAATTGCAGAATATCAATACATCCCTGCCAATGAACAGTTACCATAAATCATATATTAAATTTCAATTCCGTTCTTCTCAAGGAGCGCTCTCGCTGTCTCAACAGAATCTGTACCTGTCGCATTCTTTACAGGTGCAAACTCCTTCTCTCTGTCTACCTCAAATGGCAGGCTGTTGTCCATCATGTATACCATATCGAGAATGAGTGTCTCGAACTTGTATGCGTTTGGAGTCTCAGGCTTATGCTCTGTGCCGTTCTCATCAATGTAAGGCACCTTCTTCTCTACCACATGAAGCGGAAGGCTCTTCTCTGCAATAGCCATGAGCTTGTCCACGCGGAATAAATAGTTTAAGATAACACCAAAGCCATACTGCAATGAACCATTCTCGTTCTTTGCCTCTGCCATCTCCGGAGTGAGCTCGTAATACTCGACAATCGAAGGCTTGCCATTCTCAAGGCACATAGCACCGACTCTCTCATATGGATCGCATTTTCTGACCACCTTAGAGCCGCTGACACAGCCGGACTCTATTGTAGCACCGACAAATACAGGGTCTGCAATCTGCTGAAGCACATTGTCCACTGCAAATACATTGAGCCACTCAACACCCTTGTCTTTCAAATCCTTGTCAAGACCGGCATTGATAAGCGACTTGAACCATCCACCGTTACCGTTTGGTGACATGGCAAGTGAATCCTCAGATTTCATGAGCAGATTTCCATCAAAATCAACTGCCGGAACCATCTCCTGCACGAAAAACTTCACATAGTCCTTGTTGTATCCAAAATAGTCGTGCTCTTCAAAGAACTCTCTTGTCATGCTATCATTTATCTCGCTTGTCATAACATACAGAGGCACCCATGTACCGGTCTGATTTGTAACCTTCATGAGGTTTGCGACAAGCTGCTCAAAGATATAGAGTTCCTTTGTCTTTCCGATATTGAACATGCCCTTAGCCTTGTCAAAGCCAAGACGTGTACCCTGTCCACCGGCAAGAAGAATTGCACCGACCTTGCCATTCTTGACAGCATCAAGACCTGTTGCAAGGTATTTGTCCTTATTTGCCTCTATCTCTGAAAGCTCCATAGCAGCAAGCGGTGAGAATGTACCTCTCTGCTGCTCCTTGTTGTGAATCATATCAAGGTACGACCAGTCCATGTGCTCAAGCTGTGACTCAAGCTTTGCCGGTGCTTCCTCTGTTAAGAATTTCTTTAAGTATTTCTGGTTTGTTGCTGTTATTTTTTCTTTGATTTCTGTTTTCATAAATTCTCCCTAATAGCTGTATTTAACCATTTAGTCATCTGAATCATCGGATGATGATTTTTTTCCTGAACTATTTTCAGATTCTGACTGGCTCTTCTTCAGGGCATCCTGCTTGTCCTTATTCTTTTTCTTTGCCCCTTCGGTTCCATCAGAGCCAACAGTATCATTGTACTGCGTGAGGTCGAATGCTGAAGTCTTAGATGTAACACCTGTCTTTTTAGCAATCTTATCACTTACGGTCTGAACAGTATCTGTTGGCTGGTAATCAGTCTCATTAAACAGGAACTGATGAAGCTCAGAAACATTCTGTGCCAGGTCTATAGGAATAACGGTATCGCCCGTAGTTGACAGATTCATTGTAGTCAGTTCAAATGGGAAGCCTGTTGTCTCCTTCATCTGATATTTTGTAACAGCTGTTGCATACTGAACAATTTCCGCAGCGGTAAAATTGGTACTTATCTGACTCATGATATCCTTACACATCTCTGTGAGCGAGCCTAAATCTGACTGCTTAGCCTTGTCAAGCATAGCCTGAAGCACAATTCTCTGACGGGATGCTCTTAAGAAATCATCACCGGAGGTGCTTCTGATACGTGCATAGCACGTAGCCTGAGTTCCATCAAGGTGCTGCATGCCATCCCCCTCAAGATAAGGAGTATTATATCCTGTAGTATAATCAACCTCTGGAATCAGATAATTGATTTCCTTCATCTCTGCCTTAGTAATCTCAAGATCAAGACCTCCGATATCATCTATAGCATCTACAAGAGCCTTCCAATCAACACAAACATACTTCGTAATATTCAAATCCAAATTTGAATTAAGCATAGCTACAGCCTTCTTTGCTCCACCATTAGCATATGCTGCATTTGCCTTCGCAAATTTTCCATTGCCAATCGGAAGATACGTATCTCTATATACAGATACCAACTGAACCTCCTTAGTATCATAATTCAGACTTGCAATCATGATACAATCGGAATTTCCCTCATTGTATGAACCATTACTTCTGTTGTCCAGACCAAACAAAGCTACATTGAGATATCCATGCATATTGGCAAGAGCATCATCATCGATATCCTCATTGATTCCGGCCTCACTATTGGTCAGCGCATCCTCATATTTAACCTGTCCGAGCGTCTTATTGTAAAGCCAAACCACAAGCAGAACAATTAACAGTAGCAGGATTTCTAATACAAAGAGTATAATCTTCTTACGTCCACTTCTTTTCTTTTTTCTTCTTCTCTTCTTTGCCATGTTATTTTTCCTTTTTCCTATGAATGTAAAGCCATGCGTCTGCGTAGTCCTGACGCTCCTTCTCTGACATATTGGTATATTTTCCAAACTCCAGATTCGTCAGACGCATCTGCGGCCTGCCACACTTGAAGCATTCAACCTCTTTCCTTCTTGAAACCATCCGTATCCAGCCACAATCCGGGCAAATGTATATTTTCATCATAGTCTTTATTCAAACTGTCCGAGAACCTCAGCTGACAAAGCATCAAGCTTAGCCTGTGAATCTTCAAGAGACACTCCTTTAACTCCGAAATAGAATTTAATCTTAGGCTCTGTACCAGAAGGGCGTACACAGCACCAAGCGTTATCGTTAAGTTCGTAGTAAAGTACATTGGAAGAAGGAAGACCTGTCGGCTCAACCTTTCCTGTTGTCATATCTTTTCTTGTGTCATTCTTGTAATCACGGATAGCAAGCACCTGATAATCGCCAAACTTCTTTGGCTCAGCGGCACGTGCCTTTGTCATAATCTCATTTATCTGTGCGGCACCATCAATACCCTTTAAGGTAAGTGTGGAAATGCCCTCTCTGTAGTAGCCATACTTCTCGTACATGTCAATCATGCCATCCCAAAGAGTCTTGCCCTGTGACTTGTAGAAGGCAGCCACCTCACACAGCATACAAACTGCTGCAGGAGCATCCTTATCCCTTGCATATGTGCCAGGTAAACATCCGTAGCTCTCCTCCATACCGAATACATAGTTGTTGCAGCCGGTCTTTTCGAATTTGAGCATCTGCTCACCGATATACTTAAAGCCTGTGAGCACCTCGATATGCTTCACGCCATATGCTGCAGCAATTGCCTTACCCATATCTGTTGAAACAATTGACTCAACAAATGCTGGCTTCTCAGGCAAAGTACCATTGGCACTCTTCTGGCTTAAAATGTACTCACCGATAAGCATAGCTGACATATTTCCTGTAAATGTCACATACTCACCTGTCTTTGTATCCTTGCAGTATACACCGAGTCTGTCGGCATCAGGGTCAGTTGCTAAAACGATATCAGCATCCTTCTCCTTCGCCAGCTCAAGCGCGAGCTTCCATGCATCAGGATTCTCAGGATTTGGATAAGGACATGTAGGGAAATTGCCGTCAGGCACTGCCTGGCTTGGCTCAATGTATACATTCTCAAAGCCCATATCCTTAAGCACTCTCTGTACAGGGCGAAGTCCTGTGCCGTGGAGTGGTGTGTAAACAATCTTGATATCCTTTGCCATAGCCTTGATGATCTCAGGATGGATAGAAAGCTTGCGGAGCTCTCCGAAATATCCCTCCTCAACCTCATCAGAGATGACATTGTAAAGACCTGCCTCAATAGCAGCAGCCTTGTCCATAGTCTTAACCTGGTCAAATGATGTAACCTTTGCCACCTCAGCCATGATGCTTGTATCATGAGGTGGAGTAACCTGTGCGCCATCCTCCCAGTAAACCTTGTATCCATTGTACTCACGAGGATTGTGGCTTGCTGTGATAACAACACCGGCTATCGTGCCGAGTGTCCTTACTGCGTATGAAAGCTCCGGAACAGGTGCAAGCTGTGGGAATACATATGTCTTGATTCCGTTTGCAGCAAGGCAAAGTGCTGTAGCATCTGTGAACTCATCATGCATATTACGTGAGTCATGTGCGATTGCAACACCTCTCTTTACTGCGTCCTCTCCCTGTGAAAGTATGTAATTTGCCAGTCCCTGGGTAGCCTGACGGACTGTGTATATATTCATCCTGTTGGTGCCGGCTCCTATTACACCACGAAGACCTGCTGTACCAAACTCAAGTGTGCGATAGAATCTGTCCTCTATCTCCTTATCATCACCTGCGATAGCCTTAAGCTCAGCCTTTGTAGCCTCATCAAAATATGGGTCTGTGCACCATTTCTCGTACTCCGCTCTAAAATCCATTTATATTAACCTCCTGTATCAGCTAGTAAATAAGCCTATTAATGTTAACCATACCGATTTTACCACATTAACGTGCATTTGAAAAGTTTTAGTTCCTTAATATTTTTTTAAACACAAGGCTTCTCATCCAAAGTGGCATCATACAGACAACAAGCTGTACCGCAACCGTAACAAAATAATCGGCTGCACTTATGGTCCCTGTCTTTAAAATACGTTTCCTTCCGGCTTTGTATTTAAGGAAATAATCAAAGCCGCCACGCCTCCTTAGCATATCATCACCGGTTCTGGCATACACAAGAGTCTCACCTATATTTGCCATACGGCAGTGATTTCTGATCATATTCGCCCAAAGAAGAGAATCCTCCATAAGCAGACAGTCCTGATAATTGCCCGCAGCAAGCACTGCAGACCTTTTGTACATAACAGTCATGTGATTGAACGCATCGCGCTTTCTCTGATACTGCTTTATCACATAATTTCCGAGAGGCACTGTCCTCTCTGATAAAATATTATGTGTATCATCGGAAAACTCGCTGATGTAGCCACCTATGATATCAAGCCCCGGATTTTCCGAAAAAGCATTCAGCTGTCTTTCAAACCGGTCAGGCACGCATATATCATCCGTGTCCATCCTTGCCACAAGCTCATTAGAGCAGTGCTTTATGCCTTCAGCAAGAGCAAGACCGAGCCCGCTGTTTTTTTCAAGCTTTACCGTAACAAAATTTATCTCCGAAGGCCTGCATTCATACTCACTGATTGCCTCATAAAGCTCATCTGTCAGCCTGCCATCCTCCACCAGCACTATCTCGTCCGGTAAAACAGTCTGTGAATATATACTTTCCATGCACTCCCTGAAATACTCAGGCTTTTCCTTGTAATAAATTGACAGTAATACTGAAAATTTAACTTTATTCATAAATATCATCCTCCCAGACAAGCAGACTAATGTATCACTGCAAGCACAGTCTCAATGCACAGTCTGATATCATTTATCAGCGAAAACTTCTTTAAATACTTAAGATTGTACCTCATCTTGCCCGGCAGCACCTTGTGGATATATGTGTAATCCACATCATCAGAAGCCTCAAGAAGCCTGTCCTCATCCTTATACCTGATGCTTGCCTCGCTTGTGATTCCGGCTGGCATCAGAAGTGTCGCCATCATCGCAGGTGTATATGCCATGACATACTTCTCCACCTCAGGTCTTGTGCCAACAAAGCTCATATCACCACAGAGCACATTTATGAGCTGCGGAATCTCGTCAAGCCTGTATTTTCTGATGACAGCGCCGACCCTTGTTATTCTTGAATCCCCACCGATAGTCACCAGTGAGCCCTTTTTGTCAGCATCATTCACCATAGTCCTGAACTTGAATATGCGAAACTTCCTGCCGTACTGTGTAATACGCTCCTGCCTGAAAAAAACAGGTCCTTTGCTATCCACCTTTATCCAGACAGCAAGGACCAGTATAACAGGCGAAAGCAGCACAAGAAGAACAGCGGACATAATCACATCAAAAATGCGTTTGAATACCATGCTTGTCCTCTTTCTGCTCAGATGCCTGTAATATTTAAGTGTAAAATCATTTTTCATGAATGTAGGAATCTCTCCCCATGTTCTCCATCTACTCATGTAAAATCTCCAATAAATTATTAATTATATACTCCACATCCTCATCACTCAGCTTTGTGTTTAGAGGAAGTGTAATCTCATTCTCATACTGATGATAAGCGTTTGGAAAATCGGCTATATCAAAGCCCATATTCTTATATGCTGTCATCATTGGAAGCGGCTTGTAATGCACATTTGTGGCGATACCTCGCTCCGCCATCTGCACTATAAGCTCATTGCGCCTGTCCACACCGATGCCCGGTATGCGAAGCAGATACAGATGTCCGCTTGATGTATGCCTGTCTGTAAAATGAGGCACTGTCAAGAGTCCAAGTGGCTTAAATGCCGTATCATAGCGCTCTATAATATCACGGCGCCTCTTGAGAAGCCCGTCATATCTGTCAAGCTGTACCAGACCAATGGCAGCCTGGATATCCGTCATATTACACTTATATGAAGGAGCCACAATATCATACTCCCAGTTGCCCAGACCATTCTTGTGCAAAGCATCCTTTGTCTGTCCGTGGAGTGAAAGCAGCATAAACTGCTTGTAGATATACTCATCATCAAAGCCCTCTATAGGTTTCCAGGTGAGTGCTCCTCCCTCTGCGGTGGTCAGATTCTTGACCGCATGGAACGAAAAGCTTGTAAAATCAGCTACATTGCCACACATAATCCGCTCACCGTCTCTCATGTATGAGGCGCCGAAGGCATGAGCTGAATCAACCGCCACAATCACACGTCCGATTGCCCTCTGCACATCGTTTGACGGATGAAAAAGATCCTTTTTTCTTTCCACAATATCAAAAATCCTGTCATAGTCGCAAGGCACACCCGCAATATCAACCGGCACGATAACCTTTGTCTTTTCTGTAATAGTGGCTTCTAAGGCATCGTAATCCATCTCAAAGGAATCAGGAGCTACGTCTATAAACTTAAGGGTAGCACCGACATGCACAGCAGGGCTTGCAGATGCAGTATAAGTGTATGCACTTGTGATGACCTCATCACCTGCATCTATTCCTAGGAATCTGAATATCGACTCAAGACATGCAGTAGCAGAGCCAAGAGCCACAGCCTTATTCGTGCCGCATAGCTTAGCAATCCTCTTCTCGAATTCCTTAGTCCTTGGACCTGTTGTAATCCAGCCGCTTCGAAGCGCATCAGCAACAGCTGACACCTCTGCCTCTGTTATATCAGGTGGTGAAAATGAAATCTGTCTCTTTTCCATAGTTATGTTCCTCGCTTCCGGTTTAAACAAAAGATATTTTAGTCCTCAAGATCCGGATGATATGTCTTGACCACAGATGCAACTATCTGCTTGATATCCTTTGCTTCTGAGGTGCATGCCTTCTCGAGCATCTCAAGCTGCTTCTCAAATAGCTCATCATCCATCTCAATAGGCTCACCCACATGAATCAGCTTGTTCGGAGTCTCCTTAAGGCCCTCCTCACTCATCAGCATCTCCTCGTAGAGCTTCTCGCCCGGACGCAGTCCTGTGTATACAATCTGGATATCCACATCAGGCTCCAGTCCCGACAGCCTGATAAGGTTCCTTGCCATATCATCAATCTTGACCGGCTCGCCCATGTCGAGCACGAAAATCTCGCCTCCGTGAGCATAGAGCCCGGCCTGCAGTACAAGTGCCACTGCCTCCGGAATTGTCATAAAGTACCTGATAATACGCTTGTCCGTCACAGTAACCGGACCGCCATCCTCTATCTGCTTTTTAAACAGCGGGATAACACTTCCGTTACTTCCGAGCACGTTTCCAAAACGTACCGCTACAAAATCAGTCTCGGTCTGCCTATTCATCATCTGTATAACCATCTCACACAAACGCTTTGACGCACCCATAATATTAGTCGGATTGACCGCCTTATCCGTAGAGATAAGCACAAACTTCTTCACATGGTACTCTGCTGCAATCCTTGAGAGCTTTAAAGTGCCAAGTACATTGTTCTTTATTGCCTCATTCGGGCTCTCCTCCATCAGCGGTACATGCTTATGTGCTGCCGCATGATAGATAATCTCAGGGTGATATGTCTGGAATACATAATGCAGCCTGTTAGTATTGCGCACCGAACCAATCAGCGTCTCCACCCTTACATAAGGATATTTGCGCTTCAGCTCCTGCTGTATATCGTATGCATTATTCTCGTAAATATCAAAAATGATAAGAAGCTTCGGATCCTCCCTGGCTATCTGACGGCAAAGCTCACTACCGATTGAACCACCGCCACCTGTAACCATGACCACCTTGCCCTGTAAAAATGAATGAATACCATCATTATCCACAACCACCGGATCTCTTCCAAGCAAATCCTCGATACTGACCGGACGCAGATTGGAAACCGATACTCTTCCGTCCACCATCTGATATATTCCCGGAACCACAGACACATCACAGCCTGTGTCCTTACAAATATTGAGTATATCCTTCCTGTCCTTACCCGATGTGGAAGGTACGGCATACACAATCTTTGTGATATCATACTTCTCAACCATCTCCGGAATGTCATTTCGATTGCCGACAATAGGCACACCGTCTATGAAGCGGCCAAGCTTCGCCGGATTGTCATCTATGATACAGCAGGCCTTTGTGTGCAAATGTGAGCTCATGATAAGCTCTCTGATAAGCATCCTGCCCGCATTTCCGGCTCCTATAATCATGACCTTTTCATCACCGTTTGCGGAGCCTCTCTGCTCCAGCATCTTCTGGCCTGTCCTGATAAATCTGTACGCAAAACGGCACGCTGTGCACAGTGCAAAGCTGAGCATCAGTCCGATAATCCAGAAGGCATACGGCATCTTAATCTCATACACCTCATGAATAGTAACACTCACAACTGTAAGCACCAGAAATGCACCAATAATATGCATAAACTCATTGATGCTCGCAAAGCGCCATATGCTGTGATACAGCCTGAAAATATAAAACACCACAAGTGAAATCACCATAAACAATGGCACAATGTGCAGATAGCCCTCCAAAAATGAGAGCGGAATATGTGAATATGAAAACTCAAACCTGATCATCAAAGCGAAAAAGAATGAGATTGCAATAATACACATATCAACAAATGCAAGAACCAATGCCCTGAAAACCCATTGCTTGTCATTGCCCATGTATGCGTCCGGCTTCTCCGGACCATCGTATTTTGTTTTGTCTTTTAGATTATTTGTATCTTTTTTCATGTCAAGTCTATTACTCATATAGGATTTTCTCCTTCTATATCCCTATGTAAATCAACTTCTCATAAACTGCATTTAAATTTACGCTTTATTATACCATACACACACTATTATAGTTCTTATTATTTTATTAAATATACCACATTTAACGATTTTTGAAAACAAACAGCTTGCTTATCACATAGTTGAGCACAACCACAACCACCTGTGCTGCCAGCTTCACCCACATGCTTGGATAATCCAAAAGCGTGATAAAAATAAAGATAATAGCCTCTTCAATAACCAGCGTGATGAATCTGCCGCTGAAAAAAGCAAACATCTGTACTAAAAATGCCGTCTTGGTCGGCGTTGCAACCTTAAACACCCACTTCTTGTTGGTAACATATGAGAAAAGTACAGCAAACACCCATGCCAGCGCGTTTGCAATCAGCTCATTGATTCCAAAGAATACATTAAAAATGGCATATGCGCCTATGCTGATCACAAAGGTCATATTGCCAAAAACCGTGTATAAAACAAGCTCCTTAAACTCCTCTTTCCTGTTTCGTATTATAATATTATCCATTTCTCCACCTATGTGACAGGCTATATAACTCTGTCGTAATTTATACGTGTAAGTTGATAGTAATGTTAATTTGCGATTTTTATATAATAACTGCATAGCCAAAATAAGTCAATATGTGATATGATATCTGCATGAAAAAGAAAACACAAAAAAACAAAAGTATAAAACTAAACTACATATATAATGTGAGCTACCAGATACTCACACTGATCACACCGCTTATCACAGCGCCTTACCTCTCGAGGGTGCTCAAGGCAGACGGAATAGGTGCATACAGCTATACCTACTCACTGGTATCATACTTTATCATGTTTGCCGCACTTGGTACAGTAAACTACGGAAACAGGGAAATATCATACCTGCAGGAGGACAGAGCAAAACGCACAAAAACCTTCTGGGAGATAGAGCTTCTATCCGTTATCAGCGTAATTGTGTGCCTGTGCGCATATATGGTATTCACACTTGCATTTCCGCATTCACCACTCAAAAAGCACCTGCTATTGATTGAAGCCGTGTATCTGGTATCGGTTGCTTCTGATATCTCCTGGCTGTTTCAGGGGCTTGAGGAATTTGGCAAAATAGTCGGTCGAAACGTGATTTTTAAAATCATAAACATCGCTTTTATCTTCATCGCCGTGCGCTCGGAGAGTGATCTGCTCATATATGTGGCAGGAGTATGTCTATTAGAGCTTTTTGCCAATATATCCATCTGGTTTTACCTGCCTCAATATGTCGACAGACCAAAGCTTAAGGAGCTTAAGCCCTTCTCCCACCTAAGGGCTACGCTCACCCTCTTTGTACCTACAATAGCTACAACCATATACACAGCGCTTGACAAAACCATGCTCAACAACATAACCGGCAGCATGACAGAAAACGGCTACTATGAGCAGGCCAATAAGATATCCAAAATGGTCCTCATGCTCGTAACCTCACTGGGCACTGTGATGCTTCCAAGAATAGGAAGAGCCTTCAGCGAAAATAAAAAAGACGAAGTAAAAGTCCTCCTTTATAAGAGCTTTCAATTCGTCTGGTTTATAGGTCTTGCCCTGTGCTTTGGCCTTATTGGCATCGCACGCAATTTCTCGCCATGGTTTTTTGGTCCGGGATATGAAAAGGTACCCTATCTCATCATGATAATGGCCACCCTGCTGCCGATTATAGGCTTAAGCAATGTAATCGGTATACAGTATCTGGTAACAACCAAGCGTGAAAGCCTGCTGACACGCTCAGTATGTATCGGAGCCGTAGCCAATTTTGTCATTAACATGCTTCTCATACCACGGCTCTATTCATACGGTGCAGCCATAGCCTCGGTCATCTCTGAGGTAATAATAACTGCTGTACAGCTTTATTTCATACGAAATGAGCTCAGTATACCAAAAATATTTTCTCTCTCGTGGAAATATCTCGTATCAGCTATCTGTATGCTTATAGTACTGCTGCTCATGGATGCAAGGCTGTCAGTCAGCTTCATGCACACAATGATTATGATTGTGACCGGATTTATAGTCTATATGGTGCTGCTTGTACTGATGCGTGACGAGATGGTATGGGAAGGCATCAGACTCATTAAAGCCCGCATCAAACGTCACTAACTAATTACCATTTTGCAACACTTGATTTCCCTGCAGCTTCACTTATTTGGCGGCCTCATACTCTCCAACCACCTGTGCCTCTCCTCTGTCAGTATATTCTTTTGCCATTTTCAAAGCTTTTTTCGTCCTCTTCACGGACTTTTCCCATCTGGAAAGCTCTGATTTGTCAGTATCAGACTTTATCCCATATTGGTTTACAGCCAGATTGCCAATATATGACGAAAGCGTTTGGGCACCATAGGCATTCAGGTGCTCAAAATCTGCGAAATCATGGGAATCATCTATCCCTACAGTGCTCTCATAATCAGTACTCAGATCAAGAAAATCGTATCCATACTCCTTCGTTATACTTTCAATCTGCTCAAGCCCCGACTTATCAGCCGCCTGTGTCTCATGAGGTGGCTGCAGCAAAAGTACATGCTCTATGCCAAGCTTATTGCAGTACGAAAGCAGCTCCTTAAGATATGCCCTGCACTCATCAGTCAGCACATAGGCTTCATTAGTGGGCTGTCCGATATTTGCCAGATTGTCACGGCCTCCGGTGATGCCTGTTTTTGAATAAAAGCCCTTCAGATAACCTCCACCACTGAGCCTCATATAGGCACGAGTGACAAATGAGGTATACACTGCCTCAGGATCCTTCCAGTTGCCATGATACTTCTCCAATGGGAAATAAAGGGTATCCGATATGTTATCTTTCACCTTTTCATCATCCTTATTGATATTTTTAGGAATAGTCTTTACCGTGTCAAGCTTGTTCTGTGACATAGGCATATTGTCAATCCACTTTCTCAGATAGACCTCATCCGTCAGATTCCAGTTGCCCTGACTAAATGCTGCAGCACTGATTACAAGAAGCTTTGGCTTTTGTCTCTTCACAATCTCCGTGACGATTGACTTGTACATATTGCAAGGCACAGCTCCTATTGAAAGATTGCACGACTTAAGGCCATACTCCTCCCACGCCAAAGCCGGTGCATAGCCCGTGTATACCTCACTTGGTCCAATCATGACCATATCAAGGCTGTTCTTGGGCTCTGCATAAAAGCCATATATATTTTCGATATCGCTGCTGTCAATGGCAATAAATGCCTTTGATACTATTTGCAGGAGCAATAGGAGAACTATTGCAAATGCAGGGATTTTAATAAATTTCATGATGTTTCCTTTTCTATTGAAACTCTTCGTTTTTATATTTTTCAGTACACACTCTATAGTATATCGGATTAGTATAAAAAAACAACACCCTGATTCCTATTTGTCATTTTCTGATATAAAGCTGTTTGCATGGGTAGAATATAAAATCGATAAGCCTGATTTTCTTTATGATACACTCATACACTATCCAGCATATAGCAGTGCTTCCTGCAAATCCACATATACACTGCAGCGCCATATTGGTTATACCAGCCTTGTTCAATAAAATCCTGATTCCACCTACAAATATCACATTCATCGCATAAAACGGCATGCTATCCCGGCCGATAGTCTGTAACCATTTAGGGAAATCACAATACCTTGATAAAAAATAGCTTACTGCAAATATAAATACTGTCACTATACAGGCGGTAAGCCGCTCAAACAGACTGCTGCAAATAGGGTTGCTGCTCATGTCATCCTGTAATACTATGCCTGATACCTCAACAATAACACTCATAACAGCAAAGCTCAGCACAGCATATCTATTATCCAGTTTATCAAGCCACTTCTTAATCAGGCATCCCAGATAAAAGTACATCTGGAAGCCAGCTATGTAATTAAAACCCTCATAGTGAAACCTGCCATAGCTTGTCAAAGCAAATATAAAAAACAGTACAAATAAAAGCTCCATTTTATAATTAAAATGTGGCAGAAGCCTCGTAAACACATAATCAGCCATATACGCCACACAGTATATGAGAAACAGTGCATATAAATACCATAAAAACTCTATCGGCTTCCAAGGTATGCTTATCAGGCTGCTAACGTTAATCGGCTCCCTTATAAAATTTGAAAGGGAAAATTTAATAATCCAGTAAATAACTGAAATCATCGCATAAGGCAGCAGGATATTAAATGCTTTATGACCTATACGTCTAAATATACCTTGTGAAGTATTCCTTACATATTCCCTGTATAAGAAGCCTGAAACTGCGATAAAGCAAGGCATGTGAAAGCTGTATATTACATTTGCAATACCATTCATTGTATCATCAAATGAATACAGGTCTGTCAGGCCTAATGTAGTGTGACCTAAAATCACAAATAAAATAAGGATGCCCTTTATGAAATCAATTGTTTTATCTCGTGTGGTGGTTTGCATGTTATGTCCTCAAAAATACTATTAATCCTATCCGCTTTAATTATATAGGTATCCCTATCCATGATATCAACATCAATATGATTGCTCAACAAATATGATGAAACAGCATTTGCTTTAATTCTATAATTGCGATCTATTATAGAGCTATTTCCACTCAAACTTTGTACGTAATACCTTAATAAATCCTGTAAAAGGGGTCTGATGCCCTGAAGCAATAATATTATCCTGATTCATGACATAGTGTTTAAATTCATAAAAATATTTCATTCCTTGATTCTAACCTGAACACCAATGCATTCGTCACATGCTGCATCTTTCCTCACGCTAGAAATATGACACTCTTCAATTCTTTTCTCTTCAATGAATTTAACAAAGGCCTTAGCATAATATCTAGGAATATATCCCAATAACTTTTGTTGTTTATCAACTACACAAATTGCATTTTCATCATACTGATTGGAAGTATCTCGCATCAAAAATACTTCATCTCCTCTTGTAACCTGAATGGAATCTTTGCATAAATCCCCTTTACACCCTAAATAATGTCTGACTCCAGCTAAGTAGAACTCTTTTTCAAAGCTGCAATTATAATCCAAAATAGGGTCTATAAACTGAAGATTATCAATAGGTAGCTTTGCACCACTCTTTTTTAACAGCTGATATGCATCATACTCATCTAAGCCGTATTTTTCTAATATTCTTCCAATATCTTTTCTCTTTCTATCTGGAAGCCTGCTAGCAAATACCGGAAATAATTTTTCTGATTTATATACAGTATCTAATTTTTCAAACGAGACTAACAACTCAAATCCAGATTTGATTGCTTTTTCTATATCCTCACAATATTTAAATTCATACTGTCCATTTTTTGTAAGCTGACCTACAATATATTGTCGCCTATTTGAAGAGCATTTCCAAATCAAATATAAGTAGTCCTTACCATCCTTGATTGCCATATTACTCCTCCTCTCCAAAATAAATATAATTCATCATTTTTATTTTATCTAATAAAAATTTTAGTATTAATCTTTTCTTCTTTTCTGATAATCCATCTTCCGAATACAAATCCAATATACTATAAATTTTTTCTTCCGTTAGTAATGACACTATATTTTTCGCAAAAACATATGTATCATTATAATAATTTTCTTTTAAGTATTTTAATACTTCTAAATGAGTTGGGCGCTTTTCATCAATCTCCCTACATCTAATTAATGATTTTGATTTTGTATCAATTAGAGAATTCCATCTGTTTTTATCCTTTCCCATATAATTGGGTATATTTTTCTCAGAAATATATGCACATAATGACGAGCTGTTATCATACAATGGTGACCATCGCATTTTACCGTTTTCTATAAGTATTGCCCAATTATTTTGATGCCTGTCTGAGTTACCAATTAAATAATCAAACATCAACATTTTCAGTAAGTCATCTATAGGTACAAATCGTTCTATCGCCTTTTTTATCATTTCAATAGAATATCTATGACTTGTCATAGTATCAATAAACAGCTCCGGATTATATTTAGGATACATTAACATAATAAAATGTATTCCCTCAACAAGAATTTGGTCTGTTTTTTTCAGGATATTATAGCTCATTGAGCCTTCTCTTCCCTCATACATTCCTACTTCAAATTTAGCACAAGGTATCCCCAAAACACAAGCTAAATCATATGCAATACACTCAGAGATATTATCTGTTGTATCTATATCTTTCTTAAATTTGAATAGACCAATTTGACCTGTATCCGGATTTTGCAGCCATATTTTTTCACTTCTTCCACTTCCTTCTGATGCTCCATCATATTCTTTCCAAAAAGAAAAATCTTTCATAGCCTGTCTCCCCATTAAACACTTTACACTTGCACCTAATAAAACATAATATGATCTATAAACTCTAAATTATCAGTGCATAACTTTGCGCCATTCTTTTTTTCAAGTTGGTAAGAATCATATTTTTTTATATTGTATTTTTTTAGAATACTAATATCTTATTCACCATTGTTTCACCTTAATATTTCACTTTTGCCTATAATATATTATACAGGATTATTTTAATTCTCCTTAAACACAACCAGCTTACTAATCACATAATTCAGCACAATAACAATAACCTGCGCAATCACCTTTATCAGCATGCTATTAAAGCCAAGCCATGTGATAAACACAAGCAATATAGCTTCCTCAACAACCAGTGTAATCACTCGCCCTGAATAAAACACAAACATCTGCTTTATAAATGCCTGCACACTATCAGTCGGTGACTGAAATACCCAGACGCGGTTCGTCAGAAATGCAAACATAACTGTTATAATCCAGGAAAGGATATTGGCAATAAGCTCATTTATTCCCAGACCAACATTAAAACATGCATATGTAGCTATGCTCACTATAAAGCTTAATCCACCAAAAAATAAATACAATAGCATTTCTTTGTACTTCTTGTAGAATGGATTAAAAATCCTAAGTATAGGTAATTCCATTAGTTTATCAAATATATCTTTTTCTTTATTATTCATTTAATGCACCTTCCGTATTTATAATATTTACATTTAAATAATATCATTCATTTTCTTTTTCTCAAAAAAATTACTATAAATAACGGAATTAGCAGTTGTTCAGCAAAACCATATCTAGGCCAATAGAAAATAGGTGATGCAATTATCAATGTTGCCATTAAACCTAAAGCCGGAGCTACTACAATCAAATCGTCCAGCCTCAGTTTAAAAAGAGAAAAAATTGCTACTGCAATCAAAAGCCAGTTTGCATATGCAACCGGAATAAAATTTCCTGTATACGGAAATAAATTCACTGCCTTTGAACTAACATCAACTTTTTTTATTTTGAGGTTATCTATTTCATTAAGATCGTTAGGATAAATATTTCTTGGTACTCCAGCCGAAATATTACTATCATAGTAATTAATTATTTTCTGATTTAATGTCCAAAAACCAAATGTCTGAAACTCCCATGCTTCAAAACATATTTTAGGATTCTTTTTCAATATTGAAAAATATGTTTTAAAGAAATCTTTATCAAGAGCTGAATTATTAAATTCACTACTCCATTTTAAATTATCAATGCATCCAGGCGCATATAATTTTTCATATTCATCTAAAGGTAAAACTGCATTCATATATTCTTTGTCCGACTCTGAGAGATTACCTCTTAAAGTAACCACTCTTGCCATCTGAGATAAAAATATACCATAGCTTTCTACCTTCTTGTCATCCTGAATAACACCAATTGAATTATACACAGGTCCAGTAATCACACTATTTAAAACAATTATACTTACAGAAACAATAATTATTTTAATTGCAACTGTACGTATATCTTTTCTTAGCAAGCCAAGTAACGCAATGAGGAATATTACTAATACAATATATAGCCCATTATTACGACTAAAATTCATAACAGATAACGAAATAAATAATTCAATTGAAATAATAATCTGTGCTTTTTTATCTGTCTTTTTCAAAAAAATTTCATACAACAACATTGAAGCCAACATGATTGATACGGAAAAAATAGGATCCTTCCACACGGTAACAGAAAACTGTGCAATATACGGGCTTGTTCCTAACAGTATTCCCCAAAAAAGTAGCACTATTTTATTAATATTAAATCTTACTCTTAGCCAATTGATAAAATAACCTAATACAAATGACATATACAACATCTGTACAATGCAATATATAGCTATTCCTGCTGTGACAGCTGTTTTTCCTCCAGCAATCCATATGCATAATCGAATAAGCATAGCATAAATGACCGGATGATGATTATTTAACGGTGTCTGTCCTATTGCCTGAGCAACACTTCCTACTGAATCCCCAAAATAAAACCCCGGAAAATAAACTAAAAGATATGGCAACCATGCTAAAAAAAACAAGCACATAAATAAAATAGTAGTTTTACAACTTATTTTTTTCTCTGAATTAACTTCAATATTCAACCATGCTTTATTAATCTTACAACGATATAAAATACAAATAATAACCGCAAATAAATATGCCATTAGCAACCATGCAATTATATCATAAAATTTATATGAACTAATATAGCTTGTATCAACATTTCCTGAATACAAATTTTCCGTATTTATATTTATATGCTTGCCTAAAACTATAACAGCCGATAGAAGTACTATAAAAAACACCATCGGAACAACATTTGATTTTTCTCTGTATAACCCAATTTTGTTTATTGCAATAACGAGAACTATGGCCATTATAGCCCCCCACATTATCGGTGCATTAAAGTTCATATAGTAAGCGAATATAAAACATCCACATACAGACAATATATACCTAAAAATATTTATTTGCTTTCTCATATATATCTCCTAAAAAAATGTACTGCAATAGATACCTATTGCAGCATTTTCTCACATTCTAATTATTTTTTTCCAAATTCTTTTTGTCATTTTCTACTCTTTGGAGATTCATTTCAAAATCCTGTCGATTCTTTTGAACTATGGTCTGCAACTGCATTCCAGCAAAAAAAGACTGTATTGCAGCAATCATTGTAAACCCACATACAATAAGTGTTGGAAAATTTGGAACAAGTCCAGTCTTTAAATACTCACTAATTACCGGTATAAAAAAACATATCGATATAATAGTCAATATTGCTGCAATTATTCCAAAAAAGCCCAATGGATTATACGTCTTATATAGTCTAGCAATTGTTTTTAATACCTTTAATCCATCTGAATACGTATTTAATTTTGAAACACTACCCTCTGGTCGGTCTCGATAGTCTATAACAACATTTTCCACATACATATTCTTATCTACAGCATGTATACTCATCTCTGTCTCGATTTCAAACCCCTTAGACAATATTGGAAAAGTCTTTACAAATTCATAACTAAATGCCCTGTATCCTGTCATAATATCTTTTATATCATTATGAAACAATACATTAATACTTTTTCTAACTATTGAATTACCAAAATTATGAAAAGGTCTCTTATTTTCTGTAAAATATGTTGACGATAATCGGTCTCCCACCACCATATCAACATTCTTTTTAAGAACTAAATCTGCCATCTCACGAGCATTTTCAGCCGGGTAAGTATCATCACCATCAGTCATTATATAGCATTCTGCATCTATATCACGAAACATTCTTCTGATAACATTTCCTTTTCCCTGCATGTATTCGTTATGAACTATTGCTCCTGCTCTCTCTGCAAACTCAGCTGTCCTATCAACTGAATTATTGTTGTACACATAAATTTTTGCTTCAGGCAAAACTTTCTTAAAATCATTGACTACTTTTTCTATAGTTTTCTCCTCATTATAACAAGGAATTAATACTGCAATTTTATCCATTAATTTTATCCTCCACTTTCTTTATGAATGTATTTTCTCTTTTATAAATATAAATGCACCATGCCAACATCAACGGAATCGTATAAATAACAGGATATAAATATCTCTTTCCCTCTGCAGCTATTGAAACCGGAGCAAGCCAACAGCCTAATGCTATCGATAAAAACATTGGCACTGTAGCAATCCAGTATTTTATATCTTTATTTCTGAATTTTCTAAAAACAGTCGCGAAAATAAATCCCGGAATTATAGACGCATATAATCCATACGTAAAAAATAACTTAATAAGAGGTATCTGATACAGCTCATCAATAATATTCTGATAAGAATTCGTTGTATATTCTGATATATCCGGACGTGTTGCTATTTTTTCAGGTATAAGCTGAGCATTTAACTGATTATGCCAATCCATGCTTACAATAGGAGAATACTCTGTCCATGAAAACCATCCTGATTCCATCGCTGCAAAAGCCTCTATATATGTTTTCGGATGCCGTAATCCCTGGCTTATCCATACTTTAATATATTTACTGTAGTCCTTCGCTTTCCCCTTAGGTGTATATCCTTTTACCGGATCTGCATTTATAGGATCATACCTTCCTATAATTTCAAGCCCTAAATCATTGATTTTTGGACTTTTTATTTAAACA
>OIYP01000027.1_pt1 | contig 113289 bp, 95 predicted proteins | sample 1588261 | NCBI WGS metagenome assembly OIYP01 (sample SAMN03283293) | human gut metagenome | biome: human-associated habitat; material: feces | host: Homo sapiens | place: Peru | collected 2012 | reverse complement strand
TTCCGCCGTGAGAGGGCGGCGTCTTAACCGCTTGACCAACGAACCGTGTATTATACTATCATGGAGTTTCAAAAAAAGCAAGTACTTTTTTAAAAAAACTTGATTTTTTTTTCTGATAGTGCTATTATACCTATGATAACAACGTTGACTAGATTGAGAGAGGGCAAAAGTCCTCTCTCAATTCACGTTTATAAACATCAATAATCAAAAGAGAGGTGATAAAATGTCAAAGGCAAGTGTATATGAGACAAAGACAGAGAGTTTTATAAAACCAATTCTTGACAGCATGAATTTTGAGCTTGTTGATGTCGAGTATGTTAAGGAAGGTGGCATGAACTACCTGAGAGCATATATCGATAAAGAGGGTGGCATAACTGTTGATGACTGTGAAGTGGTTGCAAGGCAGATGAATGAGATTCTCGACAGAGAGGATTATATTCCTGATTCGTACACCTTCGAGGTCAGCTCGCCGGGGCTTGGAAGACCTCTCAAGAAGGAAAAGGACTATGTGCGCAATATGAATAAGGAAATAGAGATTCGCACATACAGGGCTATCAACAAGTCCAAGGAATTTTACGGTCTGCTGACAGCTTATGATAAGGATACAGTGACAATAACCGATGAAGACGGCAATGAGACTACATTCAATAAGAGTGACATTGCGCTTATACGTCAGGCATTGGATTTTTAATTAAAGCGCACGATAACACAAATAGGAGGAAAAAATAATGAGCAATGAGTTATTAGAAGCGTTAAATATATTAGAGCAGGAGAAAAACATCAGTAAAGAAACTTTACTTGAGGCAATTGAGAACTCTCTTGTGACTGCCTGCAAGAACCATTTTGGTAAATCAGACAATGTAAAGGTGGAAATCGATCCTGAGACATGTGCTTTCTCATGCTACCAGGAGAAGACAGTTGTAGATGCGGTTGAGGATCCGGTTGAGGAGATTTCCTTAGCAGATGCGCACAAGGTAAACGGTAACTACCAGCTTGGAGATATCGTGAGAGTTGAGGTGAAGTCAAAGGAATTCGGACGTATCGCCACACAGAATGCAAAGAACGTTATCCTTCAGAAAATCCGCGAGGAGGAGAGAAAGGTAATATTTGACGAGTACAACAGCAAGGAAAAGGATGTTGTGACAGGTGTTGTTCAAAGATACATCGGAAAGAATGTCAGCATCAACTTAGGCAAGGCTGATGCTCTTCTGACTGAGAGTGAGCAGATAAAGGGCGAGGTATTCAAGCCTACAGAGCGTATCAAGGTATATATCCTTGAGGTCAAGTCAACATCAAAGGGACCAAAGATTCTTGTTTCAAGAACACACCCTGAGCTTGTAAAGAGACTTTTCGAGTCAGAGGTTACAGAGGTTAAAGAGGGTATAGTTGAGATAAAGGCTATATCACGTGAGGCCGGAAGCAGAACAAAGATTGCCGTATGGTCAAATGATCCAAATGTAGATCCTGTAGGAGCATGTGTAGGTATGAATGGTGCCAGAGTCAATGCTATCGTAAATGAGCTCCGCGGTGAGAAAATCGATATCATCACATGGGATGAGAATCCTGCAATACTTATCCAGAATGCACTTAGCCCTGCAAAGGTTATCTCTGTTATCGCAGATGCAGATGAGAAATCAGCAAAGGTTGTTGTTCCGGATTATCAGCTTTCACTTGCAATCGGTAAGGAAGGACAGAATGCAAGACTTGCAGCAAGACTTACAGGCTTCAAGATTGATATCAAGAGCGAGACACAGGCCAGAGAGTCAGGAGACTTCATGGATTATGAGAATGACTATGAAGAGGATGATTATGATGACGATTATGATTATTCAGATGAGGAGCTTGCTGAGAACGATGGCTTAGCCGAGGAAGAACAGGCAGATGCTTTTGACACAGAGGCTGAAGAAAATGATGCAGCAGCCGAGAATGCAGATGCTTTAGATTTCGAAGAGACTGATGATACAGCAGATAGTGGTGATGAGCAGTAATGGCAAATAAAAAGATTCCAATGCGCAAATGCGTAGGCTGTCAGGAGATGAAGGAAAAGAAGTCGCTTATCCGTGTGGTAAAGACTGCGGAGGGAGACATAATTCTCGATGACACCGGCAAGAAAAACGGCAGGGGTGCTTATATATGTAAGAGCCTTGAGTGCTTTAAAAAGGCAAAAAAGACAAAGGCACTTGAGCGTTCCCTTGGTGTTAGTGTATCAGAACAGGTATATGAGGAGCTTGAAAAGGAGATGAACCAAATTGACAGATAGAGTACTTTCAATGCTGGGATTAGCAGCAAAGTCAGGCAATGTGGTTAGCGGAGAGTTTTCTACAGAGAAAGCAGTAAAGACAGGAAAGGCATATTTAGTAATAGTTGCAGATGATTCATCAGACAATACCAAGAAGCATTTTTCGGATATGACTGCTTTCTATGAGGTTCCGATTTATTTTTATAGTGACAAGGTGGGGTTAGGGAATGCAATAGGCAAAGAGTTTCGTGCTTCCCTTGCAGTGACGGATGAAAACCTTGCAAATGCAGTGATAAAAAAGCTGCAGTCGAATAAAACTGAATAGTGGAGGAAAATAGATATATGGCAAAAATGAGAGTTCATGAACTTGCAAAAGAATTAAATATAAAGTCGCAGGACGTCATAGACACATTAAACGGCACACAGTTTGCTGTCAAAAATGTGCAGAGCGGTCTTGAGGACGAGGCACAGAAAATTGTGCGAAAGAAGTACACAAAAACAGAAGTAAAAAAAGAGGCACCTAAGAAGGAAGAGCCTAAAAAGGATGAGGCAAAGGCAGCCGACAGACCAAAGAAAAAGGCAAGCATCACAGCAGTTTTCAATGCCCAGTACAGTAAGCAGGGAAGAAAACCAAATGGTGGAAACGGCAGCGGAAATAATGGAAATAACGGTTCACAGCGCAGGAATGGCAATGGCAGACGCGATAATCAGTCATCACGTCCTGAGCAGCACAGCATTATCAAGCCAAGACCGGTCGGAGAGAGAGCTATGCGCCCTATAAGTGAGCGTACAGCAGATCCGTATGCAGATATGAAGACAGCCAATTCGCGTCCGGCACGTCAGGCTGATGCTGATAGAAGAGGCGACAGACGTCAGGAAAATGGCGACAGAACCAATAACAGAAATACCGATAGAAATGCCGACAGAAGCAGAAATACGGACAGAAACAGCGATAGAAGACCAAACAATCGCGACAATAACCGTGATAACAGCAGAGACAACAATAGAGACAACAATAGAGACAATAACAGAGGCTTCAGAAATGACGCAAGACGTCCTGCTGAGGGTGGCAGAAGCTTTGACAGAAATAATGACAGAAGCAGAAGCAATGACAGAAATAACGAGAGAGCAGGCGGCAGAAGTGATGACAGAAATCGTTTCAGAAAAGAAACCGTTGCAGTGGCAGCTCCTGATGATGTAAGAGGCAAGGAGAGCAGAGACAGAGGCAACGACAGAAAGAATAAGCATAATCACAATCAGAGCCAGAAGCAGGATAAGCTTGGAAAGAAGCAGGAGAATTACATCAATCTCGAGAAGCACGGTGGCAAGAAAAAGCCACAGCAGCCTAAGGCACAGCCAAAAGAGGATGAGAACGAGATTAAGACAATTTCTCTTCCGGAGAAGATTACAATCAGGGATTTAGCTGACAAGATGAAGGTGCAGCCTTCTGCCATTGTAAAGAAGCTTTTCATGAAGGGCGAGATGGTAACAGTTAACTCTGAGGTTGATTTTGCGGCAGCTGAGGAAATTGCGTTAGAGTTTAATTTCATCTGTGAGGAAGAGGAAAAGGTCGATGTGATTGCAGAGCTTCTCAAGGAGGATGAAGAGGATGAGAGCAAGATGGTTCCTCGTCCACCTGTAGTCTGCGTAATGGGTCACGTAGATCATGGTAAGACATCACTGCTTGATGCCATCAGACAGACACGTGTTACAGACCGTGAGGCAGGTGGTATTACACAGCATATCGGTGCATCTGTTGTATCAATCAATGACCAGAACATCACATTCCTTGATACACCGGGACATGAGGCATTTACAGCAATGCGTATGCGTGGTGCAAACTCTACTGATATCGCAATCCTTGTTGTTGCTGCAGATGATGGTGTAATGCCACAGACTGTTGAGGCTATCAACCATGCAAAGGCAGCAGGTGTTGAGATTATCGTCGCAGTCAACAAGATAGATAAGCCAAGTGCCAATATCGATAAGGTTAAGCAGGAGCTCTCAGAGTATGAGCTTATCCCTGAGGATTGGGGTGGAAGCACAATATTCTGTCCTGTATCTGCACATACTAAGGAGGGTATCGACAATCTCCTTGAGATGATTCTTCTTACAGCAGAGGTGCTTGAGCTCAAGGCTAATCCTGACAGAAACGCAAGAGGACTCGTAATCGAGGCACAGCTTGACAAGGGCCGTGGTGCGGTTGCCACAGTGCTTGTACAAAAAGGAACACTCCATGTCGGAGATCCTATCGCATGCGGAAGCAGCTATGGTAAGGTAAGAGCCATGATTGATGATAAGGGACGCAGAGTAAAGGAGGCTAAGCCTTCTACACCGGTAGAGATACTTGGACTTAACAGTGTGCCATCAGCAGGAGAGACATTTGTGGCATGTGATTCAGAGAAGGAAGCAAAGGCATTCTCTGACACATATATTTCAGAGGAGAAGAATAAGCTCATCGAGGATACAAAGGCAAAGATGTCACTTGATGATCTGTTCTCACAGATCCAGTCAGGCAACATGAAGGAGCTTGATATCATCGTAAAGGCAGATGTGCAGGGTTCAGTCGAGGCTGTTAAGCAGAGTCTTGTCAAGCTTTCAAATGAGGAGGTTGTGGTCAAGGTCATCCACGGTGGTGTTGGTGCCATCAACGAGTCGGATGTTATCCTTGCATCAGCATCAAATGCAATCATCATCGGCTTCAACGTCAGACCGGATCCTGTTGCCAAGGCTACAGCAGACCGTGAGGGCGTAGATATCAGACTTTACAAGGTCATCTACAATGCAATCGAGGATGTATCCGCTGCCATGAAGGGTATGCTTGATCCTGTATTTGAGGAGAAGGTTATCGGACATGCGGAAATCAGACAGATTTTCAAGGCTTCAGGCGTTGGAAACATTGCAGGTTCATATGTGCTTGACGGATTTATGGAGAGAGGCTGCCGTGTCAGAATAAGCAGAGAGGGTGAGCAGATATTCGAGGGAGACCTTGCTTCACTCAAGAGATTCAAGGATGATGTCAAGGAGGTCAAGACAGGCTACGAGTGTGGTCTTGTATTTGACGGATTTAATGATATTCAGGAATTTGATATCGTTGAAGCCTACAAGATGGTAGAGGTTCCAAGATAATCATATATTGGTTAGCTTGAATTAATGCAGCTATTCGGATAGCTACGGTTTAATATAAAAAGAAAGCGGGATTATATGAGAAAGAACAGCATAAAAAATATTCGTATCAACGAAGAGGTAATGCGTGAACTGTCAAATATCATACGCGGTGAGATAAAGGATCCGCGTATCAATCCCATGACAAGTGTTGTTGCTGTAGAGGTGGCACCTGATTTAAAGACAGCAAAGGCTTATATCAGTGTGCTGGGTGACAAGAAATCACAGGCTGATACACTTGCAGGACTTAAGTCAGCGGAGGGATATATACGCAGAACTCTCGCAAAGAACATCAATTTAAGAAACACACCTGCCATTACATTTATCATAGACCAGTCTATAGAGTATGGTGTTGAGATGTCTAAAAAGATTGATGAAGTAACAAAAAATCTCAAAGAGGATTAATAAAGAGGATTGATTATGACAGAGATTGATTCTATTTTAAAGGATGCACAATCAGTTGCCGTTTCCGGTCATGTGAGACCGGACGGCGACTGTGTCGGCTCTACGCTTGCGGTATACAATTACATAAAGGATTATTATCCAAATATAAAGGCAAGGCTTTATTTGGAGCCAAGTCCGAACATCTTTAAGTTTATGCAAAGAGCAGATGAGATTGACAGCAGCTATGCGGATGATACAGTATACGATCTGTTCATAGCATGTGACTGCAGTGATACAGACAGACTTGGAAATGCAGCTAAGTATTTTGAGTCTGCAAAAAGGACACTTTGCATAGATCATCATGTCACAAATGAGGCTTTTGCAGACGCAAATTACATTTTTCCGGATGCAAGCTCAACCTGTGAGCTTGTGTTTGAGCTTCTGCCGAAGGAGCGCATCACAATACAGATAGCAGAGTGTATTTATACAGGCATGGTGCATGATACAGGAGTGTTCCAGTATTCATGTACTTCAAAAAAGACTATGGATATAGCAGGCGCACTGATGGAGATGGGCATTGATTATTCAAGAATAATCGATGATACATTTTACACAAAGACATTCGCTCAGAACAAGATTATGGGGCAGGCACTTTTGAATGCCGCTCTGTATCTGGATGGTGATGTGATACTGTCTGCCATATCGCGCGCTGAGATGGAGAAGTACGAGGTGCTTCCGAAGCATCTTGACGGTATTGTAAACCAGCTGCGTGTGACAAAGGATATAAAGGTTGCGGTATTTCTCTACGAAAATGAGGATGGTACCTACAAGGGCAGTCTGCGCGTAAACGGTGATTATGATGTGGCAAAGGTTGCGTCGGTATTTGGTGGCGGCGGACATGTAAAGGCCGCTGGATTTACGATTGACGGACCGCTTGATGTGGCAACAGAGCGCATTCTTACAGCAATTAAGGACAATATTTAGGGAGAGATTCTTAGGCAGATGGTTAACGGAATAATCAATGTATACAAGGAAAAGGGCTATACAAGCTTTGACGTTGTGGCAAAGCTTAGAGGCATATTCCACCAGAAAAAGATTGGTCATACAGGTACACTTGATCCGGATGCACAGGGAGTTCTCCCTGTCTGCCTTGGAAAGGCAACCAGAGTGTGTGACCTTTTGACAGATAAGGACAAGGTCTATAAAGCTGTGCTGCTTTTAGGACAGGAGACAGATACACAGGATATTTCAGGACAAATCTTAAATCAGGCTAAGGTCAATGTGACTGAGCAGGCGGTGTATGATGTGATTTCACAGTTTGTTGGCAGACAAAAACAGGTGCCGCCCATGTACTCGGCTTTAAAGGTCAATGGGAAAAAGCTCTATGAGCTCGCCAGAGAGGGCAAGGTTATAGAGAGAAAGGCCAGAGATATTGAAGTTTTTGACATAAATGTTGAAAGCATTGATTTGCCTGAGGTTACGATGACGGTACACTGTTCAAAGGGCACATATATCAGGACACTGTGCAATGACATCGGAGAGAGACTGGGCTGTCATGGCTGCATGAAGTCACTGCTTAGAGTAAGGGTAGCGGGCTTTGACTTGGAACATTCACTGACACTTTCACAGATTCAATCGAAGGTGGATGAAGGAAACCTTGATATGGTGATGCCTGTTGACGGAGTGTTTGAAAATCTGCCGGCAGTACATACGGTGGCAGAGGCCGATAAGCTTGTCAGAAATGGAAATAAAATTCCTGCAGTGCTTACGGATTATTTAAAACACGGTGCTGACTCTGATATAAGATACAGAGTATACAATCATGAGGGCATATTTGTCGGCGTGTATTCGTATCTTGATGAGACCGGTGAGTTTAAGCCGGTAAAGATTTTTATGGAATAGAATAGTATACAGATATTATGGAATATATAAGCAAAACTCTGGATTTTCATGTTAAGGAGCCGTCCGTTATCTCGTTTGGAAAGTTTGACGGGCTTCACAGAGGACATGAATTTCTGATGGAAAAGCAAATTGAACAGAGCAATCTGCATGGCTACAAGCGCATCATATTTACGTTTGATATTCCTCCGAAATCGGAGGTGCTTGGCATTGAGTCAAAGGTTATAATCACAAACGATGAAAAAGAGTATGTGTTTGAAAAATCAGGTATTGACTATCTGATAGAGTGTCCGTTTGTGCCACAGGTGATGACGATGGAGGCAGATGCGTTTGTCAGATGGATAGTTAAAAGTCTTAATGTCAAGTGTATCATTGTCGGAGATGATTTTCGTTTCGGGCACAACAGGGCAGGAGACCACAGGCTGCTTTCTGCAATGGCAGGAGAGCTTGGATATGAGCTTATTGTGGTGGACAAGATAAAGGACGGAGACAGGGATATAAGCAGTACTTATATCCGTGAGGAGATTGCGGCAGGACATATTAAGAAGGCAAATGAGCTGCTTGGATATCCTTTTTTTATAAAAGGAAGGGTGGTGCATGGCAGAGCGTTGGGCAGGACTATCGGCATTCCGACAGTCAATCTTACGGTGCCGCACGATAAGCTGCTTCCGCCAAAGGGAGTGTATATGTCGAGAGTTCTTGTCAGGGACAACTGGTACCTTGGCGTAACCAATATAGGCTGCAAGCCTACTATAGAGGGCAAAAATCCAATCGGTGCAGAGACATATATCATAGATTTTGGGCAGGATGTTTACGGACAGGATATCATGGTAGAGCTTCATAAGTTCGTAAGAGCTGAGATGAAGTTTGATTCGATAGAAGCGTTAAAGAGCCAGATGAGTGCAGATATCAATTATACAATCAATTATGCGGGCAGTCACACGTTTTAGTGTGGCTGTTTTTTTACTAAATTGCCCAAAATAACGAAAAAATGACAAATATTACGGAAATATTACGGAAAAATATTGACATTTTAACAATTTGTGCTATACTCGTAACCATGGGATTATGGATAGCATGAATTGGAGGCTATATGAAAAATAAATTAAAATTAGGACAGGCAGCAGGCGTTGTAGCGTTTGCTATTATTATAGGTGCGGTATCTATGAGCTCAAGCAGCACAGTAGATGCCAGAGCAGTATTAAAGGAAAACAGAACAGTCAATGCGGGGGTGGCGCTTGATATGACAGAGGTCGCAGATGCCACGGAGCTTCTCACAGCAGGAGCAACATCTGCTCTCACATACTACGGAGCTGAGCTTACTGTCGCGCAAAATGACAGCAATGTTGTAACAGCATCTGCACAGGGCACACCGCAGACAGACGATGCTTCACAGGAGTCTGAGCAGGCAGATGAGGCTGCACAGGCAAATGAGGCAGCTCAGACACCGACAGCCGCACAGACCTGTGGTTATACAAATCTTGGTATGTCAGTTATAAGCAGCGGAAACTTAAATATCAGACAGGAGGCATCTACAGACAGCGAAGTGGTTGGAATCCTTACCAATCACAATGCCTGTGAGCTTTTAGAGGATGCCGGAGACTGGTACAAGGTCACATCGGGCAAGGTGACAGGATATGTAAGCAAGCAGTATCTTGTAACAGGAGCTGAGGCAGAGGCTATTGCGCAACAGGAGATTAAGACGGTTGCCACAGTAAATACGGAAACACTGAATGTACGTGCCGATAAGTCAACAGAGGCTGCAGTGCTTTCGCAGGTTGGAAACTCAGAGGCATTCACGGTTAATTCTATCGCTGACGGCTGGGTTGAGATAAGTGTGGATGATTCGGTAGGATATATATCACAGGATTATGTGACAGTGGCACAGGCACTTCCTACTGCCAAGACAATTGAGCAGGTGAAGTATGGTGACGGTGTATCAGATGTAAGGGCATCCGTTGTGTCATATGCATTACAGTTTGTAGGAAACAGATATGTGTGGGGTGGTACAAGCCTTGAGAAGGGAGTTGACTGCTCAGGCTTTACAATGAGAATCCTTGGAAAGTATGGAATCTCATTACCTCATTCATCAAAAGCACAGCCTTCATACGGCACAAAAATCAGTGCATCTGAAGCAAAGCCGGGAGATTTATTCTTCTACGGAAGCGGAAGGAGTATCTCGCATGTTGCAATTTATATCGGAAACGGACAGATTGTCCACGCCAGCAACAAGCGTGATGGAATCAAGGTTTCAAATGCATTTTACAGAAATCCGATTTGTGTCGCAAGATATTTGCCGGATTAATAAAAAAACAGTTTACAACAAATGCTTACTATGCTATACTGCATAAGTATGGTTTTGCCCATGTTCGGTAGTTGGACACTCCGACCTATTGCTGAGCATCATACAGTTATCAGGGCGCATTATAATATAAGGAGGATCAACAATGATCGCAAAGGAAAAGAAACAGGCTATTATCGCAGAGTACGGTAGAACACCAAATGACACAGGTTCACCAGAGGTTCAGATTGCAATTCTTTCAGCAAGAATCGCAGAGTTAACTGAGCATTTCAAGCAGAACCCAAAGGATCATCACTCAAGAAGAGGAATGTTAAAGATGATCGGTCAGAGACGTGGATTACTTGCATACCTTAAGGAGATTGATATCGAGAGATATCGTTCACTTATCGAGCGTTTAGGACTCAGAAAATAGTATTTTCTTTAGAGCGGAGTAATTATTATTCCGCTCTATTATTGTTTTTATTATTGTTTTTGAAAAGCAGAAGTAAGCCGAGACCACTAAAGAGTGCATGAGCGTACATGTATTGTTTAGTAGTTTCGGAAGAGGAATACACTTCTGCAAAAGAATTTTAAGGAGAATTAATATGTACAAAAGTTATTCAATGGAACTTGCCGGCAGGACTCTTACTGTAGATATCGGAAGAGTTGCAGCTCAGGCAAACGGAGCTGTTTTCATCAAGTATGGTGATACAACAGTCCTTTCAACAGCTACAGCATCTGACAAGCCACGTGACGGTGTGGATTTCTTCCCACTCAGCGTTGAGTTCGAGGAGAAGATGTACTCTGTAGGAAAAATACCGGGTGGTTTTAACAAGCGTGAGGGAAAGGCATCTGAGAACGCCATCCTTACAGACCGTGTAATTGACCGTCCTATGAGACCTCTTTTCCCAAAGGATTACAGAAACGATGTTACATTAAACAACCTTGTTATGTCAGTGGATCCTGAGTGCCGTCCTGAGATAGTTGCCATGATTGGTACAGCTTTAGCTGTTCATATCTCTGATATTCCGTTTGACGGACCATGTGCCATGACACAGATGGGACTTGTTGATGGAGAGTTTATCGTAAACCCTTCACAGAAGCAGTGGGATGAGGGAGATTTACAGCTCACAGTTGCTTCTACAAAGGAAAAGGTCATCATGATTGAGGCAGGAGCCAATGAGATTCCTGAGGATCAGATGCTTGAGGCTATCTACAAGTGCCACGATATCAACCAGACAGTTATCGCATTCATGGATCAGATCCGTGATGAGATCGGCAAGCCAAAGCACGAGTATGAGAGCTGTGCTATTCCTGAGCAGATGTTTGAGGATATCAAGAAAATTGTTACTCCTGAGCAGATGGAGGAGGCAGTATTCACAGATGAGAAGCAGAAGCGTGAGGAAAATATCAGAGCCATCACAGAGCAGTTAGAGGAAGCCTTCGCTGACAATGAGGAGTACCTTGCAGTGCTTGGTGAGGCTATTTACCAGTATCAGAAGAAGACAGTCAGAAAGATGATTTTAAAGGATCACAAGCGTCCGGACGGTCGTGCAATCAATCAGATCAGACCACTCGCAGCAGAGGTTGATTTGATTCCTAGAGTTCACGGCTCTGCAATGTTTACCCGTGGACAGACACAGATTTGTGATGTTGTAACACTTGCTCCTTTATCAGAGCTTCAGAAAATCGACGGACTTGATGCAAATATCACAACAAAGAGATATATGCATCACTATAACTTCCCTGCATACTCTGTAGGAGAGACAAAGGTATCACGTGGACCGGGACGTCGTGAGATCGGACACGGAGCACTTGCTGAGAAGGCACTTGTTCCTGTACTCCCAAGCGTTGAGGAGTTCCCATATACTATCCGTGCCGTATCTGAGACATTTGAGTCAAACGGTTCTACATCAATGGCTTCAACATGTGCATCATGTATGTCACTTATGGCTGCTGGTGTTCCAATCAAGGCTATGGTTGCCGGAATCTCATGCGGACTTGTAACAGGCGATACAGATGATGATTTCCTTGTGCTTACAGATATCCAGGGTCTTGAGGATTTCTTCGGAGATATGGATTTCAAGGTAACAGGTACACATAAGGGTATCACAGCTATTCAGATGGATATCAAGATTCACGGACTTACAAGACCTATCGTTGAGGAGGCAATTGCAAGAACACGTGAGGCTCGTCTCTACATCATGGATGAGGTTATGAGCAAGGCAATAGCTGAGCCTAGAAAAGAAGTAAATGAGTGGGCTCCAAAGATTGAGCAGATTACAATTGATCCATCAAAGATTGGTGATGTTGTCGGACAGAAGGGTAAGACAATCAACGAGATTATCGACAGAACAGGTGTCAAGATCGATATCACAGATGATGGTGCTGTTTCAGTCTGCGGAACAGATAAAGAGATGATTGCAAAGGCAATCGACATGATTAAGATTATCACAACTGATTTTGAGCAGGGACAGATCCTTGAGGGAACAGTTGTAAGCATCAAGGAGTTCGGTGCTTTCATCGAGTTTGCTCCTGGCAAAGAGGGAATGGTTCACATTTCAAAGATTGCAAAAGAGAGAATCAACAGAGTAGAGGATGTACTCACACTTGGAGACAAGGTAAAGGTTGTTTGCCTTGGCAAGGACAAGATGGGAAGAATCAGCTTCTCTATGAAGGATGTAAAAGAGGATTAATTAATATACGTTAAAGTATAACAATAATACCCAATAAAGGGCTGCACGCAGGTGCAGTCCTTTTAATATATGAAATTATAATAATAAGGTTTTGATGTAAGGCAAAACAGGTGCGTCTGTGTCATATTGTGAAAATGAATCATATACTAAATTAAAAAATAAAATAAATAATGAAAAATGCAAAATATAGTATAAATGCAAATCTGGTATATAAAAATGGATATAGTGGTAAAAATGTCAATATAGCAGTGCTTGATACGGGTGTGTTTAAACACAAACAGCTTGATGGATGCATAAAGCACTTTATGGATTTTGTGGGTGGTAAGGAAAATTGTTATGACGATAACGGGCATGGTACACATGTATGCGGTATATTGTCGGCAGCAGATATTGGAATGGCTCCGGGAGCAGGACTTTACGTGTTTAAGGTGCTTGACTATCTTGGAATGGGACAGACATCGGACTCTATTCGTGCACTGACTTATATAAAAGAAAACTGTGTCAGACTTAATATAAAAATACTCAACTTCTCTGTAGGATATCTGCCGTATTCTGATACAGCAGAGCGCATTAAGATATTGAAGCTGATAGATGAATTGTGGGATATGGGAGTTGTGGTGGTTGCGGCAGCGGGCAATTACGGCCCGGCACCTTTTTCTGTAACTGTGCCGGGGATTTCAAGAAAGATAATAACCGTCGGAAGCTTTGATGATATAAGAAGTGGCAAAGGTCCGACCGACTGCTGTATTGTAAAGCCCGAGATTCTTGCACCGGGGCATGATATCATAAGCCTTGGAACAAGGGATGGCACATATATACGAAAAACAGGTACTTCAATGGCTACACCGATTGTATCAGGTGCCATAGCGCTTCTATTGGAAAAAAATCCAGATATGAGACCGGAGGCGGTTAAGCTTGCCCTGTATAATACATGCGACAGGGAAGGTGATAGTCACAAAGGCTCGTGGGGGATTATAAATGTTGATAAATTGCTTGGAATAATATAATATGTAGTAGTGATTTATTATAGAAAATATAGTAATATTTTGTTTAAAGATTGTAATTTTAAGGTAGGCTCAGATGAGAAAAGTATTACAAAAACTGCTTTCAAAGCTTTTTATCGTTTCAACAATAATAATCATACAGATGATATGGTGGTTCTTTTTATTTTATACGGCATCTGTTGCCAGCAGGGTGTTTCAGGATCTGCTGTATGTGGCAGCTATATTGCTTTCACTTTATATTGTCAACAGGCGGATGAAAATGTATATAAAAATGTCATGGATATTTTTGATACTGAGTGTTCCAATCGTGGGTATTCCATGCTATTTCTTTTTCGGCAGACCGGAGCTTACGTCAAAGACGCGAGAAAGAATGGCAAGGATCGTGGAGGCATATGCACCGCTTAGACCTGAGAACGAGCTGCTAAATGAGACGCTCAGACAGACGGACATGGATGCATACAGACAGAGCCGGCTTATCACTCAAAATCAGAGGTATCCACTTTATGCTGAAGACTGCACAGAGTACTTTAAGTCAGGTGAGGAGGCTTTTGTGAGCATTTTAAAAGACTTAAGGTCGGCTGAAAGGTTTATCTTTATGGAGTATTTCATAATCGGCAGCGGAGTTATGCTTGATCAGATACTTGATATACTCAAAGAAAAGGTAAAGCATGGAGTTGTCGTCAGAATCATATATGATGATTTTGGCAGTATAAATGCTATTCCGCCACACTTTATAAAGGAGATGGAGAGCATCGGAATACAGACCAGACGCTTCAATCCATATAAGCCCGTGCTTTCAGTAATTATGAATGACAGGGATCATAGAAAAATACTGGTGGTAGACGGACGTGTGGCGCATACCGGTGGTTACAATATAGCAGATGAGTACATCAACAAAAAAATCAGGTTTGGATACTGGAAGGACGCCGGTATCCGTGTGGAGGGAGAATGCGTAAACAGTTTCACGACAATGTTTCTTGAAATGTGGAATTATATAAATAAGGACAATGCTGTGCATGATGAATATCTAAATCCCCACAATACCTTCAGCCGGTCAGAGGAAAGCGGCTTTGTCCAGCCGTTTTGCGATTCGCCGCTTGAGCATGATGATGTAGGGGAGAATCTCTATGTGAGTATCATCTCAAGAGCTAAAAAATATGTTTATATTTTTACACCGTATCTGATACTTGGAACGGAGCTGTCGCATGCTATGATATCGGCAGCCAGAGCAGGCATTGATGTGCGCATTGTTGTACCTAAGATTCCCGATAAAAAGCTGATTTATCTGCAGACAAAAGCCAATTTCAGGCCTCTTATTGAGGCGGGGGTGAGAATATATCTTTACACACCCGGCTTTATACATTCAAAGTGTATAGTGGCAGATGATGATACTGCGATAGTTGGAACATGCAATCTGGATTTCAGGAGCATGTACTGGAATTTTGAGGATTTTGTATACATGTACAGGACTCAGTGCATCGGAAAAATAAAAGAGGATGCGATAGAGACGTTTGCAGTCTCTGAGGAGATGGATGAGGAAAGCACAAATGATATCTCATTTGCGGGCAGGCTGCTGCAGAGTATTTTGCAGCTTTTTGCACCACTATTGTAGCAGTAGGCAGCAGTTGGTTACAAAAATCAGTTGAATAATATAGCAGGATGTAATATAATAATTCAGGCGATTGCGTAAGCAGCGCACAAAGAAACTGAATATGTAGCATAAAGGTGTCGGAGCAGACAAGCATTTTTATCAGATTTATGACAAGTGATGTGAGGCTGGCTCCGGTGAAAAGGGAAACAGGTGCAAATCCTGTACGAACTCGTCACCGTAATTAAAGAGTGACGGCCGAGAGGTCACTGGGCAACCGGGAAGACGGCCGAAGCGATGATATATAAGCCGGGAGACCTGCCTTTGTGTTGTACGGAAACAATAGTGTTTCAAGCCACGAGTAACTGGCTGTACGTGATGAAATAATTATAATTACAGACAAGGTTGTGATAGCCGTATAGTCTGAGTTAGAAGGATTTTGACATGTATAGCTCTTTGACATAATAGTACAAAGAGCTTTTATTTTTGACGCTTTAAATGTTTTCGTCTTACATATTTTAATAATGTGCAGCTTAACAGCTGCAAGGAAAATGAAAAGGAGAAAACATGAAAAAGAAATTAGTAGTAGTACTGATGGCAGCAGTTATGGCTATGACAGCAGTGACCGGCTGTGGCAGCAAGGCAGATGATGCTAAAAATAATACACAGGCATCTAAGGCTTCAGAGAGTGAGACAAGCGCAAACGCAGATCAGGAGGCAGCAATGCATGTGGCAGATTTAATCGATGCAATCTACGTGCAGGAGAGAACAGATGATACAGACAAACAGTGCAAGGAGGCTAAGGAGGCCTGGGACAAGCTCACAGACGCACAGAAGGAGCTTGTAGAGGGAGAAAATGCTGATCCTGACTATTTCGGCAGAGATACAGGAGATGCCTCAAAGGATGATCCGAGAAACCAGGATGATATCGGCGAGAACGAGATTCTTGTAGTAAGCTTTGGTACATCCTTCAACGACAGCCGTGTGGCTGATATCAAGGGTGTGGAGGATGCTATAGCAGCCGCAAATCCTGACTGGTCAGTCAGAAGAGCCTTCACTGCGCAGATTATCATCAATCATGTACAGGCAAGAGATGACGAGAAGATTGACAATATGGATCAGGCACTTGAGCGTGCAGTTAAAAATGGTGTAAAGAATCTTGTGGTACAGCCTACACATCTGATGCATGGAGCAGAGTACGATGAGCTTTCAGAGGCAGTAGAGAAGTACAAGGATAAATTTGAGTCTGTAAAGATTGCAGAGCCACTCCTTGGTGAGGTTGGAAGTGATGCAACTGCTGTAAATGAGGATAAAAAGGCCGTTGCAGAAATTCTTACAAAAGAGGCAGTGGAAAAGGCAGGCTATGACAGCCTTGATGCTGCAAAGGAAGAGGGCACAGCATTTGTATTTATGGGACACGGAACAAGCCATACAGCAAAGATTTCATACAGCCAGATGCAGAGCCAGATGACAGCTTTGGGCTATGACAACGTATTTATCGGAACTGTAGAGGGTGAGCCTGAGGATACATCATGTGAGTCTGTCATTGAGAAGGTGTCAGCCGCCGGCTACAAGAACGTCATTCTTCGTCCGCTTATGGTTGTTGCAGGAGACCATGCCAACAATGATATGGCAGGAAGTGATGATGATTCATGGCTTTCACAGTTCAAGGCATCAGGAAAGTTCGATAAAATCGATACACAGATTAACGGACTCGGTGAGATTGAGGGTATCCAGAAGCTTTATGTTGAGCATACAGCGGCTGCCATGAGCAAGTAGCAGTTAATTGAATGTATAGTGGGGAAGCTATAAAATAACAGGAGCAGTATATCAGACATGAGAAATTTATTTAGAAACAAGTTCACTTGTATTGTTGCAATGACACTGGTTTGTGCCATGAGCCTATCAGCCTGCGGCAATAAAAATACAAAGCCTGACACAGAAAGCAAAAAAGCAGTACAGGATGCGACAGAGAGTACACAGAAGGCTGAAAAAACAGAAAAGATAGCACTTTCGGATGGTACATATACAGCAGAGTTTACTACAGACAGCTCAATGTTCCATGTGAATGATGCATATGACAACAAAGGCACACTCACCGTGAAGGATGGCAAGGCAACAATGCATGTTACACTCACATCCACACACATTGTAAATCTCTTTTTGGGAACAGCAAAGGATGCCTCAAAGGACAATGCAGAGCTTTTAGAGCCAACTGTTGAGACTGTCGATTGCGGTGATGGCACAACAGAGGAGGTCAATGCGTTTGATATACCGGTTCCTGTTTTGGATGAGGAATTTGACCTTGCACTTATCGGTACAAAGGGCAAATGGTATGACCACAAGGTAAAGGTCTCAAATGCCACACCTGCAGATGCAAGCGTATCTGAGAGTGCAGGAGAGCAGCTTCCAGACGGAACATACAATATCAATCTCGATTTCGAGGGCGGAAGCGGTAAGGCAAGCATCGCATCACCTGCTGAGGTAACTATAAGCGGTGGAGCTGCCACTGCAACTGTGCAGTGGAGCAGTCCGAACTATGACTATATGATAGTTGACGGACAGAAATACATGCCTGTAAATACAGATGGCAATTCTGTATTTGAAATTCCGGTTAAGCTTGATACACCTATGCAGGTTATCGGAGATACAGTTGCCATGAGCAAGCCGCATGAGGTTGAGTACACACTTACCTTCCACTCAGATTCTGCTACAGAGGTGCTTGGTGAGGATGGAGAGTAATTAAGCTATGCATGGAAGAAAAAAGATAATTATATATATAATGATATCAATTATAGGACTGTTCTGGCTGTCAGGCTGTGACAGTCCTTCTTCCGATTCAGGGAATACCGAATCGAAGGGTACAACTGAGGTGCAGAATGGTCTTATATATAAGAGCAGTATGAAGCTTTTATATGCAAAGAATTTTTCTGTTGACTATTATGAGGGTGGATACAAGATACTTACGACAAAGGACGGTACCAAAATACTTACCGTGCCAAAGGGCAAAAAGACTCCAAAGGATATTGACAAGGATATCATCGTTTTAAAGGAGCCTGTAAGTGATTTGTATCTGGTCGCATCAGGGGTGATGGATATGTTTGACAAGCTTGATGCAGTGGATACTATTAAATTTTCGGGGCTTGACAGTGACGGCTGGTACATTGACAGCGCAAGTGAGGCGCTTGAAAGTGGCAAAATGCTCTATGCCGGCAAATATTCAAAGCCCGATTACGAGCTTCTGGTGTCGGAAAACTGTTCTCTTGCCATAGAAAATACTATGATTACCCATTCACCACAGGTGACGGAAAAGCTTAAAAGCTTTGATATCCCTTCAATAATCGAGTACTCAAGCTATGAGGAGGAGCCTCTTGGCAGAGTGGAGTGGGTGAAGTTTTTCGGAGCGCTTACAGACCGGGATGAAAAGGCCGATGAGCTTTTTAATGAGCAGGTGGATATCGTAAATCGCATCGCAAAGGCAGATGGTACCGATACGGATGACACCACAAAGAGTGATGCCGCTACAAAAAGTGATGACGCTTCAAATGATGATAACAGATCGACAGTTGCATTTTTCTATATCACGTCCAATGGACAAATCCAGGTGCGCAAAAGCACAGACTATGTGCCAAAGATGATTTCGCTCGCCGGTGGAGAATATATTTTTGATGCATCAAACGACGATGATACAGGCAGGTCAACCATGAATATGCAGCTTGAGGATTTCTACAATGGATCAATAGATGCTGACTATCTGATATATAACAGTGCAATAGACGGCGGAGTGAAGAGTATAGCTGAGCTTCTGGATAAGTGTCCGGTGCTTGCTGATTTTAGGGCTGTCAAAGACGGCAATGTATTTTGCACCACGAACGATATGTATCAGCAGTCTATGTCCATCGGATATATGATTGATGATATGCATTCGATGATTACAGATGCACCCGACAGTGGCATGAAATATCTGTTTAAGCTCAGATAACTGTGCAGGAAAAACCAATAGCGTAAAAGATAAAAGCGGAGCTACAACATGGAAAAAACCAGAAAAATAAGGTGTTTTACAACATTTATTATCCTTATAATCTTAATTATCATATTGCTTATCATGAATGTGTGCATAGGAACTGTACACATATCATTTAAGGCTGCATTTGAGACACTTTATGACCACTCAGACAGGGTGGGACGTATTGTGTGGGATATCCGTATGCCAAGAGCTATCGCTGCGATGATATTGGGCGGGGCGTTAGCGCTTGCAGGCTACCTTTTGCAGACTTTTTTTCATAATCCAATCGCAGGCCCCTTTGTGCTTGGCATATCTTCGGGAGCCAAGATGGTTGTGGCACTTGTTATGGTATTCTTGCTTGGAAACGCCATACGTGTGAGCTCGCTTGCCATGATTGCAGCAGCGTTTTTGGGAGCAATGCTTTCGATGGGCTTTGTGCTTATCATTTCAAGAAAGGTAAGCAGCATGTCAATGCTTGTGGTGAGCGGTGTCATGATAGGCTACATATGCTCTGCAGTTACCGAGTTTGTGGTGACATTTGCAGATGATTCAGACATAGTAAACCTGCACAACTGGTCGAGGGGAAGCTTTTCGGGCATGAGCTGGGACAGTATCAAAGTGATGAGCATTGTGGTGGGAATCACATTTATCTTTGTTTTTCTAATGTCAAAGCCCCTTATGGCATATCAGCTCGGTGAGTCATATGCCGTAAACCTGGGTGTAAACATAAAGCACATCAGGGTGCTTCTGGTGCTGCTTTCAAGCCTGCTTTCAGCCTGTATAGTGGCGTTTGCGGGACCGATATCGTTTGTCGGAATAGCCGCGCCACACATAGTAAAAAGCATGTTAAAAAGCACAAAGCCTATATATATGATACCGGCATGCTTCCTTGGGGGAGCGGTGTTCTGCTTATTCTGCGATTTGCTTGCGAGGATGATGTTTGCGCCTACGGAGCTTAGTATCAGCACGGTTACGGCAGTATTTGGTGCACCGGTAGTGCTTTTTATCATGATAAGACGTGGCAAGGAGAAAAATGTCTGATGGAATATTATTTTACTGCACAAAGGCTGGCCGTTGGATATGATAACAGGCCACTCATTGAAAATATTGATTTTTCCCTGAAAAGGGGAGAGATTCTCACATTAATCGGACCAAACGGTGCCGGTAAATCGACTATTTTAAAGAGCATTGCAAGACAGCTTTCACTTGTGAGCGGTACAGTATATCTCGATAAAAGTGATGCAATGACGATGAACGGCAATGAATTTGCAAAGAAAATGGCTGTTGTGCTGACCGATAAGCTAAAGACAGAGCTTATGACCTGCTATGATGTGGTTGCGACGGGCAGATATCCGTATACAGGGCGGTTTGGAGTACTTTCTGATGAGGATAAAAGGGCTGTGGATGAGGCGATGGAGCTGGTCAACGTATCACAGATAAAGGATAAGGATTTTACAAAAATAAGTGATGGACAAAGGCAGCGCGTCATGCTGTCGCGAGCCATATGCCAGCAGCCGGAGATTATAGTGTTAGACGAGCCTACCTCGTATCTTGATATAAAGTACAAGCTTGAGTTTTTATCAATACTTCAAAGGCTTAAAAGACAGAAGAATCTTACGGTTATCATGTCACTTCACGAGCTTGATATGGCAAAGCGCGTGTCAGACCATATCATGTGTATAGATGGCAGATATGTGGACAGATACGGCACTCCTGAGGATGTATTTACAGACTCATATGTTTCCAGGCTTTTTGGAATTAAAGCCGGAAGCTTTGATGAAACAGGAGAGGATTTGGAGCTTGAAAAACCGGATGGAAGGGCAAGGGTATTTGTCATAGCAGGAGGAGGCCTGGGCAGGAAAAGCTTCAGAAGCTTGCAGCGAAAGGGCATCCCGTTTGCGACAGGAATCATCTATGAAAATGATCTGGATTATCCTGCTGCAAAGGCGCTTTCTGCTGAGCTTGTTAGCGCAAGAAGCTTTGAGCCCGTAGACGATGCCGTTATTAAAAAGGCAAAGGCGCTTATTGATGCATGCGAGGGCGTCATATGTGACAGAACAGAGTTTGGCACATATGAGCAGTTTAACAGCAGGCTGTATGAGTATGCAGCCTCTACAGGGAAGCTCATAAAAATTTCTTCTTATGATGATTAATTGGCACAGCTTTAAGGAAGTTCACATAAATTCAGACAGCAGGTATAGATATGGCAAAGGTAATTATGGTACAGGGTACAATGTCCAATTCAGGCAAGAGCTTTCTTGTCGCGGGATTGTGCCGCATTTTCAGACAGGACGGATACAGGGTGGCACCGTTTAAATCACAGAACATGGCGCTCAACTCTTATATAACAGACGAAGGTCTTGAGATGGGACGGGCCCAGGTGATGCAGGCTGAGGCAGCAGGCATCAAGCCTATGGTGTGCATGAATCCTATTCTTTTAAAGCCCACAAATAACACAGGCTCACAGGTGATTGTAAACGGAAGGGTGCTTAAGAACATGCCGGCGAGAGAGTATTTTGCATACAAGAAAACTCTCATACCGGATATAAAAAAGGCATTTAAAAAGCTTGAGGAATATGCTGATATCATAGTGATTGAGGGCGCCGGAAGCCCGGCGGAGATAAATCTGAAGGAAAATGATATTGTAAACATGGGGCTTGCGCATATGGTGGATGCACCGGTGCTTCTCGTGGGTGATATCGACAGAGGTGGCGTTTTTGCGCAGCTGCTTGGCACACTTATGCTTTTAACTCCTGAGGAAAAGGAGCGTGTCTGCGGGCTTATTATAAATAAATTCCGTGGCGACAAGACAATCCTTGACCCCGGCATACAGATGCTTGAGGAGAGGGGCAGGGTGCCTGTCACCGGAGTGGTGCCATATATGGATGTACAGCTTGAGGATGAGGACAGCCTGACAGAGCGCTTTGACAAAAAGACAGACGGGCTTATTGACATAGCGGTCATCAGATACCCGAGAATATCAAATTTCACAGATTTCAATGTCTTTGAACAGATGCCAGAGGTGACAGTGAGGTATGTGACAACAGTAAATGAGCTGCGTCATCCGGATATAGTATTTCTGCCGGGAAGCAAGAATACGATGGGTGATCTTTTGTGGATGAGACAAAACGGACTTGAGGCCGCTGTCAAAAAGCTCTCCTGTGAGATACCGGTTTTTGGAATATGCGGAGGCTATCAGATGCTGGGTGCTTCAATAGGCGACCCTGACTGTGTCGAGGAGGGAGGCTTTATGCGTGGCATGGAGCTTCTTCCTATAGATACCGTTCTAAAAAATAGTAAGACAAGGCTTCAGACAAGCGGTGAAATAGCACATGTAGATGGTGTATTGAGCAGGCTTTCAGGCTGTCACTTTTTGGGCTATGAGATACATATGGGAAAGAGCATGTATTGCACAGATATGGATGAGCAGGTATCTTGTATTGATAGGAAAAATGAGTTAAATAATGTCATATCTGATGGCAGAAATGTGTATGGCTCGTATATCCACGGCATTTTTGACACTGCAGAGGCCGCAAAAGTGATAGTGGATTATATTGCTGATAAAAAGGGCATTGATGTGAATGACAGTGCTATTGTAAGCTATGAGAGCTTCAAGGAAAAACAGTATGACAGGCTTGCGGATACATTGAGGGAGTACCTGGATATGGATGCAGTGTACGGCATGCTTCGAGAGGCAAAATATGATTGATTTTACAGTTAAAGAATTAAAAAAAATAAAGATAACTCCACCAGATGAAAAAATGTACAAAAAAATCCGTTCAAACTGGGATTCGGTGGCAAAGCCGCTCGACGGCATGGGTGATTTTGAGTTTTTAACAGCTAGGATCGGAGCTGTTTTGGGAGATGAAAATATAGATATCTCAAAAAAGGCGGTCATAATGATGTGTGCGGACAATGGTGTGGTTGCTGAGGGCATCAGCCAGTCCGGACAGGAGGTGACACTTGCAGTTGCAAAATCCATGGCAAGGAAGGCCTCATCTGTCGGACGCATGGCAATGACTGCAGGGGCTGATACAATTCCTGTGGATATAGGAATAAACAGTGACGAGAGTGTTAAAGGGCTGCTTCAAAGAAAAGTGCGTATGGGCACAAGAAACTTTGCAAAGGAGCCTGCCATGACAGAGGAAGAGACACTTGAAGCGATTGCAGCAGGTATAGATATAGTTAGGGAGTGTAAGGCAAACGGCTACAGAATTATTGCAACCGGTGAGATGGGGATAGGAAACACCACCACCAGCGCAGCAATGGCAGCCGCCATGCTAAGGTGCGATGTGGCCACAGTGACAGGAAGAGGTGCTGGCCTAAGCGACAGTGGGCTTGAGAGAAAAATCAGTGTAATTGAGGACGCAATAGAAAAGTATGATTTATATAATAAGGATGCCTTTGAGATACTTATGACAGTCGGAGGCCTTGATATTGCAGGCCTTGTCGGAGTGTGTATAGGTGGTGCAATATACCATATTCCTGTTGTGCTGGACGGTGTGATAAGCATGGTTTCAGCATTGGCAGCAGAAAGGCTTCTTCCGGGAGCTGTTGATTTTATCATTCCATCCCATGAGGGGAAAGAGCCTGCCGTGGCGCTTTTATGTGAGGCACTTTCCGTAAAGCCTGTCATAAGAGCTTCCCTTGCACTTGGAGAGGGAACAGGTGCAGTGATGATGCTTTCGCTTTTGGATATGTCACTTAGCGTATATAAGGGGCGTACAACCTTTGACGATATCTCGGTATCACAGTATGAGAGGTATGTATAGATGATTACACTTATAACCGGCGGCAGCGGAAGCGGCAAATCAGCATATGCAGAAAAATATATTTGTCACGCGTCAAATAAAAAAGGAGGCAAAGAAAAATATTACATTGCCACCATGCAGGTATTTGATGATGAGGGGCAGCGTAAGATAGACAGGCACAGAAGGCTTCGTGCCGGAAAAGGCTTTATTACTATAGAACAGCCTCGTGATATCAAAGATGCGGTTTCTAAGCTGCAATCAGAAAATTGTTTAAAAGCAGGGCGGTTGGCACTGCTTGAGTGTATGTCAAACCTTGTGGCAAATGAGATGTTTCCACCTGTAGATGCTTCCGATACTAAGGAAGCCGGGGTTAAAAAAGAGGCATTGGATGGACCTGATAATATGAGGGATTATGAGAATACCCTAATCAGCCTTGTGAGCAAAAAGGTGTTAAAAGATGTAAGTATCTTAAGTGAAAATGTTGCAGAGCTTGTAATTGTGACAAACAATGTATTTGAAGACGGAGTCTGCTATGATGAATCAACGATGAATTACATAAAGGCAATGGGAATTGTAAACAGAGGGCTTGCTGCGATGGCAGAGAGCGTCGTTGAGGTGGTTGCAGGCATTCCTGTTGCGGTTAAGTGAAGCAGTGTGGAGGTTTAAGTGTATTATGAAGCTAATAAGGTCGTGCATAGTATCTTTTTCCATGTATTCAAAGATACCTATGCCACAATTCAAATGGAAGGATGATGACATGAAGTATATGCTGGTATTCTTTCCGTGGATAGGAGCTGTGATCGGACTGTTTCTTATACTGTGGAGATATCTATACTCTCATTTTGGAGTGACGGATATCTGCTATGTATGCGTAGGTGCGTTGATTCCGATAGCGGTTACGGGAGGCTTTCACATAGATGGTTTTATGGATACAATGGATGCATTTCATTCATACAAACCGCGGGAGGAAAAGCTTGCAATACTTAAGGATTCACATATAGGGGCGTTTGCCGTTATAATGCTTGCAGCCTACGGATTATTATTCATGGGAGCATTTTCTCAGATAATGGATGATAAAGCATTTATTGTTTTTTGCGCAGGCTTTTTCATCTCAAGATGCTTAAGTGGGATAGCTGTTGTGTCATTTAAATCGGCAAAAAGCGAGGGACTGTTATTTATGTTTGCGGACACTGCGCACAGGACAATTGTAAGGGCAGCACTATACATCCAGCTTGCACTGTGTATAGCTGTTTTGTTTATTGTGTCACTGCCTTATGCGGTGGCTATGATCATTGCGGCAGCACTTAGCTTTTGGTATTATTATGCCAAAACAAAAAAGGATCTTGGTGGCATCACCGGCGATACGGCAGGGTATTTTGTGTGTATATGTGAGTGCGCCATGGCAGTGGCACTGGGATTGGAGAAAATATGAAGCTTGTGATAGGCGGAGTGGCACAGGGAAAGCTTGATTATGTGCTTGAAAATATGATAGAAGAATCAGAAAAATATGATGTGTATGACTGCTTTTTTCTAAAAGATAATTCCTGCAATGATAAGGTATCAAACATGGAATGGCCATGGGATTTGCCCATCGATGATGAGCGGGTAATCATAATAGATAAATTCCATTATTTTATCAGGGCGGTGCTTGAAAAGAAGCTTCCGCTGCAGGAATATGTTTTGAAATTCATGCAGTTTGCAGAGGAAAATCCGGATACAATAGTCATTGCCGATGAGATTGGAAACGGCATAGTGCCTCTTGATGCGTTTGAGAGAGAGTACAGGGAGCAGACAGGCAGAGCTGAGATACTGCTTGCAAAAAAAGCAGATGAGGTAATTCGCGTAATATGTGGAATCGGTCAGAAAATAAAATAAACTGTATTTTTATAAGACACGGCTGCACAGCCTCAAACAGAGAGCACAGATATCTGGGCAGGACAGATGAGCCACTCGATGAAGCCGGAGTTTTTGAGCTTAAAAAAGCGCTTGATAATGGTATATACAAGGCTTTGGAGGAAAACAGCCTAAAGGAGCAGATAATTATTACAAGCCCAATGAAGCGCTGCAAACAGACGGCAGAGATTATTTTGCCGGCTTCAAAACACCATAAAATTCATACTGTAAAAGAGTTTAGTGAAATGGATTTCGGGGAATGGGAGCTTAAAAGCTATAAGGAGCTTAGCACAGATGTCCGTTTCAGGGAATATTATCAGGCATGGATTGACAGTGGTGGTACACTTGCCTTTCCAAACGGAGAGAGCAGAAAAGATTTTTGCAAAAGAAGCATAGGTGGCTTTGAGAGGGCAATCACACAGGTATTAGAGCTTAAGAGGGCTATGCCTGATAAAGAGATACAGATAGTGTTTTTTGTGCATGGGGGAACTATTATGGCGATAATGAGCCATTACTGTGATATGGATTACTATGATTACCAGGTGAAAAACGGCTGTGGCTACTCGTGCGAGGTGGCGGTTGATGGCGATGAGATCGTGTTTAATGAAATACAGCCCATATCGCTATGATTTATACATTTTTTGTAATTATTAAGAACCAAATACACATTTTAAAATTAATTTTATTAATGCGTTTATTTAAGAAGGATTAACATATGTGTTATCATATTATTGCATTTATAGCAGGCTTTGTGCTTGATTTATTAATAGGGGATCCGCATTTTATACCGCATCCGGTCAGACTTATCGGCTCACTCATTTCTTTTCTCGATAAGAGGCTTAATTGTGATGTCAAATATAATAGCTCTGAAAATGAAGCAAATTTAACAAAATATAAAAGAGGCGTGCTTCTTGCTTTTACTGTTATTTTTGCCACCTTTGCAGTATCGGTAATTATTCTTGTGGCAGTATACAGCATAAATCTGTATGCCGGGGTAATAGCAGAGGCTGTCATGACCTGGCAGATTCTTGCCACAAAATGTCTTCGTGTGGAGAGCATGAGGGTGTACGATGCGCTAAGGACAGACGGAGTTGAAGCAGGAAGAAGGGCTGTTTCCATGATTGTTGGCAGAGATACATCTGTGCTTGATGAGGCTGGCGTGACAAGGGCGGCAGTTGAGACGGTAGCTGAAAATACATCTGACGGAGTGATCGCACCTATGCTTTACACGGCAATCGGCGGACCGGTGCTTGGCTTTGTATACAAGGCTGTGAATACGATGGATTCCATGCTTGGCTACAAAAATGATAAATATATGTATTTTGGCAGATTTGCTGCAAGGCTTGACGATGTGGTCAATTTCATACCGGCAAGAATCAGTGCATATCTGATGATAATTGCCGCATTTATCGGTGGCAGGCAGTTTGATGGACGAAATGCATACCGCATTTTTAAAAGAGACCGTTTCAATCACGCAAGCCCCAACTCAGCCCAGACAGAGTCCGTATGTGCCGGCGCTTTAAGGGTGCAGCTTGCGGGTGATGCAGTGTATTTTGGGAAGCTTGTGAAGAAAAAATACATAGGAGACGGGCTGCGTGAGATAGAGTACGAGGATATAAAGCGTGCAAACAGGCTGATGTATATCACTGCGTTTTTGTGTGAGCTTTTATCGGTGGCGGTGATGAGTCTTGTTTTAATACGGCTTTGAATATGGAAGATGATGTAAGAATTGATGGAGAAATTGAATGAAAAGCATCCATGGCGGCGACATATACAACAATAAAGTAAATATGGATTTTTCGGTAAATATCAATCCTCTTGGCATACCGCAATCTGTTAAAGAGGCTATGAGTGATGCGCTTTCGTATGCAGACAGATATCCCGACATAGCATGCAGCGGTCTTAAAAAAGCGTTGGCAGGTTATTTTACACAGCAAGGCTGCAGTATACAAAGTGAGGATATAATCCCCGGAAACGGAGCCTCCGAGCTTTTTATGGCGATAGCTCATGCCATAAAGCCTAAAAAAGCAGTGCTTTTAGCTCCGGGATTTTTCGGCTATGAGCATGTACTTGGGGCAGCAGGCTGTGATATCAGATATTTCCAGCTGGATGAGCAGAGTGATTTTTCTCCTGCTGCACGCACTGATGCTTTAATGGATATGCTTACGGATGATACAGATATATTTTTTATCGCAAATCCAAACAATCCGACAGGACATCTTGCAGACAGCACTTTCATGAAGCAGATAATAAAGCATTGCAAAGAAAAGCATATTTATGTGGTGGCAGACGAATGCTTCATGGGCTTTTGTGAAAAAAATTATTCTGTTTTGTCACTTTTATGTGACTATGACAATCTGATTGTTGTAAGAGCCTTTACCAAGCTTTTTGCTATTCCGGGAGTAAGGCTTGGATATATGGTCAGTAAAAATGATACAATAAGAAAAAAGGTTCAAAGAAATCTGCCGGAGTGGAACGTGTCTGTTTTGGCACAGATGGCAGGAGAGGCATGTATCAGGGAATCAGGATACATTAAAGAGACATCGGAGTATGTGAGCAGACAAAGAAGGCTGCTGTCAGATGGACTAAAAAAGCTTGGTTTTAAGGTATATAAAAGTGATGCTGATTTCATACTGTTTTACAGCAAGCTTCTATTATATGATATACTGCTTAATAAGGGAATACTGATACGGGACTGCTCCAACTATGTGGGGCTTTCGGAAGGGTATTTTCGTGTGGCAGTAAAGACTTATGATGAAAATGTAAGATTATTGAAAGTGATAGGTGAGTGTATTGAAAAAAATTAAACAGTTAGAGCCGATGGAGATTGAAAAGAGGAGCTTTGAGATAATTTCACATGAGCTGTCTGAAATGCAGATTACGCTGCCTGCTGATCAGGAGATGATAACAAAAAGAGTAATACACACGAGTGCTGATTTTGATTATATACAGACGCTTAAATACTCTAAGGACGCCGTTGCTATTGCAAAAAGGCTGATATCAGAGGGAGCTGATATAGTGACTGATACCAACATGGCTCTTTCAGGCATAAATAAAAAATATCTGGCAAAATTCGGCGGACAGGCGCACTGCTTTATGGCTGATGATGAGGTCGCTCTTATTGCAAAGGAGAAAAATACAACGCGCGCGGCAGTAAGCATGGAGTTTGCATCAAGGATAGATAAGCCTGTGATTTTTGCGATAGGAAATGCACCGACAGCGCTTATAGAGCTGTACGATATGATAGAAAAAGGAATATATAAGCCTGCATTTGTAATCGGTGTGCCGGTGGGCTTTGTCAATGTGGAGGCAGCCAAGGAGCTAATTATGGAGACAGGCGTGCCGTATATCGTCAATGTCGGACGAAAGGGTGGAAGCAATATTGCGGCTGCTATATGCAATGCGCTGATTTACAGTCTGGTTGATAGAGGCTGATGCATGAGGAAATTTAGTGATTATGAGATACGGATTTACCACAGGAAGCTGTGCTGCGGCGGCATCAAAGGCGGCGGCATATATGCTTTTAACCGGAAAGGCTAAAAACAAAATAACGATTCAGACACCTAAGGGAATAGCTTACACGGCTGATATCACCGACATAAAAAGAAGTGAAAACGAGGTAAGCTGCGCTGTGATAAAGGACGGAGGGGATGATCCGGATGTGACCACCGGAGCCTATATATATGCTTCTGTACGGATTTTGCATTACGATACCTGTGCTTTATGCAAAAAAAGGCAGGATTTGGTTATCATAAATATTGACGGTGGTGACGGAGTGGGAAGAGTCACCAAACCCGGATTAGACCAGCCTGTCGGAAATGCGGCTATCAATCATGTGCCGCGTGAGATGATTGAAAAAGAGGTAAGGGAGGTCTGTGAGCTTTTGGATTTTAAGGGGACACTTGACATCACAATCTCGGTTCCAAAGGGAAAGGAGCTTGCAAAAAAGACCTTTAATCCAAGGCTTGGGATAGTGGGCGGTATATCAATTCTCGGCACAAGCGGTATTGTTGAGCCCATGAGCTCACAGGCTCTTATTGATACGATAAGGGTGGAGCTTAGGCAGAGATATTCGTTTGGGTATGATTATGTGGCGGTTGCTCCGGGGAATTATGGTCTTGACTTTATGAAGGAAAGCTATGGCTATGATCTGGACAGGAGTGTCAAATGCTCCAACTTTATCGGTGAAACAATTGATATGGCAGCCGATATGGGCTTTAAGAGGATGCTTTTGACAGGACATATAGGAAAGCTTATAAAGGTAGCAGGAGGCATCATGAACACTCATTCGAGGGAGGCAGACTGCAGGATAGAGCTTTTGACGGCATTTTCGTTCAGGTGCGGTGTAGCGCCCGAATACATAAAGCGCATTATGGACAGCCTTACGACAGAGGAGGCCTTGGCGGCACTTAAGGAAAGCGGCAGGCTTTATGAGGTGATGGATTATGCGATGGAACGCATATGCTTTTATCTGGATAAGAGAGCAAAAGGCAGACTTGAGATAGACTGTATCATGTATTCAAACGAATTTGGTGAGCTTGCAAAAAGCAGAAAGGCAGAAAAATGGTTTACTTTGTTGGCGCAGGAACAGGCGCAGCAGATTTAATAACAGTACGCGGAATGCGTCTTTTACAAAAGGCAGATGTGATAATTTATGCAGGCTCGCTTGTTAATCCAGAGCTTTTGGACTATGCAAGGGAAAGCTGTGAAATATATAACAGTGCAAAAATGACACTGGATGAGGTCATCGCAGTCATGAAAGCTGCTGAGGCAGACGGAAAAATTACTGTGCGCCTGCACACGGGAGAGCCAAGCATATACGGCGCAGTGCGCGAGCAGATGGATGAGCTTGATACTCTTTTAATACCATATGAGAGCTGTCCGGGCGTGAGCGCGTGCTTTGGCGCTGCTGCATCGCTCAACATTGAGTACACGCTCCCCGGTATTTCCCAGTCGCTCATCATCACACGCATGGAGGGGCGCACGAAGGTGCCGCCTAAGGAGAGCATAGCAAGCTTTGCCTCACACCACGCTTCCATGGCGATTTACTTAAGCACCGGGCTTTTAGAGAAGCTTACGGAAAGCCTTATTGAGGGAGGATACGCGGCAGATACACCTGCTGCAATTGTATACAAGGCAACCTGGCCACAGGAGGAGGCATACGTGTGCACTGTCGCTACACTTAAGCAGACTGCGAGAGAGCACAATATCACAAAGACAGCGATTGTGCTTGTGGGGGATGTAATAGCTCACCGGCATTACGAGAAATCAAGACTTTACGCACCGGATTTTTCGACAGAGTATCGCAAGGCTTCAGTAGAGTCAAAGGATAACGATTGAAAAAAGGCGTGAATATATAAATATGGGAAATATATGGAAACTGAAAATATGAAAATTTGCATTGTAAGCTTCACAAAAAAGGGCTATGAGCTGTCATGTGACATAGCTCATAAGCTAAAAAAAAGTGCATATGAGGTGGAGGTTTTTACCAAATGCTCGAGATTATCGGATGAGAATATTAAAAATTCCACCAATGAAAATTTTAGAAATACCGGCTACATATCACAAAATATATCAGACTGGACAGCTGCACAGATGAGTGAAAAAAAGGCTCTGATTTTTATCGGGGCATGCGGTATTGCAGTGAGGGCTATAGCTTCTTCTGTAAATAACAAGCTTAAAGACAGTCCTGTTATTGTGATAGATGAGCTGGGGAAGTTTGTTATTCCGATTCTTTCAGGGCATGTTGGAGGTGCCAATGAGCTTGCTGTATTATTAGCAGCGATGATGAATGCCACACCTGTTATAACAACCGCTACTGATATCAATAATAAATTTGCAGTTGATGTTTTTGCGAAGAAATGCAGGCTTGCAATAGTCAATAAAGATGGCATTGCCGGAGTATCATCAAAGGTATTGGCGGGGGAAGTGGTTACTATGTCGGTCGACTGGGAGCACATTCCGGCTAAGCACAGAAGCCTTATAAAGGCATTTTTAGATGAAGCTGATATGAGTGCTGATGCAATAAAAACAGTGGACTTCCCACCTGTTTACGGAGCTGATATTGTAGTATCATGCGAAAAAGCAAAGGACCCTAAAAATGGCAGTATTTACTTAAAACCCACACAATTTGTACTTGGTATTGGGTGCAGAAGGGATACAGCGTTTGAAAATATTGACAGGGCAATCAGACAAAGTCTTTTAAAGCTGCAAATAGATATTTCGGATATAGACATGATTGCATCAATAGATGTGAAAAAAGATGAACCGGGAATAAAGGAATTTTGCGATAGAAACAGGATAGAATTTGTCACTTATACCGCGGATGAGCTCATGGCGGTGCAGGGAGAATTCAGTGCCTCGCAGTTTGTCAGGGAGCATGTTGGAGTGGACAACGTGTGCGAGCGTGCAGCAGTGCTTGCATGCAGCAGGGAATGCAATAAAGCAGGAGAACTTATTTATAAAAAACATAAATATGACAGTGTAACGGTTGCGGCAGCAAGGTATCCTGATTAATCATAAATGAGGGGTAAAATACCTTTTGTCCTTCATATCATTAAAAATTGCAAATAGCTGCATGGTTATATAAAATTAGTAGAGATGGAGATTAACATGAATAAAATTTACATAGTAGGTATGGGGCCGGGCTTTGAAAGCATGATGACAAAGCAGGCGATTGACGCCTTGGAAGCGAGTGATGTCATAGTGGGATACACCGTATATATAAAGCTGCTTGGAGAAAAATTCCGGACAAAAGAGCTTTTGACTACTCCGATGCGTCAGGAAAAAGAAAGATGTCATCTGTGCTTTAAAAAGGCACTTGAGGGCAAAACAGTCTCCCTTGTATGTAGTGGTGATGCCGGAATATACGGACTGGCCTCTCTTATGTATGAGATTGGGCAGGAATACGATAACGTAGAGCTTTCGGTAATACCCGGCATTACAGCGGCAAACAGTGGTGCGGCAGTGCTTGGAGCACCATTAAACCATGATTTTTGTACCATCAGCTTAAGTGACCTGCTCACACCGTGGGAAAAGATTGAAAAGCGTCTTGTGGCTGCTGCAGAGGGTGATTTTGTCATAGCACTGTACAATCCGTCGAGCCACAAGAGAAGGGACTATCTGATGAGAGCCTGTGATATTTTACTTCGCACGATAGAGCCGGATAGAGCCTGCGGCTATGTCGAAAATATCGGACGTGAGGGAACAAGCTATACGGTCTGTACCCTCGGTGAGCTTCGCAGTGCACAGGTTAACATGTTTACGACAGTCTTTATCGGCAATGAGGGTACACAAATAATTGACGGAAAGCTTGTCACAAGGAGAGGATATCAGATTGAGTAAAATACTGATTTTTGCAGGAACAACAGAGGGACGTAAGCTATCAGAGCACCTGTGTGAAAGAGGCATAGAGCATACGGTTTGCGTGGCGACAGAATACGGTGAAATTGTGCTACAGGAAAATCCGTTTGCGCATGTTCATATGGGGCGTATGGACAGCGAGGGCATGAGAAGCTTCTTTGCGGAACAAAAATGTAAGCTCATAGTGGATGCAACCCATCCATATGCAGCCATTGTTACCGAAAATATAAAGCAGGCAGTTTATGCTTTTAATGAGGCACATGCTGTTACAGACAATCAGGCGGATAGAAGCATATCAGAAAATATTGAATATGTGCGTCTTAAAAGAGATACGGATATATCAGCAGATTATGATAATATCCGTTATTTTGATGACAATGAAGCATGTGCAAAGGCACTTAACAATACAGACGGAAATATACTGCTCACAACAGGAAGCAAGGAGCTGTCAGTGTATTGTATAACCTCAGACGTCAGGGAAAGATTGTATGTGCGCGTGCTTCCGGGGCTTGAGAGCATAAGCTTATGCATGCACAATGATATTACAGGAAAGCACATTCTGGCATTGCAGGGACCGTTTAGCATACAGCTTAATGAGGCGCTTATTGACCAGTATGATATCAGATGTCTGGTCACCAAAAAAAGCGGTGCGGCCGGGGGCTTTATTGAGAAAATAGCTGCCGCAAAAAATAAAAATATTCCGGTCTATATTGTGGGGCAGCGTGTGCAGGATGATGGAATGTCATTTGAAGCTGTTTGTGAATATATTGACAGGAAATATAACAAGCTTCATATCATGCTTGCCGGCATTGGAATGGGAAATGATGCTTGCATGACAAAAGCTGTTTCAGATGCAATAGAAAGCGCTGATATTATTCTTGGCGCAAGCCGCATGATAGAAAAATACAGTGCGAAGATAGACAAAAAGCCGTATTATCTTGCAGAACAGATTATTCCTTATCTATACGAAATTTGTGCAGATACTGCAAAAATCAGTAATGTTCTTATATTATTTTCGGGAGATACAGGCTTTTACAGTGGAAGCAGAAAGCTGTATATGGCGATAAAAAATGAAATATCTGAAGGAAAATTAAATGCGGATGTGTCAATCCTTCCTGGAATTTCATCTGTGTCATACATGGCGGCAGCGGTCGGTGAAACCTACAGTGATGCATATATATGCAGCATTCACGGAGTAAAGCTTTCTAATATCACATCACGGATTAGCCACCATGCAAAAACATTTATGCTGATGTCAGGTGTTAAGGATGTGAATATGCTTGGACACCTGTTAAGCAGTGACGAAAGGTATGGTTTACATAAATGCTTGGTAACTGTGGGATACAAGCTATCATATCCGGATGAAACTATATTGCAGCTTTCGCCGCAGGAATGCACAAAGCTTAAAAGGGAGGGACTGTATATCTGCATGATAAAAAATCCCAATCCGGTTGCAAAAAATGTTACACCGCAGCTAAGTGATGCAGCATTTATCCGTGAAAAGGTTCCGATGACCAAAGAGGAAATAAGGCATGTAAGCATCTGCAAGCTTCATTTGAAATCGGATTCAGTGCTTTATGATGTGGGAAGCGGAACCGGCTCCATAGCGGTAGAGGCCGCATCACTTTCCGATGATATGGAGGTCTATGCCATTGAGCAGAAGGAAAATGCCGTGCAGCTTATCACACAAAATAAAGAAAAGCATGGACTTGAAAATATCCATGTGATAAATGCAAAGGCTCCTGACGGGATGGACAATCTTCCGGTGCCGACACACGCATTTATCGGAGGCAGTGGTGGCAATTTAAAGGAAATAATAGAGGCTCTTAAAGCAAAAAATCCACATATTCGTATAGTGATAAATGCAATTTCCATGGAAACAATTTGTGAGATAAAGGAAATATTGTCGGCATATGATGTGAAAAATGAGGATATCGTGCAGCTGCAGGTCAGCCGCTCAAAGCAGATAGGACATTACCATCTGATGCAGGCAGAAAATCCGGTGTGGATATGTTCGTTTGAATTTTAACCCGGGCTTTTATGCTACAACCCGTAATAAATCATCGAAGGCTGATATTTTAAGGTATATGATGAAATAAAGGATGAATACATGAAAATAAATCGTTTTATGATAGCCGCGCCAAAAAGCGGCAGTGGAAAAACAATGATAACCTGCGCTTTACTGCAGCTATTAAAGGCTAGCGGAAAAAACGTATTGTCATATAAGTGCGGACCTGATTATATTGACCCAATGTTTCACAAAAAGGTGCTTGGCGTACCATCCAAAAATCTCGATACGTTTTTTTCGGACGAAAAGACAACAGTGCAGCTTTTCTTAGAAGAAAGAGCCGATGGTGATTTTGCGGTGCTTGAGGGCGTGATGGGATTATATGACGGGCTTGGCGGAATATATGAGCAGGGTTCGTCATACCATCTGGCAAAGGTGACGCAGACTCCGATAATACTCGTGGTGGACGCAAAGGGCATGGGAAAGTCAGTGCTTGCTCTTATAGCCGGTTTTTTGCAGTATGACATTCAGCACTTGATTAAGGGGGTTCTGCTCAATCGGATGTCGAAGGGCTATTATGACATTATTAAGCCTTTGATAGAGAAGGAGCTTTACGTAAAAGTAGTCGGGTATTTCCCGGAGCAGAAGGATATCGGGTTTTCAAGCAGACATCTGGGGCTTGTCATGCCGGATGAGCTTTCAGATATAAAAAAACAGCTTAATGAAACTGCCGACAGGCTAAAAAAGACAATAGATATGGATTTGTTTATGGATATAGCAGAAGAGGCAGATGAAATCGGTGACAGTGGAAGTGCAGATATATATAATGAGAAAAATATAGGCAATTGTGATCAAAATGAATTTTCACAAAATAAAGCAATAAATACCGTAAACATAGCTGTTGCCATGGACGAAGCGTTTTGCTTTTATTATGAAGATAATTTGAGGCTTCTTGAAAAATGCGGTGCAAAATTACAGTATTTTTCGCCACTGCATGATACAAAATTACCTGATAATTGTGACGCATTGCTGCTGGGAGGTGGCTATCCTGAATTGTATGCAAAGGAACTGAGTGAGAATCTATCTATGAGAAACTCTATAAAAACTGCTTTTAAGACAGGTTTGCCGACTGTTGCCGAGTGCGGTGGATTTATGTATCTGCACACATATATCCATAATATTTGTGAAGAGGATGCTGATGCGCAAAATTATGTTTTTGGCATGACTGGAGCACTGGATAGTGAATGCCATTTCAAGGGAAAACTGGTCAGATTCGGGTATATCGAGCTTGCAGAAAAGCATAACAATTTTTTGCCGCCAAATGAAAAAATAAAGGCGCATGAATTTCATTATTACGACAGCACCGATAACGGAGCCGATTGTATTGCGACCAAGCCGGCCACAGGCAGAAGCTACGACTGCGTGATAAGCCATGATAATTACTGGCTTGGGTTTCCGCACCTGTATTATCCGTCAAATCCGCATTTTGCAGAGAGCCTTGTGAGAAAAGCATATGAATATAGAAGGAATAAAAATGAAAAACTCTTATAAATATTTTAAAAATACAGATTGCAAATATTTTCCGTGTCACAAGGGCCTTTCAGAGGACTTTAACTGCCTGTTCTGCTATTGCCCGATGTATAGTATGCCAAACTGTCCCGGAAGTAAGACCTACATAGAGAAGAATGGCAAAAAAATCAAGGTATGTACAGACTGTACGTTTCCGCACAGACCGGAAAATTATGATAAAATCATACAGATTTTGATTAGGAATAATAACTGATTTATAGACTTTTGGAAGTATATTTGATAGTATATTTATGGAAATTTAGGTTTTAGAAAGTCAGAGGGAATTAAATTGGAGATTAAATGTGAGTATTGTGGTTCCATGATACCGGAGAATGCTGAGCAGTGCCCGTATTGTGGTGCCAGCAACAATTCAATAAAAAGGACGGCAGACGGTACACCAAAGACCATAGCAGAGCTTGCAAAATGGTACGAGGACAGACATCTTCCACCATATGAAACCACACGCTTTTTTATAGGAATCGACTACAGACAGCCGAGGGCATTTGGTATTTATCAGGCTGGAAATGAATTTATCGTCTACAAAAATAAGGCCGACGGCACTCGTGCGGTGCGATATCAGGGTACAGATGAGGCGTATGCTGTTAATGAACTGTATCTTAAATTAAAGGATGAGATTTTAAATCAAAAAGCGCATCAGCAGAAGCATACGAATGAGAATTTTGCACAGGAAACGAAGAAGGTTTTTTCAGATACATTTTCATCTAAAAATGTAAATGAGTATATTATTAAACCATCTATTGCTATGGTTATAGGCATTGTTATGTTTATTGTCCTGATTATAGTTGGATTTGCACTCAATGATACGTATAAGGGCATTGGCTGGGATTTGCTGATATCGGGTATTGCTGGTATTGTAGGCGCATTTTTCCTGACGGACTTTATTGAAAATCACAAAAGGTTTAAGCCGTTCGGACTGTACGCAGCCTGGCTTAAAAAGCCAAAGTGCAGTGCAATGCGTCATGCCATGCATTATTTTATTACTGTAGTTTTAATTGCACTTGTGCTCATTACACCTATACACAATTATTGCAAAACTGATTACTTCAAGTATAATGACACGGTTTATGTAAACAGTCATTATAGCTGGTTCGAATATGATGACGACAGCTATGATTATAATGAAATCAGTCGTTCGGATGTTCCGCAGGAGGTTTTGGACAACAAATCCCTATATGGCTTTGACTATGCAGATCTGGTGTGGGACAGCTCGATTATTAAATTTGAGAATAGCGGCTATTATGAAGACCATTATGAGAGCTCGGGCAGCTCGAGCAGTGATTATGACAGTGACTATGATTGGGATTCCGGTGATAGCTGGGATTCAGGCGGAAGTGACTGGGATAGTGACTGGTGATTATTGTATAACATAAAAATATGGCAGGAAGTCTATCTATCAGGATTTCCTGCTGTTTTTTAATATTAGGGATTAGATAATTGATGCATGATGCTAGGCGAAAATATAAAAACTTGAAAAAAATGGTACAGTAATGGTACAGTAAACGCTAAAAACCATTTAATAGAAAATTTATAAAGCCTGAAACCCCAGTAAAATCAAGGGTTTCAAAAATTTTATTCAAAAAATTAGCACTCAAGGGTTGACATTGCTAATAGGTGGTGGTATGTTATGTACAGATAAAAAATTAGCACTCCAAAATACAGAGTGCTAACAAATAAAAAGCATACTTCAGATGGAGCGTGTGACCAATGGAAAATGAAAACAAAGAACTAGAGTTGAGCGAGAGACAGCTTACCATACTGGATGCGATCATCCGTAATTATCTCGCCACAGGAGAGCCGGTTGGCTCACGTACAATTTCAAAATATACAGACCTTAATTTAAGCTCGGCAACAATCAGAAATGAGATGAGCGACTTAGAGGAGATGGGCTATATAGTACAGCCACATACCTCAGCAGGAAGAATCCCTTCGGATAAGGGCTACAGATTATATGTAGACCATCTTATAGAGACAAACGATAAGAAGGAAAAAGAGCTTTCTGATATGAAGGAGTTGGTCATTGAAAATACCGAGAAGATGGAGCAGGTGTTAAAGCAGGCGGCAAAGGTACTTGCAAACAATACCAATTACGCCACACTCGTTTCTGCACCGGATGTCAATCACAATAAGGTGAAATTCATCCAGCTTTCACAGGTTGATGAGCAGCACCTGCTTGCAGTAATTGTTATGAACAACAATATGGTCAGAAACAAGATGCTTGATTTATATGAGCCGCTTGACAATGAGACAATACTTAAGCTCAACATTCTGCTTAACACCTCATTAAACGGACTCGCAATGAACGAGATTAATCTTGGAAACATTGCAAGCATAAAGGAACGCGCTGGTATTCATTCAGGAATTGTCTCTGATGTGATTGATGCATTGGCACAGACCTTCGCTGAGAGTGAGGATCTTAAGATTTACACCAGCGGAGCGACAAATATTTTGAAGTATCCTGAGCTTTCGGATTCCAATAATGCAGCGACACTTTTGTCAGCATTTGAGGAAAAGGAAGAGCTAGCAAGCCTTGTTACCGAATCCCTATCCGATTCCGAGAAGAAGGACAATGGAACAGGTATTCAGGTTTATATAGGAAATGAATCTCCAATCCAGACCATGAAGGACTGCAGTGTTGTCACTGCGACATATGATCTGGGTGAAGGCGTAAAGGGCACGATAGGAATTGTCGGACCAAAGCGCATGGATTATGAAAAAGTAATGGATAATCTAAAGACTCTTAAATCCCAGTTAGATGGAATTTACAAGAAGTCTGAGGATGAAACATAGGAAGGTGGTCAAAAATGCCAGAGGATATTAAAAAAGAAACAATCGACAATGAGACTGCAGAAAACAAAGCAGAAGAGATAGAGATTGAAGGAGCTGACGAGGAAAGCACTCAGGCAGCCGAAGAAGCAAATGATACAGATGTGAAGGAAGCTGAATCAGAGGATGATGCTTCAGCTGATGCAGATGCCAAAGCAGATGAAAAGTCAGATGAAAAGAAAGGTCTTTTCAAGAAAAAGAAAAAAGATAAGAAGGATGAGCAGATTGAAGAGCTTAACGACCGTCTGAAAAGACAGATGGCAGAGTTCGAGAACTTCCGCAAGAGAAGCGAGAAGGAAAAATCCCAGATGTTTGACATGGGAGCAAAGACAATAGTTGAGAAAATCCTTCCTGTAATCGACAATTTCGAGAGAGGTCTTGCAGCAGTACCGGATGATAAGAAGGATGATCCTTTTATCACAGGTATGGATAAGGTCTACAAGCAGATGCTCACAGAGCTTGATGCTGTAGGAGTAAAGCCGATAGAGTGCGTAGGACAGGAGTTTGATCCTGATTTCCACAATGCAGTGATGCAGGTTGAAAACGATGAGCTTGAGTCAGGCACCGTAGCACAGGAGCTACAGAAGGGCTATATGTACAAGGATTCAGTGGTACGCCACAGCATGGTATCCGTAGTACAGTAATGATGTGTACATCTATCCGGCATGACAGTGAATCGGATTTTGTGATTCATGTGAGGCATAGGATGGTTGCAAATATATAAAACAGGTAAAAACACTATATTTAATAGGAGGAAAATAAAATGGGCAAAATCATTGGTATTGATTTAGGAACAACAAACAGCTGCGTAGCAGTTATGGAAGGTGGAAAACCTACAGTTATAGCAAACCAGGAGGGTGCAAGAACTACTCCTTCAGTAGTTGCTTTCACAAAGACAGGAGAGAGACTTATCGGTGAGCCTGCAAAGCGTCAGGCAGTTACAAATGCTGAGAAGACTATTTCTTCTATCAAGAGACATATGGGTACAGATTACAAGGTACAGATTGATGACAAGAGCTACAGCCCACAGCAGATTTCAGCTATGGTGCTTCAGAAGTTAAAGGCTGATGCAGAGGGCTACCTCGGTGAGAAGGTTACAGAGGCAGTTATCACAGTACCAGCTTACTTTAACGATGCTCAGCGTCAGGCTACAAAGGATGCCGGCAAGATTGCAGGTCTTGATGTAAAGCGTATCATCAACGAGCCTACAGCAGCAGCACTTGCTTATGGTCTTGACAACGAGAAAGAGCAGAAGATTATGGTTTATGACCTTGGTGGTGGTACATTCGATGTATCTATCATCGAGATTGGTGACGGAGTCATCGAAGTATTATCTACAAACGGTGATACACGCCTTGGTGGTGATGATTTCGATAACAAGGTAACACAGTGGATGATTGACGAGTTCAAGAAGGCAGAGGGTGTTGACCTTTCTACAGACAAGATGGCACTCCAGAGATTAAAGGAAGCTGCTGAGAAGGCAAAGAAGGAGCTGTCTTCAGCTACTACTACAAACATCAACCTTCCATTCATCACAGCTACAGCAGAGGGACCAAAGCATTTCGATATGACTCTTACAAGAGCTAAGTTCGATGAGCTGACACATGACCTCGTAGAGAGAACAGCAATCCCTGTACAGAACGCTATGAAGGATGCGGGCATTACAAATGCAGACCTTGGACAGGTATTACTTGTAGGTGGTTCTACACGTATTCCGGCCGTACAGGACAAGGTAAAGCAGATGACAGGAAAAGAGCCAAGCAAGTCTCTTAACCCTGATGAGTGCGTAGCAATCGGTGCTTCTATCCAGGGTGGTAAGCTTGCAGGAGATGCCGGTGCCGGCGAAGTACTTCTCCTTGATGTAACTCCACTTTCTCTTTCAATCGAGACAATGGGTGGTGTTGCTACAAGACTTATCGAGAGAAATACAACTATTCCTACAAGAAAGAGCCAGATATTCTCTACAGCTGCTGATAACCAGACAGCCGTTGATATCAACGTAGTACAGGGTGAGAGACAGTTCGCCCGTGACAATAAATCACTCGGACAGTTCAGACTTGATGGTATCCCACCAGCACGTCGTGGAGTTCCACAGATTGAGGTTACATTCGATATCGATGCAAACGGTATCGTAAATGTATCTGCTAAGGATCTTGGAACAGGTAAAGAGCAGCATATCACAATCACAGCAGGATCTAATATGTCTGATGATGAGATCGATAAGGCTGTTAAAGAGGCTGCTGAGTTTGAGGCACAGGATAAGAAGAGAAAAGAAGCAATCGATGCAAGAAATGATGCTGAGAGCTTTGTATTCCAGACAGAGGATGCATTAAAGCAGGTTGGAGATTCTGTTGATGCCGCTGATAAGTCAGCAGTTGAGGCTGATATCGCAGCAGTTAAGTCATTCCTTGATGCACATAAAGAGGCAGAGGCTATGACAGAGGCTGATGTTGCAGAACTCAAGGCAGCACAGGAGAAGCTCACACAGAGTGCACAGAAGGTATTTGCAAAGATGTATGAGCAGGCTCAGGCAGCACAGGGTGCAGCAGGAGCAGGTCCTGATATGAACGCAGGAGCAGGTCAGGCAGGTCCTGATATGAATGCAGGTGCTTCAAACGGTGCAGATGATGATGTCATCGACGCAGATTTCAAGGAAGTATAATTAAACAGATGCTGCCATAATGATATGAGGATTAATGACCTGTAATCTAGGTTATCAATCAAAGCATCAAAATGGCTGCGTAAGTAAAATCACTCGCAAGGTTGGCCGCTTGGCCGGCCTTGCGAATTAGTTGTATAATAAAAGGAATTTTCAATTATGGCAGAAAAAAGAGATTATTATGAGGTATTAGGAGTATCTAAGACCGCAACAGATGCAGAGATTAAAAAAGCCTTCAGACAGCAGGCAAAGAAATATCATCCTGACATTCATCCAGGTGATAAAGAGTGTGAGGAGAAGTTCAAGGAGGCTCAGGAGGCCTATGCCGTATTGTCTGATCCGGATAAGAGACGCCAGTATGATCAGTTTGGTCATGCGGCATTTGACGGCACAGGCGGCGGAGCCGGTGGCTTTGATTTCTCAGGCATGGATATGGGGGATATTTTTGGGGACATTTTCGGAGATTTCTTCGGAGGTGGAAGAAGCAGTGGCAGAAGAAATGGTCCTGCACAGGGTGCAAATGTCCGTCTCAGTGTTAGAATTTCTTTTGAGGAAGCTATATTTGGCTGCACAAAGGAGCTTGAATTCAACTATAAGGAGACATGCTCTACATGTGGAGGAAACGGAGCTAAGCCTGGCACATCTCCTGAGACATGTACCCAGTGTAATGGTACAGGTAAGGTTGTCAGACAGAGCCAGTCTCTGTTTGGAGTAGTGCAGAATGTCACAACATGTCCATCCTGCGGTGGTTCGGGCAAGGTAGTAAAGGATAAATGTCCTACATGTCACGGTACAGGCTACAATACCAAGAAGGTCAGAAAGACTGTTGAGATTCCAGCCGGTATAGATAATGGACAGTGTGTCAGAATACGTGAATACGGCGAGCCGGGAATAAATGGCGGACCGCGTGGAGATCTTCTTGTTGAAGTTATTGTTTCAGGCAGCAGGGATTTTGAGCGTCAGGATGTTAATATCTTTTCAAAGGCATCCATCTCGTATGCTATTGCAGCCTTAGGCGGAGATATAAGAATCAAGACTGTTGATGGAGATATTATATACACAGTTGCACCGGGTACACAGACAGGTACACGTATCCGCTTAAAGGGCAAGGGTGTTCCTTCAACAAGAAATAAAGCAATAAGAGGTGACCATTATGTCACACTTGTTGTCAATACGCCTACAGGTCTGTCTAAGGAAGCTAAAGAGGCTCTTAAGAAGTTTGATGAGCTTTCAGGTGGCTCTCTGACCAAGGAGGGCGGAGCTTCTACTGATTCTAAAAAGAAAAAAGGATTTATGGATAAGCTCAAGGAGTCTTTGGACGATCTGTAAATAGATGATCTGTAATAGATGATCCTATAATATATGTCCCGCCATGTGTGGCGGGGCATTTTTTAGGTTATTTTTACGTATAAAAAAATGGGGCTTTTATACAGCACATTTTTATGGTATTATATGAGGTAAGTTGTGGAGGCAGTCGTATGACTGCCTTGTAAAATGTACGGAAATGTTTTGAAATAAAACTGTATTTATACTATGTATCTATTTTATTAAGAGAGGATTTTTATATGAAGTGGAAGAAATACACGATTGAGACAACAACCGCGGCTGAGGATTTCATGAGCAGCATGCTTATGGAGCTTGGTATCGAGGGAATCGAGATTGAGGACAATATTCCTTTGACCAAGGAGGACCAGGCGGATATGTTTATTGATTTTCTGCCGGAGCTGCCTCCTGATGAGGGCATAAGCCATGTCAGCTTTTATATTGAGGATGATGGCAGTGACCAGTCAGATATGCTTAGGAAGGTAAAGCTTGGACTTGAGGATTTAAGAGACACTGTTGATGTGGGAAGCGGTGTGATTTCATCATCTGAGACAGAGGACCTCGACTGGATCAATAACTGGAAGAAGTATTTTTCATCCTTTACAATCGGAGATATATTGATCAAGCCTACCTGGGAGGAGGTAAAGCCTGAGGATGCGGATAAATTTATGATAGAAATTGATCCGGGAATCTCCTTTGGTACAGGAAAGCACGAGACAACCCAGCTTTGTATCAAGCAGCTTATCAAATATATTGAGGGTGCAAAGGAAGCACCTAAAGTGCTTGATGTGGGCTGTGGAAGCGGAATCCTTTCCATTGTAGCTTTAAAGCTTGGGGCAAAGGAGGTTGTAGGTACAGACCTTGATGCTGACTGCATGATTTCTACGCGTGACAATATGCAGGTCAATCATTTGGATGAGAAGCTTGGCACGTTTTATGTCGGCAATCTCATAGATGATACAGAGCTTCAAAAGAAGGTTGGTACAGAAAAATATGATATCGTTGTTGCAAATATCCTTGCTGATGTCATCATTCCTATGGCACCTGTTATTCCTGACAGGTTAAAGGAAGGTGGATATTTCATCACATCGGGTATCATAGATTTCAAGGAAAATGAAGTTAAAGAGGCTATCGAAGCAGCGGGGCTTAAGGTGATAGAAATCAATCATCAGGGTGAATGGGTCAATATCACTGCGCAGAAGCTGACTAAATAGTTTGGTGGATTATGTATCAGTTTTTTGTAGAGGAAGAGCAGGTTCATTCTGACAGCATCTCAATCACCGGAGGTGACGTAAATCACATAAAGAATGTACTGCGCATGAAAAACGGGGAAAAAATAAGAGTAAGCTCAAAATCCGGACAGGCATATTATTGTCACATATCATCGATTCTGGATGATGAGGTCATCGCAGCTATTGACAGTGCAGATGAGACAGGCACAGAGCTTGACAACCACATTGTGCTGTATCAGGGGCTGCCAAAGGGCGATAAGATGGAGCTTATTATTCAAAAGGCTGTAGAGCTTGGTGTATCGGAGATAGTACCGGTTGCCATGAAAAACTGTGTGGTAAAGCTGGACGAAAAAAAGGCAGCAAAAAAGCTGCAGAGATGGCAGGCTATAGCTGAGAGCGCCGCAAAGCAGTCAAAGCGCACAGTGATCCCCACCGTGAAGCAGCCGGTTACATACAAGGAAGCATTGAAAAGCGCATCAGAGCTTGATGTTACGCTGGTGCCATATGAGAATGAGCGTGGCATGGATGCGACAAGAGAGATAATGGGGCAGCTTAAGGCTGGTCAGACCATCGGGGTTGTAGTGGGTCCTGAGGGCGGTTTTGCGCCTGAGGAGATAGCACTTGTGGATGAGCATGATGCAATGCACAGAATAAGCCTGGGACGCAGGATTTTACGCACGGAGACAGCAGGGCTTGCCACACTTGCCATGCTTGTATACAATCTGGATGTGTAGATTTGCAAATGCATAAAAATTAAAAATACAGAGATATTTATCGGTTACAAAGTAGAAGTCAGGAGCAAAAATGGAAGCATATTTGGATAATTCTGCCACAACCAGATGCTCAAAAGCAGCGGCAGATATGGTTTATAAGCTGCTTACAGAGGATTACGGTAATCCTTCATCACTTCATATGAAGGGCGTTGAGGCAGAAAATTATATTAATGATGCTAAGAAAAAGATTGCAAAGACACTCAGGGTGCAGGACAAGGAGATACTATTTACATCCGGCGGCACAGAGTCGAACAATACTGCAATAATAGGTGCTGCAATGGCTAATAAGCGTGCAGGAAGGCATATCATCACATCTTCTGTAGAGCACGCATCGGTTTTGTCTGTGATGCAGTTTCTGGAGGAGCAGGGTTTTGAAATCACATATCTGCCTGTAAACCATGACGGCGTGATAAGTGTTGAAGAGCTGAAAAATGCCGTAAGGGAGGATACAATTCTTGTATCGCTTATGCATGTAAACAATGAGATTGGCGCAGTCATGCCGATTGAGGAGGCGGGAGCAGCTATAAAAGAGAAAAATCCTGCCACACTTTTTCATGTGGATGCCATACAGTCCTACGGCAAGCTTGAAATCAGACCAAAGCGCATGAATATAGACATGCTTTCAGTCAGTGGACACAAGATTCACGGACCAAAGGGCAGCGGATTTTTATATATAAAGGACAAGACTAAAATCAAGCCGATTATATACGGAGGCGGCCAGCAGAAGGGCATGCGCTCAGGTACGGAAAATGTTCCTGCATATGCAGGTCTTGGAGTGGCAGCAGAGGAAATTTACACGGATTTTGATAAAAAAATAGCACATATGTATGAGCTTAGGGATCATTTTATAGAGTCAGTGCAGCGTATTGACGGAGTATCTGTAAATGGACGCACGGACCATACAAATGCACCTCATGTGGTAAGCGTGAGCGTAGATGGTGTGAGAGCGGAGGTTATGCTTCATACTCTTGAGGACAGGCAGATATATGTGTCGGCAGGAAGTGCCTGTTCATCAAACAAACCGGCAATCAGTTCAACACTAAAGAGCATAGGGCTTAAGCCGTCACTTTTGGATTCCACAATCAGATTCAGCTTTTGCGTGAATACCACACAGGAGGAAATTGATTACGCTGTATCAGTGATGGCAGAGGTGATACCAATGCTGCGAAGATATATAAGGCGCTAAAAAGTTACGTATACAATGAAATATTAAGTAATTAAAAATAATAAATAAAACCAGAACAGGAGAGTTACATGTACAAGACATTTTTGATCAAGTATGCTGAGATTGCGATAAAGGGCAAAAACAGATACATTTTTGAGGACGCGCTCGTTAAGAATATCAAATATCAGCTTCGCAATGTGGATGGAAGCTTTGAGGTAAGAAAGGAAAGCGGACGTGTGTACGTGGAGACAGACGGAGACTATGATTATGACGAGACAGTTGCCACATTGTCAAGAATCTTTGGTATCGTGGGTATCTGTCCGGTCGAGCTGCATGAGGACGAGGGCTTTGATAAGCTCTGTGAAGCAGTTATCGAGCATATCAACCATGTATACAAGGACAAGAGCTTTACCTTCAAGGTAAACGCGAGACGTGCCAGAAAGAACTATCCGATGACATCTATGGAAATAAATGCCGCAGTAGGTGAAAAGGTGCTTGAGGCATTTCCTGAGACAAGGGTAGATGTACATAATCCGCAGGTTATGATCAATATCGAGATCAGACCTATGATAAATATTTATTCAGAGGAGATTCCTGGACCGGGCGGTATGCCGCTTGGCACAGCAGGAAAGGCAATGCTTCTGCTCTCCGGTGGAATCGACAGCCCGGTTGCAGGATACATGATTGCAAAGCGAGGCGTGGTGATCAATGCCACATATTTCCATGCACCGCCATATACGAGTGAGAGAGCAAAGCAGAAGGTTGTAGACCTTGCAAAGAAGGTTGCCAAATATTCGGGCAGGATAAAGCTGCATGTTGTCAATTTTACAGATATACAGCTTGCCATATATGAGAAATGTCCTCATGATGAGCTGACCATCATCATGCGCAGATACATGATGAAGATAGCAGAGCACTTTGCCGATGAGGATAAATGCTTAGGCCTTATCACAGGAGAGAGCATCGGACAGGTTGCAAGCCAGACAATGCAGTCACTTGCTGCAACAAACGAGGTGTGCCATATGCCTGTATACAGACCGCTCATTGCCATGGACAAGAATGATATCATTGATATATCAAACAAAATTGATACCTATGAGACATCGATTCTTCCGTATGAGGACTGCTGTACTATTTTTGTGGCAAAGCATCCTGTTACAAAGCCGAATATCAACAGGATTAAGAGGTCTGAGGAAAGACTTAATGATGTGATAGATGAGCTTATGAAGACAGCTATAGATACTACAGAGGTGATTATGGTGGATGCTGAGTAATCAGTGCCACCTTAAAGCAAATAAAAAGGACCTGAGCTTCAGGTCCTAATTAATCAAATCATTGTGTCTGTATTACTTGGCTTCGTCGATGATATATGGCTTTAATACTTCCATAATCTCGTCAAGTCCGGTTTCTGTATGTATAGCGAGCTCTATTGGCTTAGAAAGGTCTAAGCTGAAGATACCCATAATTGATTTAGCATCAATGACATATCTGCCCGATATTAAATCAAAATCGAAATCAAACTGAGTAATAGCGTTAACGAATGATTTTACTTTCCCAATGGAATTTAATGAAATCTGTACTGTTTTCATATTGAAAACCTCCTTAAATAACTACTGTCATATAGATAGTAATAGTTTTTTAAGGAAAAGTCAATTAAATAGGAGTAAAAAAATAAAATGAAAAAAGCAGCCTTACATAATTTAGGATGTAAAGTAAATGCATATGAGACAGAGGCCATGCAGCATCTGCTTGAGGAGGCGGGCTATGAGATAGTTCCGTTCACACAAAAAGCTGATGTGTATGTCATAAATACCTGCTCAGTCACCAACATGGCTGACAGAAAATCCAGACAGATGCTTCACAAGGCAAAGAAAAACAATCCGGACTCAATAGTTGTGGCAGCCGGCTGCTATGTGCAGACAAGTGAAAAAGAAGTATTAAACGACTTATCGGTGGACATAGTCATCGGAAATGACAGAAAGCATGACCTTGTAAGGCTGCTTGAGGAATACTCTTTGGACAGTGTAAGCGATACTGTGGACGATATAAATGATGGAAAGCATGATTTTGAGGAGCTCTTTATAGACCAGACAAAGGAGCATACGAGAGCCTTCATCAAGGTGCAGGACGGCTGCAATCAGTTTTGCAGCTATTGTATCATTCCGTATGCCAGAGGACGTGTCAGAAGCCGTAGGTTTGAAAATGTGATAGCAGAGGTTGAAAGACTCGCGGCAAACGGCTTCAAGGAGGTTGTGCTGACAGGCATCCATCTAAGCTCATACGGTGTGGATTTTGAGGAAGCTACAGGCCTTCTTGAGCTGATACAGGCAGTGAACGCAGTAAAGGGCATAGAGCGCATCAGGCTTGGGTCACTCGAGCCAAAGATTGTGACAGAGCACTTTGCGAGCGAGCTTTCAAAGCTTGATAAAATCTGTCCTCATTTCCATCTGTCGCTCCAGAGCGGCTGCGATGCAACACTTAAGAGGATGAACAGAAAATATACCACTAAAGAGTACGAGAGAGGCTGTGAGCTTTTGCGTAAATATTTTGTTCATCCGGCCATCACAACCGATGTGATCGTGGGATTTCCTGGTGAGACAGAGGAAGAATTTGCTCAGACTAAGGCATATCTTGAGCGTATACATTTTTATGAGATGCATATCTTTAAGTACTCAAAGCGAAAAGGCACCCGCGCCGCAGTGATGCCTGACCAGATAGATGAGCAGATTAAGGCGGCACGAAGCGAAAAGCTCATAGCACTCGGTCATGCCATGTCTGAGGAGTTCAGGAAATTCTATATTGGAAAGAATGAGGAGGTTCTTTTTGAGGAAAAGGCCGTAATCGGTGATAAAGAATATTTTGTCGGATATACTAAGGAATATGTCAAGGTCGCTAAGGAAACTGACGAAAACCTTGAAAATCAGATAGTTTCAGGCCGTGTATCGGGTATGCTTACGGACGAAATATTACTCTTCGAATAATAAAAGGTTGTAATTTTATTACATTTATAATAAAATAATATTACAAGAAGGGCGAAACGTATGGAAAAAAATATTAACAACACACAATTTTTTACAGTTCAAAAGGAGCCTGAGCTTCAGGTAAGCGATGTACTCGAGATTGTGTACAAGGCATTAAAGGAAAAAGGCTACAATCCTGTTAATCAGATTGTTGGATATATTATGTCCGGAGATCCAACATATATCACAAGCCACAATAACGCGAGAAGTCTCATCATGAAGGTTGAGAGAGACGAGCTTGTGGAGGAGGTTCTCAAGACATACATTGAGAACAGCGCATGGGATTAATATGAGGATATTAGGTCTTGATTTTGGTTCAAAGACAGTCGGAGTAGCGGTGAGCGATGAGCTCTTAATCACAGCACAGGGCGTTGAGATAGTGCGCAGGAAGTCGCCATCCAAGCTCAGACAGACTTTGGCACGTATTGAGGAGATTATAGCAGAGTACAAGGTGGACAGGATTGTGCTCGGCTATCCTAAAAACATGAATAACACGGAAGGAGAACGCTGCGAGAAGACGAAGGAGTTCGGTGATATGCTTGCAAGGCGCACAGGTCTTGAGGTCATATACTGGGATGAGCGTCTTACTACAGTCGCAGCCGACCGTTCTATGATGGAAACCGGCATACGCAGGGAGAATCGCAAGGAGTTTGTTGATGAGATAGCAGCGATTTTTATTTTGCAGGGATATTTGGATTATCTGTCAAATAGTCGGTCTTAGTTTTTATGCAGAAAATTAAATTTACTGATCCGCAGACCAATGATGTTGTCGAGTTTGCGGTTGAAGAAGAGACAACACTTAATGGAACACGATATCTTTTAGTTTCCGAAGGAGAAGAAAGCGGAGACTGTGAAGCATATATTTTAAAAGAAGTAAGCACAAAGGATGAAGAGGTGCTTTATCAGATGGTTGAAGACGATGTTGAGTTTTCGGCTATTGCTAAGGTATTTTCTGAGCTTACGGATGATGACACTGCACTTGAATATTAGGATTGCAGTTGTACGTGAAATAAATTTGGAGGTAATATTTTGAAGAAAACAGAAAAACAGAATACAGGTAAGCTTAAGATCATTCCACTTGGAGGATTAGAGCAGATTGGAATGAATATTACTGCCTTTGAGTATGAGGACAGTATTATTGTGGTAGATTGCGGATTGTCATTCCCTGAGGACGATATGCTGGGAATAGATTTGGTTATCCCTGATATCACATATCTTAAGGAGAACATCGATAAGGTCAAGGGATTTTTTATCACTCATGGACATGAGGATCATATCGGTGCTATTCCTTATGTACTTAAGGAGATAAATGTACCGATATACGCTACAAAGCTTACCGTCGGAATTATTGACAGAAAGCTTGAAGAGCATGGTATGCTTAAGACTGTCAAGAGAAAAGTCGTAAAATACGGACAGCACATCAACCTTGGCTGCTTCAGGGTTGAGTTTATAAAGACTAACCACAGTATCCAGGATGCAGCAGCGCTTGCTATATATTCACCGGCAGGTATAGTTGTTCATACAGGCGATTTCAAGGTGGACTATACACCTGTATTTGGAGATGCAATCGACCTTGCAAGGTTTGGTGAGATTGGAAAGAAGGGCGTGCTCGCACTCATGTGCGACAGTACCAATGCAGAAAGACCGGGCTTCACACAGTCTGAGAAGTCTGTCGGAAAGGTATTGGACGGCATCTTTGAGGATCACAGGAAAAACAGAATTATTATTGCTACATTTGCATCAAATGTAGACCGTGTGCAGCAGATTATCAATTGTGCGGAGAAGTATGGCAGAAAGGTAGCCATCGAGGGACGAAGCATGGTAAATATCATTTCGATAGCCTCAGAGCTTGGTTATCTGTCGCTGCCTGACAATATTCTTATAGATGTAGAACAGCTTAGAAGCTATCCTGATGAGCAGACTGTCATCATCACGACAGGAAGCCAGGGAGAGTCAATGGCAGCTCTTTCACGTATGGCAAACGGTACCCACAGAAAGGTATCCATAAAGCCAAACGATACCATCGTATTCAGCTCAAACCCTATACCGGGAAATGAGAAGTCGGTTACAGGTATCATCAATGAGCTCATGATGAAGGGTGCAGACGTTATATTCCAGGATGTCCATGTTTCCGGTCATGCCTGCCAGGAGGATATAAAGCTTATTTATTCTCTTGTCAATCCAAAGTACGCAATCCCTGTTCATGGAGAGTACAAGCATCTTGTGGCACAGGCCAAAATAGCCGAGCAGCTCGGATATGATACAGACCACATCAAGATCCTTTCATCAGGAGATGTGCTTGAAATCAATGAGGACGGTGCCAAGGTGACAGGCAGAGTGCATGTGGGCAATGTCATGGTCGATGGACTCGGTGTAGGAGATGTAGGAAATATCGTGCTCCGTGACAGACAGCGTCTGGCTGAGGATGGAATCATCATCGTTGTGATGACACTTGAGGCAGGCTCAGGACAGCTGCTTGCAGGCCCTGATATTGTATCGAGAGGATTTGTATATGTGCGCAATTCTGAGAGCCTGATGGATGAGGCAAAATGCGTGCTGGATGACACAATGGAGCGTCTGACAGACAACAATGTGACAGACTGGGGCAAGATAAAGACAGAGGTAAAGGATGCATTGGGAGACTTTGTTTGGAAGGAAACAAAGAGAAGACCGATGATTATACCTATAATTATGGAAGTGTAGGAACAGCTTATGGATTTTAACAAGGCTTTATTTGGTTTTATAAGGGTTGCTTTTTCAATAATGATTGCTCTTTTAGTGCTGTTTGCGGGCATAAAAATCTGCAGCATCTGCTATGATTTTGGCTACAGAGTTTTTACTGAGCCTGCCATGACAAATGGCGATGGTCAGGATGTACTCGTTCAGGTGGAAAAGGGCATCTCCGCAGAGGAGCTTGGACAGCTTTTAGAGGACAAGGGCCTTGTAAGGGATCACAATTTATTTTATCTCCAGCTTAAGCTGTCTGCTTACTCAGGACATATAAAGCCAGGGATATACACACTCAACACTTCAATGACGGCAAAGGATATGATGGTAATCATGTCCTCCGACAAGAGCGATGAAAATGAGACACAGACTGTGGAGCCTTCGGATACACAGTAATTATCCGTTAAGCGCATTTGTGTCAATAATCAGATTAGGAAATACAAGAATGATAGTTGATGAGAGACTTGTCACATATATCAATTCCTTGGACAGAGGCAACACGCCTGTATTAGATGAGATAGAGAAGGAAGCCTTAAGAGACTTCGTTCCGATTATCAGAAAAGAGATGCAGAGCTTTTTAAAGCTGCTTCTTGCAATGCAAAAACCAATGCGTATTCTCGAGGTGGGAACAGCGGTTGGTTTTTCTGCCGTTTTGATGGCAGAGTATGCACCGAAGGGTTGTCAGATAGTGACGATTGAAAATTACGAAAAAAGAATACCTATCGCAAAGGCTAACTTTGAAAGAGCCGGGAAGCAGGAGCAGATTACACTCTTAGAGGGCGATGCAACGGAGATACTTCCACAGCTTGAAGGACAGTTTGACATGATATTTATGGACGCGGCAAAGGGACAGTATATCAACTTTATGCCGCAGGTGCTTCGCCTTTTAAAGACAGGCGGGGTGCTGGTGTCCGACAATGTGCTGCAGGATGGCGATATCATAGAATCGCACTATATCGTTGAGCGCAGAAACCGTACCATCTACAAGCGTATGAGGGAGTATCTCTACGAGCTTACACACTCCGATGAGCTGGTGACGGCAGTGATGCCTATAGGCGATGGAATTACGGTGTCAACAAAGATTTGATGAATACAAAACTGTATGGGAGAAAAAATGAGAAAAATAGAATTACTTTGTCCGGCGAGCAGCCTGGAGGTACTTAAGATAGCAGTTATATATGGAGCTGATGCAGTTTACATCGGTGGAGAGGCATTTGGACTAAGGGCCAAGGCTAAGAATTTCTCGATGGAGGAGATGGCAGAGGGCGTGGCCTTTGCGCATGTTCACGGTGTGAGAGTGTATGTTACTGCCAATATTTTGGCTCACAACTATGACCTTGACGGAGTGCGTGAATATTTTACAGAGCTTCACAATATGAAGCCGGACAGACCTGATGCATTGATCATTGCAGATCCGGCAGTTTTCATGATTGCAAAGGAGGTCTGCCCGGAGATAGAAAGACATGTCAGCACACAGGCCAACAACACGAACTACGGCACATATCAGTTCTGGTGGAATCTCGGAGCCAGCCGCGTGGTGACAGCCAGAGAGCTTTCGCTTAAGGAGATAAAGGAGATAAGAGGGCACATAGATGACAGGATGGAGATAGAGACCTTCGTGCACGGAGCAATGTGTATCTCATATTCCGGCCGATGCCTGCTTTCCAACTATTTCACAGGCCGTGATGCGAATAAAGGCGCGTGCACACATCCGTGCCGCTGGAAATACTCTGTTGTGGAGGAAAAGCGCCCGGGTGAGTATCTGCCGGTATACGAGAATGAGCGTGGCACATATATCTTCAACTCAAAGGATCTGTGCATGATAGAGCATATCCCGGATCTGATTGATGCAGGAATAGACAGCTACAAGATAGAGGGACGTATGAAGACCGCTCTCTATGTGGCAACAGTAGCAAGAACCTACCGCAAGGCGATAGATGATTATCTTGAGTCACCTGAGAAATACGAGGCAAATATGCCATGGTACTTAGAGCAGATAAAGAGCTGTACCTACAGACAGTTTACCACTGGCTTTTTCTACGGAAAGCCTTCGGAGGAGACTCAGATATACGATAACAATACTTATGAGAAGGGCTACACATACCTTGGTATCGTAGGTGCTCCAAATGAAAAAGGCCTCTACCGCATGGAGCAGAGAAACAAGTTCTCAGTTGGCGAGCAGATTGAAATCATGAAGCCAAACGGTGACAATGTGCTTGCAACAGTGCTTGCGCTCGTTGATGAGGACGGCAATGAGATGGAATCCTGCCCGCATCCACAGCAGATATTCTATGTAAAGCTGTCAGAGACACCTGATGAGTTTGATATTTTAAGACGTCAGGAGAATGAGGCTATCGCTTTAGATTAAAATAATTGTTTTTTAGGAATGAATCCGCTATACTAAATTATAGTATTGCGGATTTTTTCGTAAAAAAATATACAGATTATTTAAAGATTTGTTGAAATAATAACTGAAATACAACAGATAGTAATGGAGAAAAAATGTTAAAAATAGCTATATGTGATGATGAAAAAGTATTTAGAGATAATATAAATAAATATGTTGCAGCCTATTTAAACGAAAAAGAGATTTCTTATGAAATAGATACATTTTCATCAGGCAAGGAAATAATTGATTTAGGAATTGAAATTAAACAATACAACATCATTTTTTTGGATATTAATATGGATGATGTTGATGGAATTGTTACGGCACAAAAAATCAGAGAATATAGTTCTGAAATATATATAGTATTTGTGACAGCTTATATAAATTATTCATTGGAGGGCTACAAGGTCGATGCCATAAGATATCTGTTGAAAAATAATACTAATCTGGAGGCTTCCATAAGCGAATGCATGGACGCCATTCTTCATAAGATGAATTTTGTAGTAAAAAAGAAAAAATTTAAGTTCAATGAAGGAGAAAAGGAGATTAATATAGACAATATACTATATATTGAAAGCAAATTACATAAACTGCAATTCTATATCATGGAGGATAAAATCAAAATCTACAATTTATATGGCACATTAAATGAGCTGGAAAATGAACTAAAAGACTTCCATTTTATTAGAATCCATCAAAGCTATTTGGCTAATTTGAAATATATTAGGAGTGTTAAATACTATAAAGTACTGTTATGTAATAATCAGGAATTGCTCATACCTAAGGCGAGATATAAGAATGTGAAGGATGCATTCATTTCATATAAGGGAGAATTGTGATATATGTTTACATATTTTTTCAGTTTAGTAATTATTATATTTGAAGCGATATGTTGTAATTTATTTTACGATGTTTTTTGCAAAGAGAATTCGAGATTAAGAAAAAGTCAAAAAGTTTTGCTGATGCTATCATTGATTTGCTGCTATTATTTATGTGGATTATTTTTGTCTGATATGCTTGCATTGAAAATGACGTTGGTTATACTGGCTGCAGCTATAATTATGAGCTTTTATTTTGAAATAAGTATAAAAAAATCAGTCATTTTTGCCTTATTATATCAGGGATTATCAATCATAGTTGATTATGTGGCTTATATTAGTAATAACACAATTATTTCAAAAGCGGGTGAGGTACAAAAAGGATATGCGTTAGAGGGAAGTTTGGTTGTTATTTTTAGCAAGATTACAGTATTTTTATGTATATTACTGCTAAAAAAACACTTTGGAAAAAAATCGACAGAGACTTTACCTGACAAAATATGGGGAAGATTTTTGTTTTTCCCAGTATTTACAATAATTACAATTATAGCAATGATTATGACGTTTCAATATACAAAAAATGAAGTGCAGGCGAACGTTTTATATTCTATCTCTTTGGGATTGGCTGTGATGAATATATTTGTATATTTCCTGATTAACGATATTGTAACCAGTGAAGCTAAATTGCATGAAAAGGAAATATTGGGACTACAGTTTAAAAACCAAATTGATATGTACCGTTCTATTTCGGAAAATTATGAAATTCAGAAGAAAAAGTCACATGAATTTAAAAATCATATATTGTGTATAGAATCTTTATTGAAAGCTCATGAATATGACAAGGCAAGTAAATATGTAGGAAATATCAGCAATACTTTTATTGGAGAAAAAAATGTAATCAATACAAATCATGTGATAATAAATGCGATTCTTAATACAAAGTATCAGGAGGCTATCAGTAAGAATATTGTTTTTGTGTTTAAGGTAAATGATTTATCAAAAATTGTAATAGAGGATGAGGATCTGGTAGTGATTTTAGCAAATCTGCTAAATAATGCCATTGAAGCATGTGAAAAATGTGAGGAAAAGAAAACTATAAAACTAAAATTTGTGATAGAGGAAAATCTTATAGTTCTTTCAGTGAAAAATACATGCAGTAATCCAATTATTTACAGTGATAATGAAATAAAAACAAGTAAAAAAGATGAACCGGAAATGCATGGCATTGGCATAAAAAATATTATTCAAATTGTAGAAAAATACAATGGCGAATATGTTATTGAAAATAAGGACGATGAATTTAGTTTTTCTATAATTATCCCGTTATAATATGTAACCGTAGTTTATGTCCATTTTCTGCAAAAAATGTCCGATTTGTGCAGGGATTATTGATTTTATCTATTATGTTAGATAAAATTATAAAAAAGGGAAGAAAAAGACATGGTGAAAAATATAGTTAATGCTATAGTGGAACAAATGGAAAAAGAAAATTTATTGAATATAGAGATGAAAGAATATTTCACATATAGTATAGCTATGATTATAGAAAAATGGATTACTATTATATCAGTGCTATTTGTTGGCGGGATTTTTAAACAGTTTGTTCAAATGATGTTATTTTTATTCTTTTTTCTATTATTAAGGAAAAGGACTGGGGGATATCATGCAAGTTCATTTTTGCATTGTTATATAGAAACAATAATTATTAGTATAGTTGTTATTCATATGTGTTTAATATCAGTTCGTTACATGATGGTTGTTTATTTACTGGTTATATGCTCTGTATTAGTAATAAGTTTTATAGGAACAGTAAATCATCCTAATTTGGCAATGGATTATATTGAACTTCACGAGTCAAAGAAAGCTGCTAGATGTATATTAGCAGTAGAAAGCATTATAATAGCGTTGTTTATTATGCTTGATATATGTAGGTTATGTGTTTGTTATATGTCTGCTTCTATTATATTATGCGCATTACTTTTGGGGTTGGCAAAAATTATTAAACAGGAGGTGAAATTTGAAAATGAATAGTTTGAAAAGACTAACATTAGAGCTTGTCAAAAAAGTAGTTATTTTCGAGATAAAAAGAGATAATGAAACCCATCCATTTTGCGCTTGTATTTTATATCAACCTAAAAGACCTGAAAAAGGAAGATTTCAGGTAACAAATAATAGAAACATATAAATAATTATATCAAAGAAGAAGGAGAAAAAATATGAACAAAATCACAAAAGCAAATTTTAAGAAATTGGTTTTAGTACTCACATTAACATTAGCAATGACTTTAGGTATGAGTATATCGGTGTATGCGGCTAAAGGTTCTGTTAATGGACATATCACTACAGGTTCATCTACTATAACTAGCACAACAGCAACTGCGTCAACAACATATGAAATAAGAACAGGTTCAATTTCGGTAGACTCAACCTATAGTTATGTTAACACATATACGCTTGCGACAGGTAGTAGTACTAAAAGTAAAGGCTATTATACGTCAGTTGAAATTAATTTTTCAGCACCATATAATTGCCGTAGTGTTAGGATAAGAAGTTCACATAAAGTTTCTGCATATGGTCAGACATGGACTGCAAATTCAACGGCGGTATATTGATTTTAACAGTATAATACAGTACAATTAAGTAAAATCATTAAAAAAAGGATGGGGAGTTTAACATGAAGAAAAAACGCATATTAATCGCATCAATCATCTTCATACTTATTATCTGTATTGTGACTGCGGTTTTTATAATAAAGAATAGAAACCGCAGTACATCCAATACAATGTACACATATGACTCTGGAGATGTACGATTTAATTATTCAGAAGACAATGTACTGTATCTTGATGATTCCGGAATATTACATCTTATCGATACGGCATCAGGCAAGGACATGGTCTATTGCGATAAGCCCAACTGCACACATGAAGGATTCTCAGGCTCCAATGAGAAGCCCTCATGTCCTGCAGCTTTTTATGGTTCAGAAAGAGCCGGAACGGTGCTTTACAATGACCATCTTTATTATGTAGGAAATATGTCGGATGAAGATATGACAGTTCAATATCTGTATGTTATGGACTCAAACGGTGAGAATCGTAAAAAAGCAGCCAAATTAGAGAATGTTCAGAATGTTACGGCTGTTTTGTACAGGGATAATTATGTTATAGGAGCTTACAGTAACAGAATAGAGCTTAATGATGAAGGACAGATTGTAAATGATGATAAGCCTGAAGCCGGTATTTTTGTTATAGATCTCGATAATTACAAGGTGTATATGAGTGATAAGATAACAAGCGAACAGGCAAATATTACGGACATATATTATGAAGACGAAGTAGTGTACTATTCGACTGTGCGGTTTGGAGATGATGTTACAGAGCTGATGATAGAGGAGGGAGCGTCAGATGATGCGGAGTCTTTTGCTTATGATAATATGCTTAATGGAATATATCAATATGATATAGCAGATGAAAAGACAACATGTCTGACGGAAATAGACCATATTAACGATCTTAGGCTGTTAGATGGCGATGGTTATTATTCGTCAAAGGATGGATATTTTGTGTTTGACACCGAAAGCAGACAGACAAGACAGCTTCCGATAGATGCGGATGGAAAAACACAATATGGACCATTAAAAAAGAGCGGAGACTTTTTATATTATGCCCTTTCTGAAGAAAAAAGTGATGAAGTGACATATTATCGCTTGAAGGATGATAAGAGTGAAGAACTGATGAAGCTGTCTACTGAAAAGGCATTTAGCATTGCAAGCATATGCGGTCAGTCGGTATATGTCACATATACAAATGATAACGGAAAGTTGTGCCTTGGGGTAATAAGTCTTGATGAATTGAACAAGGGAGTATTTGAACCAAAGGAATTGAGGTGTTTTGATGATGAAGAATAGTAAGAAAAAGGGTATTTTGATAGCGGTTGCAGTAGCAGTCATTGTTGTTATAGCAGTGGCGGCAGTCTGCCTTAACAGAAAAACGGATAATGCCGGAGCTGTCAGCGAAGGCCGGACAGAGTCGGCTGATAAAACAAAAAAGTCGGATAAAGCTGATAAAGAAGAATCAGAGAACAAAAGAAATTCAGATGCGCAGGTTATAACGTTTGCTGTACCTGATATTTGTAAGATTGATAAGAATAATCTAAAGAAGTTCAACGATGCACTTGCTGCGGACGGACATGATTATGAGCTCGAAATCAAAACCTTGTCCTATGACAATTACGGACAGGCTGTTGAGGGAGCCTTGGAAAACGGTAAAACAGATATAGCATTCCTGGGTTTCGGTGATGCTGCCGGAAATAATCCGGTGTATGATCTGGTACGCTCGGATCTGGTCCTGAATCTTGATGATATCTTATCAGGCGATAAAGGAAAAACACTTTATGAGGCTTTTCCAAAGAATCTTTGGGAGATGGTTAAATGCGATAAGCATATTTATTCGATTCCGTCAGCACTTGCAAGTGATGAGGGAGTTTATGCAGCCTTCAACAGGGATTACGTTTCTGACGATGCGATAAGTGCATGGGATGGCAGCATAGACGGAATATATCAGATACTTCAGGGTGTTAAATGGGATAAAAGTGATACTCCGAGGTTCGAGTATCTCATAAACGGATATAAATTTGATGATATGCTTGGCTGTGAGATAAGAAACGGGCTCTGCTTCGACTATGATACTATGTCTGTTGGAAATCCTTTAGAGTCACAGAAATTTACCGGGTATCTGAGGGTGCTTGACCGGATGAAGAAAGACGGCTATATGTCTGATGATTTGACAAATGAGATAACATATCTCAACAATCCGGGGCTGAATGATGCTCAGATATTAAAAAATATCAAGGCAGGCAATTTTGCGGCTGCTTTATGTGTCGGTAGCGTGGATGAAAATTTCAAAAAGGACAATATCACGGTAAAGGAAGTAAAGACTTACCTTTCATCAAGGATAAACGGCTCCATCGGTGTAGCAAAGAAAACTAAGGATGCTTCTGCTGTGATGGATTTCCTTAGTCTGTTATATGGAGATGAAAAGTACGGCAATATCCTTTTGTACGGTGAAAAAGATAAGGATTATAAGCTTAAAGATGGCATTGCAGAAGCTTGTGATGGAGGCAGTCTGGATGATGACTATCTGACGAAGCTTAGTCTTAATCTTTTCGTGAATGTTTATCCGACAAAGAACGAGAAATATGTGGACAATCGTAAGAAGGAGTTTTTTGACTTTTATGACAATGCCACATTGTCTCCGTTTATCGGCTTCGAACCGGATACTAAGAATATGGGCAGGATTTCAACAGATTTAGATGATTTCATGACAGGACTGCATGGTGCCACTGTAGATGATACTTTAGACGGTGCCGTACAAAAGCTTACAGCAGATGGAATGGACAGCTATCTTGAAAGCGTGAGAAGTCAGTGGGAGGAATATAAGCAATGACACTTGAATTGGAGGGGCTTACAAAAGTTTATAAGGATAAAACCGCACTGGATGATGTGTCGTTTTCATTTACACCGGGAATATATGGGCTTTTGGGACCGAATGGAGCCGGTAAATCAACTATGATGAATCTCATTTCTGACAATCTGACTCCATCAAAAGGCCGTGTGCTGCTTGACGGAAGGGGCATAGACGAGCTTGGAAGTGAATACAGGAAGCTTCTCGGATATATGCCGCAGCAGCAGAATATATATCCGGAGCTTAGTCTTAGGCGTTTTCTTTACTTTATGGCATCCCTGAAAGGATTAAAAAAGAGTGAAGCCGGGGAAGATATAGATCACTATGTGCGCATGGTAAAGCTTGATGATGTCCTTGGAAAGAAGCTTGGAGCTTTTTCGGGCGGAATGAAGCAGAGAGCACTGATAGCACAGGCACTCATAGGCAATCCCGGCATACTTATACTGGATGAGCCAACGGCTGGGCTTGACCCAAAGGAGAGAATCAGAATCCGCAATCTGATATCAGAGGTTGCAAAGGACAAGATTGTTATTATTGCGACTCATGTGGTTACAGATGTTGAGTTTATCGCCAAAGAGATAGTTATGTTAAGCAACGGTAAAATAATAAGGAGTGGTTCTCCGTCAAAGCTGCTTCAGGAGCTGGATGGAAAGGTATGGAATATTTTTTTATCGGATAATGAGATAGATGAGGTGAACACCGGATACAAGGTGAGCAATATTTCAAGGGATGCAGACGGTGTCATAGCCCGCATTATTGCCGATTCGTATGATGGCAGATGGCAGAAGGAGGCTGTGCGGCCAAATCTTGAGGACTTGTATTTGTATCTTAATGGGGACTGAAAATGGATATAGTAAAAAACGAAATATGTAAACTATTGACTAAAAGAACAGTGCTTATTCTTTTGTTATTGCTTGTTCTGAATCCTGTTCTTGGACTGTATACCATGAATACTGTAAATGATGATGGGTATACAGGTAAGGACTACAGCGCGCTGTATGGCGAAATAAGCAATTACAGTCGTGAGGATGTTTTGCCGGAAATTGAACAGAGGCAGATGACGGCAGAAGCTTACGGCAGGATTAGTCTGTGCAGCAGGGTATACAAGGAAGCATTGGCATGTCTTTCTTATGATGAGTATCTGGACTCTGTCAATGAAAAGGCTGACGAGATTTCGATTATGAATAAGTTTTCCGGCAATGGAGGTTTTGCAGAGAAAAATGCTGCTAAAACGAGCAGAGTCTACAGTAAGCTTGAAGGCACAGTGCCTGAGGTTATGGATGCATCGGGACTTTTGAATATTACAGACAATGAGCTTACCGACTATGTGGCTGTGATTATGCTTTTTATCATTGCGCTCAATCTTGTGTTTTATGAAAAAAGCGAGAACCAGCTTGCATTGCTTAGAACAACTGCAAGGGGCAGAGGGCAGCTTATGGCGTCAAAGTCATTTGTGATGATTATGGCGGTCATTCTTATCACCTTGCTGTTGTATGGAATTAATGCAGTCATAAGCATGTGCTTTTACAATCCGATAAATCTGAAAAGTCCGCTTCAAAGTGTTTATCTGTACTATGGCAGTCCGTTTAAGCTTAGTATAGGACAATTTCTGGCATGCTATTTTCCTGTGAAAATAATAAGCTTTATATTGCTTGGCTTGTTTTTTATGCTGATATGCGCAGCGCTTGACAATATTATATTTGTGTTCGTTGCTTCTGCAGTGACCGTGGTTATTGAGGCTATCTGCTACACAACGATTTCAGGAACCAGCTTCCTAGCCTTCCTTAAGTACATAAATATCATGTATGGAGTCAGGACAGGCAGACTTTTTTCTGATTATGTCAATATCAATCTGTTTGGATATCCGCTTAATACCGGGGTATTGTATGGCTTATTCTGGCTTGTGTGTATAGCTGTATGTATTTTTGCGGTTACAAATTATCTCAATTCGGTGCATGAAAAGAGGCTGCTTTTACTGCCCGGCTTTGCCTGCGGCAAAAATACAGGCTGTCATACATCTTTATTTTTGCACGAATGCTATAAGGCACTTGTTCCGGGAAAAGTGTTACTTATATTGATTGTAGCAGCTATTTTTGTGGTATGGTGGAATCCGGCAGAGAAGCTTTCCTATGACTCGGTTGATGAGGTGTATTACAAGGAATATATGGACAAATATTATGGACCTTTAACTGCCAAAACCAATGAGCTTCTGGATGAAGAAAGAGCAATATACGACCGGCTGTCAGATAACATTGCTTACGATATGGCACAGGGGAAGAGTGAAAGCTATATCAATATAAAGTACAAGGATGAACTGAGCAGACAGGAGGCATTCAACAAGCTTACAGCACATGTGGATTATCTTAAGACGTTAAATGAGGGCTGGCTGTTTTTTGAAAAGGGCTATGATATTCTTACCGACAGAACAGACTTCAAAAACCGTGATACAGCACAGGCCTTTGTGTATGTTATTCTCCTAATAGCAATAGCCTGCGGTATATGCGGAGCGGATTATGCAAACCATGAAATCCGGCTTTTAAGGACTACCCGCCGTGGCAGGAAGCAGCATATGGGAATCAAATGCATACTTGGCTTTTTGGGCACTGTCACAGCATTTGCACTTGTATATATTGTGCGGCTGTGCAATGTGCTTTTGGCATATGGCACGCAGGGACTTAATGCTCCGGCGGCAAGTATGGAGCATCTGTGGCGTGTTTCGCAGAATATATCGGTAGGGCAGTATATACTTATCATAATGCTGATGCGCTTTATAGGGGGATTACTGGTCAGCCTGTTTGTTTTTGCAATGTTTAAATACTTAAGAAGCGGCATGTCTGTGATTATATCATGCGTCCTTTTTATTGTGCTGCCACTGGCGCTTGTGGCTTTTGGGGTGACGAATGCGCAGTATCTTCTGTTTAATCCGCTGCTCATTGGAAATATATTCTAAAATATATTTTGAATTCATTAGGAAAAACATTACAGATTGTTCCAATGAAATAGATAAAAAGCATCTGTCCGTAAAAACCGGATAGATGCTTTTTAATATAGGACAAAGTTATAATTTTTTATAAAAATCTGTGATGCGGTCCATGCGTGCCCCCATATTCATAAGCAGTGCATCCGCAATAGTAATTGCAGCCATAGCTTCAACAACAACAACAGCACGTGGCACGATAATCGGGTCATGACGTCCCTTGATGGAAATCTCTATATCTTCACCGGATTTATTTACAGTGTGCTGTGTAGCTGCGATTGAAGGAGTAGGCTTTATGGCAGCTCTGAAAATAAGCGGTGAGCCGTCTGTCATGCCGCCGAGAGTACCACCGGAGTGATTTGTCTCTTTTGAAACAGCGCCATCCATCATAATAAAGGCATCATTGTTTGTAAGTCCGGTTGCCTTTGCTGCATCAAAGCCATCGCCGATTTCGAAGCCCTTTACAGCTCCGATAGACATAATAGCTTTTGCCAGATTGGCATCAATTTTCTCGAATACAGGATCACCGAGCCCGACAGGAAGACCTGTGATGACACATTCACACACACCGCCTGAGGAATTGAGTGATTTAAGACATTCCTCCAGATATTCAGAAGCTTTTAGCGCTGCATCGGCATCAGGCATATAAAGTGAATTGTTGTAAATCTCATGAGCATCAAAATTAACTTCATTAATTGTAACAGGACCTATTGATCTGGTGTATGTAAGAAATTTTATGCCAAGGCCCGAGAGCATCTTTACAGCGATAGCACCCGCTGCAACACGGCCTATTGTCTCGCGTCCCGAAGAACGACCTCCGCCTCTGAAGTCTCTGAAGCCGTATTTCTCATCAAAGCAAAAGTCAGCATGCCCCGGACGATAGTATGAAGCAATTTCACTGTAATCCTTTGATTTCTGGTTTTTATTCCACACAACCATAGAAACAGGTGTACCTGTAGTCTTTCCCTCAAACACACCGGAGAGAATCTCAACCGCATCATCCTCCTTGCGCGGAGTAGTGAACTTGGACTGTCCCGGCTTCCTTCTGTTTAAGAATATCTGAATATCCTCCTCGCACAGCTCAAGACCCGCAGGAACGCCGTCCACAACGACACCCAAGCCCTTTCCGTGTGATTCTCCCCATGTTGTTACCTTAAAAATATTTCCGTATGATGAACCTGCCATGTTGAACTCCTTTTTATGATAATAGGTATATTATAAGTAATACCAAGTTGAATAGTCAAGAAAACTATGATATTATTTTATTTAGATAACTTTCGAGCAAAAAAAGAAGGAGTAAAAACATGGAATTTAACGGGGTATTTCACCAGGCATACGACAACTACTGCTATCCTTTAAATGAGGATGAATTAATTATAAATATAAAGACCGGTTATGATGTGAAGGAAGTAAATATCATACTCGGTGACCCATTCGCAGCCGGTATCTTAGGCGGTGGTGAGACCTGGAATGGCGATAAGCAGCCGATAATATTTAAAAAGAAATTAAAGCACCAGATATGGTGGACCACCACGGTAAAGCCACCATTCAAGAGACTTAAATATTATTTTGAGCTCATCACAGAGGATGAGAGATGGTTTTACTTTGAGGATGGTTTCGTGAGTGCAGAGCAGATGGCACTTGAGGGCAGAAGCCGCCAGTGCTTTGTATTCCCGTGGATGAATCCGTGTGATATTCCTGTCACACCGAATTGGGTAAATGACACTATATGGTATCAGATATTTCCGGATAGATTCTGCAATGGAGACCACTCGATAGATCCTGATTATGTTGTTCCGTGGAGAAACAGGGGAAAGGTCAAAAATGAGGAGTGCTTCGGCGGAGACCTCGCAGGAATCATTCAAAAGCTTGATTATTTAAAGGAGCTTGGAATAAACGGAATCTACCTGACACCGATAAATGAGTCACCGAGCAATCATAAGTATGATACAACGGATTATGCAAAGATTGACCCGCGCTTTGGAGATGAAGATACCTTTAAGAGGCTTGTGTTAGAAGCCCATAAGCGTGATATGAGAATAATGCTTGACGGAGTGTTCAACCACTGTGGCTATTATTTTGCACCGTGGCAGGACGTTTTAGCAAAGGGAGCGGATTCAGAATATTATGACTGGTTTATGATCAATGAATGGCCTCTTGACTTTAAGCATGGAGCGGCTAAAAAGGGACAGTTTTATACGTTTGGCTTTTTTGACAATATGCCAAAGCTCAATACAAATAATCCGGCGGTGCGAAAATACTTTATCGATATTTGCGCCAACTGGGTAGAAAATTATCATATAGACGGACTGCGCCTTGATGTGGCAAATGAGGTGTCACACCGCTTCTGCAAGGAGCTTCGTGCAAGGCTTAAGGAAATAAATCCGGATATTTACATTTTGGGCGAAATATGGCATAATGCTCTTCCGTGGCTGCGCGGCGATGAGTTCGATGCGGTTATGAACTATCCGCTTGGAGAGAGCATCAAGGATTTCTGGATAGACAAGAGCCAGACAAATCAGGATTTTGAGTATACTATAAACAGATGTTATACCAACTACATGCAGCAGACCAATGATGTGCTTTTCAATCTGCTTGATTCACATGATACAAAGCGCCTTCGCTCTGATACAAAGAATCTCGATCAGTACTTTACACAGCTTGCGGTGCTTTTTGCCATGCCGGGCAGTCCATGTATATATTATGGCACTGAGATTGCCATGCCGGGCAGCTATGACCCTGACTGCAGACGATGTATGCCGTGGGAGGATATTGAGGCAGGCAAGTTTAAGGAGCGCATTGAGATGGTATCAAAGCTCATTCATTTAAGAGCGAGTGAGCCGCTTTTAAAGGGCAGAAACTTCCATTTCCCTGACGATTTTGCTGACAATCCAAGGGTTATACAGTTCAGAAAGATGGGCTGGGTGGATACATATGTGGAGGTTATAGTCAACTGCTCTGATGAGGATATTGAGGTGCCAAAGGACGGCGAGGTGCTCTTTGAGAGGCATTGCATAGATACCACACTGCTGACCAACGGAATATTAATCCGAAAGATTGTGGGCAATGGCGATAAGTAAAAGAAACAGGAGAATTAAATTACAATATGGCTAAATATGAGTTACTAAAACAGGAGGGACGTGCCAAGAGAGGTACCTTCCACACTGTGCATGGAGATATACAGACCCCTGTATTTATGAATGTGGGAACAGTCGGCGCGATAAAGGGCGCTGTTTCTACGGACGATTTAAAGGAGATAAAGTGTCAGGTTGAGCTTTCGAATACATATCACCTGCATGTAAGAACCGGAGATAAAATCATTAAAGAGCTTGGCGGACTTCACAAATTCATGGTGTGGGACAGACCAATCCTTACTGATTCCGGCGGATTCCAGGTGTTTTCACTCGCCGGTCTTCGCAAAATAAAGGAGGAGGGCGTGTACTTCAACTCGCATATTGACGGTGCCAAGATATTTATGGGACCGGAGGAGAGCATGCAGATACAGTCAAACCTCGGCTCCACGATAGCTATGGCATTTGACGAGTGCCCATCGAGCGTTGCAGACAGACAGTATGTGACAAACTCTGTAAACAGGACCACGCGCTGGCTTGAGAGGTGCAAAAAGGAGATGGCGCGCTTAAACAGCTTACCTGATACCATCAACAAGGAGCAGCTTTTGTTCGGCATCAATCAGGGTGCTATTTATGATGATATAAGAATCGACCATGCAAAGCGCATTTCTGAGCTTGAACTTGACGGCTATGCTGTCGGCGGACTGGCAGTAGGAGAGAGCCATGAGGAGATGTATCATATTCTTGATGAGACAGTACCGCACCTGCCGGTGAATAAGCCTACATACCTGATGGGAGTAGGAACTCCTGCCAATATACTTGAGGGCGTTGAGAGAGGAATTGATTTCTTTGACTGTGTATATCCAAGCAGAAACGGACGTCACGGACATGTATACACGAATCACGGCAAGCTGAATCTGTTCAACCAGAAGTATCAGAAGGATATGCGCCCTATAGAGGAGGGCTGTAACTGTCCTGCCTGTCGCACATATTCGCGAGCATACATCAGGCATCTTTTAAAGGCAAAGGAGATGCTTGGAATGAGACTGTGCGTACTCCATAACCTGTATTTCTACAACAACATGATGGAGGAGATAAGGGATTCACTTGATGCAGGCCGTTTTGCCTCATACAAGGCTGAAAAGCTCTATGGCATGACACAGGGAGAGCAGAGCTAGCAGGTAAATATAAAAAATCTCGAAAATGATAAAAAATCCTTGCCGTTAGCACGTTTAACGTGTATTATGGTAATAGTGCTTAAAACACATCAATTATAGAATATTTAGGAGGAACAATTGATGACATCAATTTTAGCAAACGGTCAGGCAGCAGGAACAGTTGGAATGATTGTCTGGTTAGTAGTACTTTTCGCAGTTATGTATTTTCTTATGATCCGTCCACAGAAGAAGGAGCAGAAGAAAAAGGAGCTTATGCTTAAAGAGGTTGCAACAGGAGATACAGTTCTCACAACAAGTGGATTCTACGGTACAGTTATCGATATCGAGGACGATACTGTAATCGTTGAGTTTGGTAACAACAAGAACTGCCGTATTCCAATGCAGAAGGCAGCTATCGCTGACCTTGAGAAAGCAGAGGATTCAGCTAAATAATGCAGATTTGTAAAGCCGTCACATAAGTGGCGGTTTTCTTATTATCCGCATCTCTTGCAATAATAATAAAAAACTGTTATTATAGTATGCAGTTATTATAAGCTGCAGTTATAAATTGCATGAAAAAGTAAAATATCCCGGCATATTGAAATAACTACTTTAATGCTTTAATATAAGAATATGTATTTTTATGTAAAAGAGGTAAGGAATTATGGAATATAAAGTTGGTGTAATTTCCGGAGACGGAATCGGACCGGAGATAGTCGCTGAGGCAAAGAAGGTATTGGATAAGATAGCAGATAAGTATGGACACAGCTTCAACTACACAGATATCCTGATGGGTGGTTGCTCAATTGATGCAACAGGTGTTCCTCTTACAGATGAGGCTATTGCGACTGCTCTTGATTCAGATGCAGTGCTGATGGGGTCGATCGGCGGCAACACAGCTACATCACCGTGGTACAAGCTGGCTCCTGAGCTTCGCCCGGAGGCAGGACTTTTAAAGCTTAGAAAGTCACTCAATCTGTTTGCAAACCTTAGACCTGCATATCTGTACAAGGAGCTTGCGGCAGCATGTCCGCTCCGCGCTGATATCATCGGAGACGGTTTTGATATGATGATTATGCGTGAGCTTACGGGAGGCCTGTACTTCGGAGCCAGAGAGACAAAAGAGGTGGACGGAGTTGTTACAGCCACAGATACACTGACATACAATGAGAACGAAATAAGAAGAATCGCAAAGCGAGGCTTTGATATAGCCATGAAGAGAAGAAAAAAGGTCACATCCGTAGATAAGGCGAATGTACTTGATTCTTCAAGATTATGGAGAAAAATCGTCGAGGAGGTTGCAAAGGATTATCCGGAGGTTACATACGAGCATATGCTTGTTGATAACTGTGCAATGCAGCTTGTCAAGGATCCTAAGCAGTTTGATGTTATCCTCACAGAGAACATGTTCGGCGATATTTTATCAGATGAAGCAAGTATGGTGACTGGCTCAATCGGTATGCTTTCATCTGCAAGCCTTAACGATACAAAATTCGGACTTTACGAGCCAAGTGGCGGATCTGCTCCTGATATTGCAGGAAAGGGCATTGCAAACCCTATCGCAACAATCCTTTCAGCAGCCATGATGCTTCGCTATTCATTTGATCTGGACAAGGAAGCACAGGCAATCGAGGATGCTGTAAAGCAGGTGCTTAAGGAGGGCTACAGGACAATCGATATTATGCCACAGCCGGGTGAGACTACAGAGGGTATCACACAGGTCGGCACAGCACAGATGGGTGATCTCATCGCAGAGCGTGTGTAGCTTTAAGAATTAAGAGAGACAGCTGATAGGTTATAGATGTGCAAACCACTGGATATATGGTAGTGGTGATGAAGTGCACAAAGAATAATCGGAAGATAAATAAGGAGATAAAAGATGATAAGTGATAACGCAAGAGCCGGAATGCAGCAGGCACCGGCAAGAAGTTTATTTAATGCTCTTGGTTTTACACCGGAGGAAATGAAAAAGCCTATGGTCGGAATCGTAAGCTCATTCAATGAGATTGTTCCGGGACATATGAATATAGACAAAATCGTTGAGGCTGTAAAGCTTGGAGTTGCAGAGGCAGGCGGAGTGCCTGTAGTATTTCCTGCAATCGCAGTATGCGATGGTATTGCGATGGGACATGTGGGTATGAAATATTCCCTTGTCACAAGAGATCTGATCGCTGATTCTACAGAGTGTATGGCAATCGCTCATCAGTTCGATGCACTTGTAATGGTTCCAAACTGTGACAAGAACGTGCCGGGCCTTCTGATGGCGGCTGCACGTCTCAATCTGCCTACAGTATTTGTATCAGGCGGTCCAATGCTTGCAGGCCATGTAAAGGGCAGAAAGAGAAGCCTTTCATCAATGTTTGAGGCTGTCGGCTCATACGCAGCAGGTACTATGACTGAGGATGATGTATGTGAGTATGAGAACAAGGTATGCCCTACCTGCGGTTCATGCTCAGGAATGTACACAGCCAACTCCATGAACTGTCTTACAGAGGCTCTCGGCATGGGACTTCGCGGAAACGGAACAATCCCTGCTGTATATTCAGAGCGTATCCGTCTTGCAAAGCATGCGGGAATGGCTGTTATGGATATGTACAACAAGGGTATCAAGGCAAGAGATATCATCACAAAGGATGCAATCATGAATGCACTCACAGTTGATATGGCACTCGGCTGCTCTACAAACTCTATGCTTCATCTTCCGGCTATCGCTCATGAGATTGGCTTTGATTTTGATATCAGCTTTGCAAACCCGATCAGCGAGAAGACACCAAACCTCTGCCACCTTGCTCCGGCAGGCCCTACATATATGGAGGACTTAAACGAGGCCGGCGGTGTGTGGGCTGTCATGAAAGAGCTTGCTGATATCGGACTTTTAAATACAGACTGTATGACTGTTACAGGAAAGACAGTTGGAGAGAATATAAAGAATGCAGTAAACAGAGACCCTGAGGTTATCAGACCGGTAGACAATCCATATTCAAAGACCGGCGGACTTGCAGTGCTTAAAGGAAATCTGGCTCCGGACGGCTCTGTTGTAAAGCGTTCGGCAGTTGTCGATGAGATGATGGTTCATGAGGGTCCGGCAAGAGTATTCGACTGCGAGGAGGATGCAATTGCAGCAATAAAGGGCGGCAAGATCGTAGAGGGTGATGTGGTTGTCATCAGATACGAGGGACCAAAGGGCGGCCCTGGAATGAGAGAGATGCTTAATCCTACATCTGCTATTGCAGGAATGGGACTTGGAAGCTCTGTAGCTCTTATCACAGACGGACGTTTCTCAGGAGCTTCAAGAGGAGCTTCGATAGGTCATGTTTCACCTGAGGCCGCAGTAGGCGGACCAATCGCTTTGGTTGAAGAGGGAGATATCATAAAGATTGATATTCCAAACATGAAGCTTGAGCTTGATGTGTCAGATGAGGTGCTTGCCGAGCGTAAGGCAAAGTGGCAGCCTAGAGAGCCGAAGGTTACAACAGGCTATTTGAAGAGATACGCATCGCTTGTTACATCAGGAAACAGAGGAGCCATCCTTGCACTTCCGGGCGAGCAGAACGCGTAGTATATATTTTGATAGAAAATTCAGTACGAATAAGGCTTTTACGTATTATCATAAAGGTAAAGGATTCGTATAAGAAAAAGAGGAATACAAGATGCAGTTAACAGGATCACAGGTTATTATAGAATGCTTAAAAGAACAGGGTGTTGACACAGTATTCGGTTATCCGGGAGGAGCCATCCTTAATGTCTATGACGAGCTCTACAAGCATCCGGAAATTAAGCATGTGCTGACCTCCCATGAGCAGGGAGCGAGCCATGCGGCCGACGGCTATGCGAGAAGCACCGGAAAGGTTGGCGTCTGTCTGGCTACAAGCGGACCGGGCGCGACAAACCTTGTCACAGGAATTTCGACAGCCTACATGGATTCGATTCCGATTGTCGCAATCACATGTAATGTCGGAGTCTCGTTACTTGGAAAGGACAGCTTTCAGGAGATAGATATTGCCGGAATTACAACACCTGTAACCAAATACAGCTTTATTGTAAAGGATGTCGAGAAGCTTGCGGATACAATACGCAGAGCCTTTGACATAGCAAGAAAAGGCAGACCGGGTCCTGTGCTTGTGGATATTCCAAAGAATGTTACGGCAGATCTGGTAGAGTACACCAAGCAGGAGATAAAGCTCCCTGAGCGTGTGACGGAAACAATTACAGACAGTGATATTGATAATGCAATTGAACTCATAAAAGCATCAAAAAAGCCATATATATTTGTTGGAGGCGGAGTGGTTCTCTCCGGAGCAAGCAAAGAGCTTAAGGAGTTTGTAGACAAGGTGAATGCACCGGTTTGCGATACACTGATGGGCAAGGGCGCATATGACGGCACAAGTGATAACTACACAGGCATGCTTGGTATGCACGGCACAAAGACCTCAAACCTTGGAGTTTCGGAGTGCGACCTTCTGATTGCGATTGGTACACGTTTTTCGGACAGAGTGCTTGGCAATCCTAAAAAGTTTGCAGACCAGGCCAAGATATTACAGTTTGATGTAGACGCAGCAGAGATTAATAAAAATATCCGTGTTACATCAAGTGTTATAGGCGATGTGAAGGAAATCCTTACATGCATCAACGAAAAGCTCACACAGCTTGACCACAATTCATGGGTTGAGCATGTGCTTGCATATGCAAAGACTTTTCCTCTTACATATCACAAAGAGGGACTTAGCGGACCATTTGTTATTGAAAAAATCTATGAAATGACAAAAGGAAATGCTATAATGGTTACTGAGGTCGGTCAGCATCAGATGTGGGCAGCCCAGTATTACAAATACAGCAAGCCAAGAACACTTCTTACATCGGGTGGTCTTGGTACCATGGGATACGGTCTCGGTGCTGCAATCGGTGCCCAGACAGCCAATCCTGACAGGACTGTAGTAAATATTGCAGGTGACGGATGCTTCAGAATGAACATGAACGAGCTTGCAACAGCTTCAAGAGAAAAGCTTCCTCTTATAGAGGTTATAATAAACAACCATGTACTTGGAATGGTACGCCAGTGGCAGACTCTTTTTTACGAGAAGCATTACTCGGCAACCGTACTTGATGATGGTGTGGATTATGTAAAGCTTTCAGAGGCAATGGGAGCCACTGCACGACGTGTTAAGACCCAGGAAGAATTTGAAAAAGCATTTGCAGATGCCTTAAAGAGCAAGACACCGTTTGTCATCGATTGTATCATTGATTCAGATGACAAGGTATGGCCTATGGTTGCACCGGGCAAGCCTATCGACGAGTCTTTCGATGAAGAGGACTACAATGCGACACAAGGAGGAAATTAGAGTGAGTAGAGTTTACAATTTTTCAGCAGGACCTGCAGTTTTACCTGAGGAGGTATTGCAGGAAGCAGCAGCAGAGATGATGGATTATAAGGGAAGCGGAATGTCGGTTATGGAGATGAGCCACAGATCAAAATGGTTTGATGACATCATCAAGGATGCCGAGAAGGATCTCCGTGAGCTTATGAATATACCTGACAATTACAAGGTGCTTTTCCTTCAGGGTGGTGCTTCACAGTTCTTCGCTGAGGTACCTATGAACCTTATGAAAAATAAAAAAGCAGGATACATTATCACAGGTCAGTGGGCTAAAAAGGCCTTTGCCGAGGCTAAGATTTACGGAGATGCCGTAGAGCTTGCTTCGTCAGCAGATGAGACCTTCTCATACATACCTGACTGCTCAGATTTACCAATCACAGATGATATGGACTATGTATACATCTGCGAGAACAATACTATCTACGGAACAAAGTACAAGAAGCTTCCTAACACAAAGGGAAAGAACCTTGTAGCTGATGTTTCTTCATGCTTCTTATCAGAGCCTGTAGATGTATCAAAATATGCTGTTATCTATGGCGGAGTACAGAAGAATGTGGGACCTGCCGGAGTTGTTATAGCAATTATCAGAGAGGACCTTATCACAGATGATTGTCTCCCTGGCACACCAACCATGCTCAAGTGGAAGACTCAGGCCGATAATGACTCTCTTTACAATACACCACCATGCTACGGCATTTATATCTGTGGCAAGGTATTCAAATGGCTCAAGAAGATGGGCGGTCTTTCAGTTATGAAGGAGAGAAATGAGGAGAAAGCCAAGATTCTCTACGATTTCCTTGATCAGAGCAAGCTCTTTAAGGGAACAGTAAGAAAAGAGGACAGATCACTCATGAATGTTCCGTTTGTAACAGGAGATGCAGAGCTTGATGCCAAGTTTGTAAAGGAAGCAACTGCAGCCGGCTTTGTAAACCTTAAAGGACACCGTACAGTTGGCGGAATGAGAGCATCTATCTACAATGCTATGCCAAAAGAGGGCGTTGAGAAGCTTGTAGAGTTTATGAAGAAGTTTGAGGAGGAGAATGCATAATGTTCAATTACACATGCTTAAACCCAATCGCAGGAGTAGGTCTTGACCTCTTCTCTGACGATTATAAAAAGGTTGATGATATTAAGGATGCAGATGCAGCACTTGTAAGAAGTGCCGCTATGCACGATATGGAGCTTGGTGATAAGGTGCTTGCAGTAGCAAGAGCAGGAGCCGGAGTAAACAATATCCCGCTTGACAAGTGTGCAGAGCATGGAATCGTTGTATTCAACACACCGGGAGCCAATGCAAACGGTGTTAAGGAGCTTGTGTTTGCAGGAATGCTTTATGCATCAAGAGATATCGTTGGAGGTATCGACTGGTGTCTTGCAAACCAGAATGATGAGAATATCGCAAAGACAGCCGAGAAGCAGAAAAAGAACTTTGCCGGAACAGAGATTTCAGGCAAGAAGCTCGGTGTTATCGGACTTGGAGCCATCGGTGTACTTGTTGCAAATGCTGCCGTACATATGGGCATGGATGTTTACGGATATGATCCATACATCTCAGTAAATGCTGCATGGAACCTTTCAAGAAGCGTTAAGCATATCAGCAATGTTGAGGATATCTACAAGAACTGTGATTTCATCACAATCCATGTACCTCTTCTTGATTCAACAAAGAAGATGATAAACGCTGATGCCATTGCAATGATGAAGCCGACTGCTATCGTATTAAACTTTGCCAGAGATCTTCTCGTGGATGAGGAGGCTATGGTAGATGCACTTGCAAAGGGAAAGATTAAAAAATACGTTTCAGATTTCCCTAACAACACAACTGTTGGAGCAAAGGGCTGCATCGTAACACCTCATCTTGGAGCATCTACAGCAGAGTCAGAGGACAATTGTGCTGTTATGGCTGTCAAGGAGTTAAGAGATTACTTAGAGAATGGTAATATCGTTCACTCAGTAAACTTCCCTGACTGCAGCATGGGTGCATGCACAGCTTCAGGCAGAGTCGGAATCCTTCACAAGAATGTAAAGGGTATGATTGGACAGATTACAACAGCTCTCGGTGAGGCTGATATCAATGTGTCTGATCTGACAAACAAGGGCAAGGGTGACTATGCATATTCACTTCTTGATCTTGATTCAGCTATCGATGCTTCTACCGTTGAGAAGCTTTCTGCTATAGACGGAGTACTCAGAGTGAGAGTAATTAAATAGTGAATTAATATTTGATTTACATACTGATCCCCCATATTATATATGGGGGATTTAGTGGGTTATAAGGAAATATATAGGAGATTATATGATTAGACAAATTCTTGGTGAAGTATCAGTGCCGGTTGCAAATACCGAGGTACAGCAGGTTATCGAAAATCCGGGCATTGTAAAGACATATCTGGAAAAATATATGCCATCGCTTATCAGCTTTCTCGTGCAGCTTGTTGTTGCGATAGTGATATTGCTTATCGGCATAAAGGTGATTAAATCAATCGTAAAAATAATTAAAAAAGGATTTGATAAAAGCAGAATGGACGCTGCAGTGGCATCATTTCTAGCAAATGTTATTAAATACTTTTTGTATTTTATCCTTGTCATGGCGCTGCTTTCGGGCTTTGGTGTGGCGACCGGCTCTGTAATAGCGGTTCTTGGCTCTGCCGGTCTTACTGTAGGTATGGCATTGCAGGGCAGCCTGTCCAATTTCGCAGGAGGCGTGCTCATCCTTTTGATGAAGCCGTTTAGTGTGGGCGATTACATAGTTGACGGCTCTAGTGGTACAGAGGGCACTGTAAAGGACATAAATCTGTTTTACACAAGGCTTCTGACCATAGACAACAAGATGGTTATGATACCAAACGGAAAGCTTGCTGATTCGTGTATCACAAATGTATCTATGATGGATAAGAGGATGCTTGATTTGAGAGTGACAGTATCTTATAGCACAGATTTAGCCTTTGCGAAGAGCGTGCTTGAGTCTGTTGTCACATCAGCAGATAAGATGCTTCGTGATGAGCCTAGCAATGTGTTTGTGAGCGAACTGCAGGATTCTGCAATAGAGCTTGGTGCGAGAATCTGGGTGAAGAATGAGGATTACTGGAACACAAAATGGCAACTTACAGAAGAAATTAAAACAGCATTTGATAAAAATAACATTGAAATTCCGTTTCCTCAGATGGATGTTAATATTCAAACAGGAGCATAGAGCAAGGCTTTGAAAGCCTGATGTTGCAAAATATGCTTTTAAAAGAATTTTTGAGGTAAATATACTTATAATTTAACTATAATATGTAAAAATGTGGTATACTAACATCATCGCATTTTAGGAGGAATATTTGATGACAATTCACGATTTGGCTGAATACGAGATTTTAGATGAGCACAGAGTGGAGGATGTCCAGTCGGACGGATTCATTCTGAGACACAAAAAAAGTGGTGCAAGGATTGCCATTTTATCAAATAATGATGATAACAAGGTCTTTTATATAGGCTTTAGGACTCCGCCGGAGGATGAGACGGGTGTGCCGCATATTATTGAGCATACCACGCTCTGCGGTTCAAAGAAGTTCCCGGTAAAGGATCCCTTCATTGAGCTGGCAAAGGGCTCGCTCAATACATTTTTAAATGCCATGACATACCCTGACAAGACGGTTTATCCTGTAGCAAGCTGCAATGATCAGGATTTTAAGAATCTTATGGATGTGTATCTGGATGCAGTGTTTAATCCGAATATCACAAAGTACGAGGAGATTTTCAAGCAGGAGGGCTGGCACTACGAGCTTACCGGCAAGGATGATGAGCTTAAGATAAACGGAGTGGTGTACAATGAGATGAAGGGAGCATACTCATCGCCTGACGAGGTGCTTTCAAGTCAGATTTACCGCTCACTGTTTCCGGACAATACCTACAGCAAGGATTCAGGCGGCAATCCGGAGTATATTCCGAAGCTTACGTATGAGGCCTATCTGGATTTCTACCACAAGTATTATCATCCATCCAATTCATACATTTATCTGTATGGTGATATGGATGTTGTCGAGAGACTTGAGTGGCTGGATAAGGAATATCTGAGCCAGTATGAATATAAAAAAGTTAATTCAGAAATTAATAAGCAGCCTGCGTTTGATGAAATAAAGAATGTTGAGGCACAGTATTCAATTACTATGGATGATTCACAGGAGAATAAGACATATCTTTCCTATAACCGTGTAGTGGGGGATACACTTGATAAGATGCTCTATCAGGCCTTTGATGTGCTTGACTATGCACTTGTCAGCTCACCGGGAGCACCTGTAAAGCAGGCATTGATAGATGCGGGAATCGGTGATGATGTGTATGGCTCATACGATGCGGGCATTCTGCAGCCGGTATTCTCTTTTGTGGCAAAGAATGCTAATGCATCTCAGGCAGATGAGTTTGAAAGTATTATAGAAAACACTCTTAAAGAGGTTGTTAAAACAGGAATTAATAAAGAAGCACTGCTCGCAGGAATCAACAGCAGTGAGTTCAAGTTCAGGGAGGCTGATTTCGGACAGTTCCCTAAGGGACTTCTTTTTGGATTAAACTGTTTAGACAGTTGGCTGTTTGATGATATGAAGCCTTTTATACATCTGGAGTGTCTTGATACCTTTGCCAAGCTTCGAAGGGCTGTTGATACGGATTACTTTGAAAAGCTCATACAGGAATATCTGCTTGACAATACACATGGATCATCTGTCACGGTAAAGCCGAAGCGTGGTCTTGGCAATGAGAAGGAGGAGGCTCTGGCAAAGGAGCTTTCCGATTACAAGGCATCTCTTTCAGATGAAGAGATTAAAAAGCTGGTTGAGGATACAGAGCATTTAAAGAAATACCAGGAGGAGCCTTCGTCAGACGAGGATCTGCGCAAGCTTCCGATGCTTACAAGAGCGGATATGAAAAAGAATGCAATGCCTTTTTCAAACATCGAGGATGAGCTTTTGGATGTAAAGGTTGTGCGTCATGACATAGAGTCAAACGGCATTGACTATATATCATTTTTGTTTGATGCAGGCGATTTTGAGCAGAGCGAGCTTGGCTATCTTGGCTTCTTCACAAACGCACTCGGACTGGTGAGCACCGAAAAGTACAGCTACACTGACCTGGCCAATGCTACCAACATATATACCGGTGGAATCAGCACAGGTACTGCAAGTCACCCGGATATTAAAGATAGAAATAATTTTGTGTTCAAGTTTGAGGTGAAGCTTAAGGTATTGGAAAAAAATCTGGGCAAAGCACTTGAGCTTATGGAGCAGATGCTTCTTACATCTGATTTTACCGATACAAAGAGACTGGGTGAGCTTGTAGCACAGATTAAGGCAAGACTTCAGGCTAATCTGAGCAGCTCAGGACATCTGGTTGCAGCTATGCGAAGCATGTCGAGCTTTTCACGCTACGCGCTTTATCAGGACGAGCTAAAGGGTATTGCCTTTTACCGCTCTATATGCCGCATAGAAAAGGAGCTTTCAGAGTCACCGGAGAGAGTATCGGATAAGCTTGCTGCAATAGCCAAAAAGCTGTTTGCAAGAAACAGAATGCTTATCAGCTTTACCGGAAATAACGAGGCATATGGCAATGCAAAGCCTTCATTGGAGAAAGTTATAGCTGGATTTAACAAAATGAGCGCTATAGGCAAGCAGGCAGAGGTGCATTTTAATACAGCAAAGGAAGCGTTTGTCGATGCATCACAGATACAATATGTGGCAAAGACAGGTGATTTCGTCTGCGAGGGCTATGAATACACCGGGGCACTTAGACTGCTGCGCATCATCCTAAGCTATGATTATCTCTGGATAAATGTCAGGGTAAAGGGCGGTGCTTACGGCTGTATGAATACCTTCCTTAGAAGCGGAGAAAGCTACTTTGTCTCATACAGAGACCCTAACCTTTCAGACACACTTGATGTCTATGACAGGATACCTGAGTATATAAAGAGCTTTTCACCTGATGAGAGGGATATGACCAAGTACATCATCGGTACCTTCAGTGCACTCGATACACCTATGAATCCGGAAGCAAAGGGCAGCAGATCACTGTCAGCCTATCTTGAGGGTATCACCTACGAGCAGATTCAAAAGGAGCGCGATGAGATATTAAATGCACAGCCTGAGGATATCAGAAGGCTTGCAGACCTTGTAGAGGCAGTGCTTAAAAAGGACAGCATATGTGTTATCGGTAATGAAAACATGATTAAGGAGTCGGCAGATCTTTTTGAGAATGTTGAAAAGCTTATATAAATACAGAATTAAATACACAATCACATAGGAGGAAAAATGATACAGAATTTCAAATCGGGTTTTGTTACAATAATCGGCAGACCAAACGTGGGCAAATCAACACTGATGAACAGACTCATCGGTCAGAAAATAGCCATCACATCAAACAAGCCTCAGACCACAAGAAACCGCATCCAGACAGTATACACGGATATGGAAAAGGGACAGATAGTTTTCCTTGACACACCTGGTATACACAAGGCCAAAAACAAGCTGGGTGAGTACATGGTCAATGTGGCGGAAAAGACACTAAATGAGGTGGATGTTGTGCTGTGGCTTGTGGAGCCGACCAACTTTATCGGGGCAGGAGAGCAGCATATCATAGAGCAGCTCAAAAAGGTCAATACACCTGTTATCCTGATTATCAACAAGGTAGATACAGTGGAAAAGGAAAAGGTGCTTGAGTATATAGACACCTACCGCAAGGTATATGACTTTGCAGAGATTATTCCTACGTCAGCCTTGAGAGGACAGAATACGGACGATGTTATTAATTCTATATTTAAGTATTTGCCTTATGGCCCGCAGTTCTATGATGAGGACACCATCACAGATCAGCCTGAGCGTGCAATCTGTGCTGAGATTATCAGGGAAAAAGCGCTTCATGCTTTAAATGATGAGGTGCCGCACGGCATTGCCGTAGGAATTGACCGCATGAAGACAAGAAAGACAAAGAGCGGTCATATTATAGATATGGATGCTACAATTGTCTGCGAGCGCGACTCCCATAAGGGGATTATCATAGGAAAGCAGGGCAGCATGCTCAAAAAAATCGGCACCAATGCGCGCTATGAGATGGAAAGACTGCTCGACTGTAAGGTAAATCTGAAGCTCTGGGTTAAGGTAAAGAAGGATTGGAGAGACAGTGATTTCCTCATCAAGAACTTTGGATACAAAGAGGAAGAATAGTAATTTGAAAGTAAGATTAAGATGTCGCAGAGTGTAGTGTTGACCGGCATGGTGCTTTCAGCTATGCCGGTAGGGGATTATGACAAAAGAATAACGATTCTTACCAAGGAGCGAGGAAAAATCACAGCCTTTGCAAGGGGAGCAAGACGTCCGAACAGCCAGCTGATGGCAGGAAGCAATCCATTTTCGTTCGGCGAGTTTGAGCTGTTTGAGGGCAAAAGTGCATACTCTCTTTCAAAGGTCACGATCAGCAACTATTTCAGGGAGTTGACACAGGATCTGGAGGCAGTATACACCGGGTTTTACTTTTTGGAGTTCTGCGGATATTTCTGTCAGGAGAACAATGATGAAAAGGATATGCTAAAGCTCCTTTATCAATCACTCAGGGCTCTTGAATCACCGGCGTATAAAAATGAACTGGTCAGGGCTGTTTTTGAGCTAAAGGCTATTACGATAAACGGCGAGGGTCCATCGCTGTTTTCGTGTATACACTGCCATTCGAAGGAAAGGCTTAATGTATTTTCGGCAAGACGCGGAGGTGTGTTTTGCGATAGCTGTGGCATGCAGGTGCAGGGCAGACATATACTAAGCGATACACTCTATACCATGCAGTATGTTGTTTCGGCGGATATCACGAAGCTGTACACGTTTGCAGTGTCAGATGATGTGCTTGAGGAGCTTAGGAGCATAATGAAGGAATATCTTTCAATCTATGTGCATCATGATTTTAAAACAGCAGCGTTTCTGTAGTTGCCCTTTTTAATATGACACTTGAAATCATATATACAAAAGGGTATAATGTCATAGATTATATTTTAGGAGGCAGCTATGAATAAAAAGCTATCAATGCTGTTGCCTGTTATTGCGACATGCGGTTTGCTTGCCGGGTGCGGTACGGATTATTATACCAAGGACAGCACGGTGTTTGTTGCAAAAAACGGCAGTGTAGTATCTACGGATGTCGAGGACTTTGATACAGCTACATACAAGCAGGATGACTTACAAAGCTATGTGGACAAGTCAATAGACGACTACAATAAGAAGAATGACGGTTCGGTCAAGCTCAAAAAGCTGACTGTCGAGAAAAAGAAAGCATCGCTTACGATGAGCTATGCGTCAACCGACGAATATACTGATTTCAATGGGACAAAGCTCTTTTCAGGGACGATTGCGGAGGCTTTGGCAGCCGGATTTGATTTCAAGACTGATTTTGCAGCAATAGATGATGGTAAGGCAAAGAAATGTGAAGCATCTGAGTTTCTGGATGAAACCGGCTACAAGGTAGTTGTCTACGAGGGCAGCTCAAATCTGCATGTGAAGGGAAAGATATTATATGCATCTGTCGACAAAGTAAAGCTTGTAGATGACAAAACAGTTGCGATTGGTGACAAGTACAGCCTGCTTGCATCACAGACCACAGGGACAGAGAGTGCCACAGAGGGTACAGAAGCAGTAAAAACTGACGGAACTGAGAGCACAGAGGCAGGAGCTGATGATAGTGTCAGTGATGACGATATATTAAACTCGGTCAAGGAAGACAGCGAGGTCACGTTCGACTTTGACAGAGAGGAGGACAATTCGGTGCCTGTTTCATATATCACGTATGTTATATATAAGTAGTACAGTAGTATATAAGTAGATTAATATATAAATATATTATTATATTAATACCTAAATATATAAGTTATTAATATTAAAATAATTGATATCATCCTTATACTTAAATATACTATATATAAAATATATAATAATTAAGATTGTTAAATCGTTATTTAATTATAATTAAGAATACAAATAAATCATAAGATAGAGAGGAAACAAGAATTATGGAAAAGACCATGGACAAAATCGTACAGGTAGCAAAAGCAAGAGGATTTGTATATCCGGGCTCAGAAATTTATGGAGGCCTTGCAAATACTTGGGATTATGGAAACCTGGGCGTAGAGCTTAAAAACAATGTAAAAAGAGCTTGGTGGAAGAAATTTATCCAGGAGAATCCTTATAACGTAGGTGTAGACTGTGCCATCCTTATGAATCCTCAGACATGGGTTGCATCAGGACATCTCGGAGGCTTCTCAGATCCCCTTATGGATTGTAAAGAGTGCCATGAGCGATTCAGGGCAGACAAAATCATCGAGGATTTTGCACAGGATAATGGTATTGAGCTTGAGACATCAGTTGATGGCTGGACAAACGAGCAGATGGTAGACTTCATCAAGGAACACAATGTTCCATGTCCGTCATGCGGCAAGCACAATTTTACAGATATCAGACAGTTCAACCTCATGTTCAAGACCTTCCAGGGTGTTACAGAGGATGCTAAGAATACAGTATATCTTCGTCCTGAGACAGCACAGGGTATTTTTGTAAACTTTAAAAATGTACAGCGTACATCACGTAAAAAGATTCCGTTCGGTATCGGACAGGTTGGTAAGTCATTCCGTAACGAGATTACACCTGGTAACTTTACCTTCAGAACACGTGAGTTCGAGCAGATGGAGCTTGAGTTTTTCTGCGAGCCTGGAACAGACCTTGAGTGGTTTAAGTACTGGAGAGGCTTCTGTCGTGACTGGCTTATTTCTCTCGGAATCAAGGAGGAGGAGATGAGACTGCGTGACCATGATCCTGCAGAGTTAGCCTTCTACTCAAAGGGAACTACAGATATCGAGTTCTTATTCCCATTCGGATGGGGCGAGCTGTGGGGCATTGCTGACCGTACAGATTATGACCTCGGACGTCATCAGGAGACCTCAGGACAGGACCTTACATACTTCGATGACCAGAAGAATGAGAAATACCTGCCATACGTTATCGAACCATCACTCGGTGCAGACCGTGTAGTACTTGCCTTCCTTTGCGCAGCTTATGATGAGGAGGATATCGGTACACCGGAGAAGCCTGATGTCAGAACAGTATTCCATTTCCATCCTGCACTTGCACCTGTAAAGATTGGAGTACTTCCACTGTCAAAGAAGCTCAATGAGAGTGCTGAAAAGGTATTTGCACAGCTCTCAAAGACATACAACTGTGAGTATGATGACAGAGGAACAATCGGAAAGAGATACCGTCGTCAGGACGAAATCGGAACACCATTCTGCGTAACATATGATTTTGACTCAGAGGAAGATCACTGCGTGACAGTACGTGACCGTGATACAATGGAGCAGGAGCGTATCGCAATTGATGAGCTTGATGCTTATTTTGCAAAGAAATTTGAGTTTTAATTTTGTATGAAATGACGAAAATACTTTATAAAAAAAGCTTATAAGATGCATATAAAGCTTTTTTGAAATATAAATTTGTGAAATTATACAAAATTAGGAGTTAAGTCACAAAAAATCAAAAAAACATATCAGAAATTTAATTTTGTGATATAATATAGATAATAAAGGACAACCAAAGATATAGTAAGATATTCTTTGGTTGTTCTGATATATGGAGATTGTGAATATGGAAGCAAAAGAATTAAAGAAGCTGAGCAGAAGTGAACTGCTTGAGATGCTTTTAGACAGAAGTAAAGAGGTCGAGCATTTAAGAAAAGAGCTTGACGAGACAAAAAAACATATTCAGACACTTGAGCGTGAGGTAAAGACATCCGGTGATATCAATGCTGCGATAAATAAACTTACTTCAGCTACAGAGGAAATTCAGAAATTTGCCGCCGTAATATCCATGGCTTCAAATAATCTGACAAGAAAATAATACAGTAGAAGCAGTATTTCGTGGTTATGAAATGGATAATTGGACAAAAGAATGATAGAAAAAATATATAAGAAGACAGTATATGCTCTGGCAAGAGTTGCCGTAAAGTACATTGAGCTAAGGAAAAAAAGAGAACAGAAGAAAATCAATCAGAATAAATCAGTTAATAGCATAAATTCGACAAAAAGCTACACGGACGCTGAATACAATAAAAAGGTAGTTGCAAAGATTGAACAAAGCAATGATTCAGCTATTGCAGAAAGCAAAAAAAATATTGATCTAGTGGATTTGAGTGAAGACGAGGAGCTAAAGGATGTTGAACAGAAACCACTTACCAATGAGGATAAGCTTGATTTGCTTCTGGCACAGATGATGGGAACATCTGTTAAGGCACCTGAAAAAGAGCCTCAGGCACAAAAGAAGGTCGAATCCTTCGATGAAAATATATCACAGGAAATAGCAGATATAATTCCGGTCAAATATGTAGCACCGGCACCTGACATAACCCCTGATATAGAAAAAAATATTGAAATAGAGAAGGAATATCAGCAAACCAAAAAAGAAAATCAGCCGGAGGATATATCTGTACATATAGAGAAGGAAATATCAAGGAAGGCTTCAGAAGATAAAAAAGTTGAGAATAAAGAAGCTGAGTCTGGCTATCGCAGTATCATGACAGATGATTATGACCGTTACAGCGATGACCTTGGCATAAAGGAGCTGCGCCAGGAGCTTAGAAGAGTGAAGTATAACAATAAATTTGCAGCAACACTCTTTAATACAATAGGAACACTTGTGGTAGTTGCAGCGGCAGCAATTCTTGTCGCAAATCTGTGGCTTCCCATTTTGCAGGTGACCGGAACCTCTATGTCACCAACCTTGCAGGAGGGGCAGGTGCTTATGGCATCTAAGGGACATGACTTCAAAACAGGAGATGTCATAGCCTTTTATTACAACAACAAGATACTTGTAAAAAGAGTTATTGCGATGCCGGGTGACTGGGTTAATATATCAGAGGATGGCACGGTTTACGTAAACGATATTGCAATTGATGAACCGTATTTGAAGGAAAAGGCTTTAGGAGACTGCAATATAGAGCTTCCTTATCAGGTTCCTGAGTCGAAAATTTTCGTGATGGGCGATAACAGAAGCGTATCGCTTGACTCAAGAAACACAGCTATAGGCTGTATCTCAGAGGAACAGGTAGTCGGAAGAATTACATTTGCCATATGGCCATTGTCTAAAATTAGTAAAATTAACTAAGAATATTTAGTTTTTTTGGCAAAAAAGTAGAAAAATCCGATTTAAGGTCCCGTGTGACCGCCGTGTGACCAAAAGGGTGTAATATGTTAGCTGTAAAATAACGATTAAGAGATTAAGCAAATGAAATTATATATAACTCTATGAAAGGAGGATGCAGAATGGATAAGGATATGGAACGTCTCGGTAAAGAGCGACTTAAAAGAGTGAGAAGACGTAGACAGCTTGCTACGTTCATTATTTCAATGGCTGTTATTGTGCTGGGCATTACTGCGTACAGACTTATACAACCTGCATCAGCGGCAGATCAGAACCAAAGGAATTTTACAATAGATAATGTTACTGAGAATTATGTCAATCTTCAAAAGCTCCAGTCAGAGGGCTCATATACCGAAATGTCAAGTGAGGGCAAGTCAGCGGACTGGAACGGCGAGAAGTTCAAACTTGAGGTTCAGCTGGATTTTGGAATCGGCAAGAATGATACGGTAGATGCCAATGGCAACACGATTAAAAACTACTATTATGTCTATGATCCGTCGGTGACTATCCCGGATGATTTGTGCAATTCATGGACGACAAAATGTGACGACAACAGTGATATAGAACAGTTCAAGTACAGATATATCAAGAACGAGGATGGTACATATGCTATTCTTATCAGGTTTGCAGATGGCTATATTGAGGGTAAAAGCAGCGATATAGAAGGCTGGGCAAAGGTTGAGGCTCTTGGTGAGGGTGAAACCAATGATTCAGGTGATTTTGATATCTATCTCGGTGGTGATGTCACCATAACAGTAGACAAGGATAATGTCCACTGGAACGGAAATGATTCCTTAAACTACGATATTTCTGTAAAGAAGAGCAATACAAACAATAATAATATTGCTATTGATGAAAACGGTAATTACTATGTTGAGTTTACTGTGGATGTATCTTCTGAAAAAGGTACGCCTGATGATATAGAAATCACAGATGAATTTAACGGCAATGGCATGAGAGTTGATACGACAGGGCTTACCTATAGCATAAAGAAAAACGGTCAGGCTGCTGACGACAGTTATACCGCAACAGTAACTAGCAAAGATAATCCGGCTGATGCAGGAAAGGCAACGCTTACTGCAAAGCTTCCGAAATTAGATGGTGGTGAGAGCTGTTCTATTACATACAGGTATTATCTGACCAATGCTGCGGAACTGAATAATAATGCAACATGGCAGGCTACAAATTTCGTTACAGGTAAATCAACAGACCAGAATTCAAAAGAAACTGTCATAGATACATCAAGCAGTTATGTAAAGTATTACAAAAATCTTATAGAGAAATACGGTAAATATGATAAGACTAATAACCGAATTATCTGGACGGTTACAGTGAATAAAAGCTGCGAGGATATTGCGGGAGCTGTTCTGACAGATGATATGTTCGATAAGATTACAGGCATTGAAATATTACCAAGTGATGGATATACAATCAACAAAGACAGTAGTGACAAGGTGACATCGGTTACATTTAATCCTACAGATGGTAATAAGAACTGCAATAAATATACTGTCAAATACTATACAGATGCATTGCAGACATTTGATGACCAGAAATTTAATAATAAGGCCACCCTTACTAAGGATGATAAGTCATATGATGACTCTTCAATTGTAAATGTTCCAAAAACAAAGCAGGATGTTACAAAGAAGCTTGTTAATGCTCAAAAGACAGATGACAGTCTGTATACTTTAAAATGGGAGGCTAAGTTTACAATTCCGGCATCGGGATTTGCTAAGGAGTTTGGCATAGCTGATACAATGTCATCTAAATCACAGAAGAACTATCATTACATGACTTATGCTCAGATGAATGATTTTGTAAGTCAGGTAAAGAATGAGTTTGATGGGTATATTGGTGACATTACTGTTAAATATCTGGATAAGAATAATAGGTCAAAAACAGCAAAATTGAGTGAGGTATCCGAATCTGATAACTATAGGTTTACCTCGGTAAATATCAGTTTTAATAAGGATTATCCGACAAGCAACAGTGAAAAGACAGTTGTATTTGCATACAGCACAACCGCTGATACAACAGCACATGGAAGGCTTGAGTATGTGAATAAGTTTGAAGCATTAAATTCAAGTGCGTCTGCATCATATAGCCATACGACATCAAAGATTGTAAAGACTGATGGAAACGGAAATACAGGTCAGACATATTTGAAGACCACAGAAAGTGATGGAACACTTACATGGCGCGTTGATGTACTTATGGATGCCGATGCTACAGAGTATGCTATCACTGATAAGCTTCCGGAGGGTGTTACACTGCAGAGCGTAAAGATAATGCTAGCCTATACTAACCAGGAGGGCTTTACATATCCTGACTTTAATGGTACATCATATACCGTATCTGCCGGCGATTGGTTTATAAAAGGAATTCAAACAAGTACAACGTTAGATGAGTCCACTAATACCGTAGTTACAAGGGTTATAAAGCCTGACAATACAACTATAAATGGCTGGCAGGAGAACTCTCACATATATGTAGTATACAAGTGTACGATAGATGATTTTGAGAATTTTGAAGCCGGAAAAACAGTGGATTATAAGAATATAGCCACAGCATACTCAAATACAAACAGTGAAATTGGATGGGTTCATCAGACTCAGACCATGTCAAAGCCAAACGACTCAGGCAGTGATAATCCTACTGAGGGTGACAAGGTTATTTCCAAGAACTACAAGTGGGATGAAGATAATCACAGGCTGCGTTATACGGTTATAATAAATCCTGATGGCAAGGATTATCTGCCTAATAGCGATACATTAAAGCTGACAGATGTGCTTCAATTCCAGACAATGACATACAGCACAGATGCATTGTGGTATATAGATCTAATGCCGGCTACTGTTCAGTTCAGACAGGCGATAAAGCAGGATGATGGCACATACAAAGCAGGTGATACTGTAGATGACTGTAAGTGGTCTTATACAACTAAAGATGGTACATATAGTTGGAATGATACATCATACAGGACAATCAGTGCAGATATACCTGATGGCAAGGCAATAATGCTTACTTATACATATCAGGTCAATGCAAAGGTGCTTGGTACGCCGAATCAATACAATCCTATAAAGATGAATGTCAGCAATACAGCAAAGCTTGAGGGCATCGAAAAGGGAGAAGACAGAAAGGATAACCAGACAGTTTACAAAGAGTCTAAATCCTCTGCCGGAGTAATTAAGAGCAATACATTTACCTTGTATAAGGTAGATAAGGATGATTATGGCAAGCAGCTTGAGGGCGCAGAGTTTGAATTGTTTGGATACACATCGGATGGTTCATATGCGTCGTTAGGTGAGTATACCACTGATGAGAACGGCAGAATTGACATCAGTATGAGTACTAATGATCTGGAGTATAATACTCAGTATTATATAGTTGAGACAAAGGCACCGACCGGTTATTTGCTTTCAGCTGAGCCACATAAGGAGTATTTCTACTTCAGTGCAGATACCTCGGCACATCCTGTCGTAGCTGAAAACAGCTCATTACAGGGAAGTGATATGGCAAAGGTAAATACACCGTACTATTATGAGGATGTAGCTGTTGCGACCACCAGCATTTCAGTCGATAAAAAATGGACTGATTCTAAGAATAATCCATTGGATAAGACTGATGGAAAGATTTATCTACAGCTGCACCAGGTGGATTCGGCTAATAATGATAAGAAGTATGGCAATCCTATTGAGGTGACAGCAGATTCGGCAGGTGAATGGTCATATGTATTTGATAATCTGCCATTACAGAGTGTAGATGAAAATGGTATTCTGACCGGTACCACATATAAATATTATGTGACAGAGGTTGGAATAAATCAGAACAACAGTATGTCAGGCTATGATGTTTCATATGTATTTAAGGATATAAATGGAACGCAAATCACAAAGACTGATGTAAACGTTGCACCGGGCAGCGCCAATGCAATAGAGTCCGGTACTGTTGAGATTACAAACAAACTCATAGAGTATGAGCTTCCGGAAACAGGTGGAAGCGGTAACAGATGGTTGTATATGTTAAGTGGAGTTGTTCTTATACTAATATCTGCAATTGCACTTTTCTATAAAAAACAAAATCAATATTAGTAAAGGAGAATGCAAAATGAAAACAATTAAAAGAAGCATTGCTTTAGTCCTTGCGATGATACTTACACTTGCAATGAGCGTTACAGTATTTGCTGAGGGCGAAGGCGCCAAAAAAGCATTTACCATCACGGTTGATGGGGCAAAGGCAGGCCACACCTATGAGGCTTACCAGATTTTAAAGGGAGATCTTTCAGCGGATCAGAAGACACTTTCAAACGTTGACTGGGGTACCGGTATCAAGGCAGGCAAACAGACAGACCTTGCTAAGGATGCAAAGGCTTATGTAGAGAAGCTTTCAAAAATGCAGTCAAACTCTTCAGATATTAAGGCAGAAGCACAGAAAATTGCTTCAGTTTTAAGTACTACAGTAGCAGGTTCTGTTTCAGTAGCACAGGACAATGCAAAAGCTGAGATTACAGGACTTGAGCCTGGTTACTATCTCATCAAGGATAAGGACAGCTCTTTAACAGGTGACGAGGCTTACACAGAGTATATCCTCAATATTGTTGCTGATACAACAATCACACCAAAGACAGATGTACCTTCTGTTGAGAAGAAAGTAAAAGATACAAACGACACAACAGGTGATACAACAGGATGGCAGGATTCAGCCGATTATGATATCGGAGATGTAGTTCCATTCCAGCTTACAGCTACATTACCTGCAAATGTTCAGTCATATAAGACATATTTCCTCAAATTTGATGATACTCTTTCAAAGGGTCTTGATTACAATGAGGGAACTGTTACTGTCAAATTAGGCGACAAGGACGTTACATCATTCTTTACACCAAATTATGATGCAGCTAACAAAAAGCTTACTTTTACATGTGACAATATTTTAGCAGATGGATTTGAAGCTAAAAACGGTGACAAGATTGTAGTAGAGTACAATGCAACTCTCAATAAGGATGCTGTTCTCGGTTCAAAGGGAAACCCAAATAAGGTTAAGCTTGAGTTCTCTAACAACCCTAACAACGGTGGTGAGGGAGACAAAGGTGAGACTCCTGAGGATACAGTAATCGTATTTACATACAAGGTTGTAATCAACAAGGTAAATGAGAAGAACGAAGCGCTCGATGGTGCAGAGTTCACTCTTTACAAAAAGATTAAAGGTGAAGCAGACAAAGAAATCAAAGCGGTAATTTCCGGTGATAAGAATGATGTCTTCACATTCAGCGGACTTGATGATGGTGATTATGTACTTAAGGAGACAAAGACTCCTGATAGCTACAATACAGCAAACGATATTACATTCACAATCAAGGCAGACCACTCAATTGAGTCTGATGCTCCTGAGCTTAAGTCATTAAACGGGGATAAGGTGTCAGGTAATATTACACTTAGCGTAGATAAAGCGCAGGGCAGCTTAAGCACACCTGTACAGAACTTAAAGGGCTCAGTCCTTCCTTCAACCGGTGGTGCCGGACGTGTTGCAATTTATGTAATCGGTGCTATATTAGTAGTCGGTGGCGGAATTGTTCTTGTAACAAAGAAGCGTGTTAAATAATATCATTTTATGATAAAATATATCTGCCATGAGCCACTTAAGTGGTTCGTGGCAGTTACAATAGGCATAATTATATGCAAATGATAACAGTAAGGAGAGTGCTATGAGAAGAAAATTATCTACTATTTTGTTTGTCATAGTGTTTCTTGCAGGACTGTCCTTACTGCTATACCCGACGGTGAGTGATTACTGGAATTCGTTCCATCAGTCAAGGGCAATCGCAAGCTACGTCGATGCAGTAGACAATACAGATGAACAAAAGCTTGAAGAAATGAGACAGGCGGCAGAGGCTTACAATGAAAAGCTTTTAAGCAAGCAGGACAGATATGATATGTCTGATTCGGACAGAGCAGAGTATGAAAGCCTCTTAGATGTATCAGGCACGGGTGTCATGGGATATGTTGAGATACCGTCCATCAATGTCTCATTGCCGATTTACCACGGCACAGACAATACAATACTTCAGATAGGTGTAGGCCATATTGAGGGTACATCGCTTCCTGTTGGCGGAGCAAGCACGCATTGTGCTGTTTCAGGCCACAGAGGTCTTACGTCATCTAAGCTTTTTACGGATATTGACCAGATGGCGGAGGGTGACACCTTTAAGCTGTCTGTGCTTGGCGAGACTCTGACCTACGAGGTTGATCAGATAAGGATTGTTTTACCTGATGAGCTTAATGACTTAAAGATCGAAGAAGGGCAGGATTACTGTACACTTATCACATGTACACCGTATGGCGTGAATTCCCACAGGCTTCTTATCAGAGGACATAGGATTGCAAATGATGCACAGGGACTTATTGTCGAGGATGTAAAGCAGATACAGCCGTTACATGAAGCCATAGTGCTTGGCATTCTGTTTCTGGTTTTGTATATTATAATTTGTAAGATACTTAGTAAAACGATATTGTATAGATTCAGATAGAATCAGGAAGGAGGAAAAATGCACAATAGTATAAAAAGAGCTGTCAGTATAGCTATAGCAGCGATTGTTCTGTTTTCCCTGCCGTGTGGAAGCATTTTCGCAAGGACGCACATTGACATTGACAAGAAATGCTCTATAACAGTTGATATCCCTGATACGTGGGATGATTTGTACACTGTGGATTTTCCCGTAGAGCTTTACAGAGTGGCAGATGTAGATGAGAATGATGTCTATACAGCAACGAAGCAGTTTGATGAGCTGGCTAAATCTATATCAGATATCAGCAGTAAAACTACCGCAGATGATTGGGAAAAGATGGCAAAGACAGCTGCGGGCATTGCAGACAAAGGTGCTTTGACAGCAGACGAGACAATAAATGTCTCAAACGGAAAGGGAACCATCACAGGTGTTAAGACGGGACTGTATCTGGTGTATGCAAAGTCTGCTAATTCAGCTAGATTTGGATACACATTTGTGCCGTATCTGGTTTCGGCTCCCAATAACGAGTTTGCCATGACAGGAAGCGGCTCAGATTCATGGATATATGATGATATCGGTATCGAGCTGAAGCCTGAACAGACTGAGCTCATGGGAAGCTTACAGATTAACAAGACATTAAAGACATACAATACAGCACTCGGTGAGCCGGTGTTTGCATTTGATGTTGAGGCCTACGACAGGGATGGCAATGTGGTGTTTTCCGATATTGCATCAATCAGATTTGACAGTACAGGGGCTAAGAGCACTGTTATTGACAATATCCCGGCAGGGTCAAGGGTGATAGTAAAGGAGGTATATGCCGCAGGCAGTTATCAGGTAACCTCCTCAGACAGTATAGAGACACAGATTGTGGCCGGTGAGACCGCAAATGTTGATTTCACAAACGATTACAACGACAAATTGATTTATAGTACCGGTGTCGTAAACCATTTTGAGTATGACGGAACCGGATGGGAATGGGTGCAGAATTAATGAAAAAATTATCAGAGTCTTGTAAAAAACTTAATAGAAATCACCGTATTCTTGTATGTGCAGCCTTTGCTGCCACACTCATTGTCTGTGGTGTTTCAGTTAAACCGACACTGGCATATTTTACAACCTATGCTACGGCAAAGGGCGGTATCCCGGTAGATATCGGCCCTACAACCGATGTCAAGGAGAAGTTTAAGGACTGGAAGAAAACTATTGAGATTGAGAATACAGGAAAAGCAGACTGTTTTGTCAGGGTAAAGGTAATTGCAGCAAGCCAGTTTGATATACAGGCATCAGGCTCAAACTGGAGCCTTTCCGATGATGGCTACTGGTATTACAGTCAGGTAGTGCCGGTTGGTGGCAAAACCGAGCCAATCGTTGCGGCTATCACAGTTAGTGAAAAGGTAAAGACCAGCTTCAATGTAGTTGTGGTTCAGGAGTGTACTCCTGTCACATATGATGAAAATGGCAATCCGTGTGTCGCACCTGATGCAAAATGGGATGCGACAGCACAATATGATCAAGAGGAGGGCGAAGAGTAATGAAGAGAAAACTTCCAATTATACTTGTAGCATCCTCTGCGATAATGCTTGCAGCATCTACGATAGGATCTACAAAAGCGACTCTTACATATATGAGTGATAATTATCTGGCTCAGATTGACATCAAATCCATCGGTGTCACTTTAACTGAGAATGGCGATGATGTGAGCTGGCGTGATTATAAGCATAAGGATGATGACTGGAGCGAGGCAACAGGAGTGCTGCTTGGCGATATGTTAGAAAATGCCGGAGATGAAAAGCTGATTCTCGATAAAAAGTACGACGAGAGGCTTGCTGTCAAAAACAGCGGCTCGATAGATGAGTATGTGAGAGTGACAGTGCAGCATTACTGGGCAGACAAGGAGACAGGTGATAAGCTTGCAAACCTTGATCCATCCAAGATACAGATTGGTTTTACAAACGATGGCTGGACAGAGGATGAGAGCGCTAAGACCACAGAACGAAATGTATTTTACTATAATTCAATTTTGAAAAAGGGTCAGACTTCACCTGATTTTACGGACAAAATCAGTATAGCCGGTGATATTGCCACAATAGTGGATCAGACATCACAGACTGATGATAATGGACTTACCACCATTACTACTACCTATGAGTATGATGGGGCGAGATTTGTGCTGGAGGCAACAGTTAATGCAGTACAGACACACAATGCAAAGGACGCGATTAAGAGTGCGTGGGGTGTTGATGTAAATATATCAGATGATGGAGCACTAAGCTTAGAGTAAAGGAGGACAATATGAAAAAATTTATCGCATTATTATCATGCATGTTGTTTATCCTTGGTTCGATAGGCACTGTATTTGCTGATGAGAATACTACTGTAGCCGGCTCGTGTGAGTTTACAGGCAAGGAGATGGTCAGCTCATTTGATTCAAATAAAATAGCAGCCTCTGTCTCACAGATGGAGCCCGGAGATTCTGTTACATTTTCCGTTGATATAAAGAATAACAGCAGTATTTCAACGAAATGGTATATGTCGAATGATGTATTAAAGAGTCTCGAGGATACACAGGCCGTGGCTGAAAACGGTGGATACTCATATATTCTTACCTTCGTAGGACCGGATGGGAAAGAGGACACTATATACAGCAGCACCAGCGTAGGTGGTGAGAAGGAGACAACAGCCGGAAAAGGACTCAACGAGGCTACAAACTCTCTGGATAAATTCTTTTATCTAAAGACATTAGAGCCGGGAGAGGGAGGCAGTGTGAAGCTTTTGGTAGGACTTGATGGAGAGAGTCAGGGTAATATATATCAGGATACACTCGCAAAGCTTATGATGAACTTTGCGGTAGAGGACAATTCAAATCCGACTTTATCAAATCCACCTACATTTACAACTACAACAAGCAAGGTAAAGACAGGAGATATCTGGTCAATAGCATCAGCTGTAGTGTTTGTGATTGGTATTATTTTGATGATACTGGCTTTCGTAAGTGACAGAAAGGGGGCTAAGCAAAATGAAAAGATTGCTTAAATATTTTCTTGCAGCTCTTGTTGTCATAACCGGTGTTTTTTCACAGACAGCAGAAGTAAAGGCATTTTCATATACGTACACTGTTTCCTTCTCGGCCGGCGGGCAGGGAAGCATAAATGGTGGTGTACAGGTGCGCAAGGCATCAGGCAATGGGGCTTCGGCTTCGGTTTCTGTTAAAGGAGACAAAATAATTGTCACAGGTCTTGAATACGGAGATGTCATTAGCTGTGATGCACAGGGCAGTGTGGCGCTTGATGAAAACAGTAAGTACTACGTAAAGGGAATCAGACTAAGCGGCCGTGACAATAATACGGTTGCACAGTCGGCTTTTCTTGTATCGGGAGATCAGGACTATGTTGTAGCATACGGCATACCGGGCGAGCTTGCTGAGTATACAGTCAACTATGTGGATACAGATGGCAATAAGCTTGCTGAAAGCCGTACCTATTATGGTAATGTGGGCGATGAGCCCGTCATAGCATATCTGTATATAGATGGATATATTCCCGACAGCTATAATCAGACAGGAAAGCTGTCGTCAAATGCATCAGAAAACGTGTTCAACTTTGTATATTCAAGGGCTGCATCAAGCATGGCAGCTGCCGGAAATGGAGCAAATGACAATACTGCGGCAGGCGGCAATCAGGCAGCCGCAGGAGCAGCAAATGCAGCCGGGGCGGCTAATGCAGCGGGCAATGCAGCAGGAGCGGCAAATAACGGGGCCGCAGATGGAGCAAATGCCGGAAATACAATAGTGCCTGACGGACAGAATAATCCGCAGGATGGCATTCAGGCACCGCAGGCACAGCCAAATACTGATATAGCAGATGAGCAGGTACCGCAGGCGGCAAACGATAATAGACATGATATAGAAGACGAGCAGGTACCGCTTGCCACCATGATCAGCGAGAGTGGAATGGTCGTTCCGTTAGCTATAGGAGCACTTGGAATAGTTGCAATTCTTGCAATTATGATATTTGTCATAGTAAAGAATGCTAAGTCTATCCGTGTTCAAAAAAATAGTATGAAACATAAAGGAAAAGATAGCAAAAATTAGTTGATATTTGCTGAAATTATGGTATTATTAATGTGTGCGCTTACATGAGGGCACACATTAATCAAGTATATGGATGGTTTTTTACCATACCAGAAATAAAATTTAGGAGGAATTGCAAAATGGCAAACAAGTGGGTATATACCTTCAAAGAGGGTAACATGACCATGCGTAATCTTCTCGGTGGTAAGGGTGCTAACCTCGCTGAGATGACAGAGATTGGACTTCCTGTACCACAGGGCTTCACAATCACTACAGAGGCTTGTACACAGTACTACGAGGATGGACGTAAGATCAATGATGAGATTATGGCTCAGACTATGGAAGGTGTAAAATGGATGGAAGAGGTTAACGGAAAGAAATTCGGTGACCTTAAGAATCCTCTTCTCGTATCTGTTCGTTCAGGTGCCAGAGCTTCAATGCCGGGTATGATGGATACAATCCTTAACCTTGGTCTTAATGATGACGTTGTTGCAGCTATGATCGCTGGTAACCCAGATCCAGCATTCGAGCGTTTCGTATATGATTCATACAGACGTTTCATCCAGATGTTCTCAGACGTTGTTATGGAAGTAGGAAAGAAATACTTCGAGCAGCTTATCGACAAGATGAAAGAGGACAGAGGTGTTAAATTTGACGTAGACCTTACAGCAGCTGACCTTAAAGAGTTAGCAGAGCAGTTCAAGGCTGAGTACAAGAATCAGTTAGGAACAGATTTCCCTTCAGATCCTGTAGAGCAGTTAAAGCTTGCTATCGAGGCTGTATTCCGTTCATGGGACAACCCACGTGCAAATGTTTATAGAAGAGATAACGATATCCCTTATTCATGGGGAACAGCTGTTAACGTAATGCCAATGGTATTCGGTAACTTAAATAACGAGTCTGGTACAGGTGTTGCATTCACACGTGATCCTGCAACTGGTGAGAACAAGCTTATGGGTGAGTTCCTTATCAATGCACAGGGTGAGGACGTTGTTGCCGGTGTTCGTACTCCAATGCCAATCGCTCAGATGGAGCAGGAGTTCCCAGAGGCATACGCTGAGTTCCTTAAGGTTTGTGAGACTCTTGAGAATCACTACCATGATATGCAGGATATGGAGTTCACAGTTGAGAACAAGAAGCTCTATATGCTTCAGTGCCGTAATGGTAAGAGAACAGCTCCGGCTGCTCTTAAGATCGCTTGCGATTTAGTAGATGAGGGACACAAGACACCAGCTGAGGCTGTTGCTATGATCGACCCTCGTAACCTTGATACATTATTACATCCACAGTTCGATGCTGCTGCACTTAAGGCTGCAACTCCACTTGGAAAGGGTCTTGGAGCATCTCCAGGAGCTGCTTGTGGTAAGGTTGTATTCACAGCTGACGATGCTGAGGCATGGGCTGAAAGAGGAGAGAAGGTCGTACTTGTACGTCTTGAGACATCTCCAGAGGACATCACAGGAATGAAGGCTGCTCAGGGTATCCTTACAGTTCGTGGTGGTATGACATCTCACGCAGCCGTAGTTGCACGTGGTATGGGAACATGCTGTGTATCTGGTTGTGGTGACATCAACATGGACGAGGAGAACAAGAAGTTCACACTTGCAGGACAGACATTCACAGAGGGATCTGAGATTTCTATCGATGGTACAACAGGTAACATCTACGCTGGAATCATCCCAACAGTTGATGCTTCAATCGCTGGTGAGTTCGGACGTGTTATGGCATGGGCTGATGAGTTCAGAAGACTTAAGGTTCGTACAAATGCAGATACTCCTGCAGATGCTAAGAAGGCTCGTGAGCTTGGTGCAGAGGGAATCGGACTTTGCCGTACAGAGCATATGTTCTTCGATCCAGAGAGAATCGCTGCATTCCGTGAGATGATCTGCTCTGATACAGTAGAGGAGAGAGAGACAGCTCTTGACAAGATCCTTCCATATCAGCAGGGAGATTTCGAGAAATTATACGAGGCTCTTGAGGGATGCCCAGTAACAATCCGTTTCCTTGATCCACCTCTTCATGAGTTCGTTCCTACAGAGGATGCTGACATCGAGAAGCTTGCAAAGGCTAAGAATAAGTCAGTAGAGGAAATCAAAGCTATCTGTGAGTCACTCCATGAGTTCAACCCAATGATGGGTCACAGAGGATGCCGTCTTGCAGTTACATATCCTGAGATTGCTAAGATGCAGACAAAGGCTGTTATCCGTGCAGCTATCAATGTAAAGAATGCTCATCCAGACTGGGATATCGAGCCTGAGATCATGATTCCATTAGTATGTGAGATCAAAGAGCTTAAGTTCGTTAAGAAGACTGTAGTTGAGACAGCTGACGCTGAGATTGCCGCTGCAAACGCTGACATCAAGTACCATGTAGGTACAATGATCGAGATCCCAAGAGCTGCTCTTACAGCTGATGAGATCGCTACAGAGGCTGATTTCTTCTGCTTCGGTACAAACGACCTTACACAGATGACATTCGGATTCTCTCGTGATGATGCAGGTAAGTTCCTTAACGCTTACTATGACAACAAGATCTTCGAGAACGATCCATTTGCTAAGCTTGACCAGACAGGTGTTGGTAAATTAATGGAGACAGCTATTAAGCTTGGAAAGCCAGTTAATCCTAACCTTCACGTTGGTATCTGTGGAGAGCACGGTGGAGATCCTTCATCAGTTGAGTTCTGCCACAAGATTGGACTTGACTATGTTTCATGTTCACCATTCCGTGTACCAATCGCTCGTCTTGCTGCAGCACAGGCTGCTATTGCAGAGCAGGCAAAATAGACAAGGGTTTTAATTTAAAAGTCTATATATAAGATTTTGCAAGGGAAAGTATTTAATACTTTCCCTTGTTTTATGTTTAGGAAACAGGAGTGGTATTAATGAAATAGCAGTAACCTATATTTTGAATTGCCTGATTGTAATATTTACACTGTTATGATATTCTAAAATAAAGTAAGGAGGTCTTGCGTGCTATGAAGGATGAAAAAATTAAAAATTCCAGTGAGCTGGAGTTTACAGTATTTTGTATCGAAAATGTAGCGAAAAAGCTGGGTGTGGATGCAGAGCGTGTTTATCAGGCATTTACCGAGCAAAGTGACATTCTGAACGGTTATATTGTGCCGGAATATGAAGTGCTGCATACGCAGAGCAGGGAATATATCGTTGATGACCTCATTGATGTGATGAAGGAAAGGGGTGTGGAAGTATGATTCTTTATCATGGTTCTTTTATAGAGATTACGAAGCCGGATTTAGTTCATTCCCGCCATAATGTGGATTTCGGGCGTGGTTTCTATGTTACTCCGCTATATGAACAGGCAGCGAAGTGGTGCGGCAAGTTTAAACGTCGTGGGAAAGATAGTATTATTTCTAGATATGAATACGATGAAAGTCGGGAATCTGAACTTAAAACGCTGAAATTCGATTCTTATTCAGAAGAATGGCTGGATTTCATTTTGAACTGCCGCAGCGGAAAAGATTTGACGGATTATGACCTTGTTTCAGGCGGTGTTGCCAATGATAAGGTGTTCAATACCGTGGAGTTGTTTTTTGATGGACTTATTGATAAAACCGAAGCTATTAACCGTCTGCGTTATGAAAAACCAAATTTGCAAATATGTTTTCGCACAGAGAAAGCATTGTCTCTGTTGCATTTTGAAGGGAGTGAAACACTATGACAGCGAACCCAATTTTGCTTCAGAAAAAATACAGCCGTATTATTGAGTGCTTTGCTAAACAACAAGGACTTTCGTTGGATGCGGCATTGGATTTCTTTTATCATTCCCAGGTCTATCAGCTAATCCGTGATGGTGTTTCTGATATGCATTGCATGAGTGATCTGTACTTAGCAGAAGAATTAAAGCTGGAATATCAGATGAAACACCATTCTTTATTATAGATTACTGATTTTTTTCATTTCATTAGAAGATTTTATAGAATCCATCTCAGATATAACATCTTCTGATGACATGACTCTGGCAAATCCTTCACCGAACAGGTCGAGCTCCATTTCTACCCATTTTTCACCTGTAGCACCGGCATGGTTATATCCACTTACACAGTCTGAGAGAACTACTACATTGTAGTCTTTGTGATAAGCACTTCTGACTGTACTATCCACACACCAGTTTACTACTGTACCTACTATAATGACGGTTTTTATATGTTTTCTTTTAAGTTCTAATTCAAGAGATGTATGTGCAAAGCAGTCATATCCATATTTTGAAAATACAAAATCGTTAGCTGATACTAGGGATGATAAGTCATCGCATAGTTGTGCCTCCTCACTATTTCTTGCAAATTTGCATGAACCGTCATTTTTTAGAAGTCCTCTTTCTTTATTTTTTTTCCAGTAGAAATCATATGCATATCCTTTATCCTGTTCAAATTTAGATAAAAATACAGGGATTTCATTTATTTCGCAGTATTTCATTACTTTTGTTATTGTTGGAAGTTGTGCTCTGGCCATTGGCACCTCAAGGGCTGCTCCTTCATCCACAAAGCCTTTTTGCATGTCTACAATTATTAAGGCGGTTTCTTCTTTTTTTAAATCAAATGGTTTTTTCCATTCCCAGTATTTCTTGCTCATATTAAGTCCTCCATTTCGTGTTAGTAAAAAAGACGCCAGGAAAAATATCCTGACGCCCTTGTCATTTCTTGAAAAGAAGTATAAAATAACTGATATCTAATTTCAATGTATATTTTATACATATCATTTTTGTATTTGATGTGCACTATATTCAAGAATAAATATGAAGGGCAGGATTTTTTATGGTTACTGTAAAAGAATTTATGGATATTGATTTTTTTAAGGAAAATCATCTTACGCTGGTTGCTGGAGCTAACGGGCTTAATCGAATTGTTAAAAGACCAAACATAGCACAGCTAAAGAATTTTTTCGAATGGATGGAGGGAGGCGAGTTCCTTGTTATTAACGGAATCAGCCTGAATCTGAACGAAGGTAATAATTTTATGGAGTTATTGGACAATGCAAATAAAGCGAAGGTTGCTTGTATTGCATTTGAATTGAGTCCTGATTATATTCCTCAAATCCCGAATAAAGTCATAGAATTTGCTAATGAAATCAAGCTGCCTATATTTACACTTCCATGGGATGTCTCTTTTGGAAAGATTCTTAATACAATATATGATTATATAATTAGGAATCAGCTGAAGGAGGTATCTATATCCGAGCTAATGAAAAATATTTTATTTACTAATGTAGATAAGACATATGCTCTTGAGCAGGCTAAGTTTTATGGATATAATCTGAATGATGCATATTGTGTAGTGACTATACAACTTGAAGAAGTTGAAACACATCATACAGAAGTTACAAATCAACTTCGCAGGGTGATTTCGGAATACAATATTGAGTGTCAATATATGGTTCTTCAACATTACAGTAATATAATTATTTTTATTAAAGATATCGGCAGAGAAGCGTTAAAAATATTATTTCAGAAAGTATATGAGAACTTTCATTCTACATTTCCGGATAAAAAGCTTTTGATTGGAGTGGGAAATTCATATAAAGATATAGATAACTATAAAAAAAGCTATAGACATGCATTGAAAGCATTAAGTTCTATCAGATATCATTCATCATATATGGCATTTTACGATGATCTTGGATTTATAAGACTCATTGCGGATTCTGCGACCGATCAGGAAATTCATAATTATGTTATGTCTATACTTGGAAAAATTATGGATGAAGAAAATGTTAGTAAAGTACCATTAATTAATACGTTGGATGTTTACCAACAAAATAATTTCAATATTGCAAAGACGGCGGAAGCCTTATATATACATAGAAATACACTTTTGCAGAGATTGGAAAAGATAGAAAATGCTATGGGAAAAGATTTAAAAGAATACAATGTGAGACGAGAAATAATGAATGCTTTTTATTTGAAAGATTATGTGGAAAATTAATTTGATTGACATTATGAACATTAGATTTGATGTATTATTGTATACTATGTACATTGCTATATGTGTTTTTCATGGATATAATCAAGTCAAGATTTGACGAAGAGGTCGGATGCAGCTGAGAATAAGCTGTGTTCGGCTTTTTTAGTTAAATAAAGCAGCGACAAAGGCGTCGGAAACTAATTAGAGTTTCTGGCGCCTTGTTTGTTTTTTGTAACACTTAAAACCATAGCAATTATTATAGGAGGCAAAATTATATGAAGAAAGAAAAAATGAACGACAGTGAATTTACCCAGTCTAGTGTTCCGGCTTCTCAGAAGAAAAATTTTTGGGAAATCTGTGTTGTATGGATTGGATATGTATTTGTTGTAACTGGTATGCAGGTTGGTGGAACAATGGGGACATCTACAGATTTTGCAACGCTGTTGAAGGCTCTTGCAGTTGGAAGTGTTGTACTTTTAGTACTTGGTACTTTTATGGGCTTAATAGCGTTGAAGACCGGTAATACATTCGGTATGCTTTGCAGATATGCGTTTGGAAAAATAGGTTCTAATGTTATTTCTCTTATGATTGTTGTAACATTAATTGGCTGGTTTTCAGTAGATGCATATATGATAGGACAAGCTTCAAATGCCTTATTCCCTGCTTTACCAATTATTCCAATTGCTATTGTTGCCGGTATTGCCATGACAGCTACAGCATTGTTTGGAATGAAATGGATGTCAAAGCTAAGTGATATAGCAGTGCCACTTGTACTTATATTTGGAATTATATCTATTGTGCTTAGCGTTAAAAGTACTGGAGGTCTTACAGGATTATTTGCTATACAGCCTAAAAATCCTTCATCATTTAATACATTAGTTTCTCTTTCAATAGGTTCATTCGTATGTGGAGCCGTTTCGTTCACACCGGATGTACTCAGATTTGCAAAAAATAAGAAACAGACATTAATTATTATGTTTCTTGCCATGATGATTGCAAATCCTCTTATGATAATACTTGGTGCTGTAGGCTCTATCGCAACAGGATATTCAGATATTACATTTGTACTTGCAGCGCAGGGACTTCTTGCACCGGCATTTATCGTAATGATTTTAAATATATGGTCAACTGCTCAGGGGTGTGTATATTCAGGCTCACTTTCACTTGCAAACACATTTAGAATTGATAGAAAGATTCTTGTAATTGGATTTGGACTTGCAGGTACTATCGGAGCAGTAATCGGCTTCTATAACTATTTTGGAACATTTATCAATTTCCTTGCCACAACCATTCCTGCTCTTGGTGGTGTATTTATTGCAGATTATCTTGTAAAATACAGAAAAGGATATCCATCACTTGATGGTGATGATATTCCGGCTGTAAACTGGGGAGCATTCATAGCATGGGGACTTGGTATTGCAACAAACTATGTTCACTTCGGTATTACACAGGTCAACTGTATAATAGTAGCTGCTGTAATTGAAGCAGTATTTGCGGTAATCAGTGTTAAGGTTTCAGAAGTAAAAAAGACCTCATCAGTTGGAATGCAAAATGCGTAGAATTTTATTTTACCAAATTATGTAAAATAGTTTTGAAAAGGAATGCTATACAAAGTAAAAAGAGTCCGTAAGGGCTCTTTTGCACGTTTTTGACTTACAACATGCATTTCGCACCCTGAAAACGACATTTCGCGCCAAAAGTATAGATTGTAGACACTATATGTTGTATAATTAGTACTAGAAGTACAAGTATATGTGATTTGAATAGATAACGAAGCACAGATATGATGTAAGTACTAAGGTATGGAGAGAGCGCATTTATGATTATAAAAAAGAAGAACATCCGTACAATTGTGATAACCTGTGCACTGCTAGGTATCATAATATTCAGTATTCATAGCTACAATGTATATATGAGCCGTCAGATATATAATGAGGGCACATCAAATATCAAAGCCTCATACAGTCAGGTGAACCGGACCTTCAACATGTTTGCGCAACGCAACTGGAATGTGCTATCGGACTGGAATGTTTATTTGACCAAGGTACTAAATAGCGACAGTGGTCTGCAGTGGAATGATTTTGTCAGGGAAAAAGGGACCTGGCATTACAGTGATTTTTATCTGTTTAATGAGCAGAATCAGTTTATCACCATAGAGGGCAGAAGCGGAGTGACTGACAATGCAAAAGATGCATTCAATGAGCTTTTTAAGGCAAATGAGCCTGTGATATCGAGCTATATATCAACAAAGGGTGTCAGAAAGGTGCTTTTCGCATTTCCATCTGATGGGATTACTGTGGATGGAATTACCTATACCGGGCTTGCTGTGAGCTATGACAATACAGACGTGGAAAGGATGCTCGGAGACGAGGCCTATAAAGACCAAAGTGATTGTTATATCGTTGATTTTGCAGGCAATGTCATACTCTCAATCGAACCGAAGACAGAGATTGATGATATGGTTGATAATCTGATTGATTTCATAGGTGATAACGCAACAGATTACGATACAGATGATTTTAAAGATGTAAAAAACAAAATAGCTGATGGCAGTGATGGTTGCTTTTCCTTTACATACAATAAAAAGGATTATTATATGACATATCAGCCTACCGGCATAAAGGACTGGTCTATAGTCGGTATCGTTGAAGCAAAGGCTGTCAGCTCGTTCATGTTTCAGGTGCAGTACAGCACAATTTTACTTATAGGCATAATGTTCATCTGTGTAATTCTGCTTATTTTTATGTATGTATTGAAGAATACCAGGCTGGAGCTTCAGAAGGAGAAGCTCACTGTCATGGCAGTATCTCATGAAAAGGAAATCTCTGATATGCTGTTGAACAGCCTGGCAAGGATAGTGGACAGATACGCATTGTGCGATATCGAAAATGATACGTACGAATATCATGAGAGACTGGCACGCAGGCTTTATCCTGAGCGTGGCAGCTACAGAGACCTTGTGGAAGCAATATCGAACAGGTATACACTGATTTCAGAGGAGGAGAATAAAGATATCTCAGAGCTTCTTTCTCTTGAAAATATTTATGGAAAAATCAAAAATGAGCATGATTTTTTCAAATTTGAATGTGCAGAGAAGAACAGCAAGCTTTTTCTTTCAATGACAATCATTCCGGCCAGATGGGAGGATGGCAGACTGACACAGTATCTGCTTGTCTCACAGAATATAGGCGAAATGCATAGGATGGCTGATCTGGCAAATACGGATATGCTTACCGAGCTCTACAATAAGAGATATTTTGATACCATTATGAATATGAGGGCTCAGAGGGGAAAAGCATTTGCCCTGATTTTTATGGATCTGGATTTTTTCAAGCCGGTCAATGATATATATGGTCATCCGGTTGGCGATGAGGTGCTTCGCAACGTAGGAAAGCGCATTATAAACAGCATACGAACAACTGATTATGCATTCCGTATTGGCGGCGATGAGTTTGCATGCATATTAGATGGTGATGTAGATGAAGAAAAATGTCTGGAGAGCATAGATAGGCTTGAAAAAGTCATAAATAGCCCTTATAACATACATGGTCATAAAATAAAAATCGGAGTAAGCTGTGGATATGCACTTTATCCGTCCGATGCTGACACGGTTGAGAGCCTGCTAAAGATAGCAGACAGTAGAATGTATGCAGAGAAGGAAAAACATCATGCAGATAGAAGATAATAGGATATAGAAGATTATCAATAAAAAAGCTATGAGAGCCCGGTTAAAGGCTTTCATAGCTTTTATTTTTATGAGTGAGCACGAAGCTGTTCATCGACATATGTCTGGATATAATAATTATCTTCAGGCATCTGGCAGCCGACTATATATGTTCCGTCATTGTTAGAGCAGCGGATTACATATCCATCCAATACTGAGTGGTCAGCAAGAGCAAAGTCTTCTATTGAAATAGTAATCTTTGCTCCTTTATGATCCACGAAATAAGGCTCCTTTGTCAAAAATGCAAATCCGTTTGCACTTATATTGTCAAGTGTGCCCTTGAATGTGGTATCAGTTCCTTTGAGCTTTATAGTGCAATTGTTTGATAAATCTATGCGAGGATATTTCCTGCGGTTTAAAATTTCCGGCTGTGTATTGACCGCTACGACAAGGTCATCTGTGATTGTGAGATCCTTCCAGCAGTACATTACATTGCCAACCGTGACATACAGATTGCAAGGTCTGGATGACTCTATAGCTAAGCCGCCTGATATAAACTTAAGAGCATTTTCGTAAACTGCCTTTACCTCGCAGTGGAACTCGTTGCCGGTCTGTACATCTGTTAAAATGACCTTGGCCTTCATTCCCGGGCGGATATCATCAAGTCCCATGAATCCACCGACTCCGAGCTCGTGCATGAGAGACTGGATAACGGTCTCGATATTATTGATATTCGTTGCACTTTCGTCATATTTACTGAGCATCTTGCGGCTTATCGCATCAGAAGCACCGATACATGAGGTCATGGTTTCTACGATGTCAGATACCTTTTCCATATTGTCGACAAGCTGCTGGTTAGATGCTTCAACCTCCTGCATTGCAGTGTCGATTTCACGGATATGGCTTCCGAGCTTATTGGAATCCTTTGTGATCTTTTCTACATTTTCACCGGTCTGCATTACCTTCTCAAGGGTAAGCTGGATGAGGCGGAGTGTTTCTTCAATGGATGAGGTCATCCTTCCGGAAATTTCGTCAAGACGTGAGAGCGCCTCACTGATCTGACCGGATGAATTTCTCGTCTCAGTGCTTAGAGTGCGGATCTGTTCAGCAACAACAGCAAAGCCCTTACCTGCTTCGCCCGCACGCGCAGCCTCGATAGAAGCGTTTAGAGCAAGGAGATTTGTCTGGTTTGAAATATTATCAATTGTTCCGGTTTCGTTTTTAACCATCTCAAATTCATCTCTGAATGTAGTCAGGATGTTTTCAACCTCTGTAGAAAGCTCCGACATAGTTTTTGCCGTCTGGGCAAGACCTTCAAGATCCTCAGAGCTTACCTGGGCATGCTTGCCGGATTCGGTTGTCAGGGAAACCATATCGTTTATCATAGCTGCCACATTCTCGACCTGCGCGCTTATATCGGTAGTCATTTCCTGTGAAGAAGCAGTGTGGTTCTGAAGCTGCTCATTGTTTCCGGTGAGCTCATTCATTCCATCAACGACAACATCGGAGCCATGCTTGTTTTCAGAAGCAAGCTCTCGGACCACTGTTATACCATCCATTATAGTGTTGCTAGCGGTTTTAACCTGCTCAACTGTCGTGACAACACGGTCGAAATCAGACTTTATGCTCTCGGTAAGTGCGGCATCGGATTCAGTCAGGTGGCGCACCGACATGATATAGCCTATGTAGCAAAGCAAAAGACATGCTATCTGAAGCTGATAGTTTTTGTGGTCTACAGCAGTGTTCTGACCTAGTACTAATATGTGAAATGCAATACTTGCAATAAGGCTTAGCATATTTGCAACAGCGCAGTAAATCATGAATTTTTCATCCTTAAAAATAACAATAAGGCTGATTATCGGAAGTATGTAGGTGAATGCAATCGGTGAGGTTGTCGTACACAAAAGAAATACGTAAAAAATACCATATCCGATGACAAATGCAAGCCTGTAATGATCATTATCCTTCCCCTTCCTTTTTAGAAGTATGTCACCACACACGAAAGGTAGCCAGCATAAAATAACAAAAATGATATAATTACTGACAGAATAAGCGCCATTTGCTGTGTCGGTACCATAATTTGCGGTCAGCAGAATAGCAAAAACAAGCCATAATCTGCGCGCCTTGATATTCGCCTTTGCTTTAAAAATTTTTTCATCGTAACCCATATGAATTCTCCTGATTCGTAATAATATAGGTATATTCTACTATGCTAGTACTTTAATTACAAGGCATATTTAAGAATTTGAATGTATTTTGAATGTATAATTATGGTATTGTTTCTGAGTCTAAACTTTAATTGTGTTTTGCCTGTCAATCCGCTATACTAAAATTAACTATATACTTACAGGAGGGCATAAAGCATGAACATACTTCTGATTAACGGAAGCCCAAAGGGCAAACGAAGCAATTCGTTAAAGCTTGCAAACAGCTTTATAGAAGGCTTCAAAGACGGATATGAGGGCAAAAAAGACACTATAACCATTGATGAAATGCATATAGCTTCTATGGATATAGGAGCGTGTAAGGGCTGCTTTGCATGCTGGCAGAAGACACCGGGGGTGTGTTGCATAAATGACGATATGCAGACTGTTATTGGGAAAATGCTTGAAGCGGATATTGTTGTGTGGTCGTTTCCTCTGTATTATTTTAGTGTGCCGGGAATACTAAAGAACGTGATTGACAGGCAGCTTCCTATGAGTCTGCCGTTTATGAGCACAAAGGAGGACGGATACGGAAGTGGCAGCCATGATTGCAGATATGACATGGAAGGCAAAAGGCATGTGCTGATCTCTACCTGCGGTTTTTATTCTGCAGAGGGAAATTATGACAGTGTACTTTGGATGTTTGACCATTTCCTGGGAAAAGGGCATTATACAACTGTTTTTTGCGGACAGGGAGAACTGTTTCGTGTTAAGGAGCTGTCAGAAAGGACAGACGAATATCTGGCCACGGTAAAAAATGCCGGGGCAGAATATGCCATGACAGGAAAAATATCTGAAAAAACAGAAGCAGCGCTACATACTCTTTTATATCCGAGGGACGTGTTTGAAAGGATGGCGGATGCCAGCTGGGGGATCAGCAGGACAACAGGAGAAAAGGAAGCTGATGACCTTGTTTTCACCAGACAGATGGCAGCATTATACAATAAGGATGCCTATGATGGAAAGGAACGCGTGCTTGAGATATGCTATACCGATTTGAAGCATACATATCAGATAAAGCTTGATGGTAAAGGCAGTGAGGTACTTACAGATCAAAGCCTTACTCCGACTACCCGCATAGATACGCCTTTTACAGTATGGTCAGCGATTTCCCGAGGGGAGATAGGTGGCGCAGAGGCATTGGGAAAGCAGATGTATACGGTAACAGGTGATTTTTCCTTGATGGTAAACTGGGATAAATTCTTCGGAAGCACATCAGCAGTCAAAGAAACAGAAAAAACATCACAAGGCATGGAGGTGCAGAAAAATCCTTCCATGATGACAATGCTCATACCATGGATTACGTTTTGGATAGCAGTTTCTGTCAATACAGAAAAAGGGGCTGTGATTGCTCTTTTGGTGGCAGCCGCTATGCCTTTTATTATGAGAAAACATAAATTTGTAATATGGGATCAGCTCTCAATTGTGGCTGTTGCCATACTTTCTGCGATAGCAAGCCTGACCGGAGCAGGTGACATATCAACAGATATAGGATACCTGGTGTTTGGACTGTTCTGGCTGGTTTCATGTATGACAAAGGAGCCCCTATGCGCAGCATATGTGAAGTACAATTATGGTGGTGAAGCCGCACATAAAAATCTTCTTTTTATGAAAACGAATTATATCCTTGCGGCAGCGTGGGGAATATTATATGTGTTGACAGCTGTATGGACCTTTCTGCTGAAAAAGGCAGGTATTGGAACCGCACTTATTGTCGTAAACAATCTGATGCCTGTATTGATGGGCATTTTTACAGGATGGTTTGAAAAATGGTATCCTGCAAGACTCGCAAGAGGCTCAAAAAAGCAGTAATTCGTAAGATTTCTTTAATATTTTATGTATTCTATTTACTTTAGGCTGATAGGAGAGTACTCTTTAGGAAACGTGCTCATAGTAGTGCTTATAAATAAAGAAAGAGGTATATCATAATGAAGAAAAAACTGATTACAATTGTCATAGGAGCTATGCTTTGCGCCAGCTTGCTTGCAGGCTGCGGACAGAGCAGTACAAAGCAGGATAAGGCAGCAGGCACTGAAAATTCAAAGCAGGCTGAGACTCAGGATGAAGGTGATAAGGACTCACAGGAAGAGAAGGAGCTTACCGGAACGATCGATGACATAAAGGACTTCATGTTTGTAGTGACAGATGATAAGGATACACCATACAGCTTTACCTTCGATGAAAAGCCGGACGGACTTGAGAGTGTAGCAAGCGGAGATAAGGTGACTGTAAAATATACCGGAACTATTTCAGAGGTAGACCCGTTTGAGGGAAAGATAATATCTGTTGAGAAGGCAGAATAAGCTACCACAATCTTAGATTGTATTTTGACTGTTAATCCGCTATACTATAGCTAAGTATAGCGGATTATTTTTGTGGAGGCTTTTATGGCAAATACTTTGAAGTTACCGGTTGGAATTGATGATTTTAGGAAATTGCGAGAATCGCATTTTTATTATGTGGATAAAACAAGACTTATAGAGCAGCTTTTATTAAACTGGAGTGAGGTGACGCTTTTTACACGTCCGCGCCGTTTTGGAAAAACTCTTAATATGAGCATGCTTAAGAGTTTTTTTGATATTGGCACAGATAAAGCATTATTTGATGGCTTATATATTTCAGGTAATAAAGAGCTGTGTGATGAGTATATGGGAAAATTTCCTGTCATTTTTCTTTCACTTAAGAGCGTGGAGGGATTGACATACGATGAGGCTTTCGAAGCTTTTGTCAGGATTATGGGAAAAGAAGTGACACGTCTGTCTTTTCTGGCTGACAGTGATAAGCTGACACAGATTGAACAGGAACAATATAAAGGACTTACTATTATGAAAAATGGCAGGCTTGTTTTTGACAAGGAAAAGCTCATATCTTCCTTACAGTTTCTTTCACAGCTATTGTATAAGCACTATGGAAAAAAGGTAGTTATTCTCATAGATGAGTATGATGTACCGCTCGATAAGGCCTTCCAGAATGGCTATTATAAGGAGATGGTTTCTCTCATCAGAGGTCTTTTCGGGCAGGCGCTAAAGACTAATGAATTTTTGCAGTTTGCGGTGCTGACAGGGTGCCTTCGCATATCAAAGGAAAGCATATTTACAGGACTCAACAATTTCAAGGTAATGTCGATTACTGATTCGCGTTTTGATGAACAGTTTGGATTTACCGATAGTGAGGTAAAGAAGCTTTTGTCTGATTATGGAATGGATTCGCATTTTGACGAGGTGAAGGAATGGTATGACGGATATCATTTCGGCAAGGCTGATGTTTACTGTCCATGGGATGTGATTAATCATGTGGATCATCTGCGTGACGACAGTGATGCAAAGCCTCAGACATATTGGATAAACAGCAGTGGAAACAGTCTGGTGAGGCGTCTTATCAATAGGGCTGATTCATCGACAAAGGATGAGATTGAGCGTTTGATTGCAGGTGAAGCTATTGAGAAAGTCATTCGTCTGGACCTGACATACGATGAAATTGATAATACAATTGACAATATATGGAGTGTGCTTTTTACCACAGGCTACCTTACAAAAATCGGGGAAGTAAAGCTTCCTGATAGCGAAAGCTACGCTTACAAGCTTGTCATACCAAACAAAGAAGTACGTGAGGTATTTGTACTTCAGATTCAGGAATGGTTCAAGGCGGTTGTCGCAAATGACAATGATACTATGAAGCTTTTATCAAAGGCGATTCTAGATAAAGACGAAACGATTCTTGCAAGGCAGCTCAATATCGTGATGGGGCGAATGATAAGCATACTCGATACCAAGGCACCTGATGATATGAAGGAAAACTTTTATCATGGCCTGCTTCTTGGATTACTTAGAGGAAGCAATCCGGACTGGCTCATCAAGTCCAATCGTGAGTCGGGAGATGGCTTCAGTGATATACTTATAAAGCCTGAGAATCCTGATTTAGGCATTGTTATCGAGGTAAAGTATGCTAAGGAGTTTAAGGGGCTTGACGCAGCTTGCGATGCTGCGATGGCTCAAATAAAGCAGAAGAGATATGATGAGACTCTCCGAGATGAGGGCAGGTGCGATATTTTAGCTTACGGCATCGCTTTTTGCAGGAAGAGATGCAGGGTAGTGGGAGAGAAGCTGTAGGCGCTAAATGATTAGAATGTGAATGTTTATAAAAGGGAGGATTATTTTTAATGAATGAATCAAATAAAGTATCACGAGCTATTTACGTTGTTCCTGTGATATATGTGTTTGGAATGTACATGATGCCGGTTTTATTTTGGATAATATGCAATATGCAGGAAGAAACAGAAAGCTTTGATGCGGGCTGGATAATGGTAATGCCGATTGCTTTGGGACTGATTAATCTGGCTGTGGTGCTTATCCTTGGGAAAAGAATAAGCAGAGTACAGCTGCTAATTTGCACAAGGATTATCAAATATGCGTTAATACCATTTTATGTAGTAGGTGGGTTTTGCATTATAGTGGCACTTCTTTTGATGTTTACACCGGTTGTTATCATGATATTTGTAGGCCCGACTGTTGCAATTGTGCTATCAGTTATTGGATGGCTGGGGCTGTTAGGAGCAGCACCTTTTTCAATTGCCTATATTGTAAGGGCATGCAGTGAGGGAGTGCAAGGAAAGGTGTTGTCTGTATTTGCAGGCATATTCCAGTTCTTTTTCACGCTGGATGTGATTTTTGTGATCGTACTGGCGGTGAAGGATAGGAGCTTTGTGAAAGGGCAGAAGGCATATGGAGTGATTCAATGATAGAAGTGTTATAAGGCAATAAAAAAGAGCTCTTTGCGAGAGCTCTTTTTATATTGTACAACATGTAATTGTAGATGATTACTGTAAGAGTGAGAGAACACCCTGGTTAGACTGATTAGCCTGTGCAAGCATAGACTGACCTGCCTGAGCAA